>Ga0164292_10004812_pt1 | contig 11000 bp, 10 predicted proteins | sample GEODES117metaG_FD_111486 | JGI IMG/M metagenome (GOLD analysis project Ga0164292, IMG submission 111486) | Eutrophic lake water microbial communities from Lake Mendota, Wisconsin, USA - GEODES117 metaG | ecosystem: Environmental > Aquatic > Freshwater > Lake | place: USA: Lake Mendota... | reverse complement strand
AGCTGGCGCCGAGGGCGTAATTGCCGAGCCAGCCGTTCTGCTTGAGCTTCAGCGGCGGGGCTGAGTAGATGAAGCTCACGAAGGAGCCGCCCAGGGCGAGCAGCAGTAGCACCGGCGTGCTGTGGCCGGCCCAGAGGTCGAGCCCGTAGGCCACGCCGAGGCCAGCCAGCAGCAGGATCCAGATCTGGGCCTTCACCTGGCCCAACGGGATCGCCCCGGAGGGGATCGGCCGATAGGGCTCGTTGATCGCGTCGATCTCGCGGTCGTAGTAGTCGTTGATCGTCTGCGTGTAGCCGGCCAGCAGTGGCCCGCTCATCAGCATGCAGGCAAACGAGGCGCCCACCTCCGGCAGGGTCCAGTGGAAGTTGCCCGAGGCGGCGGCGCCGCAGAGCACGCCCCAGATCAGGGGGATCCAGGTCACCGGCTTCATCAGCTGCAGCCGGATCTTCCAGATGTTGGAGGTGCCGGCGGCACCCTTCATGCCCAGCAGCTGCCGGGCTGCTGCGCCGCTGGTGGCCTCAGGATTGGGGCTGTTGCTCACAAGGGCAGGGTGCAGGGGAGCGGCTGATCGGCGAAGGGCTGATCGGCGAAGGGCTGATCGGCGAATGGATCAGGCCAGGGAGATCTCATCGTCGAAGAACCAGGCGGTGCTGCCGTTGCTCAGCTGCACCACCACGCCGATGCCCTTGCCGTCCACGGTGCGGAAGCCGGTCACGGTGCCGGTGGGGTCGCCCTTGAGCGCCTCAACCATGTCGGCGGGGATGCGGTCACGCACCCGGGTGATTCGCACCTTGGAACCGACGTTGATCGTGGCAGCCTGGGACATGGCCGGCGCGACTGAAAAAGTGGCGTCAGGTTAACTCGCTGCCCAGGCAGCCCCCTGACCCTTCTTTTTCGGTTGCCACGCATGGTTGCCAAGCGGATCATTCCCTGCCTCGACGTGGCCGATGGCCGGGTGGTGAAGGGGGTGAACTTCGTGGGCCTGCGCGACGCCGGCGACCCGGTGGAGCTGGCCTGCCGCTACAGCGAGGCGGGCGCCGATGAGCTGGTGTTTCTCGACATCGCCGCCTCCCACCAGGGCCGCACCACCCTGGTGGAGCTGGTGCGACGCACGGCTGAGGCGGTCACGATCCCGTTCACGGTGGGCGGGGGCATCAGCAGCGTGGAGGGCATCACCGAGCTGCTGCGAGCCGGCGCCGACAAGGTGAGCCTCAATTCCTCGGCCGTGCGCGACCCCGAGCTGGTGGCCCGCGGCGCCGAGCGCTTCGGCTGTCAGTGCATCGTGGTGGCGATCGACGCCCGGGCCCGCGCCGCCGCCGCAGGCCGGGCGCCGGGCTGGGACGTGTATGTGAAGGGCGGCCGCGAGAACACGGGCCTCGATGCGGTGGCCTGGGCGCAGCGGGTGGTAGCGCTCGGGGCCGGCGAGATCCTGCTCACTTCCATGGATGGCGACGGCACCCAGGCCGGCTACGACCTGGCCCTCACCCGGGCGGTGGCCGATGCGGTGGAGGTGCCGGTGATCGCCTCCGGCGGCGCCGGCTGCATCGATCACATCGCCGCGGCGCTGGATCCAGGGCCGGAGGGCGGCCATGCCGCTGCAGCCCTGCTGGCGTCGTTGCTGCACGACGGCGTGCTCACCGTGGAGCAGATCAAGCTCGACCTGCTGGGCCGGGGGCTGCCGATCCGTCCGCTCGCCGTCGGCTGTTAAGGGTCGTTACATTGCCCCATACACCGTTACCTCCGCGAGGGGCCGCGTGATCGCCCTGCCTGGCCTGCCCACTCCCCTGCCCACTCCCCTACTCACAGCCCTGGCGCTGCTGATGGTGCTGGCTGTGGTGGCGCTGGTGGCCTGGGCGTTGCAGCTGATGCAGGCCGCCAACGACCGCCAGGAGTTTTCCCTGATGCTGGCCGGCTGCATGGTCTGCTCGGCTGCCGTGGGGCTGGCCACGGTCATGGTGCTCACCTTCACCGGCCCGGATCGGCAGGCCATCAGTGCCATGCTCGGCTCCCCCGAAACGGCTGGAGTGAGCCTTGATTCGATCGTGTTGCCCTGGGATGGGCGGCTCTGAGTGCCCTCTCCAGGAGTGAGCAGCTTCCAGCCGGGCGATCCGGAGGCTGTTGAACAGCTGTTCGACCAGATCGCGCCCCGCTATGACCAGCTCAACGACCTGCTGAGCCTGGGGCTGCATCGCCTGTGGAAGCGCCAGGCCGTGGCCTGGTTGCGCCCCCGTGCAGGCCAGCGGCTGCTTGATCTCTGCTGCGGCACCGGCGATCTGGCCCTGGTGCTGGCGCAGAAGGTGCGCCCCGGCGGAGAGGTGCTGGGGGTTGATGCCGCTGCGGCCCCTTTGGCGGTGGCGGCCCACCGCACCGCCCGTCAACCCTGGTTGCCGCTTCGCTGGCAGCAGGGCGATGCCCTGGCCACAGGGCTGCGTGCCGGCGCTTTTGATGGCGCGGTGATGGCCTATGGCCTGCGCAACCTCGCCGATCCAGGGGCCGGGCTGGGGGAGTTGCGGCGGGTGCTGCGGGATGGGGGTCGCGCCGCGGTGTTGGATTTCAACCGGCCCAGCGGGCCCGTGGCCTCCTTTCAGCGCCTCTACCTGCGCCGTTTGGTGGTGCCCACCGCCGAACGCTTCGGCATCCCCGAGCACTACGCCTACCTGGAGCAAAGCCTCCAGCGCTTTCCCACCGGCCCGCAACAGGAGCTGCTGGCGCGGCAGGCCGGCTTCCGTGCCGTGCGCCATCGCCCCCTGGCCGGAGGCCTGATGGGGCTGCTGGAGCTGGTGGCCTGAGGGCTGTTGCCGGCAGGGGAGCTCGTCACGGGAGCTGGGTGTTCAGGAGCGCCGCAGGCGCAGCATCACCCCCAGAGAGGGGGTCGCGTCGCCGAGGGGGAGTAAATCCAGCTGAAACTCTCCCAGCACCTCGCTGTTCCGTTGGATCTGGCCGAGCGGCACCCTGAGGGCCTGGCCCTGGTGCAGCACCTGTTGGGCGAGGGTCTGCAGAGCCGTGGTCTGCCCCGGCAGGAGGGGGGATCCGGGCTGGGGGCAGCAGAGCTGCAGCTCAGCCAAGGCGGCATCGCCTGCATGGATGTTGCTCGTGCTCTCGGCGATTGCGATGAATGCCTGATTGGCGAAGATCACAGAGAGTGATGCATTCAGGAGCGCAACGGCACTGTGGTCTGCATCCGCGAGTTTATGAAAACCCGCTGCAAAAATCTCTGTTTTTTGTTGAACTGAGCTCTGCTCAGTGATATCGGTGAGGGTGCCGACAATGCTGTGGTCATGGCTTTCCTCCAGAACCGAGGCACTTTCTTGGATGGTGCATTCGGTGCCATGGCGTGTGGTGATTCGGTAGGTCACACTCCAGCTTCCTTGGCCAGTATTGCGTGCTGCTGCCACGGCAGCTCGATCGTCATGGTGAATTGCCATTTCCAGCAATTTTGGATTGTTGCAGATGTCGTCCGGGCTCCAGCCTGTGAGCATTTCAATGCGGCCACTGATATATAGAAATCGTTCCATCGTGTGGTCGCGCTTCCACACCACTTGATCCAGAGCGTCTGCCAGGCTCTCGAATTCATGCAGCGAAGCTTCGGCGGCCCTGCGCAGAGCCACAAGCTCCGAGACGTCGGTGAGGGTGATGATCGCGCCCAGGCGCTGGCCATCACGATTGGTGTAGGGCATGATCTGGGCGAGGTAAGACACGTCCTCGCTGGAGGCCTCAATGCTGTGACGCACCTCGCCGTTTACCACCGCAATCAGGGCGTCCCGCAGTCCAGGTAGCGGCACGGTGGTGGGCACTCCAATCAGTGGTTGACCGATATCACTGTCCACCACCCCGAACACTCTCACTGCCAGTGGTGAAAAACGGGTGATCCGCAGCTGGCGATCCACGATCACCATGCCCTGGCTCAATGAACTCTGGATGTTTTCGAGTTCGTTGTTGAGGCGCTCCAGTTCATCACTGCGGGTCCGGAGTTGCTGGTTGAGGCCTCCTAGTTCCTCGTTGGTTGCCTGCAACTCTTCATTCGAGGCTTCCAGCTCTTCATTTGAGGATTGCAGCTCTTCCGCCGAGGCCTGCAGCTCTTCTGATGAGGCCTCCAGTTCTTCGTTCACCTGCTCCAGATCAGCCATCGAGCGGCGCAGGGAATCCTGGCTTGAGAGAAGTTCGCGCTCCAGGCGCTCGATTTCGCGGGCAAATGCCGTGTCGCGGTCGCTGGCGTTTAGGCCAGAAGGTTCGGCAAGACGCCCTTCCTTGTCTTCAATGAAAGACAGGATGGTGAGGGAGCGATCCCCCACCTGCAGCGGAGCCGCATGCAGGCAGATCGGCGTCGCCACACCCGGCAATTGCAGGATGCCGCTGTTGGCTGCTGAGCGATCAGCGCGCACCAGCAGCAGCAAGGCTCTCGCTTCTGATTGCAACTCATCCCGCAGAAAAGCCCCTGCCGCGGATGTCAGTCGACCCTCGGGAAGTTTGCAATAGGCCGAGACATCGCCGATCACTTCGATCAGGTCATGGTTTTCATCCACCACCAGGCAGGGTGGGGCCAGGGTGCGGATCAGGGCCTCCAGCAATTTCACATGCTGTTCGGGCACGCCCTCACTGCTTGCAGCCGATGGGCGGGTGGGTTTGTGCTGCAGGGGGGTGGGCTGAACCGATTTGGCAAGGGCGATGCGTGAACGGGAGCGTCCCTGGCGGTTGCGCTCGTAAATCCGGTGGGTGGGGTTGACGACGGAAAAACCGGATGTGCGCCCGAGAGACTCGGAAACGCCCAGGAACAGGAGCCCTCCGGTGTGCAGTGAAAAGCTGAATAGATCAATCACTCGCTCTTGCAATGGCGGCGTGAAATAGATCAGTGCATTCCGGCATGAGATCAGATCAGTGTTGGGAAATGGTGGATCTTCAAAAACGTTGTGTCGGGCAAATACGATGCTGCTCCGGAGATCTTTGTTGATTTCAAATGTGTCGTTGTGTTTGCAGGCAAACCGTTCGAACAGGGCGCTTGGGATGGTCTTGGCTGCGGTGATCGGGTAAATGCCGCGCCTGCCAACGGCCAGGCTTTGTTCGTCCAGGTCGGTGGCAAAGATCTTGAGACGTTGGCTGAGGTCGCTTGGATGCCCCATGGCTTCGCTCACGGTCATGCCAATGGAATAGGCCTCTTCTCCGGTCGCGCATGCGGGCACCCAGACCCGCAGCTGCTCACCGTTTTGCAGGCTGGTGATCAGCGTCTGAAGGTGGCATCCCAGGGCGGCAAAGGCATCGGAGTTGCGGAAGAACGCTGTGACGGAGACCAGCAGGTTCTGCAGCAGTGCCTGTCCTTCGCTGGCTTCTACCGCCAGCACGGAGAGATAGTCTTGAATGCTGCTGATACCGCGAATCGCCATCCGGCGTTGCACCTGGCGGCGCAGGGTCGATTCCTTGTATTGGGAGAAGTCAACCCCGGTGCATTGTTTGAGTTGAGCCGCTGCACTGTTGAGCAGCAGGGGCGTTGTTTCATCCTCCGACTGCTCCGGCCAATCCGCCGCCGAGCTGAACCAGCGGCCTAGCTGCGCCCCGAGGCTGGCTGGATCGGCAGCGAGGTCGACACCACCCAGGGCGATGGCGGCCCTTGGCATTCCGTCAAATCGGGCGCTTTCGGGGGATTGCACGAGTGTCAGGCCCCCGGAGGCGCCCACGGTCCTCAGCCCGCAGGCGCCGTCGGATCCCGTGCCCGAGAGGATCACGGCCACACTGCGCTCTCCCCAGCGGCTGGCAAGGGAGTCGAGCAGTCGATCGATCGATGGGCTGGGGCCGAAACGCGGCTCCGGTGCCACCAGCTTCAGGCCTTCATCCGCAAAAATGGCATCGCGGTTGGGTGGCACCACAATCAGCTGGCCTGCCTGAAGCGGCATCGCATCCGCTGCGCTCACCACCGTGAGACGGGTGCAGCGCTTGAGCAGATCCACCAGCTGGCTGGGATGGTCGGGCGAGAGATGTTGCGCCACCACATACACCTCGTTGCCACCAACCGGTAGGTGGCCTAGCAGCTCCTGGATTGCGTCCAGGCCCCCCGCTGAAGCCCCGATGACCACGACATGTGCGGGGCCCGGTGCGCCTGAATTCATGGTTGCCTCGTTGTTGCCTCGTTGCGAGCTGTCGGCACGGGCTTTCAGCCAGGCTAGTCACGCAGGTCCGGCTAGAACTATCAATGTTGTGCAGCGTTGCAACAGAAGTGCAGAACATCCACCTGTGTCTGGTTGTTGTGCTGTTTTCTGTTAAAACTGTGTCAATTGTATGTGGTCAGGATGTCTTCCCGTTCGGACTGTTTTCGCAGGCCGGTGAGGTTAACGATTACCATGCCTAATGCCATCTTTCGAGATCTGGAGCGGATGAGTTCTGAGCAGGGTCGATCTCTGTCTAACCTTGCGGCTTATCTGCTGGAGGTTTCGCTCAAGCGTGTGAGCTCTAACCAGTGACGGCATCCGCTGGGGGTTGCAGCGCAGATTCTGCGGGCCTATCCCCCAGCCACGACGTGTTCTTTGCCGAGCGGCTTCGATCCCCTGTCGGTGTGGATCTCTCGGCGTCAGTCCTTGAAGCTCCATTGCCGCTCTCTTGCTTGGATCGGCTAGATCAGCTTGTTGGGTCTGAATTCTCGTTTTTTCATTACGAGATCGGCAAGATGCACGTCATTGCTAACGCCGGGCCTGCGATTGCCATTGATCTGAAGTCAAGGCCATGGATTTCGTTGCTTTATGTTCAGCGAGGTGAGATCTCTTTGGTTGCGGATCGTCGTTCTCTCCGTTGCGCCGCCGGAGATTGTTTGATTATCCCAGCTGCGCCTCTGCATTGGCAAAGCTCGTGTTTCCACGTGGTTTGCCTGATGATCTCCGAGTCGGAGCTGTCGGCTGTCTGTGGGTTGCTTTCTTCCTCTGCCGGGCAGGAGTCTGACCGTCTCTGGCGAGTGGATGCGTTGTTGCAGTCTCCCACAGGCCGCCGTGATTTGAACCCAGTTTTTGTTGCACTATTGGAGCGACAGCTGCTGACCATGAGCGATCTCCTTGAGCATGCACCGAATGTTCTGGATCGCTTTGGCCTTGATCGTCAGCTGGCTCAGTTGGTTGCTCTTTTTGCCTTCCCGTCGTTGCATCGGGCATGTGTTTCAGTTGATTCTACGGATATCGAGAGCTGCGCCAAGGATGATTGCGCCAAGGATGATTGCGCCAGGGATGATTTTGATCGTTTAACTGATTACATTCGCGCAAACCTGGACCGGCCGCTGAACCTCACTGTTCTGCAGGCGCAGATTCATTATTCAAGGCGCGCCATTCAATATGCTTTCAGGCAGCGATTGGGTTGCACTGCAACCCAGTGGATTCGCGCCCAGCGGCTCGATCTGGCCCATCGGCTGTTGAGTCAGTCCGAGCCAGGGGAGTCGGTGGCCGGCGTCGCCCAGCGCTGCGGCTACCGATCGATGAGCTTGTTCAGCATCGACTTTCAGCAACGATTTCATGTGAAGCCATCGGTGCTGCTGCGCGCAGCCTCGTTTCAGCTGGTCCAGCCCCCGTCTGAGGACGCGTCTGTGGCTGCATCTCTCGCCCGCACCCAGATCGAAGGGGCCGCGACCCATCCCGAATGCTGACTCCTGCTCCCCGGCTGGTCCTGATGCATGGTCTGCTGGATAGCCCGGCGGTGTTCAATGCCCTCACGCGCGAGCTTGCCGGCCACCTGCGGCGATCAGCCGATGGGCAGAATCGCTGCACGGGCGGGTGCGTTTGCACGTGCTGTTGAACGTTGTACGCCGATTCAGCCGCCTGCACAGCCCTTCCCCCAGCCCCACCGCCCAGGACCGCACCGTGCACTTTCAGGACATCATCCAGACCCTGAACCGCTTCTGGGCTGAGCGCGGCTGCCTGATCCTGCAGCCCTACGACACCGAGAAGGGCGCCGGCACGATGAGTCCGCACACGGTGCTGCGGGCGATCGGCCCCGAGCCGTGGGCGGTGGCCTATCCCGAGCCCTGCCGCCGCCCCACCGACGGCCGCTACGGCGACAACCCCAACCGGGCCCAGCACTATTTCCAGTACCAGGTGCTGATCAAGCCGTCGCCCGACGGCATCCAGGAGACCTACCTGGCTTCCTTGGAGGCCCTCGGCATCAGGGCCGCCGACCACGACATCCGCTTCGTGGAGGACAACTGGGAGTCGCCCACGCTCGGCGCCTGGGGCGTGGGCTGGGAGGTGTGGCTCGATGGCATGGAAGTCACCCAGTTCACCTATTTCCAGCAGTGCGGCGGCATCGACTGCCGGCCGGTGTCGATCGAGATCACCTACGGCCTTGAGCGGCTGGCGATGTATCTGCAGGATGTGGAGAGCATCTGGGACCTGAGCTGGGACGGCAACCGCTCCTACGGCGACATCTGGCTGCCGTTTGAGAAGGGCCAGTGCACCTACAACTTCGAGGCCTCCAACCCCGAGCGGCTCAAGCAGCTGTTCGCCATCTATGAGGCTGAAGCCGCCGATCTGGTGGCCAGGCAGCTGCCCGCCCCCGCGCTCGACTTCGTGCTCAAGTGCAGCCACACCTTCAACCTGCTGGAGGCCCGGGGGGTGATCTCCGTGACCGAGCGCACCGCCACGATCGGCCGCATCCGCAACCTGGCCCGCCAGGTGGCTGAGGCCTGGCTGGCCGAGCGCGAGGCCCTGGGCTTTCCGCTGCTGGCCCCGAAAGCCTGAAGCCGCAGCGCCGCCCGAGCTGCTCGGCGGTGGGAACCCTGTAGCCAGCGTCGGTGTTGGTCATGGTGGGGCGCTGGCCCAGGGGCTGGTTCTGGTGGGTGGCGCTGGCCGTTGTGCTGCTCCGCACCCTCTGGATCAGCCAGTCGCCGCCGCCGGTGCCCGCCGGCGATCCGGTGCGGCTCCTGCAAGGGGCTGTGGCACTCCCGGGGCTCACGGCGAGCGTGCCGGTGCGACTGGAGGGCCGGCTGCTGGCTGATCCGCGCGCCAGCGGCAGCGATGGCGCCTGCCGGGTGCTGCTGCAGCTGCCCCAGGGGCGCACGGAGCTGCGCTTCCAACCCTGTGCTCCCCTGCAGGAGGGCTGGATGGTGCGGGTGGAGGGCCAGCTGCGTCGCCCTGAGCCGGCCCCCCACCCCCTGCTCGCCGGCACGGCCGAACGCCTCGCCCGGGAGGGCGCCCGCACCCAGCTGCAGGTGGAGCGGCACCACGTGCTCTCCCGACCCCGCACGCCCCTGGCCGATCTGCGCCGGCGCCTGAACGCAGGCCTGCAGGGGGCTCTCGGCGAGGAGCGGGGCGGCGTGCTGGCGGCGCTGGTGCTGGGCAGTGCCGTGGTGCCGCTGCCGGCGGAATTGCGCGAGGCCTTCCGCGCCTCCGGCCTCTCCCATGCCCTGGCGGCCTCCGGCTTTCATCTCACGGTGCTGCTCGGCGCCCTGCGACCGTTGGTGGCACGGCTGGGGGCGCCGCTGCGGGTTGCCTCGGGGCTGGCCGCGATGGGGGCGTTCGTGCTGCTGGCCGGCCCCCAGCCCTCGGTGCTGCGGGCCGTGCTGATGGCTGGTGTGGCCCTGCTGGTGCTGGAGGCGGGGGGGCGCAGCCGGCCGCTGGGCCTGCTGGCACTCACGGTGGCGCTGCTGCTGCTCTGGCGGCCCCAGTGGCTGCTGGATGTGGGCTTCCAGCTGAGCGTGGTGGCCACAGCTGCGCTGGTGGTGCAGGCTCCGGAGCTGGAGCGCCAGATCGGCTCCGGCCTGCCCCCAGGCCTGCCGGGTTGGCTGGCTGGCTGGCTGCCCGCGGCCTTGGCGGTGCCCCTGGCCGCCTCCCTGTGGACCCTGCCTTTGCAGATGCTCCACTTCGGCGTGCTGCCCATCTATGCCGTGCCGGCCAACATGGCCGCGGCGCCCCTGCTCACCCCGCTCACGCTGGCGGCGATGGCCCTGGCCCTGGTGGCCCTGCTGGCGCCGCCGCTGCTGCCGCTGCTGGCCGTGCCCTGTGGCTGGCTGTGCGCCGCCCTGCTGGCCCTGGTGCGGGCGATGGCGGCGCTGCCGATGGCCCAGTGGCAGCTGGGGCGGCCCCAGCCCTGGCTGGTGCTGCTGTTTGCCCTGGGGCTGCTGGGCCTGCTGTTGCCGGTTGTGCCCCGCCTCGGGCGCCGCCTGGCGCCGGCGCTGCTGGCCCTGGCGGTGGTTCTGCACCTGGCCTGGCTCACCGCCGACCAACTGCTGCTCGTGCATCAGGGCCGGCGCGACCTGCTGGTGGCTCGCCACCAGGGGCGGGCGGCGCTGGTGAGCGGCCGCGCCGATGGCCTCAGCTGTGCGATGGCGGGCCAGCTGGCCCGCGGTCTGGGGGTGCCACGCTTCGACTGGGCGCTGCTGCTCGATCCGCTCCCAGCCGATCCCCCCGGTTGCTGGCAGCAGCAGGCAGGCCTGGTGTTGGCCTCCGGCGACGGCAGCCTGCCGCTGCTGCCCGGCCAGCGACTGGCCAGCCCAGGCCTGGAGGCCCACCCGCTCTCGCTCGACAGCCGGGGCCTGCGTCTGCAGGTGGGCCGGCGTGGGTGGCTGGCACTGCCCGACCCCCAGGCCCTCTGGGCCCTGCGCGATCTGCCCCGCGTTCCCCCTGCCGATGGCCTCTGGCTGGGGTTCGAGCCCCGCAGCGGGGAGCGCCGCTGGCTCACGGCCTCAGGCCTGGCGCCGGTGTGGCTGAGCGGCGACCCTCCGGCCCGCCCGTTGCCAGGCTGGCGCGCCAGTGGCCGCAGTGGTGCGCTCCAGCAGGGGCTGGGCTGATCGGTCTTTAGAGTGGGCGCGTGACCTGCGGGTCGCCACCTGGAGAGGTGGCTGAGTGGTCGAAAGCGAACGACTCGAAATCGTTTGAAGGGCAACCTTCCGTGGGTTCGAATCCCACCCTCTCCGTTTTCTGTCGCTGATCGGTCGTTCTGCCGCCCGACTCAGTGATTCCCGTGCTGACAGGTTGCCCATCGTGCTGCCATCAGGCGGGAGCACCTCCAGCAGCAGATCGCCCAGATCCTCCTCGCTT
>Ga0164292_10004811_pt1 | contig 11002 bp, 8 predicted proteins | sample GEODES117metaG_FD_111486 | JGI IMG/M metagenome (GOLD analysis project Ga0164292, IMG submission 111486) | Eutrophic lake water microbial communities from Lake Mendota, Wisconsin, USA - GEODES117 metaG | ecosystem: Environmental > Aquatic > Freshwater > Lake | place: USA: Lake Mendota, Wisconsin... | reverse complement strand
TGCTGCTCCTGCTCCCGGTGGGAAACTGGCCGGCCGTCTGGCCTCTGTGGATGGTCACGTCGTTCGTCACGAGGTCGATCCGGCGCTGGCCGCGAAAGGTGTGGTCTTCGGGCCGGCCGACGAACTACTCGCCAGCCACACCGACGCCCTTCGACCACACTGGTTTCGCGTGATTGACACCGGTTGCGACTGGTTCGCGGCCGCTCACGCCGCATTCCATACCGCCAGCACCGTGCTCTACGTGCCGCCGGGTGTGCGGATCGCCGATCCACTCCACGTGATCGCTGGCATGAGCGACGGCGGCGTCGACACGTCGCACGTGCTCGTGGTCCTCGGCGAGGGGGCCGAGGCGACGGTGCTCACCGAGACGGCCGGCGGTGGCGCCGTGGGATCAGCCGGTGGCTTCCATTGCGGAGGCACGGAGATCGTCGTCGGCAAGGGTGCCTTCCTGCGGATGGTGAACCTCCAAAACTGGAACACGGGCGTCTGGCACTTCGCCCGCCAGAAGGCCGTGGTGCACGCGAGCGGCCGGCTCCAGTGGACGCTCGGCGCGCTCGGTAGCCGGCTCTCACAGGTTGCCCAGGATGTGGCGCTCGCGGGTCGCAACGCGTCGGCCCAGGTCAACGGCGTGATGTTCACCGAGGGTCGCCAGCACCTCGTCTACAACACCCTCCAGCACCACGAAGCCCCCTCCTGCACCAGCGACCTGCTGTACAAGGGCGCGCTTCAGGGCAAGAGCCGGCTCGTCTGGCGGGGCATGATCAAGGTCGACAAGGCCGCGCAGAAGACCGACGGCTACCAGCGGAACGACAACCTGATGCTCTCGAACGAGGCCCGGGCCGACTCGATCCCCGGCTTGGAGATCGAGGCCGACGACGTCCGCTGCACCCACGGGGCGACCAGTGGCCGCGTCGATGCTGAGCAGATCTTCTACGCCCGCGCTCGCGGGCTTTCGGCCGAGGAGGCCGCGAGGCTCGTGGTCGCCGGCTTTTTCCAGCAGGTCTTCGACCGGATCACGATCCCCCAGGTCCGCGAGGCGCTCGCCAAGGCGATCGGCGGCCGTATTCACAGGATCGCGTGAGCCCACCGATGGCAGAGTTCGTCCGCGTCGCCGATATCGCCGAGATTCCTGATCCGGGCAAGACGCTCGTCGAGGTCAGCGGCGACATGGTCGCGTTGTTTCACGTCGGCGGCATGTTCTACGCCATCGACGACGTCTGCACGCACGACGGCGGTCCACTCGCCGACGGCGAACTTCGCGACTACAAGATCGCCTGCCCGCGGCACGGGGCGAAGTTCGATATCCGCACCGGTGCCGCCCTTTCGATGCCCGCCGTGCGGCCCACCCGGGCCCACGACGTGAAGGTCGAGGAAGGCGGCGTGTGGATCCGCCTTCGGTCGGCGGCCGGGGCTGGCGGCCCGCCCTTGCACGGTGCGATCGCGGCGCCGGTGGTGCAGACGTCGACCTGCTGCACGCCCGCGGCGAGCCGCGAGGCTGGCGAATCGACGGTGGAATCGACTGGCGCCGGCGGGCCGCTCTGCGAAGATCGCGTCCGCGAGATGCTCAAGGAGGTGAAAGATCCTGAGCTGTTCGTGAACATCGTGGACCTCGGCCTGATCTACGGCGTCACGCTCTCGCCCGCGACCGACGTGCCGGGCAAGCAGCACGTGTCGATCGACATGACGATGACCAGTCCCGCCTGTCCGGCGGGCCCGCAGCTGATCGCCGACACCAAGCGGGCTGTGGGCGCGAGCCCTGAGGTGTCGGCCGTGGAAGTTCGGATCGTGATGGATCCTCCGTGGACGCCCGACCGGATGACCGAAGCGGCCCGCGACCAGCTCGGGATTTTCTAACGAGCTTGCTACGAGTGGCGGCACGCCGCTCGGGGCTGCCCATGCCACATCGCCGGACGTTCGCTGCGGGCATCCTGCCCTCCGCTCACTCGATGCTGCCTGCGCTTCGCCATCGTGGCTCCGCTGGTCAGCAACGCCGGCTCCGTGGCAGGGGCAGCCCCTCGCTGGCCCCCACGTAGCACAGGTTGTCAACCTGTGTGATCCTGGTAGCACAGGTTTTCAGCCTGTGCCATCCTGTCTCCTCGACCACACTGATGCGTCTCGTCATCTACGAATGGTGCTGCTCAGGAGGGCTTGCCGGGCCCGACCGTGAACTCGTGCTTCATCCGGGCGACGACGTCAGCTCGCTGGCCCGTGAGGGGCGGGCGATGTTCCGCGCGATTGTCGCCGACGCGGTGCGCGACGGCGGCTTCGATGTCGCCGCCCTCGTCGATGAGTCGCTGCCGGTCGACCTGCCGGCCGCAGCACGGCGGGTCGTTGTGCCTCGCGGCCGCGAGGTCGTAACGCTCGTCGTGGCGGCGCAACACGCCGATGCCGTGATCGTGGTTGCTCCAGAGACGGAGGGCGTGCTGGCGGCGCGAGTAGACGCGGTTCGCGCGGCCGGAGGCACGGTGCTCGGGCCTGCCACGGCGGTCATCCGACTCGCAGCCGACAAACAGGCCACGATCGATGCGCTGGCGGCGGCCGGCGTGCCGGTGCCCGCCGGCCGGGCACTCGCCGCAGGCGAGGCGTGGCCAGTTGGCTTTCACCTGCCGGCCGTCCGCAAGGCTCGGGCCAGCACCGGCTGTGATGGCCTCGTAATGGTCCGCCCGGGCGACCCACTCCCCTGCCCCGCCCCCATGGCCACACGGCTTGAAGCCGAATGGGCCGGTCAGCCGATCGGCGTGTCGTGCCTGATCGGGCCCAGCGGTGTCGTGCCATATGCGGCGCTCGTGCAGCGATTCTCCTTGAGGCCGCTTTCTGGCTACGTCGGCGGAGGGCCGCTGCGGAGCGCGAACGAGCAACGCCGGGCCGAAGGGTTGGCCGTGCGCGCCGTCGAGGCCCTTCTCCGCCGCGATCCCGGCGCGGCCCGCGCCGGCTGGGTTGGAGTCGATATGATCCTCGGGGACCGCCCCGATGGCCTCGACGACCGCGTGCTGGAAGTGAATCCTCGCGTCACCACGTCGTTCGTTGGGCTCGCGGCCGCGGCACCGGCGAGTCTCGTCCGGGCAATCGTGGATGCGGCCGCCGGTCGCGAGATCGGCCCTACGGCACTGCCGGCAGGATTCACCTTCACGATCACCGATGACGTCCCTGACTTTCCGACGCGACGTGCTGGCCCTTGATGTCGGAGGCGCGAACATCAAGGCGGCCGACGGCACCGGCTGGACGTATGCCGAGCCGTTCGCGATGTGGCGCGATGCCCCGCGGCTCGCCGAAGCGCTGGCGCGCATTATCCGCGACGCCAGTCCGCGACGGATCGTCGCCACGATGACCGGCGAGATTGCCGATTGCTTCGCCGGTCGTGCCGAAGGGGTGACGCACATCGTGGGGGCGCTGGCGGCGGCGGCCGAGGCCTGCGGGTGCGGCGCTCCCGGGATCTACCACGTCGATGGCCGGATCGTTGAGCCAACCGACGCGGTCGCCGATCCACATGGCGTTGCGGCGAGTAACTGGCACGCTGTCGCCCGGCTCGCGGCGTCTTTTGTTCCCGGCGCGCGGGCACTGCTCGTGGACATCGGCTCCACCACCTGCGACATCGTGCCGCTCGCCGGCGGCCGGCCCACGCCGTTGGCCGATGACGATGCCGGAAGGATGGCGACCGGCGAACTCGTCTACACAGGTGTCGAGCGGACGCCGGTGCCCGCGATCGTTCGTGGACTGCCGCATCGGGGCGTTCGTCGGCCGGTCGCGAGCGAGCGGTTTGCGGAGTCGCGAGATGCCTGGCTCCTCCTCGGGGGCCTCACCGAGGATCCGGCCTCGACAGACACCGCCGACGGTGGCCCCTTCACCCGCGACGCCTCCCGCATCCGGCTGGCCAGGGCGATGCTCGTGGAACCGTCCGCGGTGACGGCTGCCGATGCAGAGCGGGCCGCCGCATGGATCGCCGAAGCGCAGGCTCGTCAGGTGGCCCGGGCGGTCGATCGAGTGGTCCGGCAGTGCGGTGGAAGGCCGGAAGCGGTTGTCTATTCCGGTCACGGGGAGCGGCTCGCACGCATGGCTGTCGACCGCCTCGGATGGAGTGTCGCCGCTGTGTCGCTGCCGGCCATCGTCGGTGCCGCCGTCTCTCGCTCAGCGCCCGCGCATGCCCTCGCCCTCATCGCCCGGGGAGAGCTTTCATGACCGCCGTCTGGTTGCGGGGCGTGATCAGGGCCACCACGGACACAGCCATTCCGAGGACCGTGATCAAGTTTGGCGGTAGTTTGCTGGTGCGCCCCGCCTGGCGAGACGAACTCCGGTCGCTCGTGGCGGATTCCAACGGCCCGACGACGATCGTGATTGGTGGCGGGCTGCTCGTCGATGGTCTGCGGGCGATCGACGCGGCGAGCCCTTGCTCCGCGGAGGTCATGCACCGCGCGGCGATCGACGCGATGGGCATCACAGCACGATTGGCTGCGGAGCCAGCCTCGCTGAAGCTCGCCGCTGAGCCGGCCTGCGACGAGCGGGCCGTCGTTCTCGACGTGGCTGCGTGGCTCTCGCTGGCCGGCCGATACGACGACCTACCCGTGGGCTGGCATGTGACGAGCGATTCAATCGCGGCCGCCGTGGCCACGGCGTGCGGTGCCGCGCTTGTGCTCGCGAAAAGTGTGCCGCCGCCGCCGGAGTGCACAGGCAGCCTCGCCTCACTCGCTCGGGAGGGATGGGTCGACGATCACTTTCCGATCGCCGCGGCGGATCTTGAGCGGATCGAATGGGCGGTGCCGAGCATCATTCCCACGAGCAACCGCTGAGCGTGGCGGGCCGGGCCGCAATCGCGACCGTCCTGCTCGCCGCGAGTTCGGCCGCTTCGGCGGTGTTGGCGGCAAACTGCCAGGGCTGGAACTTCACGCCGCCGGATGCCGACAACACCCACGTCGTCCCCTTCTTCACGCCGGTCGCCACGGTCGGCACCGACGCCGGCACGTCATACGACGGCAGCTCCAGGCCGGCCGCATCGGTGAGCGGCGAAAGATCGCAACCCGCCCGACCGTCGAGCTGCCGGCCCTTGATCAGGGCGGCCACTACGGCGAGGTCGATGCAGTTCACCAGTTCAGCGAATACCGGCTGCTTCCCCGCCAGTTCGTCGTAGGACGCCGTCATGGCATCGCACCACTTTTTGGCGAGGGCGTCGGCTGGGACGGCACCCCGCTTCATGCCGCCTTGGGCGGCCACGTCGCTCTCGGTGAGGCACTTCATCCGGCGACCACCGATGCTCCAGGCCAACTCGTCCGGATCGCGGGAGATGGGGTCGTAGTCGGCCTCGAGCCAGAATCGCGGCAATGTCGCGGCCCGGCCGCCGGCGGGGATCATGGCGAGGTAACTCGGCAGGGCCTTTAGGCCCGACTCCTCGAGACCCATCCCGATCCGCTTCATGCGATAGTCGGCTGCGACCAGCACGCGGGCGATGCGGCTGTCGGTCGGCACGCCACCGACAGTGATCTTCTGCGGGCCGAGGGCCTGCTCCATGGCGGTGAACGTCGCCTTCGGGTCGGGGCCCATCGTGCCCTGCCGGCGAAGGACAGCCTGCAGCTTGGCAATGCCTTCGGGGGTGGGATCGATCGAACAGGTCATGCCGCCCGCGCGGGCCGCCTCGATGGCACGCAGGCAGACGACGAGATCCTCGAGGTGGAGGGGCGGCCGGCGGCTGGTGGCACCGACGATCGCTCCGGAGCCGTCGACCGTCAGTGCGTCGGCGGGGCCGCAGAGGAGGATGTCGTGCCCGTCGGGATCGACGAACACGCGTTCGATTCGTTGCAGGCCGCTGAGGAACTGCACCTCGGCCGGAAGCGGCGTGCCCTTCGCAGTCGACTCCTTCACTGCCGAAGCGACGGCCTTGAGCGACACCGTGCGGGACTCGCTTGCCTTGCCCGACCAGCCGGCGTCGGCCAGGGCCCGGGTCCGTTCGGCCGCCAGTGACTCAAGGGCCTTTGGCTCGAGCGTCCGAACGATACCGTCGGCGTCGACGGAGATGCCGCCCACGGCCTGGTTGCCGAAACCACCCTGACCGAAGCAGAGGTTTGACTGAACCAGCACAGCCAGCACGGGCACCAGGCAGGCCGCTCGGCGGAGGGCAGCGGGGAGGCGGATCGCGGACATGGAGACCTCGCAGTGGCGGTGTAAAACCCCGGGGGCAAACCATCCCCGATGCTAGTAAGGCCCGCATTTTCCGGCAAACCCGGTTCTCGCGGGGAAAGCCCGCCTTTTGATGCCCCTCGCCAAGTGGTCGCCCCTGGATCATGATGCATGGACCGTGCCGCCGGCACCCAGCGACTTGCGGGGGCCGACGCGGCCAGTCCAGTCCTCGACGCATGGCATGACGGCCGTACCCCAGTCTTTTCTGCACGTGGTCGAGCCAGCGGTCGGCGAGAGCATCGTCCGGCTTGTGCCGGGAAACCGAGTGACCCTCGGCCGCGCTCCCTCCAACGACATCATTCTTCACGACGAGCGGGCCAGCCGGGTGCATGCCGAGATCGTTTCCGGCCCCGATGGCTGGCTGGTTCGCGATCTGCAGAGCCGCAATGGCACCACCGTCAACGGCACGGCGGTGGTCTCCGAGCGGCCGCTGGCCGCCGGCGACGTCATCGGCATCGGACTCGTGCAGATCGCCTTTACCGACGGTGAACCACCGACCGGCGCCGGCCAGTCGCTTGGACCATCCGACACGATCGCCGGTGACGTGCCGGGGGGCGCCGAGTGGATAGCGTCGATCACGCATCGCCGTAGTCGCAGTCGGCTGCTCGAAACGATCAGCGAGTCCGCCGGCACCGCGCCGCGCGTGGGGCGGGCGGCCGCCGACCTCTGCCGCCTCGCCTTCGCGCTCGCCGCTGCCGATGATGCCCGCGGCATCGCCCGGCTTGCGGTTGACTCCGCGCTTCAGGGTACGGCGGCCACCCGCGGCATCGTCCTCCTGCCGGCGAGGCTTGGCGACGCGGCCCTCGACCGGACCACCGTCGACATGGTCGCCCCGACCGCATCAACGCCCGACCCCTGGCCGGGCTCGATTCCCCGCGCCGCGGTCGCCACGGTGCTGCTCACCGATGAGGCGGTATTGGCGTGCGGCGAGAGCGTGTTGGGCGGAGCCGCGACCACGATCGCCGCGCCGATTCGATCGCGTGGCCGGCCGGTCGGCGTGATGCACCTCGAGGTCGAGGCCGGCGGTGCGGCGACTCCCGACGACCTGGAGTTTGTGATGGCGGTGTGCGACGCCCTCGGTGTGGCGCTCGACAACCTCGCCGCCCGCGAGGTCCTTTCCACCCGGCTCGCCACGGCCGCCGACGAGAACGAGCGGCTCCGCCGCCGTCTTGGCGAGGAGACCCGCATGGTGGGGGCGAGCCCGGCGCTTCAGGGCATCCTCGGCCAGATGCAGCGGGTGGCGACGACCAAGGCGACGGTGCTCGTTCGCGGCGAGAGCGGTGCGGGCAAGGAGCTGATCGCCCGTGCCATTCACGACTCCAGCGATCGCAGCAGCGGCCCATTCGTCTGCCTCAACTGCGCGGCCCTCTCGGAGACGCTGCTGGAGAGCGAACTGTTCGGTCACGAGAAGGGCGCCTTCACGGGCGCGACCGAGCGCAAGATCGGCAAGTTCGAGGCGGCCCACCGGGGCACGCTGATGCTCGACGAAATCGGCGAGATGAGCCCGGCCATTCAGGCCAAGTTTCTCCGCGTGCTCGAAGGCCATCCGTTCGAGCGCGTCGGTGGCAGCGGCCGGGTGCAGGTGGACGTCCGCGTCGTCGCGGCCACGAACCGCGATCTGGAACGGGCCGTCGCAGCCGGCGACTTCCGCCGCGACCTGTATTTCAGGCTCAAGGTGGTCGAGATCATCGTGCCGCCGCTCCGCCGGCGTCCCGAGGACATCGAGCCGCTCGCGGCGCATTTCCTCAGCCGCTTTGCCAACGAGACCGGCCGCAAGCTCCGCGGTTTCACGCCGGAGGCGATCGAGGCGATGCAGGCCTACCATTGGCCGGGCAACATCCGCGAACTCCGCAACGTGATCGAGCGGGCTGTGGTGCTTTCCCAAGACGAGTTGATCGACGTCCACGAGCTGAGCCTCAGCCATCTCGCCATCCCCGGCGACACCGACAACCCCGCCATGTCGCGGCTCGGGCCTTTTGTGCCGGTGTCGATCGAGGAGATGGAGCGGCGGCACGTGCTGGCCACGCTCGAGGCGGTGGGTGGCAACAAAACCAAGGCCGCCACGATCCTCGGGATCGAGCGATCGACGCTCGATCGCAAGCTCGCCAAGTGGGCCCGCGTGTAGGCAGTTGCCTGCCCCCGTAGCACAGGTTGTCAACCTGTGGATTCCCCAGTAGCACAGGTTTTCAACCTGTGCCGCCCCGCTATTCGGCCGCGCTCACTCGCCGAGCCCGAAATACTTTTTCCAGTAGTCGGCCCCCTCGGGGCCGGGCTCCGGGGGCTTGGCGTCGGGAGACGGGTGGCCGCGGCGGCGACGGGCTTCGCGGGCCTCCGCCAGCCACTCCTCGCACGACACCGCCTTTGCCCGGCGGCGGCGGGCCGCGACCTGCAGCCGCCGGTCGCTCGACACCACCACGAGGTGCGTCGGTGCCGTGTCGTCCTCCACGAGTTCCTCGATCAGCGAATCCGCGTCGGGATACTCACGGGCGAACCACACGCGGATGCCGCCGTGCGAGAGCCGCGCCGGCAGGCCGTCGGGGGCGCGGGCCGCGTCAAACACCACAATCGTGTCGGAGGCCTTCTCGCCGAGCAGGTCGACGAGCAGATTGAGCAGCGCGATCCGCGACTGCTCGAACCCCCTCGGTCCGCGCGACTCGCCAAACACGCCCGAGGCGTGGAGCAGGTTGTAGCCGTCGACAATCAGCGTCATTCAGCCGAGCCGGTACTTCACACGGCCCCCCACGATCGTGGCCACCGCCCTGCCCTGCAGCGTCCACCCGTGGAAGGGCGAGTTGACGCTCTTGGAGCGAAACGAGCTGACGTCGACCGTCCAGGAGAGATTCGGATCGATGAGTGTGATGTCGGCCACGGAGCCTGGGCGGAGCGTGCCGCGGTTGATGCCGAGGATCTTCGCGGGCAGTGTGCTCATCGCCTCGACGAGCCGCGGCCAGCCGATCCGTCCCGAGTTCACGAGCCGCGTGACGGAGAGGCCGACGGCCGTCTCCAGGCCGAGGATGCCGAACGGGGCCCGGTCGAGCTCCAGCATCTTCTTCTCGCGGGCGTGCGGTGCGTGGTCGGTGGCAATGCAGTCGATGGTGCCGTCGACGAGCCCCTCGATGATCGCCTCAACGTCGGCGGCCGTCCGCAGCGGCGGGCTCATCTTGAAGTTGGAGTCGAAGCCCCGCAGGCTCTCGTCGGTGAGCGTGAAGTGGTGCGGGCAGGCCTCCGCCGTCACGCGGATGCCCCGCCGCTTCGCCTCGCGGATCAGGGCCACGCCCCCGCCAGTCGAGACGTGCATGGCGTGGAGCCGGCCGCCAGTCACCTCAGCCAACGCGATGTCGCGGCCAATCAGCACCTCCTCGGCAGCCGCTGGCATCCCACCGAGGCCGAGCACGAGCGACACGAGCCCCTCGTGCATCACCCCGCCCCGCGAGAGCTCCAGCACCTCTTCGTGCGCCAGGATCGGCTTGTCGAACATCCGGCAGTATTCGAAGGCCCGCCGCATCAGTTCGGCGTCGTAGACGGGTGCGCCGTCGTCGCTGAAGGCCACCGCGCCCGCCTCGACGAGCTGGCCGATCTCGGCAAGTTCCTTCCCCTCGCGGCCTCGGCTCACGCACGCGACCACAAACACATTGCAGGCGTCGGCCCGGGCCGCCTTCTGGTGGATGAACTCCACCGCTGCCTGCGTGTCGATCGGCGGCTCGGTGTTGGGGATGCAGGCCACGCTGGTGAATCCGCCTGCCAGCGCCGCCTGGGTGCCGGTCTCGATCGTCTCGTCCTCCTCGCGGCCCGGCTCGCGGAGGTGGACGTGCATGTCGACCAGGCCGGGTGTCACCACCAGGCCAGTGGCGTCGATCGTCTCGTCGGCCTTGCCGATCGGCTGGGCGCCGGCGAGGCCCACGGCGACCACCTGTCCGTCGCGGACGAGCACGTCGTCGATGCGGTCGATGCCCTGCGAGGGGTCGACCACCCTGCCGCCGCGAATGAGGAGCGTGGCCATCGGCGAATCCTTGTCAGTAAATCCTGGTCGCGGAGGAAGACGATTCGCCGCCCGTTCGCGCCGCCGCCCGCGGCCCGCACGTCAGCCAGAGCACCGCCATCCGCACGGCGAGTCCGTTGGCAACCTGGCTGAGGATCAGCGACTGCGGACAGTCGGCCACCTCGGCCGTGACCTCGACGCCCCGGTTGATCGGGCCGGGCGCCAGGATGAGCAGGTCTTTCTTGGCCCGCTTCAGCCGGTCGCGGGTCATCGCGTAGAGGTGGGCGTATTCGCGGACGGAGGGAAAGGGCCTCGTGTTCTGCCGCTCAAACTGGATGCGGAGGAGATTGAGCACGTCGCACCGTGGCACGATTGCGTCGAGGTCGTGCGAGACCTCCACGCCCAGTTCCCGCCAGCGATCTGAGACGAGCGTGGGTGGGCCGCAGAGGATCACCTTGGCGCCGAGCTTCATCAGGCCCCAGAGGTTGGATCGCGCCGTCCGGCTGTGGGCGATGTCGCCGACGAGCCCAACGGTGATTCCGGAGAGGTCGCCGAGTCGCTCCTTGATCGTGAAGATGTCGAGCAGCCCCTGGGTGGGATGCTCGTGCGGGCCGTCGCCGGCGTTGATCACGCCGACCGAGAGATGCTGGGCGAGCAGGTGCGGTGTGCCGGGGGTCTGGTGGCGGACCACGACGGCGTCGATCCCCATTGCCTCGAGGTTCTTGGCGGTGTCGATGAACGACTCGCCTTTCGAGAGGCTGCTCGACGAGGCCGAGAAGTCGACCACGTCGGCCCCAAGCCGGCGGGCCGCCAGGGCGAAGCTCGTCTTTGTACGGGTCGAGGCCTCGAAGAAGAGCG
>Ga0164292_10004810_pt1 | contig 11003 bp, 8 predicted proteins | sample GEODES117metaG_FD_111486 | JGI IMG/M metagenome (GOLD analysis project Ga0164292, IMG submission 111486) | Eutrophic lake water microbial communities from Lake Mendota, Wisconsin, USA - GEODES117 metaG | ecosystem: Environmental > Aquatic > Freshwater > Lake | place: USA: Lake Mendota, Wisconsin... | reverse complement strand
TCTGTTCCTAGGTTATATGTGCACCGACCCGATTGTTGTGATTAGGCTGCTACAGCGTAATCAGCACCTACGAAAGCCATAAGGTCTTCGAAGGTCATAGTTGACATTTCGTCATTTATTGTTTTGTACAGATTTAAAGACATCTAGCACTTCTGTCTACGTGTGATACTATAATTCTCATTGTAATCAATTCCGAGTCACCCCCAAATTTGTTTATGTAAATATACGAATAAAATTCCAAACTACCAAATTATTGTGTAGCTTCTATTTTTCTAAATTGTAAAAGATTTGGTAAATACATTTGTATTTTTGGCATTTCCTTTAATACAAATTTAATTGATTTAAAATTACAATCTTTTATTTCATCATCACTTCCAGTTATTTTCCAATCCAAAGTAATTGCAGTATAAAATGGTGCATTTACAAATTTAGAAAAAGCAATTTCATTTATTTCTGTTATTCTACCTGCCTTATCATTTGCTCTTTGTATAAAATATCTGGATATATATCCTCTCTTATAATCAATTTCAGTTGGGATTGGAATATAGGCTGATATTTGTAAGTTTTTAAAAGATTCTCCTTTTTCAAATCTTGATAAACCCGTATATCTTATTAAATCTGCTGCTCTCATATTATTATTTATTTAATCTAAGTCCACCTTCAACTTCAGTTTTCCATAGCATACCATCAATCGTATGTTTAACGGATGTTACTTGGAAAAATCCATTTTCTTCATATTGTCTAGGAATACCAATAACTTTAAATTTATCTCCTCTCTTAATTCCACTAACACCATGAACAGTAAATGAAAATTTAATTGGTAATAATGCTGATACAGTATTCGCATCGTATGCATTTACATTATTATATCCAGCTTTTAGTGCCTGAAATACCAACTGGTCGTTGTACACTGCATTCATTGTTATTGAAGTAAGTTCCGTTTCCGGCGAACTAACTTGAGTATCTTTCGTAACTGATACTTTAGGATATATACCTATTTTACTCATAAATAATTTAAAGTTCTTTTCTTTAGCTTCTTCCTTATCCAAAAAAGCTTTAAATTGCTTAACTACTTCTAACTCATTAAATTGCTCTGTAAGATTTTCTCCAACTTCTTCTATTTTCTCTACAGTATTAGTATAAACTTGGCCAGCTGCTTCAGTAACAGTATCATAAGCGGCTACAGTTCCTTCAACAAGCTTGTTTTTTGCTTGTACAATACCATCACCTATACCTGAAACGAAATTTGCAGCTCTATCAAGTAAACCAACTTCTGTCTCTGGGGTAGTGGTTGCTGTAGCGGTTGATTTAGTAGATGCTGCTGCTTTTGCAGCTTTTTCATCTGCTGCTTTTTTTATTGCAGCTTCGGCCGCAAGTTTATCTGCTATTACTTTTTGCTGAGCTGCCTTTGCTGCCTCAGCTTTAGCTTGTTTAGCAGCTGCATCTTGTGCTAGTTGTTGAGGAGACATCATTGGTGGTTTTCCAGCTAATGGTCTTATTACTTTTAAAACCATATCTTGCATATCAGTAAACAATCCTTTCTTTTGCCCTTGTGCTGTATTATTTTGGTCTACTGCCTTTGATACCTTTCCATCTACCGATGGTGAGTTGGGATTTAAATCATATCCTAAACGTTTTCCAATAATTTGGCTCATTTTAGCCCCACCCATATCCATATCAAATGATGCATCTAAAAATACAGAGTTTACACCAGATACATAGAATGTTGTCATTCCCTTTCCGTTATCTGCCATAAAATTCAAATCAACTACCATCAATTCAGTACTTTTACCATTAGTTGTAGTTACTTCGATTATTTGAAAATCCCAAATACCCCCAGCCGCACTTGATAATCCATTTAATAGTTTATATAATGCATCTTTTATTGAAAAGTTTTCTGTTTCTAAAATTCCTTTTGCGAAATCCATATTAACATAAAGGTCATCTAAAAATCCCCACATATATGCGGCTTTATTTATACCTTCAATATTACCATCTTTATATTGTATTGATACACCACTAACAGTACCACCTTTTATTGCTTTTGAATATGGAAATTCTACTACCGCACCATCATGTGAAATTGAGCAATTTGCTGTTTCTGCAAATGTATTTTGCTCATTTACTGAACTAGCTGCTTCTGCTAGTGAAAATTTAGGTGCATTTGCATTTGGTATAAGTAGTTTACTTTTATCAGTACTATATATATTTTTAAATGCAGAAATAATTGTTTTTTTTGTGTTTACTGTCATACTAACTTCGACACCACCTATTGAAAGTGAACCAGCACCAATCATATTCATAATATCCATTAATGTTCCGAATCTAATAAAAGCTTCATCTCCAATAATTTCAGTACCAGATGGAACTTCAACATTTTTACCTTCTGATTTTATTTCTTCATCATTTATTGATATTCCTAATATTTCAAAACCAGAAGTAGTATCATTTATATTTTCTTTTACATCCTCATCAACATTAACAAAATTTAAAACACTTGCGATAGTTCCATATTTTATTAAACCCTGAATACTTTCGCTTTGTTTATTTGATGGAAGTCTATTAAAAGCCATCATAAAACGTTTTTTACCTAAATCAGTTTCTGCAGTTATTTCCGATGGTTTAAATGTTGCTGGTTTTGTTTTTTTTATATTTTCTCTTGTATCTGAATTGCTTGTTACTGTCATATATGCCGGCAATTCGGTAAATCCAGTACACTTAACAGTTATTGTCCATTTATCACCTTCCATAGTAACATTACCACCACTAATAAATCCTAAATAGTTATCATAGTGTCCTTCAGCTGCTGCTCTTTTCTTATTAACTTCAACAAAAGATTGGTTAGCCCCAACAATCGCTCCATTTAATTTAGGAGTGTACATAGATACTCCTTGTATTGTATTCCATCCCCATTCTAAAAATATTGTATATCCTGGCTCTAAGTAATACTTACATAATTCATCTAATTGAGCTCTTGTGTATGCAGTTATTGTAAATGTTGCTTTTCTAGAAAGAGACCCAGCACCTTCTTCAATTTCAATTGTTGTTATATTTGGCTTTGGTCTAAATCCCCAATATTCATTAGCAGTATTAACAGGAGTTACACCATCCCATTGAACACCAATAGTACCACTAAGTGCATTAGTTCCATAGACAGATGGTGCAATTTTATCACCCACACCACCAAATAATTTAAAGTTTGGATTTGATAACATCATACATCCTTTCCCAACTCCAGAAGAAACTCTCACCCATGCATTTAAATTTGATACTTTAATAATATCTTGTCTTCGTGCATCAAGTTCTTTGGTTACCCAAGGTGCTATGTTTGAAAAATGTGGAAAAGCTGACATAAACTATTTATTTTGTAAAATTTCTTAATATTGAAATATAATTTTGTGGTATTCTTAATATTGTACCTTCTTGAAATCCCAAAGGTGCATCATGTATATTATTTGCCGATGCTATAATCCACCATAGACTTGGATTTTCATAATATTGAAAAGCAAGCGTATCTAACCTATCACCCGTCTCAGTCATTACATAAACATCATCATCTCTTAATGGAATATTAGGATATATTTTTGGTCTATATACTTCCTTACCATCAAAAGTTTTCTTTGTTTGTTGTTCGTAATATCTACTTTCCATTATTGATATTTTTTAAATAATTCAGTACCTTTATCTATTGCCTTACCAGCATCAGAGAATTTTCTTGATTTTTCCTTTACCGTACCAGATTGATAAACGGTTGCTATATACTTTTTATCATCTTCCTTAACCCAAAGTTCGTAGTTATCTTTACCATCTTTTATAAAGTTTCCCTTACTAGCATCTGGATTTTGTCTCAATGGTGCTAGTGTTGGTAATTTAAACGCATCTATACTAACAGGTGCTTTTATACCAACCAAATTTCTTTTTTCCAATGAAATTATACTAGCTGGGTCAAACCTAGGTTTAACTTTATCTAAAGGTAATGCTATATTATCCGCATCACCATCTGATTTTTTAGTTGTACTATCACCCTCAGGTCCAAATTTAAATGTATCTGAATTATTTATATCTCCGGCTATTTGAGTATTTTTTGAAGATTCTTCTACTGAATATTTTTGTCCAGCTCGTAATGCTCTTGGTAATTTATCAAATCCATATAAGTAACCATCGCTTGTATTATATTTAGCTTCAAGTAATTTAATAGTTATAGCAACATCAACAATCATTGGTAATTTATAATTATCAATAGATGTTTCTTCTTTATTTATAGAAAATTTAGCATCATCCGCAATACCACTAGCTTCGGTCATTCCAACATACCAAGGAGAATTATCATCCATTGTATATGATAATGATTCAATAAAACATTCTCTATTTTTATATAAATTACCTAAAGTAAATTGTAAGAATGGTGCTCTAGCTCCGATACCACCAGCATAACCTTGAGGATATGCCAATGATGTTAAAAAGTTTATTCTTTGCCAAGCAGCAATGTGTTGAACAGGTGTTGTTGAATACACTCTAAAATTAAATGTAAGACTTCTTTCAATACCAGTATATGTATAATTATTGAATGGAGTTCCTATAAATTTAGCAGAATCCCAAGATGGAGATATAGTTTCAGATACACCACTTATTGTTGCTCTAAAATTTACTGCCATTCCAGTTGCCAATGATTTAAATTTTAATGTTATAAAATCATAATCATCTAAAAAACTACCATCTGATAATACTAATTTAGTATCATTTGGTCCTAAACTATACGGAAGTTTTTCGTTTAAATAATCCGATTTTATTGCCGAATCTATTCCCAATTTAGTTCTCATACTAACCTTTGGGTCTACTTGGCTATCTTTTTTCCTAGAGTATTGATTTATAGATACATCATCTCTTGATATTGAATTTCCGTTTATACCACCACCAGCCAATAAAGCTTCTAACTTTGAAGATAAATCATTTCTTAAAGCTGGGGAATCTGCTTGAGGGTCAACTGTAGATGTTTGTGTAACCTTTTCTTTTGTACCAGGTATTATATCACCTATATTTAACCCACCGGCAATACTTTTTTGACCTAATTTTCTAGCTCCAGATAATTTAGAATCTAATTTACTTTTGTTATCAGATATAAAATCAGTTACTTTTGCTGCTGGGTTATTTATTAAATTTAATGGTATTATACCATCTCCAATTCCTTTTGATTTTGGAACTAATTTATTAACCTTATTTTGTACTTCAGAGCCACCACCAGCTTCTTTTGTTTCTTTAGCTACTAAAATAGATGAAAGGTCATTTCTTTTAAAATAATCTTCATCGTTTGGAGCTATTGTTTCGGAATATTTATCAGTACTATTATATTGTATTTCTTCTTTTCCTTTTTTTGCTAAGTTTTGTGCGGCCACTTTTGGAGAACCATACAATGCTTTTTTAACTTCGCCTTTGAAAAAATCAATACCAGCTCCCACTAATTTATTTGGTATATCTGCAACAGGTCCTTTAACACTTGATGCTAATATTTTACCTAATGTCTTACCAATAAGATTACCCTCTCTACCATTTTTAATAGCAGATAATGTAATCATTGTATCGTTTTCTTTACCATCTTTAAATGATTGATTAAGAACGATTTTAGTTGGAATTAAATTTTGAGGAAATTCTATACCAAGTTTACTTGCTATGTTTTCACCAACTTGCTTTATTTTATTAGTAGCGTTTCCTATTATACCATTACTACCACCTTGTCCACCAGTTGCTCCTTTCATAATCTCAACCATATCGGTTTTTTGATTATTCAATCTGAACACATCTACACCATATATTACAGGACCACTTAATTTACTTATTACTCTAAGTCCAGTAGTTTCTTCCTCAAGTTTAGTTTCTTTTGTTCTAACAGAAGCTGTTTTTCGTATTGCATTTGCTCCTTTAAATGGCAAATCTAATAATGGGTTATACGGAGTTATTGGCGGTTCTTTACTATTACGAATGTCATAGTTTTGCTGAGCCGTCTTACCGTTATCCAACACTTTGGTCTTAAATAATTCTTCTAATGTTTTACCCATTTTTGTTATTTAGCGTATGAGTTTCTACTACCTTTATCTACAACTGATGTTATTTTAGAAGTAACTTTTTGTCCATCCATATTAACACCAATTTTACCAGAAGATAAGTCAGCTCTCAATCCTTTTATTTCAGCAATTAATTCATCCATACCATCACTACCACCAGCTTCACCACCACCACCTAATAAATCACCACCACCCAATGCTACAAAAGCACCAACTGCAATCATACCAGGAATAGCCATAATAGATGCCATTGCGAATCCCATTAAAGAAAGAGATAATGCGGCAAATCCACCAGCCATTGCTAACAACCCAGCTGCATTTTCTAAGTTAAATAATGGAAGTACTTGAGTAACAAACTGTCCTATACTACTAACAACCATTGATATACCATTTGCTATTGCTGTAATTGTTCCAACTATAACGTTACCAATTGATTCAACTAATGGTGCTAATAAACTTAATGCATATGTTAAAGGTATCAATGCTACCCCAAATCCAGCAAGTAATGCAAGACCTAAGAATGGAACACCAGTTGCTGCTGCTGTTCCTAATGAAACTAATCCAACTGATAATGCCGTTAATCCAGCTCCAGCCGCAACACCACCAATTGCAATTGCAGCTAATCCAATTGCACCAGCTGTCATTAATGTAAACCCAACAGCTGCTACTGATAATGTTAGTGCTCCTAATAAGGCTTGTGGATTTCCCATAGCTTGTAATCCAACTCCTATAAATTCTAATCCAATACCAGCATTAGCTCCAAAAGCACCAAGTGCCATCATAGATGGGATACCAATAACCATAAGAGCTAATCCAGCCGCAGTAGGTATGAGGTTTAGTGCTCCAAACAAAACTTTCGCACTACCCATTTCTTTTAATCCTGCTGCTAAACTTGCTAATCCACCACCTCCTTCAGGAACCGGTGGGATTGGACCGCCGCCAGTACCAGGTGTTGGGACTGGACCAGGTACAGTACCCGGTGCACCACCACCACCAAATAATTTTCCTATGATTGGTATTTTAGATGCCATTCCTTTTACATCAAATCCCATTTGTGCAAAAGAACCACCCAATTGTGCACCAGCCATCACCATTCCACCTAAAGCTTCTAGTGATGTACCTAAGTATTTGTTTAATCCATCATTAATAGTTTCTCCATCTAAACTAAATGTTGCGTTTATCTTACCACCCATCGTAGCTGCTTGCTCCTGATTTGTTACCATCTTTTGCAATTCTTCTACCGATGTTCCCATTAATTCTGCCGTTTTTTTCTTTTGGAAATAATCCATTTTATTGAATGCATCAACTCCACCTAATGCACTTAGTGTTTCTTGAGTTGCCCCAGCTATATCACCTTGATATGCCAATGCTCTTGCTTTATCTAAATTAATATTTTTACCAAGCATTGCACCCAACTCCATTTCAGCGTTAATTGAGTTTTCAAAATCTAAAAGATTATCAGCCAATCCAGTCATAGTTTTTAAACTAACTCCCATCTTAGCAGCTGCTCCAGCGGCTTGAATCATATTTTTACCACCTTCTTTACCAAATAGTGCAAATGCTTCAGTATTTGCTGCTAAATCTTCCATAAGAGCGCCAGGTATTAAACCATTTTGAGCTGCAAACTCTTGAGATGCTTTTGTTAAGTTTAATGCTGTTTCTTGGCTATTACCATTCAACCTTGCAAACGAACCAATTAATCCAGCTGCTTCAATTCCACTAATACCCATATTAACTGATATAAGCGATGTTGATGCTTGTAATTGCCCCGATACATTATTTATTCCGCCAAATTGTGATGCTAATTCTTTTGCATTTGCTACAGCGTTATCATCAAAGAAAGCAAGTGCCGTTGTTCCAAATTCAGCAATACCACCCAACTGACCTCTAACCTCACCCATCTTACCAAGGAACTTACCAGCGCCAATAAGACTCATACCAAGCAAACCACCAGGTCCGCTTGTTAATATAGCAGCAGTATCCAATATACCACCTATTGTTTTCTTTATAGTATTATATGTCTCCAATTGAGCTTCCAATTGTTCCTTTTGACCTTCTGTCATTGAAGAATAATCTCTTGCTAATTCATTTTGATTTTTAAGATTATCAACTATTTCTTGCGATATACCAGCCATTCTACCAAATCTGACTATTTCGGAATCAAATTGTTCTTGTAAAATTTGTCTTTCTAAAGTTTGGTCAGCCGTAAGTTGGGATATTTTTTGATTTATATCAGCTAAATTATTACCCCTTGCAACAGCAGTGTCTGATAAATTTCCAGCTTTTAGCATTAAATCAATTCTCTGTTTATCAGCTTTTTTCAAAGGTTCATACATAGAACTCAATGATTTCATACTGTTTATAGAGTCAACGTATGATTGTCTTTGTGCTTTTTGTAGTTCTAAATTTACTCTTTGAAGTTCTCTACCTATTCTAAGTCTTTCACGATTTAATTCATTTTCCCTTTGCGCATTCTGTATCCCTTGAGCATTATATGCATTTATCTGCTGAGTAAGTCTTCCTAATTCGCCTAATATGGCTAATCGTTCTCTATTTAAGTCTTCTGCCACTTATTTTTATATTTTTGCTTTTGGAATTTGCGAAAGTATTTTATCCAATTCTTCTTTTTCTTTTTTTATTTTTTCCATTTTTTCAATAGCTTCTTGGCTCATTCTAGCTGCTCTAGCTTTTGATAATACTCTATCTACTGCATTATTTTTTAAACCATCGAAAAAAGCATCACTAAATTGTTTAGCTGCTCCGAATAATCCTTCCTTTATTGGTTGTGTTTCGTTTGACATAGTGTTTCCTTTATATTGTATAAATATTGGATAATAAAAAAGTGAGGATTATCGTATCCTCACTTTAGAACTTTTTGCTTTTGAATTAGCTCTCTTAACCTCATCTGCTTCTCTTTTCTTCAATTCTATTAGTTTATTAAAATAAAATCTCCTAAGATAAATCGGCATGTGGTAAACATCTGACCAAGTAAATCCATTACTAAATTGAACCATCTCCCAAATTTGAGAGTGTAATGTGATTTTATAATCAGGTGGTAGGGTAAAAAAAGCCTATCCCAAATGGGATATCTAGCGCCTCCGTTTCGCCTGTCAATTCCGATACAAAATTAAATTTCAAATCCAAATCAGGAGAAAGTTCCTTTACATGCGCTCTAAATGCTTTTGTATCCTTTGCTAAGAAAGAATTCATAATCCATTTATTAATAAACCCAGTATCAGTATTACCATCTACCGAAGTAATCATATATTTCATACGAGTTGTAACATCAGTTGAACCAGCTGCTCCTTTTGCTATCTTTTCCATAGCTTGAGTATGTCTAGTAATATTTTGCTCGTCACCATGAGTTAATAACTTAAATTCAATAACTTTACCATTTGAAGGTAATTTAAATTGATATCTATTTTTTGAATTTAAAGCATCTTCATCAATATCTTTGGTTTGTATCTTAGATAAATCAATATTGACTTTTTGTTTTTCAAAAGTAAATGGGTCAGTAATTTCTACTTCATAATCAGCCCCATATCCTAAAATACGAGTTGCTAATAAAATAGCGTTTTTATCACCAATTACAATATCATTTGGGTTTAATCCCGGCTCAACAACAACTGATTCAAATAATCTATCCAACACTAAACCTTTTTTGATAAGATTTTGTGATGCTAAGATATCTTCTTCTCTAGCTGTCATATGTTTAATTTCAATAGTACCCTTTCTTAATGGGTGTCCTTCAGGATAAACTAATCCTTGAGAAGGTAATTCAATTGTTTCCGTTGGGAAATCAAATTCTCTTTTTTGTGCAACCGGAGCTGCCGCAATATTCACTTCTGCCATAACTTTTAAATGTTTTTAAGTTTGTATATATAAATACATAGAAATTAAAAAATTAGAAATAAAAAAACCCCCACCATTTCTGATGAGGGTTGTCCTTCGGTAGCATCCGTAAGGAATATGTTTTTAGAATTCTAAGATTGCGTAATCCATTGCTAATGTTAATTCAATTGTTGCTGGTTCGTTTGAATCAAATGCTACATCTCCAAAGTTTGCACTTAGGATAAATGCTCCTTTGATTTTCCATTGTTCAATTTTATCACCAACTGGTCCTAACATATAGAAATCCAAGTCTTTTTTGTAAAAATCAGCGTATCCATCTCTACCAGTAATTGATTCATGTGATAATCTCACCCACTCCATTACCTTTTGTGCTCCAGAAGGAACAATTGGGTCATAAAGAGTAATTGTGATATCTTGCCACTCACCTTTACCTTTTAATTTTCTCTTAACGTTGATGTGGTCTAACACAACAGGCTCAAAAGTAATTGTTGGTCTTTGTGCTGCTTTAACTAAGTATGAATCAATACCATCGATTTGCATTACAAATCTATTTTTCATCTTAGGTTCAAAGTTCGTATAGAACATCTTATCAAACTCTAATATTTCTGCCATTTTTATTCCTTTTTATTATATTAATAAATATCTAATTCCTTTATTTTCGTATTATGCTGTAAAACTTGCTCCAGTTGGTAAGATGTTGAAATCAATTACGATGAATTCAGCTGTCTTAGCCGGTTGTAAGAAAATTTGTCCTGCTAATATGTTTCTATCAATTACATCAGGTGTATTGTTAGATTCGTCCATTACTACTCTGAAAGCGTATAAACCTTGTCTTTGTTGAACTGCCTCTAAGTAAGGGTTCACAGTGTTTAAGAATCTTTGACGAGTTGTAGCGGTATTTTGTTCGAATACTAAGTAACGAGATGTTGAAGCGATAAACTTCTTAAGAACGATAAGTAATCTTCTAACATTGATTCTATCTAAAGCAGATGCCTTATCTTGCAATGTCTTCTGTCCGAATGCTACAATACCTTGTCCAGGGAATGCTGCGATTGGGTTTACTTTGTTCTCATATAGAGTATCTCTTTCAGA
>Ga0164292_10004808_pt1 | contig 11006 bp, 8 predicted proteins | sample GEODES117metaG_FD_111486 | JGI IMG/M metagenome (GOLD analysis project Ga0164292, IMG submission 111486) | Eutrophic lake water microbial communities from Lake Mendota, Wisconsin, USA - GEODES117 metaG | ecosystem: Environmental > Aquatic > Freshwater > Lake | place: USA: Lake Mendota, Wisconsin... | reverse complement strand
GAAAGCATCTAAGCGGGAAGCTAACTTCAAGATTCGATCTCACTGGGGCTTCGGCCCCCTAAAGATCCCTCGGAGACTACGAGGTTGATAGGCGAAAGGTGTAAGTGCAGCAATGTATTAAGTTGATTCGTACTAATAGATCGTGAGGCTTTTTTAAAAATTTTCTAGAAAATAAAGCCTGAATTTATTCAGGCGCTAAATATTAGTAGAGAAATTGGAATTTATTCCTGTCTAAAAATCAGTTCAGACAAACATTCAGTTTTAAGCACTTTTGCTGGTGCTTTTAGCAGAGAGGCCACACCTGATCCCATTCCGAACTCAGAAGTTAAGCTCTCTTGCGGCGATGGTATTGCACATGCAAGTGTGTGGGAGAGTAGCACGGTGCCAGCTCTTATTTTGAAACCCGATTAGGTAATCCTAGTCGGGTTTTTTTTTGCCTTGTTGATACATTCTGCTGAATTCATGAATTTTATTTCCATTGGAAACATCAGTGTAACTGAATTGAATTATTGTGAGCTTTTCACTTTGGTCAGTTTGGCTGAAGACTTCAATTTCAAGAGCAACTGATGACTCTTTATCAATGTTTATAGACAGGGATTTTTGTAAACTTTGTTTTGAAATTTCGTTATCTCTGATTTGCCAGTTGATAGATTGAACATTGAATAATCGTCTATCTGAAATAGTCTTTAAGTTTTTGAAGTCTTTGCTGGCCATCTCATAGATCAAACCCTGATTGAATCCACTAGATTTAACATTTGAAGCTTGGTCGGGACTTGACGATTTACGTTTGCTTTCTTTTGATTTCTTTGAGGTTTTTTCTCTAAAAAGAGTGTCGAGAAAGCTGAGGATTTTTTGAGTTCCATATGAGGTTATTTCTACCTCACTGAGTTGGCTTGAAACAAAAATAGCTAGCCCTGAAGTAAGAGAAGCAATTAATAGAATGTGAACAATTACTTTTTTAAAAGTCACGCAGGTTTTAGAATGCTTAGGTCTCGAAGCACTGTCAGGCCAAAAACGTAAGTCTGCTCATAACTTATACATGAGTCTAGCAACGTCTCATTGTGGTATTTAGTTAAATTCAATAGATTCGATTATTTAGATTACCTAGGCCGATAACTTTCCATTCGAAGATCTGGTATGAGACTTGGAGTAGTAAAACCCGAGGTGCTTATGGGAAATTACAAGTTTCTCAAGATAGTTTTAAGTTTGATAACTTTGCTAAGCGTAAGCCTGCTAACAATCGGGTGCTCGGCAGTAAAATTCTCTACTAAGTCAGATTGTGGATCTGACTCGAATTGTGTCAGCCAGCAAGGCTTTGATGTGTACGAAGACACCGAGGATATCGGTGGCGGAAAAGTCGACATTCTTTTCGTAAATGACAATTCTGCATCGATGTCCTTTGAGCAATCCAGACTCTCTCAAAGACTCAGTCAGTTTGTGAGCCAGTTTGATCAAAGATATATTGACTACAGAATGGCTGTTACAACCTCTGATATCTCTTCAGCACAAAATTCTCCTCGTGGAATCAATCAGAATGGTGCGTTGCAAAATGGTCGGCTAATAAAATTTAGTAATGGAGCAGCTTACTTAACAAAAGACTCAGGCAGCGCGTCACAGCGAGAGGCGATGTTTAATCAAGTTATAAACAGGCCTGAAACTGCAACTTGTGAAAATTTTATATCGACTTGGATTCGGGACGGGAAAAGTAGAGAGTCGAGTGCTTACTCGCAAGCGTACGCTGCGAATTGTCCTTCCACTGATGAGCGTGGAATATATGCAGCAAACTTAGTTGTTAAAAACAACAGCGATTTGTTTATACGTCCCGAGTCTGATTTGCACATCGTATTTTTAGCTGATGAGGATGTTAGAAGTCAGCTTTACTGGAATAACACTGCCGGATATTCGCTCGAAGATTACGATAAAGGTGATCGTTTGTTTCATAATATAAAATCAATCTACTCGCAAAAAACTGTTGGACTTCATGCTATCATCATAAAAGATGCGAATTGTTTGGCTCAGCAAGGAAGTCAACTGGGCGGGATTGTCAGTGGAAGTTACGGATGGGAGTATTTCAAAGCAACAGAATCAACAAGTCCCAAAGGTGTTGCAGGCGATATCTGTGCCTCAGATTACTCGGACCAACTTCAATCGATCTTCAGTAATATCCAGGGTCAGATCGTCGACAAAATTGCTTTAAAATGTGAAGGATCAAGATTAGAAATTGAAAATATAACGATATCATCATCTGATCCATCAATAGTGCCCGAAGTGGTAGGAGCAGAAATTAGATTTACTAAAAAACTACCTGTTGGCTCCTCTGTCTATTACAAATATCGATGCCGCGTAAGTGCAAAGTAACTACTGTGAAATGTGTGAGCCATCGAGATCATGCTGCCGTAGCTGCACAGCAACCTAAGTTATTCGTGTTTGTGTTATGGAAATTATGCGGTCAAGCGGTTGTCTTAAGTCTAGTTAACCAAAGTTAAGTTAAGCTAAATCAAGTTAGGCAAGGCTTAGTTAAGTGCTTTGAATGCAATGAAATATCATTCAAATGTGCTGTCTAGGAATAGATCTCCAAAAGTTGAATTGTCTCAAATTGGTTCAGAAAAGTTAAAGTCCTACTAACGTAAAATCCAGTCCTTAATTTTGAGTTTAGTATTGCCGAAATATAAGTATGGCAATGCTGGACAGGTACAAAAAAAAGGGTGGGTTCATTCAACTTTTGCAGTTGATTGAAACTTCAAACAAAACAAAACAAGAACAGTTTTTAGCTTTAATTGCTAGTGAAAGCCCAGCATGGGAAGAGACACTGCGAAAAAAATGGATTACAATTGATAAAATATTAAATTGGAATCCAGTCTATTTGTCTGAAATTTTCTCGAGAATCCAAATACTCACTTTAGCATCTGCTTTTCAAGGATTTTCAGACGACAAACTAGCGATTGTTCTGAAGGCAATATCAGCCACAGATCTTAGAAAATTTCAAATGACAGTCCAGGAGATTAATCCGAACTCTGGAGAAAAAATAACAAGTCAGATGAAAATTCTATCTGAAACTCGTGCGTTAATTGCCAAAGGTATTATCAAGTTAGAAAAATTAGACCAAGAGCTAATGATTCCTGAAAATATAGAAGAAAAATTAGCTGAGGGTGGATACTCTTCGTCCGTCAATTCGGCACCTGTGCAAGTAGAAAAGGAACTCATTTTTGACGGTAAGTCAGATTCAAAGATTGATGCTTTCAAAGAAGAGATTGATTTTCTTAGAAAAAAAGTAAATCAGCTTGTCAATGAGAACAATCTGTTGAAGCATGAGCTCAGTGTTTTTCGTAATAAAATCGAACAAATTAAAAAAATCGCTTAGATTGAAATTAGTCTTCATTTTTGTTTCATCGCTTTTTTTTGTTTCTGCTTTGGCGGAAACCCGTGATTTTCAGCAAAATGTCGCGCCCTATCAAGCCTCAGCGAGTGACACTCGCGAGAACAAAGAAAACAGTGAAAAACGTGAAGTTGGCGTGAAGAATAAAGCCAATGTAAAAAACAAGGCCGATGTAAAAAAAAAAGCAGTATTAGAAGCTAAATTACCTAAAAAATCAAAAACTGTAAAAAAATATGAAGCGATTGAAAACAGAAACTCGACCGATGGTTCAACAGAGGAAATTGAGAGTGATGTTGAATCTGACTTGCGGTGGGATGAGATTGAACCCGTCAGTGAGTATTTCGTCCTAGCTCCAGCCAGCCGAGTCCAATGGAGGAATTATGATCTCATAGGGCTTCGGGATCAGAAAAGTGAAATTGTTGGAATTTTTGAACCTGACACTTCAAACTTAAGACAGCTCAATCTTGTTTATCTTCTCGGCAAAAGATTGATACAAAATAGTGATACTTTGGTCGTTTTAAAATTGGATGCTGAGCAGGAGGGACTTCAGGGAACGACTCGGCTTTGGAAATACAAAGAATTTAAGAAGAGTATTTCAAGTCAATTTAAGCCACTATTGACACAAGGCTCGATTATTGGTGATACAGCTCAAACACTGCTGAAGGGAGAATCATTTATTTCCACAGTTGGCAGTTATGCCTATGGGATTAACAATTCATTTTCTGTTTCAACAAATTTACCAGGCAACGCGATTGGATCTCCTAATTTAAAAATAAAAGCTCGAGCATTTCATGGTGATTTTCAAACTTGGTCTTTTGGAATTAACATGGCTCAAGATCGATCAAGTGATGAAAAGCTAATGAATATTGATATTATGTGGGACTCAGTCCTATCAGATACCTTAACAGCTCACTCAATAGTTTCAGCTGCAGTCATTAGTTTCGATGATGCTAGAGAAGTTGCTGCATTGAAATCCTATGGCTCAAGCTCAATCCAATCAGGGTATGAGTACATCATGAGAGATTGGGGCAGATTGCTCGTTGGCCCCAGTTATAACATCGAACAAAAAGCAATAGGTGGATATTTTTCTTATGTCAAAATTTTTGACAATACACACGTCCAACTTTCACTGACTTCTAATAATATTCGAAAACTTAACTTTTCTGCTGAAGAGGGGTATTTAGCTTTTATAGAAGCTTATTGGAGATGGTAGGCTTCATAATTGTTCCTGACCCCGATTTAATTGGACACTCAACCAAAGGGGTCTTTATGGAGATGATAAGTATTATGCTTATTGAGAATAAGTTAATTTTTAACCCAAAGGAGAATTCATGAAAATTTACTCTGATATTACACAAACGATTGGTCAGACTCCAATGGTAAAGATGAAAAAAACAGGCCAAGGACTGCCTGGTGAAATTTATTTGAAGCTTGAGTTTTTTAATCCTTTAGGATCCGTCAAAGACCGAATTGGGTTAAATATGATTGAGCAATCGGAGTCTTTGGGCTTACTGAAGCCAGGAATGGAAGTCCTTGAGCCGACGAGTGGTAATACAGGAATTTCTCTAGCATTTGTCTGCGCCTCTAAGGGTTATCCACTCACGCTGGTGATGCCGGAGACAATGTCTTTTGAACGTAGAACTTTGTTGTTACTTTTAGGTGCAAAAATTGTTTTAACGCCTGGTCCTCTTGGAATGAGAGGAGCTGTGGGTAAAGCTATGCAAATGATGAGTGAGAATCCTGGACAATTTTTTTATACGAAACAATTTGAAAATGAATTCAACCCACAAATCCATTTAAAAACAACGGGGCCAGAAATTTGGCAAGACACTGATGGTTTAGTAGATATCGTCATCAGTGGAGTTGGAACTGGTGGTACAATAATGGGTTGCTCCTATTTTTTAAAAGGCAAAAAGGCAAGCATAAAAATAATTGCTGTTGAGCCTCAAGAGTCGCCTGTTCTGTCAGGTGGTAAGCCTGGTCTTCATAAAATTCAAGGAATTGGTGCTGGATTTGTACCAAAGATAGTTGAAAAAAAATGGATTGATGAAATTATTCAAGTGAACTCAGATGAGTCTTTGAAAGTGGCGAGGCAAGTTGTTAAAACAGAAGGTATTCCAGTTGGAATTTCCTCAGGAGCTGCTATCGCAGCTGCTTTGAAAGTCGCTGCTCGGCCCGAGAGTCAAGGTAAGAAAATTGTTGTTATTATTGCGAGCTACACTGAAAGATATTTATCGACACTTCTTGCAGAGGAAGAAAGAGTTTTAGCTCAAAGGCTGCAAGTGGAATCAGTTGATCAAGCTTGGATTGATAAAGTGGACGCTTATTTTGAAAGTGTTTAGATCATGAGCCACGTCATTTTTTATCTGCTGGCAAGGATAGATGAGAACTTTGCTTCTTTGGAAAGTTCTAAAAATCTTCATTTGGATTTTGAGGTATCATCGCATTTCGGTCTTCATAAAATCTCAGTTTTTTTATTATAAAAAGGACGCTAAAAGTTTAAAATGAATGACAAGCTTTTCGGGCATGGAAGTCATCATTGATGTATTACAGAAATAGATCAGAAATTAGCGTAGATGGGTTGAATCCGTTTTTTTACTAGTCATCTTTGTTTACACCTATGACAGAATCAAATTATGAATGAGGCAATCGATGACGCATTCACTGCTTCCGTTGACATGTTTTACTATTCGATATGTTATTGGCACATACCGAAGCTAATTATTAAGGAGAATACCATGGTAGGTCGTTTTTTTATGCGTTTATCGCTTGTCGCTGCAGCTTTTTTTCAGTTGAGCTGTGCCAGCAGTGGCGTTCAAGAAGTGAAAGGCTCACAAAAAGCTAAAGTGAGTAATGTTTCAAATCAATTTTGGTGGCCGGAAAGATTAGACCTGGCACCACTTCGTCAGCATTCATTAGAGTCAAATCCAATGGGTAAAAATTTTAATTATTCTTCAGAATTTAAAAAGCTTGATTTGAATGCTTTAAAAAAAGACATCGAAAAAATGATGAAGACTTCACAAGATTGGTGGCCATCGGATTACGGTCATTATGGACCCTTCTTTATCCGTATGGCTTGGCATAGTGCCGGAACATATAGAATTGCTGACGGCCGAGGTGGAGCTGGTGGTGGACAGCTCAGATTTGAACCTCTCAATAGCTGGCCTGATAATACAAATTTAGATAAGGCGAGACGTTTGCTTTGGCCAATTAAGAAAAAATACGGAAGCAAAATTTCCTGGGCTGACTTAATGGTTCTAACAGGTAATGTTGCCATGGAATCAATGGGTTTCAAAACTTTTGGTTTCGCCGGTGGACGAGCTGATGACTGGGAAGCAGATCTTGTGTACTGGGGACCTGAAGCGACTTTTCTTGCATCTGAAAGATATAAAGGTAAGCGTGAGCTCGATAAGCCTTTAGCTGCAGTGCAAATGGGACTTATTTATGTGAATCCAGAAGGACCTAACGGAAATCATGATCCATTATCAGCGGCTCAGGATATTCGCGAAACATTTGGACGGATGGCAATGAATGACGAAGAGACTCTTGCATTGATTGCAGGAGGACACACCTTCGGTAAAGCTCACGGTGCACGATCCGCAAAATGTGTCGGAGTAGAACCCGCTGGAGCAAGTGTTGAAGATCAAGGTTTTGGTTGGAAAAACAAATGTGGCACAGGCAAAGGTGCTGATACTGTAACAAGTGGGCTTGAAGGTGCTTGGACCGCAGCGCCCACTCAGTGGACGATGCAGTACTTAGCAAATCTTTATGCGTTTGAATGGGAAAAAACAAAAAGTCCAGCTGGTGCAGTTCAGTGGATTCCTAAAGGTGGTGCTGCTGCTAGCATGGTACCCGATGCACATGATAAAAATAAACGACATGCTCCGATCATGTTTACAACAGACATTGCTTTGAAAGTAGATCCTGAGTATCAAAAAATTTCAAAACGGTTTTTAGAAAATCCAAAAGAATTTGAAGTGGCATTTGCGAAAGCTTGGTTCAAGCTCACACACAGAGACATGGGACCTCGTGTTCGATACATAGGAAAGGATGCACCAAAAGAATCATTGATTTGGCAAGATCCAGTACCGGCAATAAACTACAAACTTATTGATGCTGCTGACATTTCCAATTTAAAAGGACAAATTTTAAAAACTGGTCTTACAACCTCTGAACTTGTTCGAACAGCCTGGGCTGCTGGTTCATCTTTTAGAGGAACTGATTTGCGTGGTGGTGCTAACGGTGCACGTTTAAGACTTGCTCCCCAAAAAGACTGGGAAGTTAATAACCCATCTGAAATTACAAAAGTGATTAGTGCGTTGGAAAAAGTCCAAAAGGACTTTGGCAAAAAAGTTTCACTTGCTGACTTGATTGTTCTTGGTGGTGTTGCTGCAATCGAAAAGGCAGCAAAAGACGCTGGCAACCCAGTTAGAGTTCCGTTTACACCTGGTCGTACAGATGCATCTCAAGCTCAAACGGACGCAAGTTCTTTTGCGGCGCTCGAGCCAAAGGCAGATGGCTTCAGAAACTTCTATGGTAAAGGGAATTACTTATCACCTGCTGAAAGTCTTGTAGATAAAGCAAATTTACTCACTCTAACTGTGCCTGAAATGACAGTTTTAATTGGTGGATTACGAGCTCTTAATGCAAATGTTGGACAGGCTAAGCACGGCATCTTTACAGACAAGCCAGGAATGCTTAACAATGCCTTTTTTGTGAACTTGCTTGACATGTCAACTCAATGGAAAAAATCATCAACTGATGGAATCTATGAGGGATTCGATCGCAAATCTGGACAATTGAAGTGGACTGCGACTCCTGTAGATCTCATTTTCGGTTCCCACTCTGAGCTTCGAGCTATTTCAGAAGTCTATGCAGCTGATGATGGAAAACAAAAATTCTTGCAGGACTTTGTAAACGCATGGAACAAAGTCATGATGCTGGATCGTTTCGAAGTTAAAATGATGTAATTAGATTTTAAATGTTAAATGAGCCCCACTTCGAAAGCTGTGGGGTTTTTTTATACCCTTTATGCGTATAAAAATTTAACAAAGATAGACAAGGTACCCGATTGTTTCGATTTTTAATACGAAGGAATTGGCCCACGTCTTTTTTGATTCCCCCATTTGATACTGTTCCTGAAATTGAAAAGTATGTTCAAAAGTTGAAACCCTATTTGTTTCGACAGCAGCTTAACGCCTGGTGCACAGAGCCTCGCTGGTGGCCCAAAAATCGTTCATCTAAGGAGTTTGATAACTGGTTTGATATTAAAATTTCAGAATTAGTTTTTGATATAGCGGCAAAGGATCCACTTCTTCATGACGATTTTTAAGAAAAGTTGACTAGATTTATCAATTATTCTTCCCTGCAAAAAAGTTGATTTTAAAAACCGGCCTAAATAGTTGGCTTAGCAAAAAACAATTTTTTCATGCTACACTAGAATAACAGGTTATGCTGGACCTGTAAAATGACCGAACGTGTATTAGTCTCGAAAACATTTTATCTATTTATATTTTTCACTTAAATCCTGAACTAGTTTTTTAACCGTAGGCCAAGTTTGATCAGTCACAGAATAAAAAACATAGTCCCTGACATCGTTATTGGCATTTACTTTTCTTCTAGGCATCAGCCCATCAAAATGAAACCCAAGCCTTTGTACAGCTTTTTGCGAGGCCACATTGTCTGCATCTATTCGAAATTCAACTCGGTTCAACTTTAAAGTTTCAAATGCATATTGAAGTAAGGCTAGTTTTGTTTCCGTGTTTACATAGGTCCGTTGATATTTTTTGTTGATCCAGGTGCCACCAATTTCGATCATCTTGTTGGCAGGTTCGACATTCATAAAATTAGTCATACCAAGTACTTCAGTTTCATCTAAATTCAAAAAAACAACAGGATTTCCTTTTTTTGAGTTGAAGGCTGAAATTGAATCCTCATATCTCTTTTTCATATCTTCCGGTGTTTTGACTCCCCAGAAAAGAGCATGAAAAGAGTTTTCATACAGAAGATCCTCAGCTAGCTTTTGCCAAGTCACTGATTGCAAGGGTCTAATTTTCACGTGCTTGGTATCGATATGAATTGGATCGAAGATAGAGGGCTCTTGCTGTTCAGTCTTTTTGAATGAATCTGCCGGGATCCAAGACGGTGCTGTTATAACAAGGTATTTTAACTTCGTATCACCTGTGTTGGTAAAAATATGTTCTTCATTCGGAAACGTATGAATCAGATCCCCTTTTTCAACATTTATCTGATAGTTGTCTATAGTTGCAGAGCCATGACCATCCAGAAAATAGTAGGATTCTTCTCTTTCTTTGTGAAAGTGACGGTCAGATGAAGTGCCTGAATCTAATTCGATCAACGATACAGTGTGGGTCTGTGATAATCCGTGCTGAGCATGTCTCCCAACAAGAATACTGATCCTTTCAGCGCTGCCAATGCCCTCTCGAAAGTCGAGCTCTTTACCTTTAAGATGTCGCATGTTTGCTCTCCCATTCTTCTTTAGTCATGGATAAATGAGTCATGTCGAAGAAGCGACCCTTAATAAACATAGACTGCCGTAATGTTCCCTCGAATTGCATACCTAGTTTTTCCATGACCCTTTGGCTTGCCTTGTTTTCTGAAATGCAGCGAGAAGAAATTCTATGGATGTCGTTTGTCTTGAGAGCCTCGTTTACCAACGATTTGACAGCCTCAACAATTAGTCCTTTTCCCCAAAGTGGCCTTGCCAATGCATAAGCAATTTCAATTGACCGATGCTGTTGAGTATTCCAAAACCAACCAACTGTCCCGATTACTTTTTTAGGATTGGTTTTTAAAACGATTCCATAAGGCTCTGAATTTCCTCTTTTGTAGTTGGCTCGGGCATATTTAACCAAAGCCATTGAGTCTTGAATTGTTTTGTGAGTTTGCCAGGTTGAAAATTTTGAAACCTCGGGATCTCCACAGTACTCAAAGATAGCTTCTACATCTTCCTCTACAATGGGTCTGAGGAGAATCCTAGCTCCTTCCAATAAAGGAGGCATCCAATCCATTTGTTTCAATGCTGACGAAATACTTTTTGAAATTTGATTTAACTCAGCTCTGGCTGCAGGATCGGGATCAGTGCCTGAAAAACCCATCCTGTGTCCATCACCTCTATATCGGGGCGTAATATGGAGGTAAGCATATGGTACTTCTTACCCTGCTATTTCACCATTGGATAAAAAAACATTTGAGCCTTCTGCTTTTATTCCAGCTTTGGCAAAAGCCCTCTGGATTTCTTGAGCAGTGTTTGTCATTTTTGCGAAAACCTGAGAAGGAATTTGTTCAAAAAATTCGTAGTGTGAATTGGGAATAATCAAAATGTGACCACGATTTATTGGATGAATATCTAAAAATGCCGAGATGTCGTTGTCTTGATAAACAAAACTGGCTGGCAATTCAGAACGAAGGATTTTGCAGAAGGTGCATGTATCTGACATAAAATCTCCTACAATCTAAATGCCTTCTTGAGTTCATCGTCTGGATGCAAATCCCCTGACCTAAAATCCATGACTTTTCTACGAAGTTTATTTGTGAAAAAAGTCAGATGTACCAGTGAGCCAAAAACATCACTGAGTTCAGTCCCAGAGATCAAAAAGCCTCTTTTTAG
>Ga0164292_10004806_pt1 | contig 11010 bp, 12 predicted proteins | sample GEODES117metaG_FD_111486 | JGI IMG/M metagenome (GOLD analysis project Ga0164292, IMG submission 111486) | Eutrophic lake water microbial communities from Lake Mendota, Wisconsin, USA - GEODES117 metaG | ecosystem: Environmental > Aquatic > Freshwater > Lake | place: USA: Lake Mendota... | reverse complement strand
ATTCCGTAATTTCAATTATTTGAAAAAAACATTTCAATTTTTTTCAAAACACCAATTTATTCACCGAACATTATTATATTTTTTTACAGTACATAACACACAAACTCCAAACACAAACCCAACAAACCCAACAAAAAGAAAAAAACATACCTTTTGTGGAAATGGATGGCTCCTCTTTATTGCAGATAGATAGATGGATTGATTTGTTGTCCCTACAATAATAAATAAACAAAGAGAGATATAGAGAATGAGTTGTTTGTCTACAAATGTGTAATAAATAGAATAGAATAGTTTTATTCGGAGTCGGATTCAGAATCGCAATCCTCTTCTTCGGGGTCTTCGTCGTCGTCGTCTTCATAATCCGAACATTCTGCCTCCTCTTCATCTTCCTCTTTATTTTTTTGAATGGTTGGTTGTTGTTGTTGTTCTCTGGAAAGGCGTCGTCCTCTTCTCCACACATCCTCAACAGGATTCATTGAATTCCTGTAATATCTAAGGGCAGTATTGTAAAAGTGTTTTCTTCTGCTTTTTCTGGATAGATTGCGTCGGTGGGTGCAAGAGCTTGCATTTCTTGCGTTTTCATAAAGGCGAGAGCGTTGAGTTTCAGTTAAAAGTACCATTTGTTTGTGATTTCAAAAATAAATAAAATTCATTTCAATTTTTTTTATTGAACCATTAAAAAAGTCTTGGTAGACTTTTGTCACCGAACGAGGGACTTGAACCCTCGACCACCAGCTTAAAAGGCTGGCGCTCTACCGACTGATTCTCTTCGAGAATGTCCTTAGGACGAGCTAGTCCGGTTTGTGTGGAGATATGTAAAATTTATATATATAAACTTATTTATTTGCAGTTCCCAGTGAATGAATAATTAAATAATTTAAAGAAACATATGGTTCATAAGTAACGATATGTTTTTTATTACCAAGGCATTTGTTATAGCTAAAAATATTATTGAGTCTTTTATTGATACGGTATTAGGTTTTATTTTTTGGATGTGGATCTTTATTATTATGTATGAAATCACTGGAAGAGTGCAAACATATTTCAATAAACTAAACAGACCTATTGTGCCACCTGTGAAAATTGAACCCATCAATAAAACCTTTTGTTGCACCTGTGGAAAAAAGACTTCGGTAGAAAAAAAGAGGGATGTTGGTGTTGGTGTGAGTGCAGATATAGATAATGTTCCAGAACTTAAAGAAGACGGCGGAGACGAAGTCCAAGTAGTCGAACCTCCCACCAAGGAATCTACAATGATTGATATGGTTTTTGTGGAATAATTTTATTTATTTATATGAGGAGGAGGAGGAGGGTCTAGGGTTTATAACACAATATTTTGTTTTTTTTTGTGGTTTATAAATTCAATTACTTTTCGATTTTTCGGCATTTTCATTGCGCAAAAGTCCAAGCTCCAAATCCAACTCTTCAATTTTTTCATTCAGAACCATTATTTCAAGTTGCGACTTGTAATAATCTTGGGTAATCACCTGCAGAATAACAATAATTATTCCAAATACTACGCAAATCAAAGGGATCGAACTGTTCACAAGGAGATAATCGTTGTTGCAAATTTCCATTCTGTTAGTTTATTTGTTTTAAAAATGTCCCTCTTATTATTTCAATTTTTATTTATTCATTTATTCATTTATTGTTGAATTATGCAGATATTCTTATCCATTCTAGAGGACAAAGATCCATCGTATTATTTCCAGAATGACTGCCGAACCACTTAGAAGGATAGCAGACAATCTTGTTTGGATTTCTGTTCAAATAAGCACCCCACCAACTAAATGAACTGTTGGCAATAATGTGATTTTCACAAGAACTCATAAAGAGCATTTGTTCCCAATCAGATAAAGAAGGGTCTGCACGAATAAATGTTACCTTTTCACCAAACTCCCTTTTTAGTTTGTCTACAATATCCATAACTATAGAGATGTCTTCTTCTTCACAGAAATAATATGCGGTGTGTTGTTCATTTGTAGACAAGTTCAAAATATATTCCATTGAATTTCTGTAATAAGTATGAGTCATAATTGGATGGATGTGTTGAAGATTTTTGTAATCACCCATACGAAAATGCACACTAATCGTAGCCTCCATTGAGGGATTATTAAACTTGCTATCCATTACAATTGACCGCAATCTATCAAAATCAAACATATCATAGATGGTGTCAAATTTGTCCTTGAAATATTTTTCACTCTGATAATATCCATTGAGTATTACATTTCTCCCTGCAACAATCGGAGCAACTGGAATTGGAACGTGATAAAATACCGGTTCCTTCAACTGATAGACATCCGGATAGGTGGTTGAAAACTTGAGATGTCTACACAAATTACTAAAAATATTATCCCAGTAAGTTGGTCTGTCTTCTCGTCCATTAAAATTTTTTAGATATTTCGATAGAATAATAAATTGGGTGTTTGTTCTCAATGCAGTAGCCAATCCACAAAATATTTGAAATAGTTGATTTCCTAATCCTCCCATTAAATGTGTAGTAATCATATTATATTTATTAGTTGTAGAAAAGTTTTTAAATAACTGTCCGAGAAAAAGAAAAAATGAAATACATTTCTGCGATTGAACCACAACAATCCTTTGATAAATGCAATCAACTCTTCACTACGAAAATCTGGTTATTGAAACATTTGTGGTTGTTTCTAGCGGACTGGTTTGTTATTTCCTGGCATATATTTTGGTGAATGTGTTGTGTTTTCTTTACATCCGTTTGATGTCCTTGTGGGTCTTTATGTTGAAAATAAAAATTCTAACCATTCCAGATTTAATTGCAAATTCTGCTATTCACATAGAAGAGGAAGAGGAAGAGGAAGAGGAAGCCCAAACAGATTATGAAGAGAATGATATGAATGAAGAGAATGTAGACATATCCTTGATGGACCTCTATCACAGAATAAATGAACTTGAACAAACTGTAATCAAAAACCAAAGAAAATATCATCTGGTGATATACAGAATGAATCAACAACTTGCAAGACTTTTGGGGCAAGGCGACGACGACGACGACGTCGGGCACGCCAAATAATTATTATGCAAAGTATTTAAAAAATAATGAATTAAAAATAATTTGAAAAATATTGATATGTTGGATGTCTGAAATACGAAACTCATTTAAATATTTATTTTATGATTGCGATTGTTTCAATAATAAAACAAAAGAAAAAACTAATACCCATATATGCAATTCTTTTTTTTTGAGACCCGAACTTTGTGGCAATGAAACAATATTTCCGCACATTTATTACAGATTGAAAAATAATCTTCCTGTTTGTTTGGATTGGCATTTAATATCTGGAAACACCAACCCACTGGCAATAAAACTTTTGAAAGAAAATCCAAATAAGGTGAATTGGTCACTTTTATCTGCAAATCCATCCATTGAAGCCTCTGAACTTTTAATGCAGTTTCCAAATAAAATAGATTGGATATTCTTGTCTTCGAATCCTTCTTCTTTCGCAATGGACTTGTTGGAGAATAATGTAGACAAAATATGTTGGCCACAACTCTGCAGAAATGAGAATCCAAGAGCGGTTTCTCTGTTGGAGAAATTTACAGAAAGAGTAGATTGGTTTATTCTTTCTGCAACCCATACTCCAGAAGCTGTGGCTCTTTTGTCTACAAATATAAATAAATTAGAAAGTTGGATAAACATATCAGAGAATCCTTTTGCAATGGATTTGTTGGAGAATAACATTGACAGAATATATTGGGATAAACTATCTGCAAACAAAAATCCAAGGGCTATTAAATTATTGTTGGAAAATCCAGAAAAAATAGATTATAATAATCTCTCTTGCAATACAAATCCCGAGGCAATCGAGTTGTTGGAGAATAATATAGACAAAGTCAATTGGTTTCACCTGTCTTCAAACTGCAGTGCATTATGTATGGGTCTCTTGGAAAAACACAAGGATAAGATTGACCTTTCTTCTCTCTTGTTCAATACGGCTCTCTGCGACGTGGGTGGCAATATAGTACAGTAGTGTACTATATCCCCCGCCCCCCCACGATTAATGATTTATTAAAGGGAAATAAAAAGAAGGGTGTATTGTCTACATCAATATGTCGTGTGACGCCAACTCCCAATTAATTATTTATCTGTTGAAACAATCACAGAATAATTCGGAACAAATCGAAAAACTCAAAAGAAAACAAAGAACACTCAAGAAATCCTTAAAAAATAATAGAAAAAATATGGTGTGTCTTTATAAATGGATGGATTCTCTCGATTTTCATTTGAAAGAACAAACAGATATTAACAATTACCGCTATTCACATATGGAGAAAATTCTTTGCAAGATTCGAGGATGCACCAAACACCTTAAGAGACACCTCTCATCCACCTATTACGAAACTGATTCGGACTCTGAATCAGAATCAGAAGCAGAGGATGACTGTGACGAAGATGATTCCAGTTCTGATTACAATACAGAAGATGAACAGAATGATGAGGAAGAGGATTCCGATGAGGAAGATGCGGATTCCGATGAGGAAGATGCGGATTCCGATGAGGAAGATGCGGATTCCGATGAGGAAGATGCGGATTCCGATGAGGAAGACGATGATGCAGATGATGAAGTCGAGGAACTAAATAAAAACTCCATTGAATATGACGGAGATTCTAGTTCTGATTATGATTCTGAGGATGAGGATGATGATGAGGCTGATGCAGAAGATACGGAGGAAAATTAAAAGGATACACCCAGTCAATGTTTATTTATAAATATTTCATTTTTAATCTCTATATATTACAAATGAAACGATCTGCAGAGGAGGAAGATGAAGAGGAAGAGGAGGATATTCACTCATCAAAAATAAAAAAAATAAGCACCATACCTCCATATCAAGAAGGGTTGTATGATCCAGTCTTAGATGTCTATTCAACAGAAAATTTGAAAAGAATTGTAACCAAACGCGACGTCTTAGCTAATACTGTTGATCAAATAAATGAATATGCAGAAATATATTGCACATATCCTACAGAAGAAAATAAAGTTAATGTAAGAAAACATATTATTGCCTATGCACGGGAGTGTGCCTATTATGGAAGACAAAACATCATCAATGAAGAAATTAAAAAAATACTTTTCAATATAACTGCAAAGACTGAAAGGGATGAATTGAATATATCAAGAGTAAAGTCTGCTTTTTATGCCGGGCATTTTATAGAGAAGACAGACAGCTACCAGTTGCAGAGGATCGCTGGTGAATGTGTGGAATTACTCAACTCATTATATTATGTAGAAGCAAGCCTAAACCCTCCTTATCCAAGAGCCCCTCCACCATTAGAGGAATTTCCTCTTTCTCCTGTAGAGGGATACAAAACAGATTTGCCCTCAGCAGAAATTGTAGATATGCTTCTTGCTTTTACAATGCATTCGTTAGAGCCTCGAACTTTATTTGAGATGGTGTTGGAAAACCGGGATGCAATTATTAGGGCGTTTGAAACAATCCGAAGCAGGAATATAGGTAATATTTTTCATTTTAATGTCGACCCTACGATAATAAAACAAGAATTGACTAAAACTGTTTCAAATGCGGAGGGAGTTGTAATGTACATTATTCACGCTTTCCAAATGTTTATTGTTTATGGAAATTTTATTGTTGATGAAACGGATCATTTCGTGAAGAGAATAAATCCAGAACAATTGATAAACCAGTCTGAACTGCAATCCACTGCTTATCTTTTTCTTTCAATGCACGGAGAGATTCCAGTTAAAAATGAAAAGAATATGTCCAAAGATATTGAAAAAGTTACAAAAAATATGCCACGTGGAATGCGACTATTTATACAAAAACAAGCGGAGCCTCTTGCACCCACCAGAACAAGTTGTTGTGTAGAGCCATTTCAACCAGGAACAGTCTCTTATGAATCTGGAATATGTATGTTGGCCTGCAAAGAAAAAGACCCAAGTTTATGTGATTGTATAGATTTTTTGGGAGACACCGTACTTCTTAACCCATTATCACTTAAGGTAAATGATGAACTGCGTCAAAACAAAATTCCATCGGTTGCCTATATGCAACAAACATTTAATACTTGTAGAAAAAATACAATGGAAACCTTACGTCCAGATCCAGTTTTGTCTAAGATTCAAAAACCAGAAATGTATATTTACAAACCTGGAAACCTTAAAATTATTGATAACTTAAAAACGAGTGATCTTCAAAGAAAACGAGAATTTATTGGAAGAATACCTTTACATACAACCAAATACATAAACAAAAATTTTGGTATTGATATAGAAAAAAGGTTTTATGGAATTTATGATGTGTTGACTGGAAATTTAATTTCTGCAACTGACAATTTTATAACTTATATGGAATCCCAAGTTGAATTTTTTATTAGTAAAATCAATAAAATAAGTAAAGACCCAACAGACCCTGAAGAAATTCCAAATTCTCCATCTTATATGTCAAGATGTTCTTTGACTGATATCATTAATTATTTTAATAGCTTGGGTTATAAGAATATTTTTTTCTTTGATTATTCCTGTGAAAGCGATAACAGAGAGGTAAATGATTTAACAGATGAAGAAAGGATACTGATGAGCAATTATGTGGGTGAAGAAGGTCTTGGCTTAACTAAAAAGTCGCGTCGATTGCGTCGCAAAGCGAAAAAAACGAAAAAGAAGGTCAGACGCAGACGCAGTCGATTCACTCATCGCAAGTCAAAAAAATATAATCATATTAAATGAAAAATAATACTTGATTGAAAAATTTGAAATGAATAGAGCGAGAGCGAGAGAGCTAGAGAGATAGAGAGAGAAAGAGTAAAAATAAGGTTCTAGTTATGCAATGGTATAACCACAATATTTGCAGAAACATTCATTCGATGTAACTTTATTTGTAATATTAGTATATATAAATGAAAAGATCTACAGATGATAGTGATGCAAAGGAGAGACACACAGTGCCTCCATATCAAGAAGGGTCTTATGATATAGACTCAGATGAATATTCATTAGAAAATTTAGAAAAAATTATAAACCACCGCGATATGTTGATGGAGAATGTCGAACAAATAAATGAGTATGCTGAAATATACTGCAAATACCCTACACAAGAAAATAAAATTAATGTAAAAAGACATATTATTGCTTATGCAAGAGCGTGTGCCTATTATGGCAGAGAAAACGTCATCCACGAAGAGATTGAAAACATTCTTGACAACCTTTATATTGAGGAGGGTGAGGATGGGTGGGAGGAATTCTGGAGGATACAAAGTGATTTTAATGATGAGACATATAAGGATGAGGAAGATGAAGACGATGAAGATTTACAGAGAATCGCTGGTGAATGTGTGGAATTACTCAACTCATTATATTATGTAGAAGCAAGCATAAACCCTCCTTATCCAAGAGCCCCTCCACCATTAGAGGGATTTCCTCTTTCTCCGGTGGAGGGATACAAAACAGATTTGCCCTCAGGAGAAATTGTAGAAATGTTTCTTGCTTTTACTATGCAGGCATTGGAGCCTCGAACTTTATTTGAGATGGTGTTGGAAAACCGGGATGAAATTATGCGTTCATTTGAAACCATCCGAAGGAGAAATAAAGGTAATATTTTTCATTTTAATGTCGACCCCACCATACTAAAAAAAGAATTGACTAAAACTATTTCAAATGCGGAGGGAGTTGTAATGCACATTATTCACGCTTTTCAAATGTTTATTGTTTATGGAAATTTTATTGTTGATGAAACAACTCATTTTGTCAAGAGAATAAATCCACGACAATTGATCAACAAGTCTGAAATGCAATCCACTGCTTATCTATATCTGTCAATGCACGGAGAGATTCCAGTTAAAGAGGGAACTTACAGAAAGAAAACCCCGTATACCAAGAAAATTTCCAAAGATGTTGAAAAAGTTACAAAAAATATGCCACGTGGAATGCGAATATTTATGCAAAAACAAGCGGAGCCTCTTGTAGTAACCAAAACAAGTTGTTGTTTAAATACATTTCAACCTGGTACGATCTCTTATGAATCTGGACTATGTAGTTTAAAATGCAAAGAAAAAGACTCAAGGTTATGTAATTGTGATGATTTTTTGGGAGATGTCTTACTTTTAACCACATTATCACTTGAGGTAAATGATGAATTGAGTAGAAACAAGATTCCATCGGTTGCCTATATGCAACAAACATTCAATAATTGTAGACAAGAATTAATGGAATCCTTAATAAAAAATAAGGATTACAATATGCAAGAAACGGAAAAGTATATTTACAAACCTGGAAACACTGAAATTGTGGATTTATTAAAAATAAAAAAGAGTCATCGTCCAAGAAAAAGAGAATTTATTGGAAGAATACCTCTACACACAACCAAATACATAAACAAAAAATTTGATATTGATCTAGAAAAAAGGTTTTATGGAATTTATGATGTGTTGACTGGAAATTTAATTTCGGCAAACGAGTTATTTACAGATTATATAACAAATTCATTCCTTGAAACCATTTATAAAATAAGTGAAGAGCCAACAACAGTTTATACACCAATACCAAATGCTCCGTATTATGTGGAAAGTTGTTCTTTGACTAGCATCGTCAATTGTTTCAATGCATTGGGGTACAAGAATATTTTTTTATTTGATTATTCCTGTGAAAGCGATGTCATAGACTTAACATATAAACGAAGGGTCCGAATGAGCGATTACATCGGTGAGAAAGGTCTTGGCTTAACTAAAAAGTCACGAAGGTCGCGTCACCAAGGGAAAACGAGACCGAATGCCAGACGACATATCCGCAGAACTCACCACAAGTTAATGACAAGGAAACGCTAAGTCTAAAAATATAATCATCTTTCAATTTTTTTGTACGGAATTAAAAAAAATTGAAATGAAATTTATGGATAACTGAAATTACGGATTAATTGTGAATATCGTTGCTAACTAACCAAAATGTCTCTTGCTAACTTGTCTCTCTCTGGAAACCAAATGGCCTTCGTCATCGAAGACGCTCTTTACACCACTGTGCAAACCAGATTCTCCTACCTTGGAGGAATCATTGGATGTCTTGCAGTGGCAATCGGAGTTGTTTTCCTTGGTGCTGGGGTCGCGTTCGAAATGCTGTCTACTAAAAATGAACAACAAGAAAAAATCATTAAAGAATTCCAATCAATGTTGGAAAAACAACAAGAACAAATCACTCTTCTCGAGAAGAACCTCGAACTTCAAAAAATGAACAATCAAACTTGGTACAACACTCAAATGTACGTTGACCAAGAACGCGAAAAACTTCTCAACTCTCACAAAAAACTCTTTGTCCAACACTCAAATGACATCCGAGCTTGTTTCGATGCCATCAACCGCCATACCTCAATCGCCGACAATCACACTGAAACCCTCGTGAATGTTGTGAGACACCAACACGCACAAACTGCATCCATCAACCAACTCAACAAAGAGATTCAATTCGAGAAAGAAAGGGTCTCTGCCCAACGCGAGATATTGTTGGAATTGTGTGACAATATCGACAACGCGGTTGAACACGTTGAAGAAACCCGAAACGAACTCGACAAACTCTCTGAAGAGATGGACCAATCCTTCATCGAATTCGAAGTAAAACTCGAAGACGCCATCGAAAACTTTGAATCTTCCAAAGAATCCATTCTTGAAAAAATAGAAGAACAAGAAAATCAATTGGTTTCTGTGGAAGATGCACTTTTCGAAAAAGTTTTGGATGTTTCTGTGGATTTGGAAGCGATTATTGACGGTGTCAAAGAAGAGGTGAAGGACTTGAGTGACCGGGTTGAAGAGATGGATCGCGAAGTGGAAGCTGTGGAAAAAACTGCGGAAAAATTGGAAAACGATTTGGGAACTCTCTACGACGATTTCCTCGGATTTTCTGAACAGAACAATGAGAAACAAACAAATGAAAATGAAAATGAATTAGACGAAGAAGACAAAAAATACATCCAAGATATTCTTGCAAAAATAGAATTCAGAAATTCTCAAGAGGAGGATGAGGATTCGGAGGATGATGATGTGGATGATGAGGAGGATGAGGAGGATGAGGAGGATGTGGATGATTCGGAGGATGATTCGGAGGATGAGGATGATGAGGAGGAATAAATTAAAAATCAACAACATAACAATCGATAACTCAACGCAAAGCAAAGCATAAAAAGGAGAATAGGAGCCAATATGCAAAAAAAGGTAAGCCATATCTTAATATTCATAAATCAATCACTAACACTTTTATAGGTTTGGACTGGGGGAGGGTGGCGGTGCCCTTCCTTTTTTTGCAAGTTATATTATATTTCCTTTACAGATGTAATATAATATAATAAAATCACTATTATGTCTACATTATAAATAAAATGAACATTGTAGACACATATTACTCAAGAAATATTTTTTTGGTAGAAGAATTAATGGAACTAACTTCTGCAGATATTGATACCTTTGAGCTCAGCATATTTAATATTGTTCCTTTGGATTCCAATATATACAACTATCCACAATTTCGAGTGGATGAGGATGACCGACAAACAGACATCATTGAGTATTATCATTCAACATCGAATCCGCAATACAAACTTTTCCAGATGTTGGTTGCCAATTTCAAAAGGAAGAATATAGAGCTTCATTGGTTGGGTTCTCCCATTTTTTTTGGGCAACTTTGATGGCCGGCCGGCCGTCCTTAATGTATATTTAAAAAGTACTTAAAGAACACCCCACCACACCTAACAAAAGAAATATGATTCTATCCTTCTTAGACATTTTAAATCTCTTTGGATTTTCAGTGAGTTCTATGGTAATCACCTGTGCAATCTTTTACGGAGCATATTCAAACATTTACGACAAAAATGCTAGAAACTTTCAATTCTTGGCATTCGCTATCAGCAATGTTCAAACTACATTGAAAAATCAAAAAGAAGAAATAGAACAATTAAAGGAAAAAGTTAACGAACTGGAGAAAAATTATTCAGATATGATTGAACTCCCCACACCTCCACAACCATAAATACAAGGAT
>Ga0164292_10004805_pt1 | contig 11010 bp, 18 predicted proteins | sample GEODES117metaG_FD_111486 | JGI IMG/M metagenome (GOLD analysis project Ga0164292, IMG submission 111486) | Eutrophic lake water microbial communities from Lake Mendota, Wisconsin, USA - GEODES117 metaG | ecosystem: Environmental > Aquatic > Freshwater > Lake | place: USA: Lake Mendota... | reverse complement strand
GTGTTAAAGGGTGTTCAAAAAAACTGCCACCTTTTCTCAAATTGCACGATTTACACAAAACCTGCAGATTTTCCTCCAAATCGCTTCCTCCAAGCCTTTTCGGCACTATATGGTCGATGTGTAGGCTTCCTTCACTTTCTCCACAGGCCTGGCAACAATAGCCATCACGTGCAAGGATTCTTTCGCGTATCCGTCTCCAACCTTTACGGTCTGATGACTTCCAAGCCTTAGACATTAGAACCAATCCTTATCCTGGTGATGAGCCCACGCGTTACACATTGAACCATAACGGTGGCGTACGTATCGAATCGTTTCATCGATCTGCCTGTAAGGGTCAAGGCGTCTATACCATTGGGACTTCATTTGGCCTAGCCCGTAATGGCTACCATTCACCGCGTTGGGGTTCCACCTTGACTCCTTAGTGATGATCTTAAATAGGCATTGATATTGATTGAAATCAACGATCCTTGAATGGGCATATAGTTTTAGATAGTCAGCCTGTGTAGCTGCGTGAACCGGTTGCATCGGTATTAGAATCAAGCCTATAAATAGGCACAAGGGTGGCAATAGCAGAATACGCCTAAGCGAGCAATCCGCCTCAGCGGCTCGCTTTAAGCGAATCCAGCGTACCGAACTAGTCAAATACATTGCAAGAATGTGGATAAGTTGAACGGGGCTTCGGCGTGTTGTCCACAGGTTATCCACAGGGCCCTTCATCGTACCTTGCCCAATCCGCTATTAATTAGGGCCTGACGATTGGCCTCACCGAAGGCAAATAACATCGTCGAGGTCATAATCCCGGCAACGGTGCCGTCACTCTTAATGAATTTCAAGTTACTGGGCAAGGTGAGAATTCCATCGCATTCGGCCCATAATTTATCAAACCATAACGATTTGCCCACAGGTAGCAACGCAATGCCGTTGTTATGTTCCAATAACTTATGAGCCCACGGAGTTATTTTGGAATAAGGCGGATTACACCAGACACGTCCCACCCATTCGGTTGCCAATCCGTCATCAATGATCGTCAATGATCGTTTTGCCGGTATCCACGAAACACCCCCCGGAGGTGCCGAAACATCGAGGTCAAATTCAATTCCTAATGCCTCGAATATAAACGGCGGCGTGTAGTGATCATCGGTGGTCTTATTGTCCACCATATCGAAACCAACGTTCAAATCTAACCGATCAGTCATTTTGCTTCCTCATCATCGAGCTGAAAGGTCGAAATTCCCAATGTTCCGCACGATAGGCATTCCACGCAATGGACGAACGGTGGCAAATTGTCTGTCACCTTCACGATTTTGTGTTCGGTTGATTTTTTTTCAACCCTACAATCAAGCCTGATAGTTTCTAGCATAAATGCTCCTGTTCAAATTCTCAATGGGGTTCAAATCTGATGGGTTGATCCAATATGACCCGTCACTTCGACGCCGGGATGGACGCCGTGCCATGTCGATGGGAATCCACCCGATGATGTAATAATTCGGCGAATTGCCGGTGACCAAAACGGCCACGTCATCGCCTCGATCACGATCACGCAAAATCAGGCAGCCTTCCTTCCAGGGTGTGTGTTTTACCTCGACGTTCCACCCTACATCCGCCTGATTTTTGAATGTGTTGACGGTGGCCTTCCATTCGTCAATTCCGAAATACTTTGCAACGGCGTTTTCGGCTCCGATGGCTTCGCTACTCCGGGCAATGTCCTGAAACAAATTCAGTTTTTGCACCGAGTAATCGTTCAACCCTTCGGCACCAACGGCACGGTCTAGCGCAGCTTTAGCGCACGCCATTTCCTGATCGTGAGTCAATTTCACCAAGATCATTTGCACTCCCCACATTCCCAAATAAGCAGTTCGCCTAAGTGATTGATGTATCGGCCAAATGTCATGGGTTTCCAAATCTCACATCGATCACACCATTCGATTGAAATTGGATTTGGTTCGTGAACCACAAGTCCATCAGCTTTGAAAATAGTTTTTTCACCGGTGGCAATTTTGATGATTTCCATGTCGCCCACGATTACACCTGTGGTTTCCACTGGCCGTCAGCCGTGAGGGTGTACCAAATCGGGCCACATTGGCTCGCTTTAGTTTTCTCCGGGCATGAGTAATTGGCCCAGGCTTTTCCGTTTTTGGCCGATGTGCCTTCACGCCATATTCGGTGTCCGTGGACGCACGTTGGGGCTTCTCCGGGTAATTGCCCACCCAGTTGGGTTTTGATCTCCTGGACGGCACTGGAGGCCGTGGCGAACCCATCCTCGCTGAATGGCCTTGCCCACGGATCGTCATCGATGAACGCCTTCGGCAGATTCTCAACCTGGATCATTGATTCCTTCGAGGCCTTTTCCTCGGTTCCCAAAACCACGGATGCGGCCCTACCTATTGCGCTGCTGACCGTATCCTCAACGTACCAACGTTTCATTTGTACGTTGTACGCGGTAACCATTCCGTGGGCATAATCGATGGCGGCTGGCTTCTCATCCTCATAGTGACGATAGATTTTGCACTCAATTAAAATGTAACCCTTTTCCGGATTCCAATCGATGATCGAGGTTTCAATCCGGTTGGTTGGGTAGGTTGCGTGCAGTCTGATAACTTTTTGATTTACGGTTTCGTAGTGGTCCAGGAATGACATTATTTGGCCGCCTTAGATTTTCCGATGGCCATGCCCACTGATCGGCCATGATGGTAGCCCACCGATTTGCCGTCCCGAAATCCCATTGAATATAAAATTGTTCCGATTGATAGTTGGACCAATACGGCCAACCCGATAATTTGTTCCATGCTCATTTTTTCTCCCGATGGCAGTTGGTTGATCTGCCAGGGATAATGTGACGGATTGGACTGACATTTGCAAGATTCCCGCGTGTTTTTCGGCGTGTCTAAGGCTTCGGGTGATCCTTCAAATGCTCAATGAGCAAGGTTCGGATTTCCCGTATATCCCCACGGATACCTTCGGCGAAACCATTTGAAACGGGCCGGGAATTCTTTTCAGCCTTAGCTGCAAAAATGGCCGCAATCGATGAAATTGTTGCAGCGGCGATTAGTCCAATCGCGGCGATTGTTTCGGTCATTTGTCATTGTTGCCAAATGCTGAATCGTTGGGATTTAGATACCTAAGAATAACCGGGGCAACGGCTGCGATACCAGCCATCGCAATGGCCTTCGGATCGGTCACACCGGCCATGTAAACGGCCAACCCGGCGGCCAGGAAAGAACGCAACCATGAGGCTGCCATCGCTTTGAATTGATTCATTTCGTTTTCCCCAGCTTCTCAATAAGCGCAGCGACCTTCGCCGGCGTCAATCCAATTTCAAAATGCATTTCATCTTTTCGGTTTTTGTAATCTCCACCCCAAATTAAACCGTATTTTTTGGCCAGGGCTCGGATCATTGGAACCTTCTCATTTGGGAATGTCCCAATTTGGCCCAATGGGTGACGCGTGGCATTTAGATCGATGGCGGTGCCGCTTGAATGGTTGCTCAGTTTGTCGGTGGTACCACGTACCATTCGGAAACAATAGCCCCAATCATCCAGCCCGCCTTCATCAATAGGTTCGATCAGCTCATGGAATTCAGCCGCAAATCCCACCAATAAGGGTCCAACCGATTTGGCACAATGCAATTTGATTTTTGTACCAGGAACCAAAAACGTTTCGATGCCTAGTTCGGCCCGGTCTTTCGAGGCAGGCCAGCCGTTATGTGAAATCATTTATCCGGTGATGGCTTTCGCTTCATCCTCGGTCAATCCTAAGGCCGCCAATTTTGCAATGGCTGATTCTTTCGCAATGGCTTTGTTTGCTTCGGCAGTCGATTCCAAATTGGTCAATCGCTTCATTTCCAATTCAATTTTTGCCAGGGTAGGTGCATCGCCTTCGAGTTTATGCCAAATGATTGTTGAATAATCATCGGCGGTAATAACGAATTCAGAATTTGGCCGAAGTGATTGAATTGCTTGAACTAGTGTGGTCATGATCAGGCTCCAATTTCGAGTAAAGTAATCGACGATAATTTGCTACCGCCCTGAGCAACAACAACGCCACTGTTGGCCGTCGTGTTTACCTTGACTTGTGTTTTGTAAGTTGTTGCGCTTGTGGTGTTTGGAGAATCTAAGCAACTAGATGTGATCATTGTTGTAATTGCAATGAAAGTCGCACTATTTGCATTGATCCCCATCGTGGTTCCCAAATCTTGAATTGAAGTGACGCCTCTGACCAATTGAACCGCACCGCTAACCCCGACGGCACTTCTTTCGGCGTCGAGTGTTTGACTGTAAATTACCAAAATTTTACTACTTGTTGCGCTTGGCGTGATAGTTGCGGTTAAAGTTGAGTCTGTGTATGTAGTGCTAGCGACGGTGGTAGATGTAGTGGTAGTCGCATTCACAACCTGCAAAACTTTACCGCCGCCAGCAGCCGCGGCCCATTTCATGCCTGTTGCCTGAGTTGAATCAGCGGTTAAAACCTGACCGTTTGTACCAACGGCTAATCGTGAAACCGTGTCGGCTGCGGTTGCCGCAATCAGATCGCCTTTCGCATCAACAATCGATTTCGCCACTGCGCCATTTGCTAGATCGTAAGCAGATTTCACACTATTAGGCGTTGCGGCAGTTGTAGTCGATGTCGATGATGTCGAATCGGTAAGTTGAACCGCACCAGACTGCGTAGTTGATGAGGCTTGAATTCCCACCGTGATTGCTCCGGATGTGCCTCCACCGGTCAACGGTGATGTTGCGGTTATTCCGGTGATGTCACCCTGATCATTTGCGATCCACGTGAAATCCATATCCGCATTTGTTGCCTTTGAAAGAATCTGACCTGTTGTTCCACCTAATAAATCGGCCATTGAGGTTGCAACTGCCTGACCAAAAACTTCAAAATCGGCAGGCAGGTCCGTGACCAAATCTGTGTTCGTTGGCATTTGCCAGTTGAACGGCGTTGTTGGATTGCTCATATTTTCTCCTTATGCTACGACTAGCGCATTTTCCCACGTGAGTGTGTTTGTGATTGTGTTCCAGGCTTCCGACACGCTGACTTCTTGCCACTTCAATGCCTGGATGGAATAGGCCAATGGGGACAACAATGCCGTGACGGACAGGGTGTTATAGCCGGCGGCAAATTGCCAACCTTCAACGAAACCAAGATATTGGCCCGCCGTCATATTGTCGGGCAGATCGGTAATTCGTAGCGGCATTCCCATGAATATGTTGATCATTGAATCCCGGTCTGCGTCATCCAATTCGGGGTTGGTCAATTCGTAAGTGATCGATTGCATCATGGCTTCGGGAAATGCCCGCAGGGTTAGGTAAAATGCGGCCTGACTAATTGCGTCGGCGTTATCGTGCAGGGTGGTTGTAATCACCTGGGCCAACCGGCCAAATGTGGCCACCGACGCCAAATCCTCATCGGATACCTCGCTGCTTGAATTTGTGCCGTATTTGATCGTTACATCATTTCGAACGTCACCGGATCGGGTTTGAATTTTGATTCCGCTGGCTAGGGCTTGATTTGCCGTAACATCCACGTATCCGTTGGTTGCGAGATATTGGGTCCGGTGTGTGGAATCGGCGTAGGAAATCTGCCCCTGCGCATTTTCGTAAATATAACCAAGCCCCGAAGTGGCCAACGCGGAAACCAATGAATAAACATCGATCACGTCCGCTGATCTAGCTGCAAGGTCGTAATTTCCGGGAGTATCGATCTCACCCAATCCAACGTTTTGAGCCTGTGCCCATGTTTCCGTTGCCGGTGTGTAATTGCCCCACGTTAATGCCGCCGGGACTTCGGACCAGTTATTAATTAATAAATCGGTCAAAACCTCAAGAATCTGGTTTCCGTCAAAATCACGATTTAGGCTGGTACTCCATAACGCCTTCGGCAGTCGAGATAAGGCACCCAGGGCCACGATTGAGATTATTTGGCTAATTGCTACCGATCCACCCTGGGTCACTTCAATGGAAACGTCGGTAACCGATCCACCCCAAATCGGGACGTATGTTCCGGTTGAATCTTGAATTGATATTCCCACAGAATCGTTGATGTTGATTGAAACCTGTGATTCCGTGACATTGTAAATTGAAAGATTGCAATACCCAGCCTGGGCTTGCTCATAAATGTTTGATCGGCCACTGGTTGCCGTCAAATTGGCCAACACGTAGTTTTCGTAGCTGATGCCGTTAATCGTCACCTGCCAGATTGGATTCCAAATCGTCATGATGTGACCAACGCATTGGCACCGTTTGTTCCACGATAGAACGAATTATTCAAAACATTGATGATCGTTCGGGCCGTACCTTCAGGATCGATGGCACCGGATACGTTTAAATTGATGACCGTTCCTCCACCCATTGCCCCGTTTGGAATAATCGATCCGTTTGATCTAGGCGTAAAAATTTCCGGGCCACGTTCGCCGACCAGGTATGACGTGCCACCTGCTACGGGGCCACCGTTGGCCCTACCGCCGCCGAATGCCGTTTCCAATGCCCCACCGATGAATTGCGTCACCGGATTGTTTTTGATGAAATTGACGATTGCTTTGATTGCGTTGAACGCCTTATTGACTAGATCAACCAGGGTTGCAAATAGATCGATAACAATTCCAATGGCAGACCCCAACGCACTGAACGCAGCTCCTAGAACCTTGCCAATTACGGGTGCATAAACGTCACGAACGAATGTGGCAATAGCCTTGAACAAGGTGAACAAGGGTGCCAGTTTCTCTCGGTTTTCCTCGATCTTGCCCGTGACCTTTTCAAATGCGGATCGAAGGCCATCGATAATTGGCGTCAAATAACTTTGTAACGCTGGGATAACGTAATCCGTGATGAATGCCCAAATGGCCTGAAATGTTGGAATAACGAAATCCTTGATGTATCCGGTCAACGTTTGAAAAACGGGTGTAAGTTTTGGACCTAATTCCTCAGCTAGTTTTTGGATGGTTGGAATTACTTTATCGACGAAACCGGTGATCATCGGGGTAATTGCATCGAGTACGAATGACCCAACGGTTTCTTTACCTTCATTAAATGCAACCTTCAACCGATCCATTTTACCGGCGAACGTGTCTGCCTTTTCTGCCGCCTGCCCTCCGAATGTTTCGGCCAATTTGGCGGTGATTTCCTCCATCGACATTGTTTTGAGTTGGGCAGCCGATAATCCAATTCCCAATTTGGCCAATGCCCCGGCGTTACCTTCCTGGGCCTTCGCCATTGCATTTGTGACGGCTTCGAGTGACTTACCACTTCCGGCGGCTACATCAATGGCGGTTGCCTGTAATTTCAGGGCCGCATCGGAATCACCGGTTGCACGGACTAGCCTTTCAAAACTGGGACGCAATTCATCATCGGTCAGACCGGTCAACAATGATGTTTTGAGAATTTGAGATTCAACCGCAGCAATTTGTGAATTGGTTGCACCGGTAACGTTGGTCAACGTTGTGGCCAACTTCGCCTGGGCTGCTTCATCCTCAATGGCCGATTTGACGCCATCGATTAACAATTTGCCGGCATAAGCTGCGGCGGCTACTCCGGCGGCTGCAAATGCGGCGCCGGCTACCTTGCCGAATTTTCCTAACTTATCGCCAAAACCCGAAACCTCTTTACTGCCTGAATCCAAATTTTTCTTTAAATTGTCGACGTCACCCAAAATGGAGAGTTTTAGCGTTCTCGAACCTTGACCAGCCATCACCACTCCTTCGCTATTTTACTGAAAGAATTTTCCCATTCGTTGATGATATATGGCTGTTCGGCACGCAGGGTTGGATAAATAAACCAACCGCGTGATCCTCGACCTTCACGGCCTGACCACACCGGAAATTGCTTAAACCTATTCGATCCAAATTCCGATCCACCCCACAGGTCACGGGTGGTTGCACCGCCTGAAAATTTTTGGGATACGTACCCAAATGAAATTTCGCCGATCTTGCTTGATTTGCTTACCTTCGAACCTTCGGCAATTCGGCTGGCAACCTTGCTCGATGAAAGGCTGCTCGCCTTCGACGATATTTTGCCCTGGAGATATTCGGCCAACGCACTGGAAACCAGTTTCGCTTCCTGGGTTGCCTGTTCGTCCATGTTCTTAAATGCGCCAACAATTTTGCGCAGCTCGGTCTTATCGTAAGCAATAGCGTCATCGGCCATTTCGCTGCTCCAATACTTCCAACGCGGTCAAAATCTTTTCGGCGGTGTCCCATTCGGTCATGGGAATTTGCGTGGCAATCGCTAGTTCAATGACTAGTCGGTTAAGACTGCCCCGCTGGTGGCTTTTGGGTCGGAATCCGAAAATGTCACATCTGACACGGTTTCGGCCCACACTTCAAATGGTTTCACGGGTTTTCCAGCGTTTTCACGTTTCATGGCGTTATAGGCCAAAAATAGCAAATCACTGATTCCAATTTCATTCGCCTGTTGAATTGTCTTGCCCGTTTTGTTTTCCCATTTCATCCATTCCGGTGGGGCAGCGATATAGGTTGCCACCTCACCGGATTGGAATTCAATCGTGATTGCAGTTTTCATTCTCCCGATCTCCCTTAATTAGTCTAACGCCGGCGTGGTTACGCAGGTGAATGCTAGTGAGGCAGTTAGCGCATCAGGCGCAGTTCCACCCAATGACGGGAAAATTGGTTGAACGCTGAACGCGTAAGCAACGCCGTGAACGGTCAAGACCACCGGCAACGCATCGTTTGGATTGTTAGCTGCGGCATTCCACAACGCCTCGCATAATGAACCAGCTGCGCCAAAATCCTGGAGCATTTCGACGTTGAAAGTTCCCTGAGTGTCGGTTGTGTAATAAGCCTTACCGTCAAGGGTCTGATACGTGTTGATTGTAGATTCGACTTCAAGGGTGGCCGATGTGGCCTGCGCATCATAAACATCACCATCGATGGTGAATGCAATTTGTCTGCCCGTGATGATATTTGTTGGCATTTTGTCTCCTAAGTGTTTATTTGGGTGAAATAGGTTGAAACGTTCAAATCTGCGACTAGCAAATTGGATGCACCAACCGAAATGATTGACGGTCTTTGAACGTCACCGACGACGTATCCTGTGGGCATTGCCCCCAAAATGCTAATGATCAGGGCCTCTAATTGGTCCAGGGCTCCCGAATTGGAATTGTTAGCAACGGCTGCCGTTACCACAAAATTGACCTTCACTTTAGTAACGGCCCCATTGATAAGTGTTGATTCAAGCCAGGGTGAATCGGGAATGATTACGCAGGCAGGTGGGATTACCGCCTCCGGTGCGACGGGGTAAACCGACGCAGCTACTCCGGCCAACGCCGTTGCAAGATCATTCCGAACGTCCAACAGGGTGGTCATTGGCATATTGAATCCACATCATAAAACGCCGAAATCAGGCCGATCACTCTGTTTTGTAAGCTGCGGCCCATGCGATATGGCGTCGGCGCAAAATCGACGCCTTCGATCTGACCACCAGGTGCCGTGATACTTTGAAAAATTTCTACCGAAACAATCAGAATTGCCTTATTGACTGCCGGAACGGTTGCGTATATTTCGGCGGCTGATCCGCCATCGAGTGTGACCGTCCCCGCAGGAATTACCGGAGTGAGAATCCGATCAGCTTCATCGACCACCGCAGTGACTTCAAATGGTCGAACGGAATGATCGCTGACTGTGTACGGGCCGTCAAGGCCACCACCGATTCCTGCGAGAACGATCCCCTGTCCCTCGACGAAATAATTTGGTCGCAATGTGTCGATGTATAAAACATCATTTACAACGCGGGTTGAAATCACTGCGCTTTGATATTGCGTGAGCATTGGCAAAATAGTAATTTCGGCAGATTCAATTATTGAATCCAAATAAGCGTCAGAAAATAAGGATTCGGAAACACCAAGCACCTGACGCAGTTCATCAGCAGTTACGATGGTTGGCATTTCCGGTCCTTTCGTCTACTCGGCCTGTTCGGGAGTGACCAGGCCGATGTTTATTTTTTATTAATCGAGGAAACGGTATGCGCCGTACCCGATTTTTGTGGCCGTTGCGCCATAGCCGTACATGAGAATTCCAATGGAACCATCTGAAATTATGTTCGTGCGCAATTCCAGGCGTGGGGATTCGTACCATGTATAGGCATCACGGTTGATGACGTACATTGAATTGTCGCCTGTGCCTGATAGTGCAGTGTCCACCCATAGATCGATTCCGTTTACGGAACCACGGAGTGAACGTGGTTGTGCATTTCCTGCCGCATTTTGTGGTTGCAGCGCATTGTAAATTGGTCTGCCGTCGACGTTGAAAGACATGATGCGGCCCCACATGGCTGGACTCACAACGATTGCATCGGCGAATTTGAATGTGTTTTCATAAACACTTACCGACGCCGTTGATACCCACGCGAGCAATTCCTCAGCGGTAATATCTGAACCGTAACCGGTTGATGCTGCCGCTGAATTTGCGATAATTTGTGCAGAATTGTATGCGTTGGTTGCCCGTGCATATTGTGAAGAAAGATTTGAAATCAGTTCTGTGAAAAACAACGGATCAGATCTGTCAGCCAGTTCCACGGACATGACCTGGCTACCCTTGAATGACTTCACATCAACGTTGATGAATTCAGATTCCATCACGGTTGGAGTGACGGCATCGAGTTCGTCGATCTGTGAAACGTTAGGAAGCTGCGTAATTTTTGGGATTTGAAAAACAAGGCCTGCGTTAGGCAGGGTCCCTGTTGAAATCGAATCAATGGAGGCTCGAACATTGTCGGCTAGTCCGTTGACCACTTCACGCAGTTGGCGTGTTGGGATCAGGCCCGGATTGTCTGTTGACGCCGTGGCAGCTGCAATGAACGCACGTGATTGTTCAGATCCGCGTGCTGCGGCCACCTGGTGCATCAAAAATGTTTCAGGTGAAACGATTGGATTTCGTGTTGCAATGAAACTGACTGGCTTTGGAGCTGATGATGCCTGTACTACTTCAGCCGCTTCTACCGTCTCGGCGGTAGTTGGCTCTGTGACGGTGTTTTCCACGGCGTCTCCTTCTGTTGATGTTGT
>Ga0164292_10004803_pt1 | contig 11011 bp, 6 predicted proteins | sample GEODES117metaG_FD_111486 | JGI IMG/M metagenome (GOLD analysis project Ga0164292, IMG submission 111486) | Eutrophic lake water microbial communities from Lake Mendota, Wisconsin, USA - GEODES117 metaG | ecosystem: Environmental > Aquatic > Freshwater > Lake | place: USA: Lake Mendota, Wisconsin... | reverse complement strand
ATAGGAGGAGCACCTACGGGAGATATTCAAGAAGTATTGCCGACTCCACCTGCTAATGTGCCGCCTATATCGCCTGTACCGCCTATCGCAACGCCAACTCAAGCATCTCTTCCTGGTTTTCCAGAAGAACTAGCCGGGCCTACACAAGCAGAAGTAGAAGGAGAACCACAAACTGGGGTCCCTTCAGGAAAAGAAAAACAAAAACAAGGCACGTTACCTTTCCCTTCTTTGCCTACACCAAAGCCGCCCGTAAAAGAAGATATAGAAATAACGACAGAGCCCTCTCCATTTTCATTACAAATAACTAAAGAGAAAGCTGCAGAAGCTGCGGGATTGCAATATGATCCCGAAACTGATACTGCATTTAACCCAGAGACTAATACCACATTACAATGGAGTCCAGAAGCTCAAACTTGGAAGGAAACAAAAGATGAGACTACTATTAAATCCGCAGAATCTGAATCAAGAGGAAGTACAGATGTTGGAAGTGGCGCTGAAATATCTGGCAAACCCATTTCTGAACGAAGCCCCACCACAACTGGAGGCGTTGACTCCAAGCCAGTGGGAGATATTGTTACAGATGGCTCAGATGTTAGAGGAGGAGAGGCGGTTAGCAGTACTCCACTAGACCCTAAAACACCTATAGCTAAAGGATGGGCAACGTTTATCTCTGATATGCCGTATGCTAAATTAGATAAAATACTTAAACAGCGAGTTACTGAAGCTATACGAGATGGATATTTTACACCTACATTAGCTAAAGAAATTTTAGATACCCAAAGAAGAAATGAAATTGCAGGGAAAACCGCGTATGTTAAAGATGAAGATACTACAATAGAGCCCTCACTTGGAGCAAATCCTTCTCAAGCAGGCGCAGCAAAACTTTCAAAATACAATAACGCGCAAGAAGTAAGAGAAGATTTATACAAAGAATTTGGGCGAACTCTTATTGATAAACTTCTTTCTCGAGGAAGACTTAATTTAATAGATTCTGCAGAAGATCTTGATTTTGATATAGGAGAGGGCGTTACAGCTTTCTATCAATTTAATCCGAAAAGAGACAGATTTAGAACTGGAAAAACAACTATTATTGCCAATAGAAATCCTAAAGGAACCGCACGAGATATGTTACTCCACGAAATTGGAGAACATTATGGTCTTGAAGGTATGTTAGGAGATAATTATTTACCTACTTTAATACAACTTAATAAACTAAAAGACACTGATTCTGTTGTTGCAGCTGCATGGGCCCAAGTAACAAGAAATTATACAGGTTCTGATCCTGTTAGATACAGACCTGGAAGCGTTAATTTTTTAAGAGAAGTTGCAGCTCATATTGGTGAAACGGCTCCACAAAATACTTGGTTTAGATATGTAATGGGAATGGTCAAAAACTTTTTAAGAAGATTAGGTTTTTATGATCCAGAAAAAATTACATCTCGTGATTTACAAGACATGATTTTATACTCATTAAATAGAACGCTTAAAGAAAACGTTCCATCAGTAAAACTACAATTAAATGAAGAAGTAGTCACTTACCCAAGTTTATATTCCGCTGATAATCCTCCAGGTGCTTATAGTCCTAAAACTGCTGAAAAATTATTAGATATGGCAGGGGCTGCTTTCACTTCTATACGTGAAGGCACTCCTAAAGCATTAGAAGATGTAAGAGATAAAATGAGTAGCTTACCTATCAATCTAAGAGAAATGTCAATGGGTATGTTAGGTCTGCCCGCTATGGTTCAACTCTATCACAAGTATGTTCCTTCTTTTAAAAAATTAATGGAGCTTCTTGATAGTCGAGCAGGTGAAGCAGATCGAGCTAGAGCAGAGGTAGATAGATTAGGCTCAATGGGAATGAAAATTATAAAAGGCGAAAAAAGAAATGCTTTTAAATTTGTAAAACCTAACGGAGAAGAAATTTCTATAGAAAATTTTTATGATGGCGCCGCACGAGTATCAAGTGATTTTAAAATAGAATCGGTTCCTTCTCAAATAGTAACAACTAAATATAGTCCAGACATGATAAAAAACTGGACCCGAATTGTATATGATTTATCTCGCGGTGAAGAAGGAAATGCTCGGTTAGAACTAGGTATTGACCCAACTGACCCTGATAATGCATACCATCCTTTAGTAGGAGAATTTAAACAGCTGCCTGCGGAACTTCAAATGTTAGCTATAGGCTACTCAAATGTATTTCAACAATATGCAAAAAAATTCAATGCGGCAATTCTTAAATTACTTCCTGATAAAGATACTAAAGGTAGACCCATACCACCTTCAGAAAAGGCCGAAAAATATAAAGAACAATTAGTAGCTAATCAACTAGTTTTTTATCATCCGTTTAGACGTAAAGGTCAACACGTACTTAAATATCAACCTGCGGGCAGAACTCCTGAAGGTTTTGAACAAGAAGTATATGTAGAAAGATTTGAAACTCCTCGTGAATTAGATAGACGAATTGAAGAAATAATATCAAGTGGTGGAAAATATATTTCTTCTAGTGTTTCTCCTGAAACTGCACGCACACAAGATATACCGCCCAATGATTTTTTCCAAGAAGTTATTGGGGTTATAAAAGAACAAATGGGAGATTCAGACGGTAAAGTTTCAGTACAAGCACAAGAAATGATTGACCAAATTTATGGATTCTATATTGATATGTTTCCAAGCAGCGCTGTTCGTCAAAACACTCGAGCAAGAAAAGGAACTCGAGGTGAACTTCCAGATATAGTAGGTGGATTTATTGATATCGGTGCGCGCATGGCGAATCAAGTTACAAATATGGAATATATTCCACAATTTAATGAAGCTACTAGTGAAATTTCTGAACAAGCTAATATAGCAAATGAAACTATTGAAAATGACCCGACAATAGAACCCGCTAAAAAAGAAGGATTAAAAGCATCTGTCCAATATGCTGCATTAGATGTTACTCAAAAATCAAGACATTTTATTAATAACCCTGTAGCAGATCCTCTATCAGGTAATTTAGCTTACTTAAGTTTTTTAACTACAATTGCGGGTAATATATCCTCTGCCGTAGTTAACTTATCTCAAATGTTAATTATTGTAGGTCCAGGTCTTATTGCCAAACACGGTATTGTAAAAGGTAGCGCCGCTTTGTTTGACGCTATAAAAATATATAAAAATGGAGGGCTTGATAATAATAGAGGGTACTACCCAGATTGGTCCTTTGCAATGAAAAACGGATTCCTAAGATCCAAAGAAAATGCAGCTAGGGGTCTTATTGATCAAGCAGATGTGCTTCCAGAAGATATATTGACTCTTTATGAAGCAGGATTACAAAATGCGGTATTTAGACGTGGATTAGGATACGAACTCACAGAAATGAGAAAAAAAACTGCAGAAGAATTTACAGGAATTAAAGCAAGAGTAGACACTTTGTTATCGTGGACATTTCAAAATACTGAGCGATTTAATAGAGAAGTCACTTATCTAGCTTCCTACTTAGCAGAAAAAAATCCTAATGCTACAGGGTTTGATGCTAAGGCTGCAGAGGTTGCAAGAGACTTTACAAGAGAATCTCATGGCACAGCTCTACCCGAAGTAGGCCCTAGATATTTTCAAACAGGCTGGGGCAAAACTATATTTACTTTTAAACGATATGCCCACGCTATGATGTCATTACTTATTAAATTATTTCATGAGTCTACAAAAGGAGGCGATGCTAAAAGGGCTGAATTAGCTAAACTAATTACTGAAACATCAGATCCTGTAAAAATTAAAGCGTATGAACAAGAAATAGCAGACCTTAAACTTATAAAATATGCAGCAAGAAAACAATTAGTGGGCATTTATGGTATGTCTTTTACTATAGCAGGACTTCAAGGAATGCCTCTATACGGTGCGGCTAATGTATTATCAGAAACATTCAATGCAATGTTTGGCGACGATGATGAACCTTATGATTTTGACGAAAAAGTCCGTGATATTTTTGGAGATATTGGATATAAAGGCCCGCTCAATAAAATGGTTAGGGTTGACGTAGCCGCAAGAACAGGTTTCAGTAATTTAATATTTAGAGAAGATTCTCGTCGTGTATCTGAAATAGGCGTGCCGGGATACATCCTTGAAACAGCTTTAGGCCCTGCATACGGTTATATGAGAAATGTGGGAAGGGGAATAGAGGATATGAACAACGGATTTATAATGCGCGGTTCAGAAGAAATATTACCAGCTTTTCTGCGTAACCCATTAAAAGCAGTACGATATACTAATGAAGGCGCGCGTACACGCACTGGTGCCCCTCTTGTTGAAGACCTTGGGGCTTTTAGTATTTTCATGCAAGTTTTTGGATTTACAAATCAAGAATTAGCTTTAAATTATGAACGCAACAATACTATGAAAAGCGCAGAGCGCAGAATGCTTGAGAAACGTGAAGGATTATTAACTGCATCTTTCTTAGCTAGAGATAGTGGGGATAGAGAAATGTTACAAGTAGTAAACGAAAAAATTAATGAATATAGTGCATCCACAACTGGAAAGCTTAACCCCATTACTGCTGCCACAAGAGATAGTTCTTATAAAAAAAGAAAGAAAGCTATTGCCGATAGTGTTAACGGCGTTACTATTTCAAAGAAATATAGGGAATATCTAAAAGAAGAAATGGGTAGTTAACCTATCCGCCAAGTGCGTACCCCCATATAATCTGCTTCAATAACAGAATAAGTTTTTACTCTGACCTTTGCTCTTTTAGCTCCTGTTTCAATCGCATAAATTAACGGCGCACTTTTTAAAGTGGGAATAAAAAAACTATCTCCTATTTCCATCATCTCAAACGGAAATAACCATTCGGGGTCATTATGCAGCTGCATGGTTTAGTGCCTTTATATCTTTTCCTAATGTGCTTAATTTAATTTTGTAAACAGCAGTTGCTGATTTTGATACATCTTTCCACCCAGCATTCATTCTTTGTTTAACATTTGCACCAGCTTCAATATCTACCCCTGCACTTTTTAATTGAAACATAAACTCTTTAGTACTAATAGTTAATTCGCCTAAGTACGTATCAAATTCGCGTTTAGAAATATACATAGCGTCTTTATCATTATCAATTCTAACTGTTAGTTGCCTGTAAGGTTCAGTAATAATTTTTTCATCTTTGAATGCAAGAATCTTATCTACATTAGCATCTAAATAATCTTGGAGAATCGCTTCATAATCTACATTATTTACCTTAACTACATCATCTCTGATTGTAATCATTTCCCCTACAATAAATTTATATACCCGATCCACGTCAATCTTTAAAATATCTGCGTTGTGAACTATCTCTGCTGCAGTCATAGTAACGGACACTAAATTTTCATAAAATCTATACGCAGTATCGTTACCAAAATCTTGAACAAATCTATTTTCCCATTTAGCAAGATTCTGTTTAATTGCTCGTTCGTCACCAAAATCAAAAACGGCCTTCACAAATTCTACCCCTGCCCAACCGTAATGAGAATTAAATTCGTCAAAGATTTCCTTACCTAATCTAGCATTATCAATAAATGATTTAGGTTTTCTTACAGTAAATTCAATAAGCCTTGCAGCCTCCCCATTAGGATTGGAGCGAATTGATTTTAACTTATCATAAATACTGTGGTTAGAAGTTAAGATGGCAATTAAAGAAGCAGGAGCTTCATAATCTCTTTCCATATTTGATGATGCTTGCATTTTAAGTTTGGCTTTACCCTGCGATACCGATAAAACAAAATCAGATAATAGGTACGGGTTTTTGTTGCCCACTTCATCGAACCCCATGGGTAAATTATGCAGTGTTAAAAATCGTCCTTGTAAAGCGTTGGCCGTTGCATTCATTACCGCTAAATCTTTGGGCTTCCCCCATATACTTAAAGCAGCATATAACGCTCCCGTTTTAGCCGCGCCAGAATCTCCTGTCAAAGAAATAGCAACTCCCGAAGTTGATGAAAAGTCCATCAAGATAGATCCGAACCCGCATAGCATAGTAAACATATGCATCTCTAGGCCGTTCTGACCTAGTTTTTGTGCGGTGTTTTGCCATTCTTTGTAAGTGCCACTTGTGGTTAAAAATGGTGCGACTGATTTTGCTAGTGGAGAAATAGGGGTAGTTTTCATAGATTTATCTTTAGAAATTTCTATGTTTCCAATAACAAAAGAACTTTTGTCTTCGTTCCAACCCATTTGATCGTACATAACATCGTACTTATTTTTCTTCTGCATATCTATTGCCCAATCAATAAAATACCTCATGATTATTTCCTCTTGTTCTAATGACTCGTAATAAATTCCGTGACTTGTTAATTCTTTTCTTAATTCTGATTTTTCATATACTACTTTCATGGGTAATATAAACTCTTTAGTTCCATCATGCGGGTGAAATACATTAATAACTAAACAATTTCCCTCTGCCGAACTCCTCACATGCCGAATTGCTCGCATTGTATATTCATAAACTACTTTGTCTTCTTTATGAGAAACCCCTTTTTTATCAGAGACTGTTACTGTTTTAAATACCCCTCCTACTTTTGCTCCTATCCAGTACCCCTTTTTATCCAGGGTTTCAGGCAAACCTTTTAAATCTTTGTGAATAGCAGGGAAAACTTCTCCTTCAATAGCTATATCATGCACAGCAGGTAATTCTTTTATAGGGTATTTATGAAGTTGAACAGGTGTAGAAATAGTTTGCCAATGTGGGCACGACTTACATATACCTGGATTAGCGTCTTCAAATGATTCACAAGTATGAGGGCCACCTTTAGGTTTACCATCTTTATCAATTGTTCTTTCAGTGCTAGTAGCTTTTTTCTCTGTTTCCTCAAAAGTATATTTCGGGTGTCTTTCAGATATAAGATGTATCACCTCATCGCGATCAACACAACTTTGGGCCAAGGATAATATCTTCCACCACAAAGGCTCTGATACAGTTTTTACATTTTCTACATAGTATTTAATTTGCCCACAACCTTTTTGATTACCTTTAACGCTGTCATAAAGTAAGGGTTTAAATCTGTTTTCTATATTTGCATATTTAGTTTTTTCTGCATCTGTCAAAGCTTTTCGTTTTATAGTATCTTTTAAAGGTTGAGTATTCTTATCAAGTATTTTAGTAATAACTTCTAGATCATATGTAGGAGCATCTCTTAAAAGTAAGGTAGGTCGTGGAGGGGTTTGTTTTAAATTGTTAGTATCAGGGCATCTTAATAATCTAACAGAATCCCCCGTAATTAATCTATCAATTTTTAAATCATGTTGTAGGCATAATTCTTTTAATTGATCTGCAATAGGTTTCCATTCAGCTCTATCTAACTGTTGTTTTAAAAACCAATAAACATGAACTCCATTACCACTATTTACAACAGAAGGCAATGGTAATTTAGTAGCCTCTAAAAATTTACTTAACTCTAAAAGAGCTTCTTTTTGTGTTTTATAATCTTTAGTTTCACCGACATCTATATCAATATAAAATGATTTAATATATAAAGTATTAGTCGCAATTCTTTTCTTTTCTTTCAATGTACTCATGGTCATGAAAGTGTTGCGATTCATTTTTTTATTGTTGTAAATTAACTCTACGGCTTTATCCAAAGAGTCTACATATTCTTCTATATAAGGCTCGGTATTTGGAATATTGTACGCCACACAATAGATTCCCTTGTCCGGCATAGCCTTTGTGTAAAATTCTTTAAGCATTTGTCCTCTTCTCTCTTAGAATAAAACGCTCCGAAGGTGTTTCATCTACGGAGCATCTTCTATTTTACCTAATCCACATTAATCTTCAACTTATTTTAGGGATAATTTTGCTCTCTAAAAAAGCCCTTGCTTGTTTTATACTTGAAATAGGTAACTCTTCAGTGTGGTTCTCTAATTGAAATGTCCACTCTTCTTCAAGTGCTTTTAAAAATTTTTTAATTTTAATTGCATTCTTATCTCGAATCGGGGAACCCCGGAACCAACTGTGAACAGTCATCCGGGATACTCCAAAGACCTTAGCAATTTCTATAATGGGAAGGTCTGCATTTACGCAAGCCTTTGCCAATAACACGCCAGGTCTATCTTCATCAAAACTATTCAGTTCAATTAAAAATGACTGACTATATTTTTTCGGCATAAGGCCTCCTATTTAATTGCCCACTGATTGATAATATCAGACAGGTCATCTGCAGGTTCTACAGGCGGTTTACTTGGTGCTCGCACTTTTGGTTCGTCTTCTACACTTGCTACAGGCGAAGCAGCTATGCTTTCAAAAGTTTCAGTGGCTTGATGTTCATAACCTATCTCTTCCTCAAACCCAAATTTTGAAGCCGCACCCGTTGAAGCATCTACATATTGAATAACTTGAACGGCTCGGAGTCTCAATGCTACCCCCGCGCCAATCAAAGGAGTGTAGTAGGGGGCAATAGATCCATTTATTTTAATTTCTGAACCGCCCCAAACATTACTATCAATCATAGGGATACCCTTTGCATCAAAAATAGCAGGTTTGTAAGCAGCTTTAGATTTAAATTTAAGAATAACTTTTCCTGTCGAATTACCTGCATCATCAAGTTGTTCCATGTATGGAGGAGGTGCTTTTTTAATATCTTTGCCCCCATTCTTTTTGGACTCAGCTGCAACATTCTCAGCAAATACTTCGTTGATTTGTTTTAGAATAGGAATAGCTTCTTCCTTAGAAAGAATAAGACTAACCTTGTATTCTCCTTCTTCAGAAAACTTGGTATCTGGTTTAGATAACCAAGGGTACTGCGCAATGCCTTTAGGCGTTGTAAATGTAATAGGCTGTTGGGCCATGATATTTCTCCTTATTTATTGGTTGGTTTACGTACACTAATTTTGAACTCTCTCATAGTACTAATTCCAGGAGGCAATCCTTCTTCTCCTCTTGTGCTTAAAAATTCTTTAAAATTAGTTTGACTTAAGCGTTGTTGTAATAACTCAAGCGCATCGTTTTCAATAATGTACTTTTTGAAATTATCCCAATCACCACAAACATAGTTCTCTTTTAAAGTTTTAATAATAGTGCCATGTTCAGTGCGTAGTGTTTCCGCACCAATTTGATTACACGTCGCAAGCATAGCTTCCTCTAAACGATCCATCTGTTCTTTGAAAACTGCATCCTCTTGCTCATATTTTTTGGCTAACTTCTCTCGCTCTCGTCTGATAGTAAGATAGGTGCTAACCAAAGAATCTACTTTTACATCACTCATATTCCGATCTCCTCTCTATATAAATCTACTAAACTTGTATGCGCAGTTACCTTTTGCTGCAACATGCCATACATTCTCTTTTCAATCTCAGAACCTTGTAAATGAACTACAGTCATATTATTTTTTTGTCCCACCCGTTGAATTCTAGCAATGCACTGCACATAAGTTTCTACGCTCATCACAGGTGACCAAAATACAACAGTGTCTGCGCGGGTTAATGTGACTCCATGCGACGCAGATTGAGGTTGAATCACCAATACTCGAGGGTCTTCTGCGTTTTGAAATTCTTTAATAATTGTAGTGCGTTCAGCCTTACTTACACTGCCATTAATAATACTATTTGTAATTCCAATTTTTGTTAAGTATTCAGCAACAATAAGTATGGTGTGTCGATAAGGAACAAACACTAAAAGTTTATGCGAGGTCTGGTCAATGACTTCATGTAATTCTTTAAGACGGGGGGATATATCAAACTCAACAACTTTTTTATCGTCAGTGTAAACTGCACCACCTGAAATTTGTAAAAGTTTTGTCATGTTAGCCGCCGCGTTTACCGAACTAATTTCTTGCCCAGCAGCTTCAATTAAAAACTCTTTTTTTAATTCTTGGTAGAATTTTTCTGCACTCTTTGATAACGGCACGATGCGTGTTTGATAAACAATGTCAGGCAAATCTAAACAATCCTCTTTAGCAAACCGAATTGCGGGTTGAAGTGTATTAAATACTTTATGCTCACTCCCATTTCGCGGAAGCCATTTAAATCGGCTTATCTGATACATGACAATATCCCGCCATGCAGTTGAAAATTTAGGTACACGATACGGGCATACTAATCTTGCTAATCCGTACGCATCTACAGGAGACTGCGCTGCTGGCGTTCCTGTTAGCATCCAAAGTTTTGTTGTAGGTTTAACAAGTTTATTTAAAGTTTTCCACCGAGTTGTAGTCACAGATTTATAAGCATTGGCCTCGTCTACTACAATTAAATCAAAGTTGGCTTTGTCAATATCGTCTTTAACAATAGCAACACCATCGTAATTTATAATGACAAATTCATATCGGGGGTTATTAATAATTAGTCGTCGATCATCTGCAGTACCATAAGCTTCACCCGGCACACGATGAACACATGTATTATAAATATCATTTTTCCACGCAGAAGTCATAATAGAAAGTGGGCAAATGATAAGCACACGTTTAATAATGCCCATGTTCATCAAATAATCACAAGCCCAAAGTACTGATGAAGTTTTTCCTGTACCCGCTTCATTAAAACAAAAAGCTCTAGATTGAATAGATAAAAATTCGGAAGTTACTTTTTGATGGTCAAACGGATGAAACCTTCCTGTCCATTTATAATCTTTAGTAATGGGTGAAGGAAGAGGGTTTTTAAAAAGACACAACTGATTAAGTTGTATCATTTCTGCAATGCCCCAATGAATTAATAGATGAACTAAATTTTTTTCTGTTTTAAGAACTTCGACCTTTTCGATGCGTTCTTGTATTACCTTCGCCACATCAATAGGCACAACAATCTTAACTTGTTTGTTATCTATAAGTTCCATCATTCCCCTCTCAAAGAAACTTAAGTATGGACTTAATAGTTTAGTGCGTCAAGTATTATTTGATTTATTTTTTCTTGCGTTCTTTGGTGCTAGTTTCTGATACTAACCCGTGGGAAGAGTTTCTTTTGAACGAACGATTTTTAGTTGGAGATTGAATAGTATAACCGTTTTTATTACTGCCACCTTTAGATAGAGCAACTTTATGAGCAATGTCCTTGCCCTCGCGCATATCAGCTTTACCATTAT
>Ga0164292_10004802_pt1 | contig 11011 bp, 9 predicted proteins | sample GEODES117metaG_FD_111486 | JGI IMG/M metagenome (GOLD analysis project Ga0164292, IMG submission 111486) | Eutrophic lake water microbial communities from Lake Mendota, Wisconsin, USA - GEODES117 metaG | ecosystem: Environmental > Aquatic > Freshwater > Lake | place: USA: Lake Mendota, Wisconsin... | reverse complement strand
CGCCGAGACAGCCCCGGCTGCACCGGGCGCGCATTCCGCCTCCGCGCCCCGTCCAACAAAGCAAGCCCCCCGGCCAAATCAGAACCACAATCCTCGCAAGAAACGATGAGCTCGTCGCCGCCTTCGTCACGATGGCCGTCGGTGTCACCATCGCACGGCCAGTTCGATACGCCCCCGCCCTATCCAAGTGTGCTCGGCCCAAGCGACGCCGACCTATTCGAGCAGTCGATTGAGCCGGACTACCTGTCGCTATTCGCCGAGCCGCTGATGCGCAGCCTGCTGCGCGCGCCCGAGTCGCGCGTGTGCCATCTGCATTGTCGCACGGGCGTGCTCGATGCAGCCGTGTTCGAACACATGCCGGATGCGCATCTTTACGGGAGCGACACGTCGCTTCCGGCGATCGAAAAAGCCCAAGCCCGCGCGGTAAGCCGCGAGCAAAAAACTGCAAAGTACATACATACCCTCACGGCGCGTACGCCATTTCGCGACCGAAGTTTCTCGCACGCGTTCACGCTTCACCCGTCAGCAGGCGACTACCCGGACACGCTCGCCGAGCTCTCGCGCCTTGTGGCCCCGTGGGGTCAAGTGCTTGTCGCGATGCCTTTGCAAGGGTCATTCGCAGAAATCGGCGATCTTCTGCACGAATACGCCGAACGACACGACCTCGATAGCCTCGCATCGTCAATTGCGTGCACCATGCAACGATGGCCAACGGCAGCCCAGCTGAGCGACCAGCTGGAGCGCCGGGGAATGCGCCACGTAACGATTGAAACGTCCACGCACGCGATACGCTTCGAGTCGGGCAAAGACCTCTTCAAGAATGCGGCCCTGCGTCTCCTGGTCCTGCCTGAGCTACGGCAAAGCCTCGAGCTGCGTGACGATCGCCCCTTTACTTACGTGCGTGATGCAATCAACAAGTACTGGAGCGACATGCCGTTCGAGCTTTCGCTCACGGTCGGGGTGGTCTCTGCTCGCGCGCCGGGCGAAGCTTCGTGAAGCGCGATAGCTTGCACAGTGCAAGCTTATTATCGCGGCGCGGTGACTGGTCGAACGCAACGCTTGGCAAACGATGCGCGTCCGGTCCGTTGCCCGGTACCCGCGATCGCGCGCGGTCGTAAGCCATCGCGACTCACCGGCAATTGACCCTCGCCCGCGTCAACGGTACGACCCTCGCGTGAGCGTATCGCAGCCTTCTGGTCCCGCGCGGTTCGAGCCGAAACCCTCCTGGCTGAAAGTTCGCATGCCAGGCGGAGACACGTACCACCACCTCAAAGATATGCTGCGCAGTCTCGACCTGCACACGGTCTGCGAAGAAGCGCGCTGTCCAAACGTGGGCGAATGCTGGGCGGAAGGCACGGCCACCATCATGCTTCTCGGCGACGTCTGCACGCGCGGCTGCCGTTTTTGCGCGGTCACGACCGGCAACCCGCGCGGCGCTGTCGATGTCCGCGAGCCCGAGCACGTCGCCCGAGCGTTGTCGCAACTCGGTCTGCAATACGTTGTGCTCACGATGGTCGACCGCGACGACCTGCTCGATGGCGGCGCCTCGCACGTCGCTCGCACGGTCACGCGCCTGCGCGAGTTGCGTCCCGATATGCTCGTTGAAACGCTGCTCGGAGACTTCGGCGGCCACCACGATTACATCGACACCACGGTCGATGCCGCCCCGCACGTGTGGGCGCACAACATCGAGGTTGTCGCGAGGCTTCAGCGCACAATTCGCGACGTTCGCTGCAGCTACGAGCGATCCCTGGCCGTGCTCGCGCGCGTCAAAGAGCGCGATCCTTCGCGCGTCACCAAGTCATCGATCATGGTGGGAATTGGCGAACGCGACGACGAGGTCCTCGAAACGTTGACCGATCTGCGCCGCGCCGGCGTCGACATCGTCACCCTCGGACAATACTTGCGACCTACACCGAAACACGCGCCCGTCGATCGCTTCGTTACTCCCGAGCAATTCGCTTCGTTCGGCGATGCGGCGCGCGCCATGGGCTTCGCCTACGTCGCGAGCGGGCCGCTCGTGCGCAGCTCGTACAAGGCCGCCGAGGTGTTCGTGCGAAGCATGCTCAAACCCGGCGACCCCGCCGGCGCTGATGCGCTCTTGCAAGCACGTCTCGAAGAGGCGCAACGCGTTTCGGCGTCCGCAAGCGCAGACGCTAACGATGCGAACGACGCGAACGACGCGAACGACGCGAACGACGCGAACAGGGTGAGGATCGGCGGAGGCGCCAACACATCACCCGCCCCAAGAACCGCAAGCGAATTCGCAGCCCGAACCGCAGCTTCCCTTGTTCCCGCGCACTCGCTTGTGCGACGCCCGCGCGACTAGGCAAGTCCCAGTCACATGCATTTTACACAGGCTTGATTTTTCGACGTCGAATCGCGATCACCGTTCACGATGGCCTCGCTCCGGTCCCTCATTGGCTCGCGTTACGCATGGCTGAGGGCGTCGACCTGGTGGGCTGTCGCGATGGGCGTCGCGTGCAGTGCCGCTGTTGGACTCATCGGCGGGCTGCTAACGCGGACGTCGCTCCCGAGCATTGCCGCACAAGCGTTCGCAGCAGATTGGTTCGCAACCGCCGCGGGCGTTACATGGTCTTTACATGCATCTCATCACGACCGACGCGAAACGTTCGACCTGCTCCGGCGCATCGCCATCGGAACTGCAGTGTCGGCAGGTACGGTCGCACTCGTCGGCGCCACCGCCATCGCAACCCACCGAGTCACTCTCGAACGCATTCACGAGACCGACGTGCGCGCCCATGCGACGCCCATCGCATGGCTTGTGGCCGTCGGCTTCGCGGGACTTCACGCCATGCGCGATGAACTTTGGCTCCGCGGCCTTCTTTCGCGCGTTGTTCCACCCCGGAAACATATTGCATCATACATTATATTAAGCGGCGCAGCCTCTGTCGCGAGTGCTTCAAGCGAGCTGTCCTGGGCACCAGGACACGCAATTGCGTTTATAATACACGCTTTTTCCGGAATGATGTTCGGCGCGTTGTGGGCGTGGGGACGTGGCGCATGGGCCGCATGGGCCGCACACACCACGTGGGTGCTCCTCGCCGAAGACGGCTCATGGCGCGAGGCCCTCGAGGCGCTCGCCGGCGTACGCATTCGCTCTGTATCAAGCCACAGCGACGCGCTTTTGGCAGTCACCGGCCTACGCGCAAACCAATGGCTCGCCGTCGCGTTCGCCCTCGCGGCAGCCACCACCTTGACGGGGCTTATCGCGTACCGACGCGCGCGGAGATCATGAGCACATTCGCGTCTGCGGTCATGCAGTCCGTCGCCCCAAACAAACCTCCGCCTAACCCAATCGACCTGCTGAGCTTCGCGAACCAAGGCCACGTTCGCTGCGCCAACACGTGACGTTCTCGCCCTGAGCGATTACATCTGCGTGCGTGCAAGACAGCGGTTCGCGCCCCAACCTGGAAGTCAAACAACGCCGCCGCGAGGTGCGTCAATCGCTTGCGCAAGATGCGGTCAATTTGCCAAACCTGCTCACATTCGCGCGCATCTTGATGATTCCAGTGTGCCTTGTTTTGCTCGACCGGGACTCTCCGCGCTCGGGCTTTTGGTCAGGGCTTGTTTTCACGCTCGCAGCGCTCACCGATTTCTTCGACGGTTACCTCGCGCGCAAGCTTGGCGTCGTTAGCGTTCTCGGCAAACTGATTGACCCTTTGGCCGACAAACTCATCGTGATGGCCACGTTGGTGTGGATGGTGCCGATGGGGCGCATTCCTGAGTGGACGGTCATTGTGCTGCTCGCGCGCGAATTTAGCGTCACCGCGCTGCGCAGCGTCGCCGCAAGCGAAGGCGTGATTATCTCAGCGGGCCATGAGGGCAAAACCAAAACAGCGCTGCAGATGATCGGAATTATCGCGCTTCTGGTGGGGTATCCGTATCACTTTTCGTACCTTGGAATCGATCTTGGAATTGTAGACTGCATGCGTGTAGGTCGCGTGCTTATCTACTTGTCGCTCGTTTTCTCGCTTGCGAGCGCCGCGCAATACGTGGGCCTGTTCGCCGAAGCGGTGCAGGCCAAAGTCGCCAAGCGCCTAAAAGCCGAATCGCAAGCGCCATCCCCGTAAAGGTCTAGTCGAAGCTGCCCGCTTGTTTTCTAGGCCAGTCGTTTTTTTGCGCGCGCGACCGGCGCAATCGGACTTGCCATCGGCGGAACATCCATGCCATCACCCGACGCATGGGTTCGTCTCATCGCCTTCGCGTGGCTGGTTTGATGCTCGCACTGATCGCCGGGGTCGCTGCCGTGGCAGTTGCATGCTCGAACGCGTCGGAAGGCGAACGCTGCGAGGTGAACAACAACAACGACGACTGCACAAGCGGCCTTCGTTGCGTCCCAGCAGCGGAAGTGAATCAGCCGTACAACACGGCCGATCGCTGCTGCCCCGAAAACCGCGCCAACGCATCGCATCCCGCGTGCACTCTCGGGCCGTCGATCGGCACCAGCGCCACGACCGATGCCAGCGCGGCGGCGACGGCGACCCAGCCCGACGACGCGAGTACAAGCGCCGAGCAAGATAGCGCGGCCCCGACGAGCGACGCCGCGAGCGACTCCGGCACCTAGCACCATGCCGCACGAAGGCTTGTTCGCCCTCGCGCGCCACGCGCTGATCGTCGCCGTGCGCATCTCATTGCCCGTGATTGCCGTAAGCGCGTTAGTGGCGCTGCTCGCATCGTTTGTGCAAAACGTCTTCCACGCCTCCGATGCGGTTGTGACGCACACGCCGCGATGGCTGGTCGTGATGGTTGCTCTGCTCGTGCTCGGTCCGTGGATGGCGACCGAAGTCCAGGCCTTCGCCGAACACTCGTTCGCAGTGATTCAACCCGCCCAGCTACCGCTTCGCTCTGCGCCGTAGGCCTCAGCCAGCAAAAAAGGCCACGCGCCCCCACGCACGGCATTCAAGGCGCTAAAAAAGCCGAAGGCCGGCAGCTCCCGAACAACGGGAACAATGCCGGCCCAATTGGGTCCAGGGCGTCTCTGTCAGAGCTTGACCGCCGACGCTCGTGCTTCGCTCTTTTTGGTGACTGGATTGGTGAAGGTCGCTTCGAATACATACTTGCCCGGAAGGATGTCCACGCTCCTGGCCGACGGGAAAGGCCCCGCGAGCTTCTTGCCCTTGTCGCCCGACTCAAGTTGCTCGAAGATCTCCCACGTCGCGTTCGCCGGAACTACGGTGCCGTCGCCCTCACCGAGGTCGTAATCATTGAGGTTAGCGCGCATGACTCGGATCTCGTTTGTCTCATTGGAGGGCTTGATGTCTTTCGTTTGCGCCCCTCCCAGAAGAGAAAGCGTATACGTGTCGCACTTGCCATCCACGAACGCCTTCAGCTCTTTCTTGCCGATTTCGCCCTTCAACTCGGGTTGCTCGTCGTTCGTGTCACACGACAGGATTTTCACCGAGGCGCCCTCTTCCGGAGCGTCGAACTTGCGAGCATCATCGAACGTGATCGAAGCGGTGAACTGCGGCGAGGTGAGCCAAAACCCATCACTGACCGCCTGCGCGTCCGACGATAGTTTCACAGTTTTCGCAAGCGTCGAGAACTGCGCGCGAGCTGTGTAGTCACCAGGCAAGAAGGCTACATATTCGGCATCGCTCTGGGGGACAGCGCCGACAACCGCCCCCAGCTTTGCAGCCTCGAGCCACGCCATGTCGCGGTTTTTGATCTTCTTGCAAATGCCTTGCGGGTCGAAGTCCGGGATGTTTACGCATCGTGGGTCGTTATTGACCCGAACGCTCCATATCTGCGTTTCAGGTCCGGCAGGTCCGGAGAGCGAATCACAGTCGCTATCGCTTTTGATGCGAGAAGCAGGCTTCACTTCCGGGTCAGCCCCGCCGCAGTCGTCGGTGCGGTCGAAAAGGTCGATCTCCCAGGCCGGCGAAGCCGCCTCGAGCCGATCGGCGCGGACCGTCTTCGCGGACGGCTGCTTAGGTCCGAACGAGGGTTTGAGCTCCGGCTCGGGATCAGCCTCAGGCAGCCCTCGGACTAGCGCGAGAGTGATGACCTTCTCAGTGAGGCTCGCCTCTTCGCGGATCACCATTCTCGAGCCATTGACCACCAACGTGTGGTCCTCGCCAGGCGTAATCTTCACGACCTGGTTGAGCTTGATCTCTTCTTTGCCATTATCGAGCCGCAAGTAAACGGGACGCACTGCACTGCTGTTCGTGCACGACGCGTCCGCGCGATCAGCACCCTGTTCGCAATACCCATCCGGAAGCTTCACGCGAATTCGCGCGTGAGTCGTTCCTCCGCCAACATCGACGTTGTCGGTGTTTTGGCCCGTTTTCTCGAGGGCGGCACATCCAACGGCGCCCGCTAAGCCAATGATGCCAAGACCCACGCGACGGAAAACTCGATGTTTCATGATGCTCCCAGATCTGCTGTGAAAGTGGCGAAGCCGCTCGTATCCAAAACTCTTTCGGGCCCGAGGCGAAACGCGATGACAACCCCACCGCGCTCGGTACAGGCCTCGTGCACGCCGACGGCCGCGCTTCACTCGCAGAAGCTCGCACCGAAACGACGCCGTCAAACGCGCGCACTGCCGCCCAAGCGGTAGCGCTCACCCTCGACTGTCGGAGGGGTAGCACACGGCAACCAACACGCACGCACAAAGTTGCATGATGTGCCGAAATGCGCGTACATACGTTGAAATTTTTCAAAGAAAAAAGCCCGTACGCCCGGCGCGTCGTGAAGTGCTGTGCCATACTCGGACGAGGTCTGTTCCTTCGCGTCGGTCATGGCTAAGCGTTCCCTCCCCCGTAACGATGTGTTTTCGCACCCGAGCTGGCCGCAGGCGGCGCAGCCTTCGGTCGAAACCCGGCGCGTTGTGGGCTTAGGCTCCGCGTTTCCGTTTGGTGGCACCGACGCCGAAAACGATGCGTTTTGTGACGAAGCCCCCACCATCGCTCTCGACCATCGGATTAGCAGCACCACGTCGAATCCCATCGACGCGCCCGGTGGCCCCGCAGATGCGTCGGGACAAGCGCGCGCCGCCATCCCAACCGGCGTGCGGCGCCGTCCGAAAGTGGCCACACGCGTCGAGCCGTTCGAAGCAGGCGATGAATCTCAGCCGCCCGCCCCTTCACTCACCCCGATGATGCTTCGCCCGGCTGCCACGAACGCAGATACGCCAGCGTATCGCGCACAGCCATCGCCTCCCGTGGCGGCCTCGCGGCACGCCCATCCCTGGGGCGATGGCCCAAGCCTCGGCGTGATCGCGCCGGGCCCGGCCCACTACGGCTCCTACCCGCCGATGCGCATGCGCATGCCGTCGGATGTGTCGGTCAGCGAAAGCCAAGGCGTTGACCTTCCGAGCCAACAATCACGCGTTCTTCGCCTCATCGCGCCGACCCGCGCACACCTTATGTGGCTGGCGATGGGTACGGCATTTGGCTTGCTTGTGGCCTTCGTGGGTGCAACGGTGGCTTATCGCGTCGCCACTGAGTCCGCTCCCCGCGAGCTTCCAAGCGCGGTCGAGCCCCCCGGCGCGCGCGCCACGGGATCGTCGTCGCTCCGCAGCGGCCCGCAACCGACGCCTGGGACGCCACCTCTCGCATCCGAATACATGGAGGGCCCCTCCGTAGTCTCGCCGCCCATGCCCCACCTGCCCCGCGACATGCAGCCGGGTTTTATCGAGCCGATGCCCTCCTCCGTTCGTGCATCGACACGCACCACCGGTGCCAGCGATAGCGACAGCGCTCGCGACCAAACCTCCGAGTACGCGGCCCAGCAAGCACCTTCGCCCAGAGGCGCCGCACAGGTGGGCGCGTCTCGAGTGGACAGCCGCGACACGCAAACCCGCCTCACGGCACCCGCAACCGCCCGCACGTCGGACAGCGCACCTGTACCGGTCCCTTCACCAAAAACGTCGCCCGCTCGGGCTTCGGGATCGCGCGCCCGAGACATTCTCGGCGCCGGGCTTCGTCCCTGACGTACAAGGCCTAGCCGCTTGAAGGCACGCCCCGCGTGCACGCTTACCGGAGTAACGGCGTAGGAAAGCTTTTCACGATCGAGCAAGGCCGCCGTGCGCATTTGTGAGGAACGCGCCACGCGGCGTTGGTTGGGTCGTTGTTCGCTGTGTACTGCGCGATCAGCGCACAGGCCCCGCCACAAGCTCGAGGGTTGTTTCGATACGCACGTTTGATTCGATGACGTGCCTTTCAGCCTGGAAGAAATCGAGAGGGTATTCGTTACCGACGACGAGTCCCAATTCTGCCGCGCGGTCACTGAGCTTGACCGTGGCGGTTTGGACCGAGTGAATGCCGCCTAAATCGATCACGCGTTTCTTATTAATAAAGACGAACACATCGTCATCGCCCGTAAACGTGAAGGTCTCATTGCCTCGGTACGTGAACTTCGTGCGCATCTCGACAGTGAAGTGATAATTGTGCTTTGCGCTTAGGTCGGTCGGCTGGTCTTGATTACCAAAACCTTCATTGTCGATGGGAAAGAAGTTCTTTCTGTTCGGCGTGCTCCACCCCGTCGTGAAAGAGACAGGGGCGTTTTCCGCTTTGCTCGGATCGAGCAGCGTCCCGACCGTCGCGCTATCGTAGACGTACGTGCCTGAGGCATCTTTGGTGAGCGTAAATGACTTGGCAAGTCGGGTATTTACCCCCGAAACATCGTTGTACCACTGGTCAAAAAAGGTCTTTCCGTTCGTTGTCAGCGAGCGTCCTGCAGCGCCGTTATACGTAACGGCGGTGTTGTATTGCGGTTTGCCGTCGGCGCCCAAGTCGGGCAATACGAACCCGGGATCGCACAGTCCGGTAGTACCGCCGCTGCACAGATTCGCTTGATTCGCAGCGAAGGACGGATTCTCGAAGTCCGGATTGGTTGTCGTATCGTTGGGATTATAAGCTTTGAAGTCGCGCACGAACGCGACGAGCGTGCCCGGGGAGCCTGGCGACCCATCTCCGGTGGGGTCGTCCGATCCGCCGTCTCCGAAATTGGGGTCTTCGGAGTTTCCCGTCTCGTCACCGCCGCTATCGCGCCCGGCTGGCTTCGTGTCCGGCTCCGACGCTTCACCCGACCCACACGCCACCACCGCTGCCGTAAAGCTTGCCCCGATCACCACCGCAATGGCCAAAGCCGAAAGGCCCCGCAGCGTCGCGCCCCGTTGAAACCGTCGAACCATGGTTCAAAGGTAACCGACAACGCGGAAGTGGTCGAGGAGGCTCACGCGCCGTGCCTCAAACACGCCACGCACGCCTTGCGCGCAAGACACCGGCCAAGACACAAAATGCAACATACACCTATTCGAGAACAAACATAGGCTTGACACCACTCGGAACTTTCGCCAAGGTGCGAGCCCTTTCTCATAGGTTGAGGGAACCATGGTCTCTTCCACGCAGCAATTCGAGCGAATCCGTAAACGCAAAGCGACGACCTCTGGCAAACGCAACAAACGAGAGCGCCGCCGCCTCGGGACCCCCGCGTTTCCCATTCACCCCGTGGGGTACAACCCCACCGCGCCCGACGCGAAGAAAAGCTAAGCCGCGCTCGAGCATGCGCGACTAGCCCAATCGCGTCGCTTGCATCGCCCGCGACGCGAACCAAGCGCGGAGTCCGATCTTCATCGGGCCTCCGCGCTTCTTTTTTTGTTCGAATTATTCGCGGTCGCTCAACATGCCGACCCACTTGCGCCCGCTACCAAGCAGTACGGCGGCCACGCACGCAAGCAGCGTCGTGGTCACGGCCACGTTCACGACGCCCGTCACGCGTGAACTGGGCTGGCAAGCAAGGGGCCAAAAAATAGTGCGAATGCTCTGAATACCTGCGATGAGCGTACTGATACTTACCGCGACGAGCGGAACAAACGTGACGAGTGCGTATTTGCGTTTTGGTGCTTCCCGCAGCAAGAGGCTCGTTCCAATGCAAAGGGCCGTGCACGCCAAAAGCTGATTGGCGATTCCGAACATCGGCCAAATCGTCGAGATAGTTCCCGTTAGAATAAAGTACGACCAGCCCGCCACAATAAGCAGTGAAGCGGTGACAGCGCCAAGCTTGCTCGTCGATTTCCCGAGTGACGGAAGCGATTTCGCGAAAAACTCTTGCACCAAAAAACGGCCAATACGAGTTCCTGTGTCTATCGTGGTAAGCACGAAAAGCGCTTCGAACATAATGGCAAAGTGATACCAGTACGATAAGAGGGTATTCATTGCCGGCAAGCGGCTGAATACCCGCGCCATCCCTAGCGCGAGCGATACGCCTCCGCCCGTGCGCGCGACAACGACTTCGTCGGCCTGCCGCTGCATCGCCGGCAACTCGGCAATGCGGACACCCAGGCGCGCGAAGTCGGAATCTTCGAGCGTTGTGGCTCGCGCCGCGTGAGCATCAACGTGATAGCCAAGCGTCGCGAGCGCCTGATTCGAAAGCGCCAAGGCTTGCGAGAGTTGGATCTTGCGACCCACAAGCGATACCGCCGAAGCATCGTCGCGCAACTGCAGTAAGCGGCGATCGCGCGGCGTAAGCACGTCATCAAGGCGCCGAAGCTCTTCAACGCTTGTCGCGAGCGCAGGCTCGCGCGACGATTGAGATGCAACGATCGCAATTTCAGGATTCGTATTGATCGCGACGTAATCGTCTTGAGACATCGCGCATGCAGCGATGAGCGCCGTGATGCCAACAAGCCCCTCCATGAGCATGGCGCCATAACCGATGGATCGACAGTCTGATTCTTTATCGATCATTTTTGGCGTTGTGCCGCTCGCGACAAGACCGTGAAAACCGCTAATCGCGCCGCAGGCGATCGTGATGAATAGAAATGGAAAAAGCGGGCCTTTAACGATGGGCCCGCCGCCGTGCACATACGGCGTCACACTTGGCATTTGAATGCGCGGGTTGACAACCAGTACGCCGACAACAAGCAAACCAATCGTCCCTATCTTTAGATAACTTGAAAGGTAATCGCGCGGACACAAGAGCATCCACACCGGAAGCACGCTGGCCACAAATCCGTAGACCGCAATCGCGATCGTGAGCGTCGACT
>Ga0164292_10004800_pt1 | contig 11013 bp, 8 predicted proteins | sample GEODES117metaG_FD_111486 | JGI IMG/M metagenome (GOLD analysis project Ga0164292, IMG submission 111486) | Eutrophic lake water microbial communities from Lake Mendota, Wisconsin, USA - GEODES117 metaG | ecosystem: Environmental > Aquatic > Freshwater > Lake | place: USA: Lake Mendota, Wisconsin... | reverse complement strand
GCTGGGTTTTCCCGCGAATTCATCGCGCAGCAAGCGATAGAGCCCTCGCATACGACGAGGTATCCAGCGTAAGGCTCGCGGATTGGATTTGCGGTCGTTCATCAGTACCAAAAAAATGCGCGCAGGGATTAGCTCGCTGATCAGTTCGAGCCACCTAAACCATATCGCTCATAGACTCCCTAATCTGTGGGTTTTTCCCAGAACTTCCCGCTTGCCGAGGCTTTCCAGCCCGGACAATCGTTAGAGTCGAGCAGCCTGGAGACATTGGCTTGGATGTGAAGACATGCAGGTGGGAATGCTCAGCGTATGTTGGCGGCTTTCGCGTCTGTGCCGATTAGGCTTCTGAACTCGGCGGAGCTGATTGCGGCAGGGGAAACGCCTCTTCCGAAGGTTCCCCGTAGCTTTGTTTTTTCGAGGTTTCTGGGGTCACAACCAGACCAGCTGTCAAAGGCATGGCAAGTTATTCCGGTCGTGCTTAATGTGCAGCTCTGCTTAGGCAAAATCACCACATTTGATTAGCTAGGGATTATCGATTGGATTGGTTCAGGGCGATGAACTGTCATGACCGTTACCATTGCGAGAACAATTGTGACTGCTTCGTCTCAGAGTCATCCAAAACAAACCCAGCGAACAAGAAGCTGGCTTGCGCGCCGTGCAGAGCTGCTTAAGGCGTGCTCGCTGGCGTGTGGTTGGATTTGTTTGGGCGACTTGGCGGCTCAAGAGCCGAGTCGGGGGCGGTTTGACTTGCGGGACGAGCCGGCAGCTGTGACCTCGCAATTACAGGGGTTCTATTCAGGTCAGCAGTTGGCGCTGATGTCGTCAATGGCTGCGATGACCGATGGGCGTGGGGCGAATGGTGGTGCGCCTCCCCCGGTAAATCCGTTACGGAGAGCTGCTACTCCTGCTCCGAATTCCTCCGTGATTCAAAATTTAACGGGCGGAGTTCCCGCCAATTCGGCTGGCCGGTCGCAGGATGTGCAGCCGCGCCACGGCGCTGGAAGTGTTGTGATCCAGGATTTGCCCCAAGCAGCCAGGCAAGTTGGGCATGCCGAGTCATTAGACTTCCGAAACCTCCCGGCAGCCCAACTGGGAAGTGACGCAATTCAGGTTCCCGAGCGAACTCACTCGATTCCCGGCTTGAGTTTGGCCAATCTGCCAGCGACTCCCGCTGACCTGCCACTCTCTGTCCGCCGACCGGATTTTGAAGCCCAAGACAGTTCGGTCCAGGGCGGCTCTACCGCCCAAGATGCAGTTCAGGAAGTGGAGCAATTAAGCTCTGAGACATGGTGGCGGAGTGAAGTTGCTCAACCATTTTGCGGCTTGCCCCAAAATGAATCGCTGGACCTCGGAACATTGATTCAGCTGACCCTTCGCGGTTCGCCCCACTTGCAAGCCATCAGTCAGGAGCCGTTGGTTCGCGACGAGGACGCCACAATTGCCCGGGCGGACTTCGATCCGGTCCTGTTCGCCAGGACCTTGTACGATGATCGAACGGACCCGGTCGGAAACACCCTGACCACCGGTGGCTTACCTTTTCTGAAAGACAACATTTGGACCGGGCAAGCGGGGGTTCGCCGCAAGTACTTCACGGGTGGCAAACTGGAAGCCTCACAGTTGCTTGGATTCCAAAACAGCAACTCACGATTTTTTGTTCCGCAGGACCAAGGGACTGCAACCTTGGCCATCAATCTCCAGCAACCATTGTTGCGGGGGGCCGGGCAGACTTACAACCGCTCGCAGATTGTAATTGCCCAGCTGAATGCCGGAGCCTCTTGGGATCAAGTCGCCGGCCGAATCCAGGATGAACTTGCCCGTTCGGTCGCCTCGTACTGGGACCTGTATGCAAAGCGGGCAATCTACCTGCAAATGCTCCGCAACCTGGAGCGAAGTGAAGCAATCCTCAAGCGTCTGGAAGCCCGGGCCGAGTACGATGTGCAGGCCTTGCAGCTGGCTCAAGCCCGCGCAGCCGTTACCTCTCGACGGGTGCAATTGGCGAACGCCCTGCGAGATGTGCGCAACGCGGAGACTGAAATTCGACAGATAGTTGGTGATGCCCAGCTAATCGATTCAGACCAAATCGAATTGTTGACAGTAGAGTCCCCGCAGGATGTGGTTGAGCCTTTGGAACTCCCTCAGACGGTCGAGGTTGCGTTGGCCAACCGCCCGGAAATCCGCGAGGCAATGAACAAGCTCAAGGCGGCCGCTGTCCGTAACGATGTCACACGCAATGAAATGCTGCCCGACCTCTCTCTGCTTTTTGGCACTTATGTCAAAGGACTTAAGGGAGACTCGGCTCTGGGGCAGGCTTGGGAGCAGCAATTCGTCAACTCGACCCCCGGTTACTCGGCTGGATTGCAGTACGAGTTCCCTTGGCGAAACCGGGCAGCGATCAGTCGGAACCGCCAGAATCGGCTCGAATATGTTCGTTACCAAAACGAACTGGAACGGGCCACAATCAGCGTCATAGCCGAGACACAGAAAAGCTTCCGAACGCTCAACTCCGGGATTGAGACCCTCGCCTCGGCTCAAGTCGCCTTGGACGCCGTACTCGCCGAACTGAAACAACTTGAGGTTCGCTGGGATGCGTTTCCACTGGTCGAAGGCGACTGGTTTGAAGGCCAGACGCAGAGTTTGTTACTCGACCAACTGCTGGCGGCACAGCAAAAGGTGAATGACCATGAACGTGAAGTAACGATGGCTGAATTGGAGTTGAAGACGGCACAAATCAACCTCAAACGAGCGATGGGTATTGTGCTCGACTACTATCAGGTTTCAACTGAGACGGCGTTGATCGATGGCTTGCCACAAGTTGAGTACAACGCGGGGGGAGCGGGGCAGCAGCCTTGGAGCAGTCTCCCTGCGGAAGATGGCGCCACGGCGCCCATCAAGGAAATCAAGTAACTTTTCCCGCGAAACAGGGTCAGGTCCAGATTCACAATTCCAAACGGGGTGCCGGGGATGCGCTGCCGAACCTGGGGCTGGCGCGAAGCCCGGCTGAGCAGAGGGAAGAGGCAGGCGGTAAGGTGGGCGGGAGGAATTCGAGCCAATCCAAAAAAAAGCCGCTGGTGAAGATTCACCAGCGGCTTCAGAGATGCCGTTTTTTTGGGTAGTGTTTGCTTGAGTCATCGTCCAGCCACAGCAACCGCGTGAGAAGCTGTGGCTGACGAAGTCCTCAACTCCGTGAGCTTAGTTGCCCACTGGTCCGACTTGGGCCTGCTCTTCCTCTTCCTGGATGATGATACGTGGTGTCACCATCATCATCAGGTTTGAGGTTTCGCGACCGACGGCAACGTTCTTGAAGAGACGGTTCACATACGGGATGTTACTGAGCATTGGCACGCCGCGTTCTACGCGACCTTCCTGCATTCGCTTGATCCCGCCCAAGAGCACCGTACCACCATCCGGGACGCTGACCACCGTGCTGACGGTGGTGACTGCGATCACTGGTTGCTGGATGGTCACACCTTGAGATTCGGTTTCGATCTCGTTGTTCTCTTCATCGGTGTTGTCGTCATCGCCGTTACCCAAGTCCAACAGGTCCTGCAGCAGGTTGTCGGAAGTCCGACGCACGCGGCGACGGCCGTCGAAGGTAAAGGTCTTGACATCGGTGACCGTGCTGAAGAACGGCACCAGTGACATCCGGATGAAGCGGCGGTCGTCAGAGGCGACAGCCTGAACATTCAAAGTCGTTCCATCAGGGAGAATCGAAATCACGGGCTGGTGAGCCACGGCGAAATCGCCCACGATGGGAATGACCGAGGTCACGAACGGACGAGCCTGGAAGTCCGACACGCTCGCACTCTGACCGTTGAACATGGTTACGGTCGGAGCTTGAGAAATGTTGGTCCGTTGGTCGCCCTTGGCTGCCTGAATCAGGAAGAAGACTTCAATGTCACTGAGAATCGCAAACCCGAAGTTGGCGGCTGTCGAGGCATCGAACCCACCGAAGGTCGGGACCGCAGACGAGAAGCTGCCTTGATTGAACTGCAGGTCGAGGTCGGCCGTCGGAGCACCAGTCGGATCAAGACCGATGACCGTACTCGGGCTGACCGTGTCGCCAATCGGCTGGGTCAGGCCTGAGTTTTCATTGATGTTGAAGTCAAAGTCGATCCCGATCCGTTCGAAGAAGGTGTCCCGCAAGGTAACGAAACGGACTTCGACAACAATCTGGACGTCGTTCAGTTCACGCAACCGCTTCAGCAGGTCCTGAATCTGGTCCTGAATGTCTTGCGTCTGCGAGACGATCAGGCTGAGGTTGGGAACGAACGGCTGAATAGTACCGTCACCCTGTCCGGTTTCGGACCATTCATCCGGAGCGATGGTGCTCTGAATCAGGTCGATCAGCGGTTGGAAGTCGGCTTCGGTTACACCACCGAGAGCGGGAGCTCCCATCGAGTTGTAGACCGGCATGCCCGTTTGCGGTCCGACATTGTAGTCGTTCCGGCCGAGCGCGCCCCAACCACCTGGTCCAAGCATTCCACCCGGCAACTGCTGAGCCATGGCCGCCACGCTGGTTGGCTGGTTGGGCTGCTGTGGCATCTGGTTTTGGGCCAGAATCGAGTTTTGGGTGTTCAGCGAGGGTTGAGGAGTGATGAAGTTCAACTGCGAAGGAGTTTGCTGCGGAGTAATCGGAGTGACCAAGTCGCCCACATAGTAGGTCTTGGGTTCCACGTTCTTCCGTTGGGCATTGCGACTGGTGACCTTGATCACTTCGTCTTCGACAGTGAAGACCAGGCCGACCGAGCCGAGCACCACATTCAAGGCACTCTGCAGCGAGATCGGTTCACGAATCGGGACGTCCACCGGGCGGCTGGCATCGACATTTTCGGCCGCCAGTGCCAGTTGGTCGAACACGATATTCACACCGCCCTGTTGGGACAGTTGGTCAACGGCTGCCGACAAAGGACCGCGGAAGTCACCCTGGACCTTGGTGTTTTTCAAGGCATTCCAGATGTTCCGTTCCGAATCCGAGCCATATTGGCGGTCACCCAAAGCCTTGAGCCGCATTTGCGTGCGTCGGTTCCACATTTCGGCGTCGCCAAACTGCATCGGCACAGCTGTGTCCATGGGAGTTCCGAGCTCTTCCATGTCCCGGCCAATCGACTTTTGGATGTTGCTTTCCTTCGTGTCGGCCAGAGCATCGAGTTCACCCATCCGGGCGCTCATCTTGGCCTTTTCGAAGAGCAGCGAAGCGACTTCACTGTCCGGATCGAGTTCGGCAGCTTGACGGGCTACCTGCTCGGCTTCGGCGTAGCGCTTCTGGTCCAACAGACGATTGAAGTCTTCCACCAGCTTCTGGATTTGCTTTTCAACCTGATACCGCTGCTCGCGGGTCAGCTCGACTTGCTCCAGCCGCTCGGTGTTGGCCTGTTGATTCTGGATATCCGGCAGGTTCTGCTGGATGTAGCGTTGCATTTCCTGGATGTCGCGGTCAACAATCGTCAGCAGTGGTCCCTTGTTCGTTTCCGACAGGGCACTGGCCGAGACCTCACTGCGAAGTTCCATCATCTTGGAAAGAGCAGCCTGGGGATCCTTGGAAATAATCCGTTCAGCCTCGGCACGAGTCTTGAAGACGCTGCCGTGCAGCTGGCGGAACATCGACTGTTCCGTGTCATTCAAGGAGCTGAGGTCGATTTCTTCCGAGTCCTGCGGCTTGGCATCAGTACCCGAAACCGGAGCAACCTTGGTGCTGTCCTGTTCCGGAACGTAGCCTGCATTCGCGACCATGCCCGGTGCACTGTCAGTAAAGCTGGCAGGTGCAACCGTACCAGCGGTGCCGCGAGTGTTCAGAGCCTTCTGCACGGTCAACTCAAGTTGCCACGGTCGGACCTGGTCAGCCTTGAATGCCGAGTCAGGCAGGTTCATCGCTTTGGCCTTGGCGACCAGTGCAGATGCCTCTTCCCAGCGACCTTGGTCGACGGCAAGTTGAGCCTGCGACATCAGCTTGAGACATTCGTTCAGATTGCCCGCAGCTCCATTCAAAGGAGCGGCGGCAGTCTGCGGGGCTGGCATCGCATCGCCACGAGCCACGCTGATTTTGCTCAGCATGCTTTGTGGATCCATGCCGACAGTTTTAAAGTCGACGGGGAACTTGCCAGCCTGCTGCACGAGTTGTTCAGCCGAGCTCCAGTCCTTGTGGACCAGCAGTTGGTCTGCTTGCTCCATCAGGAACTTGGCGGCTTGGATGTTGAATTGGCCGGCGTCGCCAGACTTGGACATCTCGACCAGTTCGCCCTGTCGCTTGATCATCGCAGCGACCTTGGCAGGCGAGTCACCCCAGGCGGTGAAGTCACCGCCGGCTTGCTCGGCCTGTTGCATGTGGCGAGTGGCCGCGCTCATGTCACCGGAGGCCAAAGCCTTGCGGGCTTGGGCCAGCGACTGCATCGCGGCGTTGCTGGTGGGAGCAGCCATCGGGGCTGCAGCCACGGTTGGGGCCGGAAGCCCCATTTTTGTTCGGAGGGCTTCGATCTGCTGCATTGCTGCAGGATCCTGCCCAGGTTGTTTGGCGACCGCAGTCGCAACTTCAAGATAACGGCCGGCAAGATCCTTCTTGCCTTGGCTCATCGCCTGCTCGGCATCTCGCAACCAGGACTGGATTCGATCCGTCCCGGCTTGAGCCGGCTGGCTGGCAGTTGCAGGCTGCTGGGGAACTTGCCCCGGCGCGACTGCAATGGCTTGACCTGCGGTGACCACAATGATCAGGCCCGCAGACCAAAAGCGCTTGCTGAAAAAATCGGAGACTCTCACGCATCTCTCCTTGTGACGTGACGCTGGATACCCAATAAAAAACGGATCGCTGTCAGCCGGATCCAGATCTCCCGGGGGGAGGCCTGTCAGCCACGATTCTCTGGAACTGTTGCCAGTTCCAAATTCGTCTCCGATTCCTTGCGTACCCAAAGCGCAGAACCAGCGACGAGTCCGAAGACAGCGCACGGCATTTAAGTTTTCGTGGGCTGTAATTAAGGAACGGCAGAGGGCGCGGTCAATATCAAACCGTTTCGTGGTAAGATCTTCTTTTTTGGCAAAATATGCGGGCTGCTGGCATCAAACTGCTGGCAGAAATGCCTTCGCAAATTACCCAGAATTGCGGCATCGCTGGCAAGCTGTGTAAGTTAACAGTGAGTTTGACGCGCGATGCAGCGCAGAATGTTTCCGGCACTTGGAAGTGCAGAGAACTCGGAAGTCTTTAGCCGACGAAAGACTTAAAAGGCCGAGCGGGCCGAGAAAGAAATTGGATGATTGCCCCCGGATTTACCCGGATTTAAAAGAGGACCCACAGCTACGATGTCATGCCACGCGGGAATTCAATTCATGCAGGGGCTCGTGTGACCGATGCGTCCAACAGCTGGCAGCTTGAGGCAAGCTTGAGCCCTAACTACCCAGCAAAGAAAGGGCACCGCCCATTCTTTTCGTAGTGCGAAGATCGGCTACTGCAAACCGGCCGGGAATTCTGCGGCCAAAGGCAGCCAATTCATATTCAATCCCCCGCGTTCGCGAGTTCCAGAGAACTTGGTGAATACGGGCGATTTGCGGGGTTAATCGCCCTAGTTGGGAGCGGACTTCGACTTGTTCGCCGAGCTTGAACGGCGGCTCCGGCGTTTCCACCCATAGGGTCGGACGAACGCGGATCTGATGCCGGCCGTAAACCAGCAAATTGTATTCATTGTCCAGATCATGGCGCTGAAAAATCCGCTGGCCGGGGAGCAAACGCTCTGCCAGCCAGAGGTCTTCGGGATGTACGTTTTGCAATCCTTCTTCCGGCCAAGTGGTGTAGACACCCCACTTGGCCGGGCGTTGGATTGGTTCGTTGTTCAGCATGTCAAGATCGCCTCGTGCACATGAATGCCCATGTCTTGAAGTGGGCGAAAGCACTTGGACTGTTGCTCAGTCTGAATGGAGTTCGTTGCTATGCAACCCAGCCTAGACTTTGCGGAGTTTGGTCACGCGTCCCGTTGTCACCCATTCGGTGACCATGATGTTGCCTTGGTGATCGAAACAGGCGTCGTGAGGGTGAACAAACTTGCCAGGCCGCCATTCAGCCGGGGTGCCGCGCATCTTGAAACCAGCCAAGGCCTGTTCCCGCCATTGCGGGTCGTCTCCCAGTTGAGCCACAACCTTGTTTGACTTGTCGAGGAGCGTCACGCGACAGTGCAGGTCGGGCACCACCATCAAGTCGCCCCGAATATCGATGTCTGCGGGGAACAGGAAGCCGTCCAGCTTGCTGAGGAACTTGCCGTTCATATCGAAAAACTGGAGCCGCTTGTTGGCTCGATCGCAGACTGCCAATTTGGGCTTGCCGTCTCGAGCATCGAGCCATTGCCCATGGGGCGTCTGGAATTGGCCGTCCGCCTGCCCCGTGCCACCGATCGAGCGAACGTACTTGGCATCCTTGTCATATTGGTGGATCAGGTTGCTTCCATACCCATCGCCGAGGAAAAAACCGCCATCGGGCGCAAAGCTGGTATTGGTAGGCCGGAAGGGCATCTTTTCCTTGTAGAGCCCGGTCTCTTCCTGAATGACTTTCAGCGGCTTGCGCCAGACCCATTCGCCATTGAGATCGATTTTGGCGAAACCGTTTTGATCAAAGGCAGGAGAGAGATAGAGAAACTCCTGTCCATTCTCTTCGCGAATATCGATCCCATGGCCGTTGCCTTCGAATTCCGGAGCGAGCGACTTGATGAACTTCCCATCGGGGTCGAAGACAAATATCGATCCAGGCTTGCCCTGATGGGAAATGTAAAAACAGCCGTTCTTGTCGATGCACACCCCATGAGAAGCATCGCCGTAGTGATGACCGGCGGGCAACTCACCCCAATTGTGCTGGCACTCATACCGGTGCTCACCTTCGCCAACGACAGGCTGGTCCCAGCCTGTTCGTTTGGGCAGCAACAATGTGGGAGCAGCAACCAATGCTGCCGCAGCGGCGGTTGAACGCTGGACAAACTCGCGCCGCGAAGGACCAGATTGGTGATTGGAGGATGACGGTTTTCCGGACGAGGCTTTCATCGCTGCTCCTGGAACAGAAAAGACAACTGGCAAACGGTTGCCTTCAGTTTAACGCTCTGGGCGACAGATTGCGCCCTCGGCCGATCCTCACCGTCCGGCTCTGGACGCAAACAACCCTCAGACAAACCAACCTTCAGGCTAAAGGGAAGGACGCACTTTCAAGCGAGGGGCCCGGCCTGCCCCGCCTACGAATTAACCCAGTTCCTGTACGCCAAGTTGGTGTAAATGCTGCTGCGGCGGAAAGTTGCATTCCCATTAAAAGAGGGGGCTGTTGACTTGCAAAGGGAGCTGGTTTCGCCCCCAAGCCGGACCGAGGAACTCTTGATTTGGCGAGGTTTAAGTGATTGAGGCTCAGGGATTTACGTAATTTCGCCCATTATTGAGCTTGCAAGGCAATATCTTGGTGATATCATTCGAATATCGTCTTGTAAGGGAGTCAATTTCCCGCCCGTTCAAAGCTGGCTTGGGCACAGTGTTCAAGTCGCTTGATTTGTTTGAGCGGGCAATGGTCGTCCGCCGACCAGCAGGTTATTTCCATTTTGGGAGTCGATCACGTATGCACACGCGCACCAAAGAAGTTCCAGTCAAGACGCTCAACGGCTGGTTGATGTTGTCGCTTTTGTTTGTCAGTTTGGCCGCAAATGTTGCCCTCTGGATTTGGTTTGGCCGGGATACAGAGTCGCGCGTGGCGGCCGTTGGCTATCCCAACTTTTGGATGTTGGGTGTGGCGATTCTCCATGCCATTCTCAACTTCATTTGGATGGGAGGTTTTTTCACTTTGCAGCCCAATGAGGCTCGAGCATTGATTCTGTTTGGCGACTACGTTGGTACCGAGCGGCGGAGTGGATTTCACTGGACGAATCCTTTCAACACAAAGACCCGAATTTCAGTTCGCGCTCGCAACTTCAACACGCCCAAGCTGAAGGTTAACGACAAGCGGGGCAATCCGATCGAAATTGGTGCGGTTGTCGTCTGGCGCGTGGCTGACACGGCCGAGGCCCTGTTTGACGTCGACAACTATGAAGAGTTTGTTTCCGTGCAAAGTGAATCTGCCGTGCGCTTGCTCGCCAGCCGGTATGCCTACGACGATGGGGAGGCGGGAGAAATCACGCTGCGGAGTGGACTGGACGAAATCTCCCATGACTTGCAAGCCGAGTTAAAGAACCGTTTGACCAACGCGGGAGTGATTGTCGAAGAAGCCCGGCTGGCTCATTTGGCCTACGCCCCTGAAATTGCTCAGGCGATGCTGCGGCGTCAACAGGCCGAAGCCGTGATTGCCGCTCGACAGAAGATTGTGCACGGCGCGGTTTCCATGGTTGAAATGGCGTTGACGGAATTGGCTGAAAAGCAGGTAGTCCGGCTCGATGACGAGCGCCGCGCGGCAATGGTGAGTAACTTGCTCGTGGTGCTTTGCAGTGAGAGCGAGACTCATCCTGTGATTAATACAGGGACGTTGCACAACTAACTTGACCCAGCCGTTTGATTGCGGACTGGGGCCGGAAAGTAACGAAGTCGCTTCCTTTGTCTGGCGACATGAATCGTCGCGTTTGGGATTCTGGTGGTGAGCGAGACGGAGTGAAAGCGGGGGAGAAGAAGAACTGGAATGGAAGACGATCGCAAGGCGTTTCCGCTGAGAATCTCGAAAGGGCTGTTTGACCAGCTGAAGTCTTGGGCTGACCAGGAAATGCGCAGCGTCAATGGCCAGATCGAATATCTGCTGCGCGAGGCAGTCCGCCGAAGGACTGGACGCGAAGCGGAAGGGGGAAACGCACCTCCCGCTGGCGAACACGAAGATTCCCAAGAGCGAAAGGAGCGCTAGAGAATATGGGGACGGGGCAGTACGCGATCAAACCCCGTCCCCGGTGCCTCGGTGAGGCCTGAGTTTAACCTTTTCGCGTGATGTCGCTGCCGAACCGGGGGCTGGCGCGAAGCCCGGCTGAGAAGAGGGAAGAGTTAGGCGAACAGTTTATGAAACGCGAACCTGCGCTGCCGAACCGGGGGCTGGCG
>Ga0164292_10004799_pt1 | contig 11013 bp, 7 predicted proteins | sample GEODES117metaG_FD_111486 | JGI IMG/M metagenome (GOLD analysis project Ga0164292, IMG submission 111486) | Eutrophic lake water microbial communities from Lake Mendota, Wisconsin, USA - GEODES117 metaG | ecosystem: Environmental > Aquatic > Freshwater > Lake | place: USA: Lake Mendota, Wisconsin... | reverse complement strand
GGCAGAATCGTTGAATGCAGCGGTGGCAACAGGAATAATTCTGGATAATATTTTCAGAGATATTTGATTTCTATGTATAAAAAAAGAATCTCAGCAATTCACTTATCTGAGCTGAAGAAACTTCGGTCATTCGATTCTGCACGTAGAATATTTGAGTATTCACAAAATCCAATTCAAAACTAAAAAAGACCGTTCTTAATTTAATTAGAGATTGATTCTATTTAATAAAGTTTTTTTACGAATTTTGCGGAAATTTTTATTAACAATAATCTCCTAAATGGAAAAATTAGACAAGAATTATATCATAGGTTTCATATTGTTGTTCTTGATGTATGGTACCTACATTTACTTCAATGACTCCCTTACTCCGCCTGCAGAACCAGTAAAAACCGAGGCTGCTGACGCCAAAAAGCCTACTACCGAGAGCATGGCTGAAAAAAACTTGGTGGTTGCGGACAGCTCTGCGGCAAATGCTCCTGAGCAAATGGTAACTGCTGAAAACGAAAATATAAAGGTGACGCTTTCGAGCAAGGGTGCCAAAATAGTTAAGGTAGAACTTAAAAACTACAAAACATTCGATGCCTACCAAGCAAACAAAAAAGAAAGTCTTGTACTCTACGATGGTAAAAATACGAGTTCAGATTTTCAAATACCCACAAATACGGGAGATGTAAGCCTCTCCAACTTGAGTTTTGTGGCCTCTAAACCTAGTGTGAATGTTTCTGGAGAAAAATCAGAAAATATCGTTTTTTCTGTGCCAATTTCAGGTGGAAGAATCGAAAAAATATATACAATCACGGGAAAAGGTTTTGAAATAAAGCAAGAAATCAAAACCGAAGGACTGGGTGCAGTTTTGAAAAACGCACCATCGACCATGATTTGGGAGAACCCAATGTTGGTTCTTGAAAACGACCTTTCTGAAAACCGCAAAGCTGCCCAAATAAATTATTTCGACAAAGAAGAAACATTTGAAGACCTTGGTTTGGGAAGTACATCTGATGATAACGAAACAGCTGATTTGCCCGTAAAATGGTTTTCTTTCAAACAAAAATATTTCACTGCGGGTGTAGTTTCAGAAAATGGCTTTTTTGAAAAAAGTCAATACGACCTCAAAACACCGCTTGAAGACAGCTCAATAGTGAAATTAGGAAAAGTAACAGCTCAGATTCCTTTTACTGATTTGAGTCAAAACAAAGTTTCCCTAAAATATTATTTCGGGCCAAACGACTTAGATGCTCTTAAAAGCGTCGGAAATGATTTTCAGAAAAACCTGTATCTGGGTTATGACATCATAAAACCCGTCAACTTATACGTTTTTGTGCCTTTATTTAACTGGGTAGAGTCATTCATAAGTAATTATGGCCTTTTAATTATCCTAGTGGTATTAATGATAAAAATCACACTTACGCCACTAATCTACAAGTCTTACGTAAGTTCAGCCAAAATGCGTGTTCTTGCACCAGAAATAGCGGCTATCAAAGAAAAAGTGGGTGACGATGCTGTAAAAGTACAACAAGAAACCATGAAACTTTATCAGCAAGTGGGCGTTAGCCCGTTAAGCGGTTGTGTGCCATTATTGCTTCAAATGCCTATTTTGATGTCGGTCTTCTTCTTGTTTCCAAACATGTTAATGTTTAGACAGAAAAATTTCCTGTGGGCCAACGACCTCTCTACCTATGATTCACTCATCAGTTGGGGATTCAACATTCCAGTAATCGGCCATCACATTAGTCTTTTCGTAGTTTTGATGACGATTTCATCTTTGGCATTTACTTATTACAACAACCAAGTTACGCCTGACCAGCCAGGTCCGGTGGACATGAAAAAGCTCTCCTATATTTTTCCGTTGGTTTTCTTTTTTGTTTTGAACAGCTTCCCAGCGGCTTTGAGTTTTTACTACTTGGTATCTAACGTGGTAACTATTGCACAGCAATTGATTGTTAGAAAATTCATTGATGAAGACAAAATATTGGCAATTTTGGAGAAAAATCGAAAGAACTATCACACCAAACCGCAGAAAAAAAGCAAGTTTGGCGATTTTATTCAAAAACAACTCCAAGCATCTGAAGAAATGAAGAAGCAAAGTGCCGAATTGAAAAATTCAAGAAAAAAGAAATAAAAAACGCTCTACAAGTTTTAGATTTGTAGAGCATTTTTTTTTACAACCAAAAAAAGTATCTCAACTTTATAATGAAAAAAATATTTATCATAGTGTTGGGTTTGATTTCAAACAGTTACGGGCAGGTGCTAAACGACCAAGCTTACTTGATTGAATACAAAAAAGCCGTCCAACTTTTTGCCAACAGCCAATACGAACAAGCCGGTCAAAAGTTAACAGCTTTGAGTGATAAAAACTACACCAACCCCATGGTGCCTTATGCTTACTTTTATAATGCACTTTCAGCCAAAAACAAAGGTAATTCATACCAAAGTCGCGTAATTTTCAGATCGCTTTTTGAGAATTTTTATGATTGGGACAAAATCAACGAAGCTCGCATAATATATGCCGAGCTCAACTTTGGCGAAAACTACTTTGAAGAAGGACTGAAGAACCTAGAGGCCATTCAAGACAAGGAATTTGATGACCTGAAAATTGACATCCTAAACGAACATATCCCTAAAATAAAGAGCATTTCGACACTCAAAGAGCTGTATTTCAAGTTCCCAACCCACGAGGTTTTGGCTAGAAATTTAGTAGAGAAAATACAAGCAAACAGATACAACTCTAAGGATGACTTGGAAATTTCTGATATGCTGACCAACAGGTTTAAGTTGAAAGAAGTTAGCAAAAGTAAAATCCAAAGCAAAGGAAATACTAGTTCGGCAAGTAAGAACGAATCTTCGATAGATTTTGGAGTTTTGCTGCCATTCAATATAACAGACCTTGCCAATAGTGTTGGTGCCAATAAATATACTTTCGAACTATATGAAGGCATGAAAATAGCCGCTGAACAACTCAAAGCAGGTGGTATAAATGTCAATTTACATGCCTTTGATGTCAAAAAATCAAAGGATGATTTCCTTGTGTTAGAGAAAAAAGAAGCATTCAAAAACCTTGACTTGATTGTGGGGCCACTTTATCCCAATCCTAACGAAAAGGCTGTGGAATTTACTCTTAAACATAAAATCATACAAGTACACCCACTTTCAAACAACCTAAATCTCTTGAAAGACGGTAATAGTATTTTTTTAATGCAACCCTCGCATTTGCAGCAATCCAGAAAAACATTACAATACGTATCTGGTTTAGATAAGAAAAAAACTGTTAGTATCTATTTCGGAAACGCTAAAAAAGATTCTTTGTTTGCTTCAATTTACCGAAGCGAAGCCTTGAAAAAAGGATATAAGATCACTGTTTTTAAAAAATATGCTGGAAACCTGCAAAAGCTTTTGCCTGAAACTGGTCACATTTTTTTGGCGACAGACAATAATCAAGGCGTTAAGTTTTTACAAAGTTTATCTTACAGTAAAATAACTACCGAAACAGTATGCACTGCGGCGTCTTTTGCTTGGGATAAGAATCAAAACAACACGTTCTCAGAGCATGTTTCATTGATTTATCCTGAGTTTGTATCAAAAGAGAAAGAAAACGTAAGGAATTTCGATAAAATTTTTCTTGAAAAAATGGCCGGACAACCTTCTTTTTATGCCTATGCTGGTTACGACTTGGTGCTATTTTTTGCCAAAATGCTAAAAGATGGAAAAGACATTTTCAAACTTAATATCGAATCGGGAGAGTACACTGACGAATATCTTTTGAGTGGCTTTGATTTCAGTGGGAAAATAAAAGAAAATGGTATCGTACCGATAGTGAAATACAAGAATGAGGCGTTTGAAGAGATTTTTAGATAAAACATGAAAAACAAAAATAGTTCAAAGCTTTTTGAAGAAGCAAAACAGTTTATACCGGGTGGTGTAAACTCACCAGTAAGAGCCTTCAAGTCGGTAGGCGGTAATCCACGATTCATTAAAAGAGCCAAAGGTGCTTACTTGACAGACGAGGACAACAACAAATACATCGACATGATAGGATCTTGGGGGCCGATGATTCTAGGTCATGCTTTTGGGCCTATTGAGAATGAAGTTCGAAAGGCTGTAAAATCTGGTTTTTCTTTTGGTGCTCCTACCAAAAAAGAAGTGACCATGGCTAAGTTGATTTGTGACCTAGTGCCGTCTGTAGAAATGGTAAGGATGGTCAATTCTGGTACTGAAGCTACCATGTCAGCCATTAGATTGGCCAGGGCCTACACAGGGAAAGACAAAATTATAAAATTTGAAGGCTGTTACCACGGTCACGGTGATGCTTTTCTTATTTCAGCAGGTAGTGGAGCTATGAGCATGGGACATCCAGACAGCCCAGGTGTAACTCAAGCCACAGCAAATGACACATTAACGGTGCCTTACAACAACACAGAAGCACTAGCCCAAATAATCAAAAAAAATAAAGGTAAAATAGCGGGACTGATTATTGAACCGGTAGTAGGAAATATGGGCTGCGTTCTACCAAATGATGGATATTTGGCCTTTATTAGAGAAATATGTACCAAAGAAAATATTGTACTTATTTTTGACGAGGTGATGACAGGCTTTAGACTTGCCATTGGAGGAGCTCAAGAGCGTTTCGGCATAACTCCTGATTTGACAACCATGGGTAAAATCATTGGTGGCGGCATGCCTGTAGGGGCTTATGGCGGCAGAAAAGAAATTATGGAGATGGTTTCACCTTCTGGTCCTATGTATCAGGCGGGCACGCTTTCTGGGAATCCGATAGCTATGTCGGCGGGTTTAGAAATGCTTAAACACCTGAAAAAACACAAGGATATTTACAAAGACTTGGATGAGGCTGGATTGGAATTGGCAACTGGAATCAGAAAATCTCTTAAAGAACTTGAAATAGACTATACGGTTAACCAAATAGGATCGATGTACAGCTTGTTTTTTACTAACAAGCAAGTGGTAGACTACGAAACCGCCAAAACCTGCGATACTAAAACCTTTGGACTGTATTTCAATAAAATGTTAGAAAAAGGAGTATACCTTGCCCCTAGCCAATTTGAATCCTTGTTTTTATCAACCAAAATTGACAAGAAACTGATCAAGAAAATTCTGAAGGCCAACTTTGAAAGTTTAGAAGAAGTAAAACTTGGGAAATGAGGAAATATTCGATTATCATTCCCATTTACAACAGACCCGACGAACTAGACGAACTTTTGGAGAGTTTAGAGCTCCAAACTTTCAAAAACTTTGAAATTATAGTTATAGAGGACGGCTCAAAGTTAAAATGCAATGAAGTCGTTGAAAAATATTGTAATTCTTTAGATATCAAATATTTCTATAAAGAAAATGGTGGTCAGGGTTTTGCTCGAAACTATGGATTTGAAAGAGCATCAGGAGACTACTTTGTTCAGTTTGACTCAGACGCCATTATTCCTTCTGACTATTTCGAAAAAGTTGAGAAATATTTAGAACATGAATATCTTGATGCTTATGGTGGCCCAGATGCTGCACACGAGTCTTTTTCAGATACTCAAAAAGCCATAAATTTTGCCATGACCTCCATTTTAACGACCGGTGGCACAAGGGGAAAAAATAAGAATCTCGGAGGGAAATTTCACCCGAGAAGCTTCAATTTCGGGATTTCCCGTGAAATATATGAAAAACTAGGCGGATATATCATTACCCGTATGGGCGAAGACATTGAATATAGTATCAGGATTATTGAGGCGGGTTTTAAGGTAAAACTCATTCCAGAAGCGTTTATTTATCACAAACGAAGAACGAGTTTAAAACAATTTTACAAGCAATTGTTTTTCTTCGGAAGGGCAAGAATAAACATCTGGCGTTTTTTTCCAAAAGAATTAAAACTTGTTCACTTTTTCCCGGTAGCATTTACACTTTTTGTACTATCTATTCCCGTTCAAATCTTAATTTTAGAGCCTTTGGGTAAACTTTCGATAAGCGTTTTATTGTTGTATTTGTTAGTCGTATTGATAAGTTCAACCATTGAAAACAAAAGCCTTAAAGTAGGGTTTAAAAGTGTCCCTGCGTCTTTTATTCAACTTTTTGCTTATGGTATGGGTTTCCTCAGAGAAGCCATTATTGGCAAATCTAGCTCAAAATAAGGTCTAAATTGAGGGTAAGTTCTTTAAAATTGACCTGAACGGACGGATACCAATCTAAGTGCAAGGAAATGGTTTTACAACCTCTTTCAAGACATTCCGTAAACTCGTGACTGTAACCACAAAAAGAGCATTTTCCAATATTTTCAAAATGGTTAAAACTTTCACCACAGAAACATTTCCACAATTGAAATTCATTAGGAACCGATTTACAATCGGGGCAACGAGAAGGCATTATTTATAGTTAAGGTGTATAAAATTAAGTTTTTCGAGCGTATTTTTAACAAATATCTTGATAAAAATTTCGTAAAAATATAACAAATTTTGAAAGCAGAAAATACAGAAAAAAAAATAGTTGATTATCAAATACTTAAGCGATTATTTGGCTTTTTACTACCGTATAAGTCCGAGTTTACCCTGCTTGTATTTCTAATAATTATTGGTGCAATCTTAGCTCCTGCCCTTCCGTTGATGATACAAACCACTATAGACGGCCCTATTGCATCAGGCAATTACAGTCAATTGGCTTTGTATTTGGGCATAATGGTTGTGATTTTGATTTCAAACGCTGTAATTTCCTATTTTAACACCTACGAAGCCGGTTGGTTGAGCCAGCAAATTATTCACGACATCAGAAAACAGGTTTTTCAGAAAATCATACATCTAAAACTAAAGTATTATGACCAAACCCCAATCGGAAAATTGGTTACACGTACCATTTCTGACGTTGAATCACTCTCGGAAGTCTTTAGTTCAGGTTTTGCGGCCATCGCTGGTGATTTCTTGCAATTGATCTTGATTATTTCTGTCATGTTTTATCTGGACTGGAAGCTTACGCTAATTAGTATTAGTACCATACCACTTTTGTTGATAAGCACTTATATATTTAAAGAGAAGGTAAAAAAGTCTTTCAACCAGGTCAGAAACGCAGTGGCCAACCTCAACTCGTTTGTTCAGGAGCGGATTTCGGGCATGAGCCTAATTCAGATTTTTGATGTTCAAAAACAGGAATTTGACAAATTTAATAGCCTAAATCTGGAACACAGAAATGCCAATATTAAATCCATTTTGTATTACTCGGTGTATTTCCCAGTAGCAGATGTTATTTCCGCTTTGGGAGTTGGCCTGATTGTTTGGTATGGAGCACAAGGACTTATCAATCATGAAGTTAGCTACGGTACCATTACTGCTTTCATTATGTTTATCAACCAGTTTTTCAGACCTATAAGAATGATTGCTGACCGAATAAACACCCTTCAGATGGGTGTGGTGAGTGTTTCGCGAATTATAGAAATATTGGATGACCAGGAGAATATAGAGCCAGAACTACTCGAAAAAAGAGAAATCAAAGGCGAAGTTGCATTCAGAAATGTTTGGTTTGCTTACATTGATGAACAGTGGGTTCTGAAAAACCTCAATTTCGAGGCCAAAATAGGCGAATCAGTAGCTTTTGTAGGAGCTACCGGAGCAGGGAAAACTTCCATAATAAGTATACTGAATGGTTTTTATGCCATAAACCAAGGCGAAATATTGGTCGATGGACAGAATATAAACAAGTGGAACCTAGAAGATTTGAGAAGTCAAATTGGCGTGGTTTTGCAAGACGTATTTCTTTTTAAAGGTAGTATTGCCGAAAACCTAAGAATGGGTGACCAAAAAATAACTGATGAATTAATAGTCAATGCCGCCAAGGAAGTGGGAGTACATGAGTTTATATGTCGTTTGCCAGGTCAATACAACTACGAGGTAATGGAGCGTGGAGCAACACTCTCTATGGGTCAGCGTCAACTGCTCTCTTTTGTACGAGTTCTTTTACAAAACCCCAAAATAATCATCCTAGACGAGGCAACATCCTCGATAGATTCGGAGTCAGAGGAATTGATTCAGAATGCGATTGAAAAACTCATGAAAAACAGAACTTCGATTGTGATTGCACATAGACTAAGTACAATTCAGAAGGCCAATAAGATTATTTTATTGGAAAAAGGGGAAATAAAAGAAGTTGGCACACATCAAAAACTTTTAGCTATGAACGGTTTATACACTAAATTGTATGAAATCCAGTTTGAAAAACTGGCCTAACTATAAGTATCTTACAGTTTTTTTATACGCCTTGGATAAAAATATCAAAAATAATTTTAGCCATTTTACCAATAAAAAGACACAAGAATTAATTTGTGTTATATCAAAGGCTGAAATTCTCAAAGAACGGGTACTTGTCCGAAGCTTACTTTTGCAACAAAAAATAGTAATATTGCAAAATAGATTTTATACTTGTTCAAAATTCCCGTATTTTGAATTTAATCTAAATACGAATTTGATCATTATCTCATTAATAAGTTCTTATGCGTTCTAAAAAATTGTTTTTGCTCGATGCCATGGCTTTGATTTACAGAGCCCATTTTGCTTTTATCAAAAATCCAAGAATTACCTCCACTGGAGTGAACACAAGTGCGGTTTTTGGATTTACAAACACCATGCTCGAGGTTATTAAAAAAGAAAAACCTACCCATTTTGCCGTTTGTTTTGACACCAAAGCACCTACCTTTCGTCATGTAGATTTCCCTGAATATAAGGCCAATAGAGAGGCTCAACCTGAAGACATCACTACCGCAATTCCTTTAGTGAAAAGACTTGTAAAGGCCATGAATATACCTTTGATAGAACTAGATGGCTTTGAGGCAGACGACGTCATTGGAACTTTGGCCAAAATGGCTCCAAAAGACGAATTTGATGTATTCATGTACACCCCTGACAAAGACTATGGACAGTTGGTAGACGAGCACATATTCTTATACAAACCTGCGTTTCTGGGCAATGGTATAGAAGTCATGGGCGTGACAGAGATATTGGCCAAGTGGGAAATTAGCCGAATAGACCAAGTGATAGATATGCTTGGATTGATGGGCGACAAAGTTGATAATATTCCCGGCATACCGGGCGTAGGAGAAAAAACGGCGGTGAAATTGCTTCAAGAATATGATAGTATTGAAGGAATTTTGGAAAATGCTGAAAAAATTCCGAATAAAATAGGAGAAAAAATTAGAGCAGGAAGAGAAAGTGCTTTGATGTCAAAACACTTGGCGAGAATCGAAATAAATGTTCCTGTAAAATTTGATGAAGAAGACCTCAAAATGTGTGAGCCCAACACAGAGGAGCTTTCAGCACTTTTAGATGAGTTAGAGTTTAGAACGCTCAAAACTCGATTGATAAAATCGGATGGAACAAATCAGGACATCAGCAAACCTGATACAAAAGTTAAACCCAAAGCGGAAACTAACCAAATGTCGCTTTTTGGTGCCAATACCGAGGAAGATGAAGTTCAAGAAGTTAAGGAAAAAGACACCATCAACACGGTCGTACATGACTACTATTTGATTGAAGGCAAAGAACAAAGGGCCGAATTGATAGAATATTTGATGGCTCAAGACGAGATATGTTTTGACACCGAAACCACAGATATTGATGCCGTTGATGCCGAAATCGTCGGATTTTCGTTTGCCTACAGAGCCAAAGAAGCCTATTATGTGCCTTGCCCGCCAAGATTTGAAGACGCCAAGGCTGTTTTGGAAGAATTTAGGCCTGTTTTTGAAAATGAGAAAATCATGAAGATTGCTCAAAATCTAAAATACGACCTGACGATATTGAGCAATTACGGCATCGAAATTAAAGGTACTTTATACGATACCATGCTTGCCCATTACATTGTGGAACCCGAACAAAGACATGGGATGGATTATTTGGCTATGAATTATCTAAACTACGAGACAGTGAGTATTGAAACCTTGATTGGCGGAAAGGGCAAAAAACAAGGCAACATGCGAGACGTGCCGTTAGAGGCCATCAAAGAGTATGCTGCTGAGGATGCAGATATAACGCTTCAATTAAAAACTATTCTCGACAAAGAACTCAAAAAAACTAACCAAGAAAAATTGCTGTATGAAGTAGAAGTGCCTTTGGTAAGCGTGTTGAGTAGCATGGAACGTGAAGGTGTTAAACTAGATGTACAGGCTCTACAAGATCTTTCTGACACCCTTCACAAAGATTTGGTGATTACACAATCAGAGATTTTTGAAATTGCCGGAATGGAATTTAACGTGGGTTCTCCAAAACAGTTGGGTGAGATTCTTTTCGAGAAAATGAAAATAGATGAAAAACCAAAGAAAACTCCAACCGGGCAATATGCCACGGGCGAAGATGTGCTGAGCAATTACGAGGCTGAGCACGAAATTGTAAAGAAAATCTTGGATTTCAGAGAATTGAGCAAACTTAAAAGTACTTACGTAGAAGCCTTGCCACAATTGATTTCGAAAAAAACTGGAAGAATACATACATCATATAATCAGGCTGTTACGGCCACTGGGCGTTTGAGTTCGACCAATCCAAATTTACAAAACATCCCTATCCGGACAGAAAGAGGACGAGAAATTCGTAAGGCGTTTATACCTCGTGACAGTGATCATTTGATACTTTCTGCCGATTACTCGCAAATAGAATTACGCATAATGGCGGCATTTAGCGAAGATGCCAGCATGGTCGAAGCGTTTAATCAAGGTATTGATATTCACTCTACAACAGCTGCAAAGGTGTTTGGTGTAGAATTAGATGCAGTCAATTCTGATATGCGTAGAAAGGCCAAAATGGTGAACTTCGGTATCATTTATGGCATTTCGGCATTTGGACTTGCTCAACGTTTGGGAATTCCGAGAGGAGAAGCCAAAGACATCATTGATGCGTATTTTACCCAGTTCCCAAATGTTAAAACCTTTATGGACGAATGTGTAAATAAAGCTAGAGAAACTGAATATGTGGAGACCATTTTAGGAAGAAGGCGTTATTTAAGAGACATTAACTCACGAAACCAAACCAACAGAGGTTTTGCCGAAAGAAACGC
>Ga0164292_10004797_pt1 | contig 11014 bp, 9 predicted proteins | sample GEODES117metaG_FD_111486 | JGI IMG/M metagenome (GOLD analysis project Ga0164292, IMG submission 111486) | Eutrophic lake water microbial communities from Lake Mendota, Wisconsin, USA - GEODES117 metaG | ecosystem: Environmental > Aquatic > Freshwater > Lake | place: USA: Lake Mendota, Wisconsin... | reverse complement strand
ACCGCAAGTTTCCGCAGCGCCTGAACATGCGTGGTGTGTCCTTCGAGGCGGCCTACCACTTCGAGCCCGGCGCCGACGACGATGGCGTAACCCTGACGGTGCCGCTCTTTGCACTCAATCAGGTTGATGCGGTACGTGCCGAATGGCTGGTGCCCGGCATGCTGGCCGACAAGGTCGCGGCCTTGCTGAAGTCCTTGCCCCAGAAGTATCGCCGCCATCTGCTGCCCCTCGATCAGTGGGCTGCCGGCTTTGTCGAACGGGCGGGCGATGCCGCAGGGGCTCGCGCCCTGATGGTCGCGCTCATCGATTCGCTGCGTGAGCATGCCTCGATCCGCGTTGCGCAGACCGACTTTCGTGTCGAGACCGTACCGGCGCATCTGCAGATGAACTTCCGGGTGATCGACGAGCACGGCCGCTTTCTGGCGGTGTCGCGCAATCTGGCCCAGTTGCGAGCCCAGCTTGGTGCCAGTGCGCAGGGTAGCTTTCAGGCGGCTTTGCGCAGTGCCGGTGTCTCGGCTCGAGCCCAGGCGATGGCACCGGTCACACCGGCACTCGGCAGCGCCGATGAGCTCAGCCGGCCGCAGGGCAGCGCGCAGGGCAGGGCGCAGGGCAGCGATCCGACCGCGATTTCATCGAGCGGGACGTCATCAAGCGATGCAGATGGCAAACAGACGGCTGCGAGCGATCCGTCGCGGCAGGCCGGCGCGGCTCGCGACGCCACGGTGCGGCGTGCCGGTGAACGCTTCACAGCCTGGGATTTCGGCGAGTTGCCCGAACTGCTCGAGCTGCAGGGCTTGGGCCGGTCGGGCGACACCACGCTCATCGGTTATCCGGCGCTCGTCGATCGCGACGATGCGGTTGAGCTGCAGGTCTTCGATGAACCCGAATCGGCCCAGCGCGAGCATCGTCGCGGACTGCGGCGCCTGTTTGCAATCGCCCTGCGTGAGCCGCTGAAGTTCTTTGATCGCAATGTGCCCGAGTTCCAGCGCCTGTCGATACTGTTCATGCCCCTGGGTACGGCAGACGAACTCAAGCGTGACCTGGTCGACGCACTGATCGATCGGGCCTGTCTGGGCGATCCCTGGCCGACCGATCGTGCCGCTTTCGACGAGCGGGTGGCTCAGGCACGCCCGCGCGTGACCCTTGTGGGCAACGAGCTCGCCCGGGCCGTGGCCGCCATCCTGACCGAATACGCCAGCCTCGCCAAAAAGCTCGCGGCTGCGCGGGCCGGTGCACCAGCGGCTTTTGCCGATGTCACCCAGCAGCTTGCCGGCCTGGTGCCGCCGCGTTTTGTGTCGGTGACCGAGCCGGCGCGCCTCGGTCATCTCGCCCGTTACCTCAAAGCGGCCGGTGCCCGGCTCGACAAACTGCGCGTTGAACCGGCCCGTGACGCCCAACGACTGGCCGAAATTGCTCCGCTGGCCCAGAATCTTGCGCGCGCACAGGCCGCGCTCAAAGGTCGACGCGATCCCAGGCTCGATGATTTTCGATGGATGCTCGAGGAGCTGCGTGTGTCACTCTTCGCCCAGGAGCTGCGGACACCGATGCCAGTCTCGGTCAAGCGGCTGGAGCGTGTCTGGGAGTCGATCAGGTAAGTGATGGTCGTCCCGTCCCTGAATCTTTCGCACAGGTGGTTTTCATGATGTCCAGGACTGTCAGATTCGCCGTACGGCTCGCGCTCATGCTCGGGCTCACGAGTGCCATACCGATTGCGCTGGCGCAGTCGGTTACCGCGCCGACTCCCTCGAGCGCCGCACCGATTGCAGTCGTTCTCAATTCGGCCGATGCATCGGTATCGCTCATCAATACCGTCACCTACAAGGAGTTCGATCGCTTTGCGGTCGGAAAAGAGCCGCACCATCTTTATCCGACCGCCGACAACCGCACGCTTCTGGTGGCCAATGCGGTCAGCAATGATCTGCACCTGCTCGACCCCACGACCGGCAAGCTGTTCGGCAAGATCAACGGCATTGATGACCCCTATCAGCTTGCATTTTCGCCCGATGACAAATGGTTCGTGACCGCGGCGCTGCGCCTCGATCGTGTCGATATCTACGCCTGGGACGGCAAGTCGAAAAGGCCGGTCAGGAGAATTCCGCTTCCCGATGCGCCGAGTCATGTCTGGTTTTCGAATGACAGCCGATTCGTGTTCGCCACCCTGCAGGACAGCAATGAGGTTGCCGCGATCGAGATGGCGACTCAGACGGTGGTCTGGAAACACAAGGTCGGCAAACAACCCGCCGGCATCCTGGTGACGCCCGACGGCAGGTATCTGATGGTCGGCATCATGGGCGAGGATTTCGTCGAGGTCATCGACTGGCAGGAGCGCAAGACCGTGGCCCGCATCCGCACCGGTCGGGGGGCTCACAATTTCCGTGGCATGGGCGACAAACGCCACATTCTGGTGAGCAACCGGGTCGACAACACCGTCAGCATCATCGACATGATCGATCTGAAAGTCGTCGGTCAGATTCCTGTGCCGGGCGGCCCCGACTGCATGGACCTGACGGCCGACGGCAAGACCCTGTGGGTGACCTCGCGCTTTGCCGGCAAGGTTTCGGTGGTCGACATGGCGCAGCGCAAGGTCATCCAGACCATCAAGGTCGGCCGCTCGCCGCATGGCATCTATCTCTCGAGCCGGGCGCCGCTGCTGTGAAGTCGGTGCTGTCTGCCGGTTTGCTTTGCGCGCTGGTCGTGGTCTGCCAGACGTCGTCTGCGGCGGGTGCGGCCTCAAGCGCATGCGCCGGCGGCACGGTCTATCTGACCCTCGACACCGGCAATATGGCGTCGGCCGAGCTGATCGCCGACATCCTCAAGCGCCATCGCATCAGGGCGAGTTTTTTTCTGGCCAATGAAAAGACCCCTGCCGGCAACTTTTCGCTTGACGACGCCTGGGCGGGCTACTGGCGCGAACGGGCTGCCGAAGGACACGCATTTGGCAGCCACACCTATGACCATGTCTATTTCAAGGGCGTCGCCGCTGACGGCCGCTTCATCGTGCGACCGCAATTCGGTGCCCAGGGCGGCCAGACCTTGCAATGGGACGGTCGGGCAGTGTGCGCCGAGATCGATCGGGTCGGTACACGCTTTCGCGAACTCACCGGTCAGCCGCTGGACCCGTTGTGGCGTGCTCCCGGTGGCAAGGCACCGGCTGCGGTGATGAGCGCGGTAAAGGGCTGCGGATGGGCGCATGTCCACTGGGCGCCGGCGGGTTTTCTTGGCGATGAGTTGCCGTCCGACCGGTTTCCGAATGCGAGTCTGCTCAAGCAGTCGCTGGCCACGATCCGCGATGGCGATATCCTGATGGCGCATCTCGGCATCTGGTCGCGCGTGCAAGTCTATGCGCCAACGCTCGATCCCCTGATCGTCGGCTTGAAGGCCCGCGGGATGTGCTTTGCGACCCTGCGCGAGCATCCATCCTTTCGGCGCTGAGGTCGCGCACGCCACCATGAGCTCACAGACGCCCCGACTGGTCGACGCCCGATGAATCTGTTCGAATCTCTCGTCGATGCGGTGCGCTGGCTGCAGCTCTGGGTCTTCGAAGGCCTGGTGCAGCCGTTGCTCTTTGCAAGCGGATCGATGGGGCTGGCCGATGTGGCCTTCGACTTCACCGAGGCATTGGTGCTGGGCACGATCGAGGTACTGGTGCTTGCGCTCGTGCTCGGCGGGCTGGAGCGGCTTGTACCGGCCGAACCGGTGATCGACCGCAAGGCGGTGCGAACCGACATCCTCTACACCCTGCTGCATCGCCTGGGCGGCTTCGGTTTCATGGTGTTCTGGCTGATCACGCCGCTCTTTGATGCACTCGAAGCCAGGCTCAGGCTGCTTGGTCTGTCTCGCATGAATATCGATCAGATCTGGCCAGGCCTGACCGATCGCCCTCTGGTCAGTTTCCTGATCTATCTGGTCGTTCTCGATCTCGTCGATTACTGGCTGCATCGCGGCCAGCATCGCCTGCAGTGGTGGTGGCAACTGCACGCGGTGCATCACAGCCAGCGTCAGATGACTTTCTGGAGTGACCAGCGCAATCACCTGCTCGACGATCTCCTGCGTGATGCGCTGCTCGCCATGGTGGCGATTGCGGTCGGTGTTGCGCCGGGGCAGTTCGTGGCGCTGGTGATCGCCTCGCGTGTGCTGCAAAGCCTGCAGCATGCGAACTTGCGCTGGCGCTGGCCCGGCGGCCTCGAACGCGTCCTGGTCAGTCCGAGCTTTCATCGCCTGCACCATGCCATCGGATTCGGTCATGAGGGACCGGCGCGTGGCGTCAATTTCGCGGTGCTGTTTCCGGTCTGGGACATTCTTTTTCGCACCGCCGACTGGCGGGTCGGGTTTGTGCCGACCGGCATTCGGGATCAGCTCGACGGGCGCGATTATGGTCGCGGTTTCTGGTCGCAGCAGTGGCGAGCCATCGAACGTTGGGCAGGACGGGCATGAACAATTTCGGACTCATCATCGTCGGCGACGAGATCCTGTCGGGCAAGCGTCAGGACAAGCATCTCGCCAAAGTGATCGAACTGCTCGCAGCCCGCGGCCTGGCGCTGTCTTGGGCCCGTTATCTGGGTGATGACCGCCCTCAACTGGTGGCCGCGCTGCGCCAGTCGATGGCCTCGGACGATGTGGTGTTCTGCTGCGGCGGGATCGGCGCAACGCCCGATGACCACACCCGTCAGGCGGCCGCCGCCGCGCTCGGTGTCGAGCTGGTTCTGCATCCCGAGGCAGCACGATTCATTGCCGAGCGGACCGCCGAGATGGCCCGCGAGGGCAAGGCCTCAGCCGACATGACCTTGCCGGAGAATCGTCAGCGTCTGAAGATGGCCGAGTTTCCGGCAGGCGCCGGCATCATCCCCAATCCCTTCAATCGGATTGCCGGCTTCACCAGCGGTCGCCACTGGTTCGTTCCGGGTTTCCCTGTGATGGCCTGGCCGATGATTGAATGGGTGCTGGAGACGCACTATGCCGACCAGTTTCATCTGGAGCAGCGCGGCGATCGGTCGATGCTGGTCTTCGAGATGGCTGAGTCAACGCTCACCCCGCTCATGGAAGCGGTCGAGCGGGAGTTCGACGGCATCAAGGTCTACAGCCTGCCCTCGGTGGGCGGCTCGGCAAGCCAGCCTGCGGATCAGTCAGCCAGTGGCTCAAGCGTCCCTGCAACAGGGCGTCGACATATCGAACTTGGTGCCAAAGGGCGGCTCGATCAGGTCGATGCCGCCTTCGAGCGTCTGCTCGCTGGCGTGCAGGCGCTCGGCGGCGAGATCGGCTGAGCCTGCGCGGGTCGCGGTCAGCGACCCGGTTGGTCAGGCATCAGCCGATCAGCAGCGTCAGGCTGCCCTGCGGGCTTTCGAGGTGGCCGGTGCGGCGGTCTTGGTCACCGAAGCGATGTTCGCCTCGGTCATGTCGACCGCTTGGCGGGCGGCGCGATTGACCTGGTCGAAGGCGCTGCTGGCTGCGGCTGCAGCCTGCTTGACGATCGCCACCATGCCTTCAGTGCCGGCGGGGGCAGTTTTGGCCATGGCATCGATTGCCGAGTGCAGCTGGTGATTGCCTTCGGCAAGATGTTTCTCGACGATCTTGGCGATTTCCGAGCCGGTCTCGGTCGCGATTGCATAGACATGCTGAGCATAGGCGCTCACCTTGTCGGCGGCAGGCTGGGCCGCAGTGTTCGCGATATCGGTGAATTCCTTGATGTCCTTGACCGAGAAAAGCGCTTTCATCTGCTCAGAGGCGTCTTCGAAGGTCGACTTGGCGGCCGCCATCTGCAGTTCTGCGAGTTTTTCCAGTCCGGCCATTGATTTGGCTGCGAGCGCCTGCATCGACTCGACATTGGCTTTGTGCATTGCGGTCATCTGGTCTACGGAAGTGATCATGAAACCCTCGTAATGAATTTAAAAAGTAGATTAAACAGGAACATAGAGGCTTGACGCTGCCTGGATACCTGAGTTTGTGCAGTGCAACAACTCCGAGTATACCGACTGTTTTGAACCTGTCAACACGCGAGCAGCGGTTTTTTTTCGGTGCGGCGCAACGGCCACCTGATGTGCGCAGTGTCAGGCCCGCTTGACGGGCATTCGGCGGCCCTGCAGGCTGCCGTTCGTCGTATACCTGATGTTCTATATTTGAAACCTGCTCCAAGTACTTATAGAGACAGGATTTTTTTCCAAATCTCGACTCGCTGTTGGTACAATTCCGATTCGATTTCGGCTGACCCGACTTGGCAAAGTGACCCCCATGAATCTTTCGATCTTTTTTCTGCGCGCTTTGTCAGGGTTGGCTTTCGGCATTGCTGCGGTGACGCTGTCGGTCCCGGCTGTTGCGGCAACTGCAAAGACGTCGAGTTCATCCTCCAAGAAAAGCGTGCCCTCATCGGCCTCCGTGAAAAAGAGCACGTCCGCCAAGGCGGTCACAACCCGGTCGCCAAATGTCGCGACCAGCCCAGCCGGGGGGAGCAAGAGCAAGTCGCTTGCTGCGCGACCACAGAAGGCCGCTTCGTCCTCACGCTCGGCAGCCGGGCGTTCGACACTCAAAGCGGTGGCACCGCCATCATCCCGTGCTGCTCGGACTACCCGAGTGTCCTATTCGCCCCGTTCGGTCGAGCCGGCGCGCCTGTCGATCGGCCAGGCGATCGGATTGAGGATGGTCGACGATCCGCTCGATCTGCGTTCGTCGGTTGCCATGGTGATCGACCAGCAGACCGGTGAGACCCTCTTTCAGAAAAATGCTGAAGCCGTGCTGCCGATCGCATCAATCACCAAGGTGATGACCGCCATGGTTGTCCTGGATGCCGGTCTGCCTGGCACCGAGATGCTCGAGGTCACCGAGGCCGATCGGGATACCGAGCGGCACAGCAGCTCCAGGCTGCCGATCGGGTCGCGCCTGTCGCGCGCGGAGTTGCTGAATCTTGCGCTGATGTCGTCCGAGAACCGCGCAGCCAGCGCCTTGTCTCGCAATTACCCGGGTGGTCAGAGCGCCTTCGTCAGGGCCATGAATGCCAAGGCCGCCGCGATCGGCATGCCGGACAGCCACTTTTCGGACCCGACCGGGCTGTCGAGCGGCAACGTTGCCAATGCCCGGGATCTGGCACGACTGGTTCGGGCGGCTTCGGCTTATCCGCTGATTCGCCAGTACTCCACCTCGACCGAAGCCACGGTCGACCTCGGGCCCCGGCAGGTGACCTTTCGCAGCACCAATCGCCTGATCGACGATCCGGCCTGGGAGATCGGCATGCAGAAGACCGGCTATATCTCCGAGGCCGGCAAATGCCTTGTCATGCAGGCTCGTATCGAATCGCGGACGATGATCATCATCCTGCTCGATGCAAGCGGTGCGCAATCGCGTTTCGCGGATGCCCAACGTCTTCGTCGCTGGATGACCGAACAGCTGCGCCTCGATCCCACGCTGGTCCAGGCGCAAGCCCGCTCCTGAGATCCCGCGGCGGCACAGCCGCCGCTTCTTCTGCTTGTGGCACAGCCGCCGCTTCTTCTGCTTGTGGCTCAGTCCGCTGCGTCGAATCCGATCGCTGCCGAGATCTGTCCCGCGGTGTTCACCAGCAGTTCGATCCAGTCATCCTGAAGAAAATCGGCGGGCGCCGAAATCGACAGACCGGCAACCAGCTTGCCGGCATCGTCGCGTACTCCGGCGGCAATACATCTCACGCCGAGTTCGAGTTCCTCATTGTCACGGGCATAGCCGCGACTGCGAACGAGCGAGAGTTCACGCTCGAGTTTGTCTGCGCTGGTAATGCTGTTGCGGGTATGTCCTGCGAGACCGGTGCGGGTGCCATAGGCGCGCACATTGCGCGGATCGTCGGCGGCCAGGAAGAGTTTGCCCACCGAGGTCAGATGCAGCGGCGCACGGCCACCCACCGCGCGCACCACCTGCATGCCGCTGCGCTCCGAGACCGCGCGCTCGATATAGACGATCTCGTCGCCCTGGCGGATCGACAGATTGACCGGCTGATGAGTGAGCCTGTGGAGCTCGCGCATCGGCGCCAGCGCCGCATCGCGCACATTGAGTCGCGCCTTCACCAGGTTGCCGAGTTCCAGCAGACGGATGCCGAGCTGATAACTCCCCGGCTCGCAACGGTCGACCAGCCGCGAGACCACCAGGTCGTTCAGGATGCGGTGGGCGGTCGAGGGATGAAGGCCGGTGCGCCGCGACAAATCCTTGAGGCTGACCGCTTCCGGATGTTCAGCCAGGGCGTCGAGCAGCGAGACCAGCCGGTCGATAACCTGGATCGCGGTCCGCGATCCGGTATCGGTTGCAGGAATATCGTCGTCGTTTCGGTGTTGGACCATCTGGCGGTATCGTGCGACATCCCGACGGGATGTGTGTTTGTGGATCGTGATACGTTATATCGTGTTGTGAAATCGATGTCGAGGCAGGAGGGTGCCGCTTGAAAGTTGGCTTGTTCATTACCTGTCTGGTCGATGTCATGCGGCCCGAAATCGCCGAGGCGACGGTCCGGCTGCTCGAGTCGGCCGGCTGCACGGTCGAGGTGCCGATGACCCAGACCTGCTGCGGCCAGCCCGGCTACAACTCGGGCGACACGACTGCAGCCAGCGATCTGGCGCTGAAGTTCCTGATGGAATTCGAAGGCTTCGACTATGTCGTGGTGCCATCGGGCTCCTGCGGCGGGATGGTCCGCCAGCACTATCCGGCGCTTTTCGCCGACGACCCGGACCTGCGCAACCGCATCGATGCGCTGGCGCAAAAGACCTTCGAGCTGACCGCTTTCCTTCACGATGTCATCGGTCTTGCATCGCTGCCGGGCAGTTTCGCCGGTGAGGTGACTTACCACGATTCGTGCAGCGGCCTGCGCGAACTCGGTGTGCAGGCCCAGCCGCGCGCGCTGCTGGCGCTCAATCCGTCTATCCGTCTCACCGAGATGAAGGAAGCGCGAGCCTGCTGCGGCTTCGGAGGCACCTTTGCGATCAAGTACGGCGACATTTCCAGCGCGATCGTCGATGAGAAGATCGGTCATATTCACGCAAGCGGAGCACCCTGCGTGGTGCTCGGCGACCTCGGCTGCATGCTCAATATCGAAGGTCGCCTGCGACGCACCGGCGACAACACAACCCGCGTGCTCCACATCGCACAAGTGCTGGCCGGCACCGCCGCGGATGCTCCCTCACCCTCCGCCACGCAAGAGGCGCGCTGATGCAAGTCCAGTCGATGCACTTCAAGGCGCGCAGCGGGCAAAAACTCGCCGACGTTCGGTTGCAGCAAAATCTGAAGGTGCTTTCGCAGCGCTGGACGGTCGGGCGGACCAATGCGATCGCCGAACTCGACGATTTCGAGGCGACCCGCGACGAAGCGGTCGAGCGGCGCAATCGTGCGCTGGCCAATCTCGACGTCTGGCTCGAGCGCTTCGAGGCGCAGGCCACCGCCCGGGGCGCGACCGTGCTCTGGGCCGAGACGCCCGAAGACGCCTCGAAACTGGTCGTCGAGATCGCCAGGCGCCACGAGGTTGCCAAGGTCACCAAGTCGAAGTCAATGGTCTCGGAAGAGATGGCGCTCAACCGCCATCTCGAGGCTGCGGGCGTGAAGGTGGTCGAGACTGATCTGGGTGAATACATCCTGCAGATCAATGACAACGAGCCGCCCTCGCACATCGTGGCGCCGGTGGTCCACAAAAGTAAGGACGAGGTCTCTGACCTGTTTGCGCGGGTGCACAAGCGTCCGCGTCTGACCGACATTCCGCAGATGACCCGGGAGGCCCGAGAGTTCTTGCGGCCGCAGTTCCTGTCGTCTGACATGGGCGTGTCGGGCGGCAATTTTCTGATTGCCGAGACCGGTTCGGTGGCGGTCTTCACCAACGAAGGCAATGAGGGCATGTGCACGGTTCTGCCGCCCAAGGTGCATGTGGTGGTGACCGGCATCGAGAAAGTGATTCCCACGCTCGAGGACCTTGCCACCATGGCCCGGCTGTTGCCGCGTTCGGCCACCGGGCAGTCGATCTCGAACTATTTTTCGATACTGACCGGACCGCGCGCGCCGGGCGAACAGGACGGCCCCGAGCACATGTATTTCGTGCTGGTCGACGGTGGTCGCACCGGTCTGCTGGGCGGCGAATTCCAGGACATGCTGCGCTGTATCCGCTGCGGCGCCTGCATGAATCACTGCCCGGTCTATCAGAAGATCGGCGGCCATACCTACGGATGGGTCTATCCCGGTCCGATGGGCTCGGTGCTCACGCCGTCCTATGTCGGCCTGGAAAAAACGCTCGATCTGCCTCAGGCAGCCACCCTTTGCGGCGAATGCCATGTGGTCTGCCCGATGAAAATTCCGCTGCCCGATCTGCTGCGCAAGTTGCGCGAGCGGCTGGGCATGGCGGCGTGGGCGTTTGCGGCAAGGCGCCCGGCAGTCTACCGACCGCTCGCCCGAATCGGCGCCCGTGTGCTGGGCTGGATGGGCGGCGATGCCCATCGCATCTCGAGTCTTCCTGGCGGATCCGGATGGAGCCTTTATCGGGACATGCCCTCGCCGGTCGGGCCGACCTTCAAGGAACGCTGGGCAAAGCAGGGGCGGCGAACGACCCCTCGCTGATCGTGAGATGTCGTGCCTGCCGCTCGGGCGTGACGCCGGTATCGCGGTCGGCGAGGCCAAGTCCACGCGCCATGAAAGACGGTCGGCCCTGAGCGCCGCTGCGGGCATAGTCGGCGGCGATCAATCGGGTGATTGCCGACGCGTCACCGCCGTCGACCTCGGTCAGCCAGGCGAGCAATGCCTCGGCACGCGTCTCGAGCGACAACTGGTGCGTTGCCTGAGCATGGTCGTGCAGCCAGTCCGACAATGCCATGAAGCGGGTAAACGGCGACTTGCCCATCAGCACCGGCAGGGTGCCGGCAAATCGCCCCGAATTGGCGTACAAATCCCAGTAGCGAGCAAACCGCGCGATGCGCGCCAGATCGGTGGCCGACAGCGCGTTGGTCTCGATCACCTCATAAGGCGGTATCGGTGAAAACCGCAGGCCGAAGGCCTCGGTGTGCCGGGCAATCGGCGCGCCGCGCAGTCGCTT
>Ga0164292_10004796_pt1 | contig 11015 bp, 14 predicted proteins | sample GEODES117metaG_FD_111486 | JGI IMG/M metagenome (GOLD analysis project Ga0164292, IMG submission 111486) | Eutrophic lake water microbial communities from Lake Mendota, Wisconsin, USA - GEODES117 metaG | ecosystem: Environmental > Aquatic > Freshwater > Lake | place: USA: Lake Mendota... | reverse complement strand
TATGCTAATCGTATGAAGAATGGTGATGAGAATAGTGGTGATGGATTCAGATTCAGAGGTCGCGGATTAATTCAATTGACCGGTCGTGATAACTACACAAAGTTTGCTGAGGCACTAGACATGAGTATTGAAGATACTGTAAGATATTTAGAAACACCAAATGGTGCTGTTGCTAGTGCTGGTTGGTTCTGGGACAATAACAAACTAAATCAATATTGTGACAAAGATGATTTTATCACATTAACAAAACGTATTAACGGTGGTACTATTGGATTAGAAGATAGAAAACATCACTATCACTTAGCATTACAAAGTTTAGGCGTACACTAATATGGCACAACCAGTATGGAACACACCTGCAGGATCAATAGGAACATTTCCTTCTACGTTGCCTTTACTTGTTCAATTATCAGCATCTTCAGTAACTCCTGCAACCACTGTAACATATTTATTACTGAGTGGTAGTTTACCTTCAGGTGTAACTCTGAGTACTAACGGTTTAATATCAGGTACTCCTACATTGGTAACAACTGATTCTTCTACTACATTTACAGTAAGAGCTACTGATAATTTAGGAAACCTACGTGATAGAACATTCTCTATGGGTGTAAGTGGTGTAGCAATTCCTCAATTCACTACTCCAGAAGGTAGTTTATTAAGTACGCAAGATAGTATTTGGATTGAATTGCCAGTACAATATTCTAATCCAGACAACACTAATAACGTAGTAGTAGAAGTACAAGAAGGAACACTTCCACCGGGATTAGAAATTAATAGTGATGGATTAATCAGAGGATATGCCAATCCACCATTAGTAAACGTAACACTTAATTCTATTGTAACAAATGCTACAATTACTAGTAGCGCAACTAATACAATTACATGTACAAGTACGAATGGATTTACAATAGGTCGACCGGTTGTATTTACTACAACATTTGGAGATATTACAGATGGTACTACATATTACATTAAATCAATAATAAGTACTACTACATTTACTATTTCAGCAACACAGAATGGTTCTACATTTCCATTATTAGATGGAACTGGTTCAATGACAGTCACGTTACCTGCAATCTCAACTGGTGCACCAACCATACGAACGTATTCTTTCACCTTAAAATTAATTAGTGATTTGGGAGGAGACTCTGCATCATACTCAATAACTGTTATTAATCAAAATACACCCGTAAGTCAAGGTGGTCCTGGTAAGACTCCTAATTCACGTATTCCTACAATACTTAACACTAGACCTTTAACGTTTAACGTTAATGATACAGATCCTTATTTTGGATATTACGTTTTACCTCCAGTATCACCTACTGTTAATGCAGTAATAGGAACAGTGCAAAGTGGTAATTACTTTGCTTTTAAAGTAATTGGTTATGATTTTGATGGTAACACTCTATCATATTCATATTCAGGCTTACCATTGAATTTAGTAGGTGATCCTAATACAGGTTGGATCACTGGTACTCCTACATTAACATCTACTGGTATTAGTAGCTATGATTTCAATGTGCGTGTTTTTAAAGCAAGCAGTACAAGTATTACAACAGTTAATTTTAACTTTACATTAAATGTAAGCAATCAAGTTGATGGAACTATTATTTGGATAACGCCAAATACATTAGATACAATTTTCAACGGCACGGTGAGTACACTAAGTGTCAATGCGGTATCTGATGTACAGTTATCATACCGACTTACTCCTGATAGTGGACCGCTTCCACCAAACTTAATATTATTAAGCAATGGTGAGATTACCGGTACTGTTGCCGATCAACCCACTAGTGAATTATTAGTTCAAAATGATGAGACAACTTTTACATTTACAGTAGAAGCATATTCTCCTATCTTTTCGGTAGTGTATTCTACAAAAACATTTACTGTAACAGTGTTACAAGAATTTGCACAGCCAACTGATACGTTGTACATTAAGGCTGCACCTAGTATTGAAGACAGAAACATTATTGATAGTTTATTGAATAGTGAAACGTTAATACCTGAAGCATCACTGTACAGACCTAATGATATTTACTTTGGTAAAGCAACTAGTGTAATTTATGAACATGCTTACGGAATGTATGCCAGTGATATTGATGAATACTTGGCAGCAGTTACACAAAATCACTACTGGAGAAATATTACTCTAGGTGAATTAAAAACTGCTGTGGCAAAAAACAATGCAGGTGAAATCATTTATGAAGTAGTGTACAGCGAAGTTATTGATAACTTAGTTAACCCCGCAGGTACAAGTATTTCAAGTTCGATTTATTGGCCAAGACCTATTGATTTACAATTGGGTCCATGGTACACTAGCATTACTGACATTTTCACTAGTTACGCTGATATTTTGGGTCAAGAATATTACACAAGTTTAACACCCGGTTATGCACAAACATTGTACCCAAACAGTTTGTACAATATGCGCAATCGTGTAGCACAAGTTGTTGGACAAGAATACGATAGTCGGTTGTTACCATTATGGATGACAAGTCAGCAAATAAATGGTAGTACATTAGGATACACCCAAGCTTGGGTAATTTGCTACACTAAACCCGGTTTATCTACTACTATTAAAAACAACATACAAAACAACTGGGGCTACACTTTGAATCAGATTAACTTTAAAATTGATAGATTTAGTGTAGATAAGAGTGAGACTTACAATTATGATAAGAGATTAACTCCACCTGCTTGGACAGGATTGCCAAGTGCTACCCCTGTACCTGATCCACTAGATAGCAAAGATTTTTATGTATTGTTCCCTAGACAAACAATTTTACCAGACCAAGCACAATAATAAATACATAACGGAACACAAAGAATATGAGCACAATTAACACAAACGGTATCAACGTAAACTATCCTGTACCCGGGGTAAACAATAACAGTCAAGGGTTCAGAGATAACTTTGCGTCTATTAAAAATAACTTGAACACTGCCGGTACAGAAATTACAGACTTGCAGAATAAAGTTGTAGTTAAATCTGCACTAGCAAACACAACTGTAAACAATGACATGGCTAACACATTGATTAGCAATGCATTAACACGTAGCTTCCGTGCAAGTACTTACAATTTGGGTAATGCACTTAGTGGAGTAGTAACAGTAAATGCATCATTAGGTGACGTACAATATGGCACAGTAGCAGGCAATACAACTATTCAATTCACAGGATGGGCGCCCACTGGCACACAAAGTAACGTTCAATTGCAATTAGCAGTATCAAACAGTTCAGCAGTTATTTCTTTCCCCGCAGAACTTACATACGGCATAGATACACTAGAGAACTATGCTAATGTTGCAAATACTGATACGGTGTCTGTACCATACGGCGTGACACAGATTGATTATCAATTCAGTACAGTTGATTGCGGTAATACAATTACGGTAGAACCATACAATAGACCTAGAATTACTACACAAGTACAGCAACGCACACCTGCTCCTACTGGCTTTCAAGGTGATGTTGCAGGTGATGTGGCAGTAGATGCAACTTATGTTTATGTATGTACCGCTACGTTTAATTCTGGTAGTTCTAATACTGTAGCCAAAACAGCTACAACAACTACTGCTTCTACTGACGAAGTTGTATTAAGCAATGTTACTAGTTTGGTAGCAAATGCTCCTATTATTTTTACAGGTACTACTTTTGGTGGTATTGTTGCAAATACAGTTTATTATATTAAAACAATTGTAGGTGGCAATGTAGCGGTTACATTAAGTGATACTAGAACGGCAGGAACTGCAGGTTCAACATTTGCATTGTCTGATGCATCGGGTAGTTGTACAGCTACAAGTTACAACGGTTCTGCTATCTGGAAAAGAATTGCACTAACTGCTTGGTAATAAATACGAAGGATGACACATCCTTTCATTTCTTCACTGAGTGACAAGTCCATGGAAGAGCTACAAACTGCTATTCAGGACTTGACTAAAAAACTAAATTTTGCATATCGTATGCAAAATACCGCAATGATTACCCAATTGCTTATGATCCTAGATAGTTACAAACAGGAACATAATCGCAAAATGGATGATCTTCTTAAGAAGCAAAATACCCAAACTCAAATTAGCATTAAAAAAGAAAGTTAAAATTGACTACACGTATCGAACGAGATTTTACATTCCAAGCAGGCGTTTATTTTAAAGACCAATTTTTAATGAATGTCTATGACATTGTACTCTACATGGATGTAGAAACTGAATCAATCAGAGAACAAAATATAGCAATGGAACGTATTAAACATTTTTTAAATGAATGTTTAGAAAACAGTATTTTTGTACAACATACAGAACACAAAATAATTGAAAAATATGCAAGTTGCGGTTTCAAAGTATGTACCTTACCAGAAGAGCCGTATGACCAAATTATTACCATGCTATTATTAACTAAATTAAACAGCATTACTGAAGGCAGATTAGTTATCACTGATATTACAGTAGGTTCACGTATTAGTGATCAGGTTAAGTTTAGTTGTGATATTGAGAGTCCAAGAGGTCCATTCGAATCAACTGGATGGTGGTTAGACTGTAACACATCTATCAGCGACCCAGTAAAAACAACGTCAAAGAAAGATAAGATTGTTAAGTTGTTTAAAACGGGTAATACTGATTGGGCAGATTACAACTTAGTTTGGAAAGAAAAAGACTTTACTTCTAAAAGTGAAATCGTTTTCACTACCGATCAGGACAAATAAGTTACCAAAACTATTGCAATACAATTGTAATAGTGTTACAATAGTCACATGAAAACAGATGTGTACGGTCAACTAATTTATGGTCAAGATGACCTGTGTGACTTGTTTTTACAAGATCCTAGTCGCACAATAAAAAATGTGTTAGTTGACACTATTATTCAATTCAAGGGGTTTCTTTCATTAGAAAACATACCCAACTTAACACAATATCAAAACCCAAACATATCAGTAGAAGAATTTGATAGGAAGAATCAATCAAACTGGTACATGCCCTTAGAATACTACGACCTAGATATTGCTAAATGGGTATTGGATCAATGTAAAAACGAAGAAGAATTACAACGTGCCGGAGATGAATTAATCAAGTTCCAAGAACGTAATATGTTTGTGTTACTACAATACTTAAAATATTTGGTTGACACAATGCGTAAGAATAATATCATATGGGGTGTGGGTCGGGGAAGTAGTGTTGCTAGTTATGTTTTGTATTTGATAGGGATCCACCGTATAAATAGTTTGTATTATGATTTGTCAATTGACGAATTCTTAAAATAAGGAGAAAATTATGTCGAAATACAGAACAGCAATGGGTAAAGTAGTTGATATGGCAGCATTAACTGCTAGAAATGAGAAGACTAGAGCCGTTGGCAATATGAAGGTTAATGCACGTGGTGACACCATTGATAGTCAAGGGCGTGTTATCAAAACTGCTACTTCAAAAGTAAATGATTCATACAATAAAACAGTAGGGAATCGTTCAGCACAGCCGGTGCGTAATAAGCCAAAATCATCAGTATCAACTCCGGATCCAATCGAAAAACCTACAATTGATTTGAGCCAGTTGAATGAAATTGAACGTGAGATTGAAGAATCAATCGATGATGATATTGAAGTTGAACAAATTAAAGCACAAGAAGTTAAAACTAAAGGTAAAAAATGAGTGATTTGAGCGCATACAGTAAGCCAGCATTTAGTCCAACAAAAGTTGATACAATGAGATTCTTTAAGGATCATATTATCGTAAGTGATATGAAATTTGACCAACGTGTAACTAGTGGTGGTATTATTCTAATGGACGATGATAAGAAAAGTTCTGGTATTCGTCCTCGTTGGGCAAAGATTTATGGTCTAGGCCCAGAGCAAGATGATCCACAACTAGTAATTGGTAAATGGATTCTTATCAGTCACGGGCGTTGGACAAGGGGTATTACAGTTGAGACACCTTTGGGTAAACAAACATTGCGTAAAGTTGACCCCGGTGATATACTCTTAGTATCGGATGAGCCGATGGAAGATGAAACAATGAGCGACAAGGTATATTAATGATAAACTGGTTTAGACAAAAATTACACAACTTTATGTTCCCACAAGACAATGAAGTAGTTGAGACACGAACTAGTGGTAGGAAACACAACTTGATTAGTCGAGGATCACAGCTTGATAATAGAGGTATGAATTTTACAATTCATATGGCTAATGGTGGTTATGTACTAGAGTATTCATCCTACAATGAAAAAACTGATAGGCACGACAACACACTACACATTATCAACAGTGATACTGATTTGGGTCAAGGCATCGCACACGTTATCACATTAGAAATGTTAAGAAAATGAAGAATAGTCTTTGGGTAGAAAAGTATCGTCCGCAAACAGTAGCAGACTATGTGTTTGTAGATGAACGACAAAAAAATCAAGTACAGGGTTGGATTAAAGAAGAATCTATCCCACATCTGTTATTATCAGGTGATCCGGGTACAGGCAAGACAACTCTTGCTAAAGTATTGATCCATGAACTTGATGTAAGCGAATATGATGTATTGGAGATCAATGCATCACGTGAGAATAGCGTTGATGTTGTTCGCAACAAGATTGTTAACTTTGTGCAAACTATGCCATTCGGTAAGTTCAAAGTTGTGTTACTTGATGAAGCAGACTACTTGACCCCTGCAGGTCAAGCCGCACTACGTAATGATATGGAAGCATATCACATGACTGCACGATTCATCTTAACATGTAACTATCAGCATAGAATTATCCCAGCATTGAAGTCACGATGCCATGAGTTTCATATTACAAAAACAGATAAAACAGAGTTCACTGCGAGAGCGGCAACTGTGTTAGTAACTGAAAACATTGAATTTGACTTGGATGACTTGGATAGTTATGTACGTGCTACTTATCCAGACTTGCGTAAGTGTTTGAATCAATTACAAGTTAATAGTAGTACAGGTAAGTTATTGTCATCACAAGCTCAGGGAAGTAGTGAGGATGAGTTGTTAGTAGAAGCAACTAATTTGTTCAAAGCAGGTAAGATTCTTGAGGGTAGACAACAGTTGTTACAGTACATTGCATTGTATCCTACACGTATTGAAGATACATATGCATGGATGTATCAGAATTTAGACTTGTGGGGAAAAGATAATGCAAAGCGTGATGCTAGTATTATTATCATTAGAAATGGTCTAGCTAATCTAAGCATGGTGGGTATTCCTGAAATTAGTTTAGCCGCAACATTAGTAGAATTGACGAGTTATTTATGAGATATTTATTGATTACATTTATGAGAAAGCCTGGTGGGCAGATTGACGAACAAGTTACTGTATCTAAACGTATTAAACCAAGCGACTTGCAGACCTGTAATGTTATTTTAGACTATGCAAAAAAGAAAGTAGAGAAGTGTGTTATTGAGGGTAAAACCTTAGATAGAGAGTGGAATAGAATGCATGAATACTATGCACGAATTTATCCTAATCTTATTGCACAACTAGAGAAAGAAGCAGGTATTACTGCTAAAGAATCACCTTAAATGCAGTTTCAGATAAACTTCACAAATAGTATATCAATGATATATGATTTAGTGGATGAAGATATAGCCCATACGTGGGCTTTATCCATTCAAAGAAGGAATATTAATGAGGTGTGTAAGATAAATCATTATACTGGTTATGGAAATGAAAGTTTAATCAACCAACGTATACAACGATTGTATGAACTAACCGATCTTATAAACTCATATGACACCACAAGAGTTATTAAACAAGAAATAAACAAAGATACATGGCAACTAGCATTGCATATGATGCACGTACATTTTCCTGATATGAAGAATGATAGTAAGTATGCTGATGCTTGGCCTTTATTAACAGAATACAATGATATCATTCATTGGTTAGAATCTATATTTTTAAACATATGGTCTGATGACAAAAAAGATTCTCCCTCTAGTATGTTTAGAGTAGCATTAGACTTTAATAAAAATGTGAATGAGTTTATTGATATTCCAGAAAGTGCTTATAAACTGTTTACACCCTTTACAAAGTTTGGGGACTTGTCGTTACATTATACACATGTAGGTAAACATGCGTTAGAGTTGTTTATGGTCAATGATTTTGAATGCCCATCGGATCAGTTTATACCACAAAGAACATTCAATGCCAGTTGTAGATTATACTTGACTGATGATTTTTTCAGTACAGATAGTTTAAAAGAACAGCAACTTGCACGATGGCGGAAGTTCTATAGTGATAGAGGTGGGTTTGATTTTTGGCAGTTAGATATCAATGATCCTAAAATAGCATTTGGTTATTGTAAAATAGGAAGAATCAATCATATTTTAGTTAACAATCACTATTATAATATACCTACAACATTAACAGAACTTAATAGTTTTAGAGAACAGATAGCAGGGTCTACTGTTATTGATTGGGAAATAAAATAAGGGGCAATGCCCCTTATTTTAACTGTACAAGTTAAGTACATGCTCAATGATGGCATGTCTTTGAACATCTTTCAGTTCAAACTTGCATAATTGCAACCCAGGAATCACCCCCTTTCTCAATCGATTTTGTAAGTCTAATAGCCCATTGTCGGCTGTTTTACGATCGGCTTGTTCAATATCGCCAGTAATTACAATCTTACTACCAATTCCGATTCTGGTCATAATCATTTTGAGTTGACCCGGGGTTGCGTTTTGTGCTTCATCTAATACTACCCAACTGTGTTTGAAATTTCGACCTCGACAGAATGCTAGAGGTGCGATCTCCACTATTTGTTCTTCTAGCATGTGGGTTATTTCCTTTGTGGTGTAGTACTCACGCAGTACATCTAATAACGGTCTTGTCCAGGGTTCCATCTTTTGATTAATATCACCTGGCAAGAAACCATGTTTTTCATCATCAACACCTATTGCAGGTCTAGATAAGATAATTCTATCACACTCACCGGCTCGCATAGCCTTAATCGCAGCCTGCATTGCTAAATATGTTTTACCAGTACCCGCAGGGCCTGTGACTACGACAATATCTGTCTGCTCGTCCAGTAGTGCGAGGATGTAATTTTCTTGGTTTACAGATTTAGGGATGAGTTGAACGGGCCTTTTATTTACCCTGCTCAGTTCACGTTGTGCTTGTGAGAAATCTATTGTTTTGGATTCATGTGAGTAGAAAGTTTGATTATCCTGTTTTTTATTGTGTGAAAATCGTGTGTCTTGTGTACGTAATGCGCTAGTTTTTCGTTTGCTCAAGTTAATTCTCCTTTGTAGAGCGAGAGTGCTCATAACACTCAAGATTATTTAAGGTCAATACGTAGAGACATAGTAGCATACTTATTGTGTAGCCTTTTATGATAAATATTAGGCTGCGGTACAGAACATTACTATTGATGTAATCAATCAATAAATGATAAATACTTATTATGAAAACAGCAGACAATTTTTTCGACAATGTAGACTATGTAAGCATAATCGACACGGTTAAAGGCATATTTACCAGCGATGGTTCTATGTCAGTATTATTAGACTTTGAACGTGTATTAGATGAAGCTGACTTGTATGCGTTCAAAAACTGGGAATTGGGTGAACTAGTTCAAGGCCCTGACGTTAAAAGATACTCAGTGGCTTGCATTTTTATGTTCCCATACAATTTAATGCCCGATCCACGTGGGGCTAAACGTTTAGCTTCAATTGGATCTAAGATTAAGTTTAAAAAGACAAAAATCAAAGTTCCAGTCGCAGTTAAAGATTACGAAGATTACATCCCCGGTACAAAATATCCAAAAACAGCTATGCGTGAAGTATGGTTAGTTTACATCGAATTACCAAAAGAACTAATGGATGACATTAAAGAAGGTTCTATTGACTTGGCTGGTCAAACTATTGACTTGAACGAATTAGATGATGCTTACGATAACGATTTAGATAAAGAAGATACTGGAGAAGAAGATGACCAAGAGCAAGACCAGTTAGACCAAACTGGTACTGCTGATGCTGGTTTGGGAATGGCACCTACTTTACCACCAATGTAATATTATGACTAATAAAACTATTTTAAACGAAGGATTAGATTATCATGACCTAGACGGTCAGATGGTTCCTACCGTAACTGTAGATGAATATGAAGCACACATGGGAACTAACAGCGAAATTGTAACATTAGCCTTTACTGTAAAAAGTCAAGCGGCCGGCAATGATTTAGCTGATTGGTTTGAGCGTGGTTATGATTGGGTGTTAGATGCTCAAGTAAGCGAGGGTGAAATACGACCTGGCAAATATTTAGTATTCGTTGAGATGAACCGCCGTTCAAGTGTACCTAAACGTATCATAGAACTATTAGATGATTTAGAAACATTAACTGATATGCCAGTAAAAGATTGGACTGTTATGGTTGATGAAGAAGAATATGCCCCTGAAGAAGAAATATTAAAACAGGTTATGACTATCAGTCCCCATGATTATCGTGAAACTGAAGAAGTTGACGAAGAAGAAACAGAAGAAGAAATTAATGAAATGCGTGAACGTGCTGGACTAGAAGTTAAAGCTATCCACACAGGTAAACAAGATGCTGATATTAAAGCATTTAAAGCAATGGCAGGGCTGTAAGAGATGGCAACTATATTAGCAAAGAAAGCAGGAGCAGAAACTCCGTTAGCATTAGATGACGAACACTATGATGCACTAGCATCTGATCCGTCAATACAACAATTTCCACAAGGCAGTAGTTATGGTTCAAACACATCATTTGGCGGGTCTCCAGCATTTGGCGCACCTTCGTCAGGAGGCTTCGGCGGTGGTTCGTTTGGTTCATCAGGATCGTTCTCAAATCCTAGCTTCAATCAACAATCAAGTTCAGGATTCGGAAGCACACAGAACATTAATCAATCAACCGGAAATCAACCTGTACTCACAGGAGCCGCTCCAACAAATGCCGCTAGTGGTGCAGATGTATTAGTTGCGCATAGCAAAGAAAGTGAAGACTGGATTAATAAAAAATGGCGTCCAGTTATGGGTTGGATTTACATGTTAACCTGC
>Ga0164292_10004793_pt1 | contig 11016 bp, 6 predicted proteins | sample GEODES117metaG_FD_111486 | JGI IMG/M metagenome (GOLD analysis project Ga0164292, IMG submission 111486) | Eutrophic lake water microbial communities from Lake Mendota, Wisconsin, USA - GEODES117 metaG | ecosystem: Environmental > Aquatic > Freshwater > Lake | place: USA: Lake Mendota, Wisconsin... | reverse complement strand
CCCCAGAAGCCTAAGCCCCCCCAAGGAACCCGGGGCAGCACAAACGACTCCGGCATGAAGGTTCAGGCAGCTTTCCAGGGCCATGCCCATCCCCCCCACAGGTGGGCCAACCCGTTTTGCCGGCGGATAGTGACCCGCCAGACTGGTCAGCACCTCACCGGACGCTAAATTTGTTGACATCCAGTCGATCCCCGACGCAGCGGCGATGCGACCGAGCCCCACCCGACGCGTCCCGAGTTTCCCGCATGACCGACACCAACCCGCGATCCACCTCCGCGCCAGGCACCTCCCACCGGCCCCCTGAATCCGTTTTGGGGGTCGCTCTCGACATGGACGGGCTCCTCTTCGATACCGAGCGGCTCTACTGGGACGTGGGCGATCGCCTGCTGACCGAACGGGGCAGACGCTTTTGTGCCGAACTGCAGCAGCGGATGATGGGACGAATCGGGGTCGCCGCGATCCAAGAAATGATCGATTTTCACTCGCTCGACGACGAACCTCACGAACTCTTGGCCCAATCCGACGCGATCTACTCGGAACTGCTGGGGGCTGGGCCCCAAGAAATGTTCGGGATGCCGCAATTGATCGAGACGCTCAGGCAGCGGTCGATCCCGTTCGGGATCGCAACCAGCAGCCGTGCGAAGTTCGCGCTGCGGATCCTCCAGGCCCAGCCATGGTATGAATCCCTGCACTTCGTCCTGACTGGGGATGACGTCCGCCACGGCAAGCCCCACCCCGAGATGTACCACAAGGCGGCTGACCGATTGGGGATCGCCCCCTCGCGGATGTTGGTCCTGGAAGACAGCGGCAACGGCTCGGCCGCCGGCGTCGCCGCCGGTGCGGTGGTGATCGCGGTCCCGACCCCCCACACCCGTCACCACGCCTTCACGAACGTCCATGCGATCGCCGAATCGCTCGCCGACCCGGTGATTTACCGATTGCTGGGGGCTTGAAGTTTCGGAAGCGTCCCAAAAGCGTTAAGCTGGCCCTCTCCGAACCGCGAATCCTTGGACCTTACCGCCCGAGCTTGATCGATCCCGATGGCCTCCCCTCGCAAAGCCGCCGTAGTAAACAAGCAGCCCGACGAACCCATTGTCGTCGATTGGAACGCGGCTTTGTACAAAAAGCCAGAAGAACTGACGCCAGAAGAGAAAATGGCGGCCGAAATCCGCGTCTCTTGTTACCGAGAAACGGTCGAATCGCTCGTCATCTGCCTCATCCTGGCGCTGATGTTTCGCGCCTTCATCGCCGAAGCCTTCGTGATCCCCACCGGCTCGATGGCCCCGCTGCTAATGGGCGAGCACAAAGACATTTTTTGCTCCCAGTGCCAAATGCGGTATCAGGTCGGGGCGAGCATCGAATCGCGCTGGGGCGAAACGGTCGTCGGCGGGATCTGCCCAAATTGCCACTACGTCGAACCGTTTGACCTCCGGGCGACACGCGGCCATCAAACTTTTAACGGCGACCGAATCCTGGTCAGCAAATTCTCCTACTCGATCGAAGAGCCGAAGCGGTGGGACGTCGCCGTCTTCAAATACCCCGGCAACCCGAAACAGAACTACATCAAACGGATCGTCGGGCTCCCCGGCGAAACGCTGATGATCCACCATGGCGACGTCTACGCCCGGCCGCTGCTCAAATCCGTCGAAACCGAAGCCCCTCCCGGCGAATCGTCTCCGCCAACCACCCAGACCTCCACCGACGCGGCCGCAGCAACCTCCGCCGACTCGCCCGAGACGGTCGCTGACCGCAAATTCCGGATGCTGCGCAAACCCCCCGCCAAACTCCTGGCGATGGCCCACGCCGTTTACGATTCGAATTACGAACCGACCGATCTCTACCAAGCCGGCTATCCGTTCCCCTGGCAACCCTGGGCCCCCGGGGCAACGGCCCCCCCCGAGGACTCGTGGAAGATCACCTTCGGCGACCCCGATGCCGACCGCATCGCCGAGCTCCCCGCAGCGCCTAGCGACCAGTGGAAATGGCTTCGATTCTTCCACCGTTACCCCAACCAAGATGCATGGGACCTCGTCAAAGACCGCGAAACCATTTCCGAGATCGCACCCTATTCGTCCCAAGCGATCACCGACTTTTATCCCTACAACACCTACATCCACCTCCCGGCCCACCTCGTTTACCAAAAGACCCCGCAACAGGCGGCTCGCGACTCCGGTGGCTTGATCCGCCGGATCGGAGGTCTCTTCCGCTCCAACGGGGGGACCTTCAACGCCCGATACGACAGCGGTGACTTGGTCCAGGGGGGCCGCATCCCGCGGTTCGGCCAGAGCGATGCCGCAGGGATGGGGACGCACTGGGTCGGTGACCTGATCTTCGAAACCGACGTCGAAACGACCCCTGACGCCAAAGAGCTGCTGCTGGAAATCGTCGAAGCCGGTGTCCGGTACCAGTGCCAATTCGACCTGTCGAGTGGCGTCGCTTCGCTGTCGATCGTCGATGGGGAAAAAAGCCTTCCGCTGGGGGAAGGGAAAGTTCGCGAGCCGAAGATCGTCGCCTCGACCGCGGTCACCGCCGGAAGACGATGCCGGCTCCGTTTCACCAACGCGGACGACCAACTGGTCCTGTGGGTCAACGGGCGGATCGCCAAGTTCAACGGCCCCACCGCTTTCGACCACCGCGATTTCCGTAGCGAACAGGAAGACCGCCCGTATGCCAAACCGGGCGACCCGCTCGACGCCGCCCCTCTGGCGATCGCCGTCCGAGGTGGCGGGGCAACGGTCCGGCACCTGAAGGTCGATCGCGACAAGTACTACATCGCCGCCGATAACGCCCATAGCGGCCTGATCGATTACGCGGATGAGGGTTGGGCCGGTGGGACGAGCCGCGACAGCGTCAAGCGGATCCAGTTCCAACTCGCTACACCCGAACTTTGGGACGATTTCGCCGGATGGCGGACCCGTCGGACCGTCGCCTTCGAACTCGACCAGGACCAGTTCTTCCCGATGGGGGACAACAGCCCGGAAAGCCAAGACGCCAGGTGCTGGGTCACCACGATCCCGGAAAACCCGATCGATCCCGACGCCTACCTCTGGGCGGACAAGAACTACGTCCCACGCAAGCTGTTGGTCGGCAAGGCGCTGATCGTCTTCTGGCCCCACGCTTGGTCGGAACCATTGCCGATCACCCCCAACTTCAATCGCTTCCGGCTCATCCGCTAAGCATCACCGCGGCAAAGAGGCTTCGATCCCCCGCGAGATCTCATCAAGCTGCTGACGGATGCCGAGGTTCTCTCGATAGAGGCCCGACAGCGTCGATCGCGTGTTGGTCAATTGTTCCTTGACCGTCGCATTGTATTTGTCGATCGCCGAACGTTCGACCTGAATCTGGGCCAGGTCCTTTTCAAGCTTCAACTTCGATTCTTGGTTCGAGGCCAACATCTTAACGGTCGCGGCGATCGCGTCATCCAGCACCTTTTGTTCGATTTCGAGCTGCGACTTACGGATCGCAAGCTCTTCGAGCCGCAACCGCAACCTTCTCAGAACGAGCCGATAATCGTTCAGCGGCCGGACGTAATAGTTATCGACCAGCTTCGCGACCCCCCCCTCGATCAATGCCGACGCGGCCTCTTCCTTCAAAATCAACTGGTCCCCGGGGTTGAAAGCGACCGAACCGTCGTCGCCGCCCCGTTGCAGCCGGCTATCAACCGCCTGACCACTGCCATCGAAGAAGCCACCGTCGAGCGCCCCACGCTGCTCGGGGCTGTCGACCGCGATCTTATGGGCCTGGGTGAATTCGATCTTCGTCCAGCGGCTCGGCGGTGGGTCGTCCTGCTGGGCCCTGCCGCCGTCGCGCAGGTATTTTTTCATCGTCGGCTCGGTAATCGATTGCCCCATCAACTGCCGGAGCATGTTATCGTCAGGCCGGCCGAAAATCGCATCATCCGCCGGCTCGCTCCCCGCGGCGATGAAAACGTCATGACTGTCGAGTGGAAGGAGCTCATACAGGCTCCAATTCTGCGCGTTACCGCTCGTGATCGCTTGCAGTTGGGGCCCCTCTAGCCTTCCCGTCGGCTCTAACACGACCTGCGTCGGGCTGCTCGACTTCACCCGAAACTCGCCCAAGTAAAAGGTCGGAACCGCGGTGGGCAACAGCGGTGTCACCGTCTCGGCAAAACCGTAAACGACCAGCCCGACCGGGATCAGCGGCAGCGGAGCCGCGGCGGGTGCCGCGCCCGGTGCCCCGGCAGGAGTCGTCGCCACCCCGGCAGGGGGCGCGGCGGCCGGTGTCCCAGGGGGGACCGGTGCCCCAGGGGCAGGCGGTGTCCCAGGGGCGGCAGGGGCGGCAGGGGCGGCCGGTGTGCCAGGCGTTGCCGCCCCAGCAGCGGCGGCCGCAGCCGGATCGTTGGGATTCGCAGCGGCCGCGGCATTCGGGTCGGGCGTCGCGGCGGGATCCTCGGCCGCCATCCCCGGCGGTAATTCGGCAGCCGGGGCGACCCGTTCGAGCGTGATCCCGGCAGGATTATTCGCCTGCATCCGCAGCCCGTCCCAACGACGGCCCGCCTCCAAAGCGAATCGATTGAAATTTTCTTGGAGTTGGTCCGCACCACCCCCGGTCGCCGGGTCTCCGTTCTTGAGCGATTCCTGCTCCGATTGCAAACGGGCGAGCTGCGCCTCCAAATCTTCCTTGACCTTGTGCCAAGAGGAACGGCTTTTGAGCACCGCCGCCGTCGGGAGCAAAAAGACGATCGCCAGGATCAGCGACACGATCCCCGCAGTGATGGCATACCAACGTAACAAATCCCTGCTTTTCCACATCAAAAAGCAGTACGCCAACACCAGTAGGATGAAGACGGCTAGCAGGGCGTAGGACATGAGCTTGCCGGGCAAGGGGCGATTGTCGCGGAAAACCGAGGTCGAAACCCTGGGTAGACGAGCGAACCTTTTGAAAGATCGTATTTTGGGGCGGGGGCACCGTCAAGTTTTTACGGAATCCTCCCCATCGGTTGTGGGCGAGACAACCTCAGGACCCTGCCAACCGCTACGACCGGAACATCTTACCTATTCGGCACAACAGGCACGACCGGTTTACGAATAACTTCCGGCCTTAACGGTTGTATCAAGCGACGCGATTAATCCTTCCGATCCTTATCTCCGAGTCGGGAGGTCTGCAGCAGTTGTCTGCCGGCGGGCCCCCACAGCGATGACTTGGCCGAGGATTGGGGCAAAACGCGATGCGAGCGAAAGGGCGGAAAAAGCACGGAATCGGACTGGTTACCGAGACAACAGCTCGGAATCGGACCGGCAAACGGCGTTGGCTTGGGGAATTTCTCTGCCGGCCAGCCGCCGTTTCGCTCGGGCTCCTGGCCGCCACCCTGGCGACCTCAACCGGTTGCCACCGCCAGTACTACCGTAAACAGGCGGACATGGAGGCCCACGCGCTGATCGACGAAAAGGTCCAGGATTCGTGCCAACAGCCGGGCAAACCGATTCGGGTCATCCCGGACCAACGGAGCCGAATGTTCAACCCGTTCGACCTCGACTTCCAGCCGATGCCGGTCGACGACCCCGCCTCTCACCAATACATGCACAAGGTCGACGGCCGCCGCGGCTACCCGATGTGGCACGCCGCCGGGACGACGAACGCCACGGAAAACCCACACTGGTGGGAATTCCTGCCGCTCGACGAAAACGGCGTCCTGAAGTTGAACGCCGACACCGCGGTCCAACTCGCATACCTCCATTCCCCCGAATACCAACGGCAGATCGAACAGCTCTACCTGTCGGCCCTCGACGTCAGCAGCGAACGGTTCCGCTTCAGCACCCAATTCTTCGGCGGGATGTCGTCGTTCTTCACCGGCCGCAACAACCAGCGGCTCGATTACAACCCGGTGACAGGGACTTACACCCGTCGAGATGGCAGCTCATCCGACGTCGACTTCGGCCCGTTCGGGGCGAGGAACTTCTGGTTCCAGCGAAGCTTTGCGACCGGCGGCGAATTGCTCGTCGGCTTCGCCAACAGCTTCATGTGGCAATTCAGCGGCGAGAACTCTCAGTCGGCCAACCCGGTCATCGATTTCACGTTCGTCCAACCGCTGCTGCGGGGCGCCGGCCGTGACCGTGTCCTGGAGCGATTGACCCTCTCGGAACGCCGTCTGCTGGCGAACATCCGCGCCTTCGAACGCTACCGTCGCAGCTTCTACCTGTCGGTGACGATCGGCCGCGCGACCGAAAGCACGGTCCAACGTTCCGGGGGTGTCTTCGGCGTCGGCTTGGCGGGTTTCACCGGCTTGGGTAGCGGCTTCTCAGGACTCAGCGGCGGTGGTGGCGGCGGCTCGGGCTTCGGCGTCGCGGGCGGGGCAGGGGTCCCCCAAGCCGGCGGCTTCCTCGGGTTGCTCCAAAGCAAACTGCAAATCAGCAACCTCGAAGAGAACCTGGCGCGGCTGGAAGAGAACCTCCTGATCCTCGAAGACACCCTCGTCGAATTGCTGACAACCATCCCCGAGGATTCCGAGGCGATCCCGCGTCAACGGCTGCAGATCGCGCAAGCCCGCTCCGCGCTGCTCAACGCCCAAACCCAATTGATCAGCCGCCGCGCCGATTACAACAACGACATCGACCGTTTCGTCCGCGGCCTCGGACTGCCGCCGTACCTCTGCGTCGAAATCGAAGACCAGATGCTCGATCGCTTCGAACTGATCGACAAAACGCTCCGCGGCCGCCGCGAACAACTGATCGACCTCCGCACCGTCGCCGGCCAAACGAACCTCAAGATGCTCGAACTGGCCAAACGGAAGATCGATCCCGAGACGGGCCTCCCCTCGATGACGATCGAATGGTCACCCAAACTCGCCGAGATCATCAGCGCGCTCAAGGCCTCGCTGGGCCCGCTCGCCGATTTCCGCAAACAGGTCGTCGAAACCGACTTGCCTCGCGTCGCCCAGGACCTGGCCCGCCTCAAGGAATCCCAAGACGCCCGCCGGCGCCAATCCCAATCGCTCCGTCAGACCTACGAACAGAACCGCGGCACGATCTGCAACCTGCTCGACTTCGACGGGGTCAACCAAGAACTCTTCGCGGGTGACAAGATCCAAGGGGTCGTCGAGGACATCGAAGGTGATTACCAAAAGGTCACCCAGCGGTTCAAACGCTACGACCAACTCCTGACAAAACTCGGCCAGGAACTCGATAAGCTCTCCGGCGGCCAGTCCCCTGCCAAAAAGGATGGCGATGACCTCGCCGAAACGATCCGCAACGAGATCATCCTCGCCAGCCAAGACATCCTGACCGACCTCTCCGACGACGTCCTGGCACTGCAACTGATCCAAGCCCGTTGCCGAACCGAAAGCGCGACGCTCCCCGAAATCGACCTGACCCCCGGCGAGGCGTTCCAGATCGCCCAAGCCAACCGCCGCGACTGGGCAAACGCCCGCGCCTCGCTAGTCGATGCCTGGCGGTTGATCGAATTCAACGCCGATGACCTCGAAAGCACCCTCAACGTCGTCTTCTCAGGGGAACTGGGCCACTTCAGCAGCAACCCTTGGAACGAATACAGCAGTAACAGCCAGCTCCGCGCAGGCCTCCGCTGGGACGCGCCACTGACCCGCCTCCAAGAACGGAATACCTACCGCCAATCGCTGATCGATTTCGACCAGGCACGCCGCACCTATTACCAATACGAAGACGGTATCTGGCAATTGCTCCGCGGCCAACTCCGCCAGGTGCTGACGAACCAGATCAACTTCGAACTGGGTCGCCAAGCGGTCGGCATCGCCGCCGAACAGCTCGAACTGAACGAAGACTTGCGACAACTCCGAGACGCCCGCGGCCTCAGCAGCGGCCCCACCGCCGCCGCCGATACGATCAGGGCCCTCTCCGATTTGCTTAACTCCCAAAACACCCTGCTGAACCTCTACGTCAACTACGAGGTGATCCGACGCAGCATCGACTTCGACCTCGATACGATGCAGCTCACCCCCGACGGCCTCTGGATCGATCCGGGTGCGATCACCCCCGAAACGCTCGGCGGAGGCGATTGGCAAAACGCCAGCCATGTCAACGGTTGCAAGGTCGAGTGCTACCCGGCCGCGGGGTTGCTCCATACCTCCGGACCGCTCACCGCCGACCCGACCCTCTACGGCGACCCCAACGGGACGATCCTCCCCGCCGAAGAAATGTCGCTCTCGGACCAACCCGACTTCGCGCCGCCGCCCGGGGCAAACCTCGAAATGATCCCTCCTGGCGAATCGGCCCCAGTCCCAGAAGGGCCAACACCAGTCAACCCGCAGGATTACTTTCCCCTGCCGCAGCCAGCACCTCAGGTCCCAGCATCTCAGGTCCCAGCACCTCAGGTCCCAGCGAACCTGTTGCCGGCGCCGCAGGCCGTCATCCCGCAACCTCCTAGCGCCGTCCCGCTGATCCGCCAACCGGCCGGAAACTGACATCGCACTCACGCTTCCCGTCCGCCGCGAACCTGAGCCTAAACGCCTGAGCCCCGTGGCGAGGCCCGGGGACGCGGCCGACGGATCAGCAAATTTGATTTCCCCAGGTCGCCACCTAGAATCGACTCGCTGACAGTCGCCCCTCATTCCACTCCGCCGGAGCGGCCCGTGAAAATCGCCGAAGCTCTCATCCTCCGCAGCGACTTGCTGAAAAAGCTCCAATCGCTCAAAGACCGCATCCAGCGGTTCGCGGTCGTGCAGGAAGGTGACAAGCCCCACGAAGACCCCAAAGAGATCCTCAAACAGGCCAACGGCGCCGCCGAAGAACTCCGCGACCTCGTCTTCAAAATCGAAACGGGAAACCACACCGGCAAGGTCGCCGACGGCCGCACGATCGCCCGTGCCCTCGCCGATCGCGATCTCCTGATCAACCAACACGCGCTCGTCGCCGCCGCGATCGAAGGGACCAAGGCCCAACCCGACCGCTACGGCGTCAAAGAGATCAAGTGGGTCGCCACGATCTCGGTCAAAGATTACCAGAAGCGCCTTGACGATTACGCCAAGGCGATCCGCGAAGTGAACGTCTTGATCCAGGAGGCCAACTGGAAATACGAGATCCAATGAGCCACGGGGTGCCGGGCGAACGCGCGATCCCGCCACGGGGGCAGGGGATTGAAATAATACTGGTCCCGATTGTCATGTGCGGTGGGCAGCACGAAAGGTGATCCAATCAGCCCTTCACACCTCAACCTTGACAACTGACTTAGCAACCCTTCATCACCGCGCGTTGACGGCATCCCGCCTTTTCTTTTTTTCTGGCCTCAATCGTCGAGCGGTTCCGAACCCGGCTCGACCATGATGAACGACAGGATCGACCCGACGAGGCAATAGAGCCCCGCGATCAGGGCCCCGACCAACGCGATCTTGCCCGGGTCCGGCGGGGTCGCCGCCGAAAAGGTCAGCGTCAGCCAAGCCGCTGCCGTCCCGATGATCCGGCCGCCGATGTTCGCCGCGAAGCTTTCCCCCGTCCCTCGCAAATGCAGCGGGAATACCCGCGGGATGTAATTCCCCCAGAAGCTGAACTGCGCCACCGTCAACAGCCCGGCGACGAACACGCCGACCTTGATCCACAGCAGCGACCCGTCATCCCCCAACGATTTCGAGATCCACCAAAACAAAAGCGGTACGTAGATCAACGACGGCCACTGGAAGATCCGCAACACCGCCTTGCGACTGACGATCTGGACGGCGAGCATCGCGAGCAAAAATCGCCCGACGAGCCCCCCGATCTCTTGCCACAACGTCACCCCCGCGACCGATTCGTCCCGGGCGTTGGAGGCGATCTGCTTCTGTCGCCCCTCCGGAAGCGCCTTGTCGCTCAAGCTCGCCACCTTCTGCACCGCCGCCTGACCATCGGCGACCACCTGCTTGTGCCCGCTGAGGATTTGCGGCAACTGCTGGATCGCGCCGAACGCGATCCCATAACTGGCGGCAAACATCAACGTCGTCACGACCGTCGTCTTGATCAATGCGGGGCTGAAGAGCTCCTTGATGCTCGGCCGTCGCAATTCCCCCGCCAACCGCTTCCTTTCCCACGCGGGCGATTCCGGCAAAAACGGCCGGATGATGATCAGCGGCAGCGCCGGGATCACCCCCGAAATCAACGTGTATCGCCACGCCTCGTGCTGACCATGGATCGCCGGCAACCACTCCCCTTGCGCCGCCTTCGCCGCCAGGATGTTCGCCACGCCGACCATCAACCCGCCGACCGACGAAAAGGCCTGCGTGTAACCGAGCACCCGCTCCCGCTGCTTCGGCTCGTCAAACAGTTCCGCCAGCCACGCCACCGCCGCGACGAATTCGACGCAAACGCCGATGAAGACGAGGCATCGAAAGAGCAACAACTGATTGAGCGACGTGCTGAACCCCGCCGCCATCGCCGAGAAGGCATACAGCAAAATGCTCCAGGTGAGGATCCGCCGCCGGCCGAAACGGTCGGTCAAATACCCGCCCAACAGCCCAAAAACCCCCCCCACGATCGCCGGGACGAAAAACAAGGTCCGTGCCCAACTCGTGTACTGGGGCGACCCCGGCGTCAACAGCGGCAACCCGTTTTCACCCACCCCGCCCAGCGCCGCCAAAGCCGGCTTGATGATCAGCGGCAACATCAACAACTCGTAGATGTCAAAGGCAAACCCGATCGAGGCGATGGCACAAATCAGGATGACCGTGTTGCGTGAAATCGACGGACCGGAACCGGTCGATGAGGGGGCATTCATGGCGGGATCAGGGCGGGGGGGAAGTAGACGGGAAAGGCGGCAGTATAACCTCCGAGGGGCATGCCGAGCAGGTCCAGCGGATCAAACACGTCGTCTTGGCCAAAGCTCGGCGGCGATCATTCTTCGCAAAAATTAATTCTTCGCAAGGATTTCGAAACCTTTCCCGGAGCCTACTGGTTGAATGCCCTAACCTGTCGCCATCGGGGTCGACGAACCAGTCCCAGCCGACCCGCGATCAAACTTCCTTTAGGACCTCCCAGCCGCCCTGATCATGACCGATCGCGCATTACCGGCGGACCAGCGGCACCCCCACGGCGCAACGCTCCCCAAGGTCGCGATCAT
>Ga0164292_10004792_pt1 | contig 11016 bp, 15 predicted proteins | sample GEODES117metaG_FD_111486 | JGI IMG/M metagenome (GOLD analysis project Ga0164292, IMG submission 111486) | Eutrophic lake water microbial communities from Lake Mendota, Wisconsin, USA - GEODES117 metaG | ecosystem: Environmental > Aquatic > Freshwater > Lake | place: USA: Lake Mendota... | reverse complement strand
CTGTTTAATTACTGTGGTAGTATAACAACACAAAATATGGCGAAATACACCTGCACTCAAACTGGCCAGACATTCACTCGCAAGAAAGACTATGTTGCTCATCTTGAAAGTTTGGTTAAGGAAAATGTAGTTCCTCCTAAGATTTCTGATGTAGAAGGTAGGACAGCTATTAGCTTATTCTCAGGGGCAGGCGGAGATACTTTGGGAATGGAAAAGGCCGGAATTAAAGTAATTGCTTTCTCTGAGAACAATTCCAAATGTGTGGCTACACACAAGGCTATGTTTCCCGATAGCAAGTGGCTTGGCGAGTCTGTAAAAGGAGATCTTTCAAAGATTCCTGATTCAGAGTTTGAGCCTTATGCAAACAAGACTTTCATGGTATTTGCTGGGTTTCCTTGTCAGGGATTTTCGAATGCAGGAAAGAAGGCTGTTTCAGATCCCAGAAACAGAATGTTCTATCAGTTTCTCAGAGTAGTTGGGATTGTAAGACCTGAATGGATTATGGGTGAGAATGTCGCCGGGTTGTTGACGAAAAAAACAGACGATGGAGAGAGTAAAGTTATTGACGTAATTCAGGCATGCTTTTCCGAAATTGGATATCCGATTGTATTCAATGTCTATGATATGTCTACCGTAGGGGTTCCTCAATCTAGAAAGCGTCTTGCGATTGTCGGAAATAGACTTTCTATCCAATTCCAGATGCCCGTATTCAATCTTCCCAAGGTAGGATTGCGTCATATTCTACAGCCAAGCCTAGAAGGTGCGATCGAGACCCACTTGAATTTGCCGGAAGATTGTATAGTAGAAATTCCGGATTCTATGGAACCAACGGGAACCCCCCATCCGTTTATGGTATTGAAGCATGAACAGAACCTTATCTCGTTCAGAAAGCGCGATTCTCCGATTCACAGTGAAGTCATAGATACATCGAAACCATGTAAGACACTAATTTGCGCTTATACGTTTCAGCCTAGATTGTATGTTGGGCTAAAGAAGCCAAATGGAAAAATGTATATCCGATGTTTGTTAGTTCGAGAGGCAGGGCAAATCCAAGGATTTCCTGCTGATCATGCGTTTGTAGGTTCGCACGATGATGCGATTAAGCAGATAGGGAATGCCGTTCCGGCTGAGTTTATTTATCAGATCGTCCGAGCCATGATAGCGTCTTCTGAAACCGGTCTTCTCGAAACTCGGGAGTGAACTGTTTGCAAGAATATTTGTTTGCAAATCTAAAACAGATTTTTAGAAATGATGTTAGCATAGACTTTTTGTTTTTGTTCAACTCGTTTTTAATACTGATGATGTGCGCCATAATCTTTGAGTCGCTTTCAGTTACAATATCTCGCCCCATCCCAATTAGACATGACGACTGACGTCCTGCCTTACGGGTGACAGTAGCCGTAAATGAGATTATATAAATTGTATCATTATCAAACCATCCATCATTCAGAACGATTTGATCTTTTGATCCATGCTTTGCGTCGATAATAATCTCGCTTTTCTTGACACCGTTTAGAACCCAAAATAGAATAAAGTCTGGCTTTTTCTGACTTCCATTTGGCTGATACCAATAGTAGTAACCGCATTTGGTGGGAACAATCTTGCGCGGAGCAAGACTGAATCCGTTAGCCTCCCACACAACTGCGATAGATGCCTCATGACCACACGCCTTATTTGCAGTGCCCTGCCCAGCGCTCTTGACATTTGCGTCCAGCTTTATTATCATATCTTTTGGCTTACCTGTTAAATCGATCGGGTTCTCGCGCATATACGTAAGTGCCCGAGAAATCGATAATATAAATCCTTTCATTGAGGTCATTTTAGTTTATTAGACTCTTATCCCGGCAGAATCAATCCGTTTTAATACATAATGAACATCTTTCTATACCCGAGCGCCAACCCGATTTTGAATACATTTTTGCGTTCTATCGTTTTGATTTTAGCGATGGTATTCGGATTTGGAACGTCTATTTACACTGCATATTGGGGTGCAGTTATCCACGATGCTATTTCCCTGATTCTGATTCGGCCTTTGCTGTAAGGAAAACGGATTTATTAGTGCTGACTCGATAGATCTTAACAACACAAAATGCCTATCTTTGTAATTTACGACGGCGAGATGATCTGGAAGCATGCCTTCCTGACGTTTAATGAGGCTGTAGACGCGGTCCGAAAGTTTGTTTCCAACTTTAATGATATTTGGAAGAGAACGGCAGGCACTGATGAAGATGAGTGGCCTGCAGTGATGCAGCATGACTTCACGGCACAAGATGAGCAAGGCGGTGTTTTCGTTGCCTTCAATGAAGCTACAAAACTTAGTATATTTATCAAGGAATTGAACATTTAACATCCCTGCGATTTCCACCACTTTCGAGCGTTTACAGATTTAGACTTGGCTTCTTTCACAATATCAGAATCTGTTGTATGAAACGTTTTTCCGCACATTAACAGGGAATGAACACGCGCGTATCCCCACTGTTCTTGAGTTGCCCCCGGTCTGTGTCCCGTTCTCCAAGCAGCCATACCACGATTATACGACTCCTTTAAAAAACGAAGAGGAACTCCGGATGCTTCCGATTTTTCCTCTAAACTTTTTGCATCCGGGAACTTGCTTTTCCACGCAGCAGTGTATCCAGATGTTCGAGTCTTTATTCCTTTGTCTGTCTTGAATCCGACATAAGCCGCGGGGTTTAGCCACGAAAGCGCACCGTATTTCCGAATCTCTTTCTTACGCTGGGTCTTTTTAGATTCCGAAAGCCCCTTGAAATACTTCTTTGGAAAGAACTTCAATGTCTTCCGAGACATCCTTACTCTTGAAATTGGATTAAAGAATTCGATGCAATTAAAAATGTTTAAGTTCAAATACCAAGAAACTCCGGCCAATCGCGTTTTGTATACGCCACGATACCTCGATCTTTTAATTTTGACTCTCGGTAGAAAGTGTGATACGCCATAATCGTATCTTTTTGCTTGAATTCTGGGGGCATTGCCTGTGCCGGAGTAGTGAATCCCTGTTTTGGTATTCCTTTCGGGGGATTGTTCAAAAGCCAAACAATGTGTTGCTCCGTCTTATGAACTTTATTTGCTCCGTATCTGTGCTGGTATTCTTTACACAACCACCAACCGAGCGAACACAGCCATAAGTAATTAAATAACGTCTTGCGCACCCAAATTGTGCATGGGTGATTCTTATGTGCTAGCTTGTATGCTGACTCAGGAAGGTTTTCCGGACTCAGTATCCAATGTGCCGCATATAACATTTGTGCTGTTTCTATGATCATTTTTACTACATGCTTGTCACAATGCAGCTCCGCCGCTCTACGCGGATTTCTATCCAGAAAGAATATGTTCATTTTTAAGACTTGTTAGGTATTGACTTACCAATCCATTTTATATAAGCGCCTACGGTTCTTAAAAACGGATTCCTACAGTCTAATATTGTTTGTCTCAACTACAAGATGTCCAATCCGAACACAAACAAGCTTTCCATGCGCGAGCAGGCTGCGGCGGCGAAGGAGGAGAAGAGGAGGAAGATGATGCGTGATGCTGTCTCAAAGCTCAAGTATTATGAGGTCGTCCGCGAGTATACCGAGGACATGTGGAATGATTCCGAGACATGGGACGACGTGAACATTGATGCTGTGAATCCAGCACACGATGAGCTCATGGAGTTTCTTAATACTAAGATCCATGAGCTCAAGCTTGATGCAGAAGGCAAGAAGCGCTTCGTGTATACCGTGAAGGTTCTTGAAGATACCGGCGACGAAATCATCTATGATCAGGCCGAATTCAAGACATCGGAGGAGGTGTATGCCTTCATTTACAACAAGACAATGGATGACTATGGGAAGGACCAGTATGGATACGATGAGGAGCCTTATAGTGTGCCTACTGCTTCAGACATTGATGCCCTACTTGACACTAAGAAGTCCGGTGAATTCAACAAGATCTTCTCATGCGGCGAAGACTCTGTCGGCTCCGTGAGCTTCGATGTTATTCGCAAGCAGATTAACTACTAAACTAACAATAATCAGAAACATCAAAATAAAAATCCATATTCGAGTGAAGGCACTTAATGGATTTTTTAGCTTTATGAAATATCAACGTTGATGTGTGTTCGTTATTATACAAATACAGCTCATCTATATTTCGAACTGTCATGAATCCCTCTATGACTTTTGAAACTTGTTGATAAATCTCTCTTGCTATGTTTTCATCCAAAGGCTGATTTGACCGTTGTAAAATACGATCTAAGGCAGTTTCTAAGGTTGTATAAGTCATACCCATAATAATACGGTATCCTTTCTGCTTTGCAGCCGATATACGCTTGACCATACTCCCCTTATCACGACACGTTCCGTCATACACGAAAGAATAACCATCGTCCAGGGTTTTTTTGATGAAGTATCCAAAAATTGCAGTAGCTTTATCTTGCGACCCAACGATCGGTCGAATCATATCAATGTTTAAATCTACATATGTCCCCCTAATGCCGGCATCTTTAAGGAGTTTCTCTTTTGTAGTGGATTTTCCTGTTCCAGAAGATCCGCATAGAAATACAGCTGTTTTATGCTTTTTGGGTTTGTGGACATTTTTTGTTAATTCATGGTATATCTCGTCCTGCATTACTTTTCTTTGAGAAAATACACTATTATTAAACAATGATTATTACAGATAATTTTGGAAAGGTTGTTGATATTCAGAACTTGGAAGCAGAAGAACAACGACTTGCCAATGAATATATTTTAGAAAATGATGTTGTTCTGGAACTGGGTGCACGGTTTGGTTCAGTTTCGTGTGTAATCAACTCTAAATTACACAATAAACAAAATCAGGTTGTAGTAGAGCCAGATGATAGAGTATGGGATGCATTAGAAACAAATAAATTAAGAAACGGCTGCCATTTCAATATTGTAAAAGGATTCATATCTCGTAAAAAATTAAATTTAACAAATTTAGATTGCTATCACGGAGGTTATGCTTCTACATTTATTGATGATGAACAAACAACAATACCGTCTTATTCTTTAGAACAAATATGTGAAACTTACAACTTAAACTTTAATGTTCTAGTTGCAGATTGCGAAGGGTATTTAGAGACTTTTTTACATGAAAATCCATCACTGTATGACACTTTGCGCATGATAATTTTTGAAGCAGACTATGCAAACAAATGCGATTATGAGAAAATCAGAGCAACATTAGCTGAAAAGGGGTTTAACAAAATATTAGAAGGACATCAGAATGTATGGATAAAGTCGTAATCTTAAATAATGGACGCTGTTGCAATATCATTTGTAGTCGCGGTTGTAGTGGTTGTAGCTGCTTATTTTTACTTCTCACGAACAGCATCGAGCCCTGCTAGTTCCGTGTCTATTCAGGGAGTGATTGCTGATGGTAAAAAATCATTTAACAGCTCAGTTGCTCTTCCACGCTCTTCAAACCAGAAAGAAGGATTAACTTTTTCTTACACTTCTTGGATTCGTATCGACGATTTTTCGTATAAGTATGGTCAGCCTAAAGTTGTGTTCACAAAAGGATCGGCTGATTTGACATCTATGTGCCCCGCTCTGTTTGTTGATGCGAACACGAACTCGCTTCTGGTAAAGATTGATACCTTTGGATCTACTGAAGTAATACCAATCCCCAATATCCCTGCAAAGAAATGGCTCCATTTTGGTCTAACTGTTGCACAGGATTCCGTAGACGTGTATATCAACGGAATTCTACACACACATCATACGCTTGCTCAGTTGCCCAAACAAAATTCAGGCGTTGTTCATACCGGCTTGAACGGTGGATTTGAAGGAAAGATTGCTGACTTGCAATATTACAGTTACCTGATGACACCTGCTCAAATTGCAGCAAGTATGGGAACTGCTCCACAGCCCGATCCAACTGAATCAAGCCCTACACTTCCTCCTTACTTTGATATTTCTTGGTGGACTGGTCGTCGTTAACGAATTGCCGCCAAACTAGCTTTTGCAGCAGCAGCCTCTTGTGCTTGAGCTCCTGCCTGCGTTTTTAGATCCTGAAACTCTTTAGTCAAGGTTTTCAGTTCTTCCTGCGTTTTCCCAAGCTCCCGTTGTAAACTCGTCACTGTTGGAGGCGCAGATGTTAAATGCTCGCGAATCAATCCGTCTTTATTGGTAAGAACATAGCAAAGTAGAAATAAACTACCAAGCCCTAGTCCAATTAATAGTAGCTGCTTTTGTTTCAACATCTTTGCTTTGTTAGATACAAATGAGTTCTTCACAGGGAGGATCTGTAGGTTCAAGCACCAGTCAAGTTTCAGCAGGATACACTTTTGATCAAGATTCTATTCGCGATGGGTCAGATTGGACGAGTTTCAAACGACAGGCTCTGATCTACAAGGACTATAATACGGCAAGTGCCACTCAGACTCGTCCTGCGTGGGATATGCGTGGAAATAATTTTCGCCTATCGTATGCTCTGGGCCAGTTTAAGTGTAAGGCTAGTCCCGCGTGCCTGGGAGACGCAATTGAAAATACGGTTGTCCCGATACCTGCCGGTGGCTTACCCTTCTAAATTGTTTTCTCGAATATACTTCTTTGCATAGAAGGTCAGCAGTTCATACAACTGTTTCTTTAGGGTTCCAAGTAAAGTTAGTAGGCGCTCTTTGGTATACGTAGACTTTCGCATACTGATAAGATCGTCAATCAAATCAAATAAACGACTTTCCTCTTCCAAATATTTCGGCAATCCAATATTTGAAAGGCGGCCTTTAAACTGATCTATTTCAAACTCTATGCGATTATATGGCAGCGATGATGTATTTTCTACCAAACTTTCAAGAGTTCCTATATCGCCATAGACATGATACAGCCTGCCCATATCGCTGTTGAACATTGCGGATAATAGTTCAATTTCTCGCTCGTGTTTCTTGAATCGAGCAAGTGCAAACATACGCTTCGCCATCTTGAAATAGTTCCCATCACGCTTCAGAACATAAATATTCTCTCGAATGGATGTTTCAAAATCACGCATACCCGGATTCAATAACTTTCCGGCATGCTTGAACTGGTAAATCATAGAAAAATCTGTGAACCGGCTATTTTGAACCCAAGATACTACATCTAACTTTGTGATTGTTGGTGTTTGAAACGCTTCTTCTAATGTAAACCTCCTGCCATCTGCAAGGGTTTTATAACCATCGAAGACCTCAGAGGGTTTCCATCTCAAAATATGGAATCGAAGCTTCTGCTGGACAAGCAAATACTCTAGCTTTGTAAGTTTTGGTTTCAAAAGCTTTAGACTTTCTGAATATTCCGACGTGCTTATAACCTTTGATACATGTAGGCTCTTCAATTTTCTGCGAGATTCTGTGGCATTGTATGGTTCTGTTATCACCTTCCACTCTTCGACAGACCCGCTTTTGATATCGCCAATATAAGTCAGAGGCTTTTCTAACAGTTCTCGAATAATAGACTTAAACTTTCTTGCAAGTCCTCTGACAGAGTGATCCAGACTCCCACGAGTATCCACAATTTCGTCTGCGTCGTAGTCTCCAGCATACACCTGCGATCTCAGGGCCATACTCCCAACTACATTTACATTGCGACCGTCGGTGAATGACATTGTTTTTAAAATATCAAGTGCGTCATTGGGATACCCATCCGGATACTGCTTTCTTGCGACAATGCCCGACATTACTCTATTCGCCGAAAATGAATGTTAAAGTTACATAAATTTAATTTCCTCAAAAGGCAAGGATGACAAAGCGTCCGTCACGGGACAATGCTCGCAACAGAAAATGCTCAGAAGATATGACAGACGACAGCGGGCGTCCGCCTACGAAGAAACCCCGCTATAACTTTCGCAACAGCACGATCCATAAGCGTGATCGTGCTCATTGGGTCGATGATGACACCCTTGAGTCTGACGAAGAGTCTGAAGAAGAGGACGCTCCTGTCATCGAGTTCACTATCAACTTAGGCGAAGCTGATGGAGAAGAGTCAGAGCCAGACTTGATTCATTATTTAAAGAATGCACTCTCACGCCCTATTAATCTCCAAAACATTCCTGTATTTCCACAACCAAAGACGCACAGTGATAAGAAAAATGATAAACACGCGATACCAATTACACTAACTAGAGATGAGAAGGACTATTACCTTCGCCAGCCAGCTGCAAAACGTAAGGAACTATTGGAGTTAATGACCCGTGTTTCTTCACTATCAGCTGGAGACGGCGATATACCAAGTAAGTTCAAAGTATTACAGCTTCCCATTTCTGATTATATGAAGTCGAACGTTGTTAAGAAAATTAATGCACTGGCCGATATGGGGAATGATAATGGAGAATCTTATAAACTCAGAAGTTGGCTCGATGCATTCCTTCGTATTCCATTCGGAAAGTCTGTCCCTCTTCCGGTAAGCATAACAGATGGTCGAGCAAAGTGCACTGAATTTATGGTAGATGCTCGCAAAATAATGGACTCTGAAATTTATGGCATGGTTCCTGCTAAGACCCAAATCATGCAAGTGCTTGCCCAGTGGGTTGTGAACCCCGAGTCTGTAGGCAATGTCATAGCTCTACAAGGTCCGATGGGTGTCGGGAAAACATCATTTGCTAGGAATGCAATCGCAAAGGTTCTCAAGCGCCCTTTCGAGTTTTTCTCTTTGGGAGGTTCATCCGATATTTCCAATTTTGTAGGACACTCATACACCTACGAAGGTTCTATGTGGGGTCGTATCGCTGACGCACTCATGCATGCCAACACAATGAACCCAGTGATGTATTTTGATGAGCTAGATAAGGTTTCTACGACTCCTCAAGGTGAAGAAATTGTCAATATGATGATTCACTTAACAGACAGATCTCAAAATACTCACTTTCACGACCGATACTTTTCAGGAGTAGATCTTGATGTGTCTCAATGTTTGTTTGTGTTTTCATTCAATGACATAGAGAAAGTCCATCCCATCCTTCGTGATCGCATGACAATCATTAATTGCGGAGGATACGACGAAAATGATAAGAAAGTTATTCTCAAAAATCATATTTGGCCCCAGATAATTCAACGTTTACGGTTTGCAGAATCCGATGTCGTTCTAAAAGATTCTGCAATTGAATTTATCATTTCAGAAACATCTTCTACTGAAAAAGGTGTTCGAAATCTGATTCGCACAGTAGAAGCTATGATGACTCGTCTTAATATGCTGAGAATTTCAAGTCACGAAACTATGAAAGATTACAGTTTCTATATGGATGTTCAGTTTCCATTCACGATCGATCAAGTAGTTGCCAAAAAGTTGTTGTTTGATTACGAAAAACGAGAATCCGAATCGTGGAAGAGTATGTATACTTAGTTTGCCAAGTAAATTGTATAAATATAAACATAAAATGGCAGCCACTTTTGATATGGCACGCTTTCAGGTTATTAACTATGATCAAGCTGCTGGTGACGAATCATTAACTGTAAGCTCAATCGTCACTTCTACCGGGACTCGGTTTCTTAGTGGCAATACCTTCGCATTTAATGTCCAGCGAATAAGTCCTACGGTGAGTTCTGTAGTTACGACCGTCGGTGAGGTAAACAATGGCGTTACTGGTCCTTATCAGAAAATAATAGATATAAGTGCGATAGGTCCTCTAGTTTTAGGCGATACATATAGAGTTATATATTATGACACTGCGCTTGGCCCTACCGGACCTAATGTAACAGATGACATTCAGGTATTAGTTGATAGCTGTTTCGTGCGCGGAACGCTTATTCGCACGCCGACCGGAGACATGCCAGTAGAAGACTTAAAAGTTGGAGATCAGCTAATTTCCGTTGGAACTTTAAAAGATCGTAAAGAACTTATTCCGTATTCTGAAGAATTAGCCAAACCCATTGTGCGAGTTATCAAATACAGAACTCGCGGTAAGTTAGATAAAATTACCCGACCAGTAAAGATTGTATCAGGTGCATTTGGGGAGAACCTACCAATCCAGGATCTTTTTGTTTCGCCCTGGCATGCATTTATTCAAAATGGCTTTCTTAAGTCTGCGGAGAAGATGTTGAACGGTTCAACGATTGATTATGACAACTCATGTGAATCTGCAGAATACTATCACTTCGAACTTGAAGAGCACAGTGTCATTATTGCCAATGGAGTTGAAACCGAGTCATTTTACGACGATGCGAAGGATCTTGTTGCTTAAAAACGGATTCATTTGTCCCAAGATACCGTAACTCAATACAAGAATTACAATGGATTTCAACTTTAATGAACACTACGTGATCGAGCTGGATTCGGATAATATCGCCTCGCTTCAAATGAACCTAGACAATGTTCTTTCCAAAGTATCTACCCTAAATATTTCTGATAAAACCCAGATTGAATATATCACAGGCGAGAAAAGCCAGCGTGATGATGAAAATAGTGAGATGTATCACGATAGTTGGACAATTTCAATCTTCTGCGGCAATGAACGGAGCCGATTCGTAAAGAATATCGGCGATTCAGCTACATACATTTGTGCAAAAAATATTCATACTCAAAACTACGAAGAGTTCACGATGGACGTCTCTGACGCCGTTGAAGTGCTTCGCGATCTAGCTGCTAGCCTGACGCCCAGCCCCGTGAAAACGGATTCGGCCCGGCCACGCTAGTGCACCCCAGACAAGCCGGCGTCTATAAACCAGCATATGGACCCAACGCACGTTTCATTACGGGATGGTTGGGACTTCGGAACGCGAGGAAGGGGCGTTTCTTTTTTACGGTTTGGTTCGAATGTCGATTCACACATATTCCGACGAACCCGTAGGAGCCGGACACTTTGCGCAAAAGGGACACTTTTCAATCTGGATTTGTTGGTTAATGGATCTGTGCGGGCCTTGTAGGGTCCTTCTTTCGCGATTGTATTTTTTTCAGGGGGAGGGTATGGCAAGAGTCGGCGCCAGCTTTTTTGTCGTGGGGTAGTATTGTATAGAGTGAGTGAGAGTCTTCTAAGGCAGCTTGTATTGCAGCTGTGCCAAGCGTCACATTTCTTGATTTATTGAATTTG
>Ga0164292_10004791_pt1 | contig 11016 bp, 7 predicted proteins | sample GEODES117metaG_FD_111486 | JGI IMG/M metagenome (GOLD analysis project Ga0164292, IMG submission 111486) | Eutrophic lake water microbial communities from Lake Mendota, Wisconsin, USA - GEODES117 metaG | ecosystem: Environmental > Aquatic > Freshwater > Lake | place: USA: Lake Mendota, Wisconsin... | reverse complement strand
GTAGATGTAGACCCTGCTGCACTGAAGGCCTATGGGGTAAGCCTCATGGATGTGATGGAGGCCGTTCGGAAATCCAACCTAGATGTATCTGCCAATTCGATTGAAATCAATAAGGTAGAATACTTTATCCGTGGCTTGGGATACATCGATGAGCTTTCCGACTTGGACAAAGCAGTTGTCAAGGTGACCAATAACGTACCCATCCGCATTCAGGACATTGGCCGCGTGAACCTAGGTCCCCAGCCGAGAAATATGTCGGGAATCCTCGACAAAGGCGGTGCTGAAGCCGTAGGCGGAGTGGTGATCGCACGCTATGGCGACAATCCCCTGCAGGTAATAGAAGGAGTAAAAGCAGAAATTGAAAAACTATCGGTAGGCCTTCCGAGCAAGACCTTGGCCGATGGCACCGTCTCCAAACTCACGATTGTTCCCTTTTACGATCGATCCGGCTTGATCTACGAAACACTAGGCACGCTCTACGAGGCGATCAACTTGCAGATTTTGGTCACCATTTTGGTGATTATCGTGATGGTAGCCAACCTTCGCGCTTCCCTCCTGATTTCCTCCCTGCTGCCTTTGGCTGTATTGATGTGCTTTGTATTCATGCGGTATTTTGGAGTGGATGCCAACATCATGGCCCTTTCCGGGATTGCAATCGCCATTGGAACCCTGGTGGATTTGGGGATTATTTTGAGTGAGAACGTCCTTCGCTACCTCGAACGAGCTCCGGAAGGGCAATCCAAGCTTAAAACCATTTATTTGGCTACGGCAGAGGTTTCTGGGGCGATCCTAACTGCCGTAGGCACGACCATCATCAGCTTTTTGCCGGTCTTTACCTTGGAGGCTGCAGAAGGGAAATTATTTGGACCACTTGCCTACACCAAGAGCTTTGTACTTTTTGCAGCAGCACTGATTACGCTATTTATTTTACCCGCATTGACTCATTGGGCCTTCAATTGGAAAAGCCTACCCAGTAAGCTAAGCAAGTACTTCTACTACAGCCTCTTGCTACTCGGTCCCATCCTGGCCTGGTTTACCTGGCCTTGGGCTGGCTGGCTCCTCTTTAGCTATGGAGCAATCCACAGTGCGGCCACCCACTACACAGAAAAGGTAGCATCCAAAAAATCACTGCTGATTATTTCCGTCACCCTGGTGGCTGTCTCCTGGCTGCTCACCACCCTTTGGATGCCTTTGGGTGTGTCAGTCAGCACCTTTCTCAACTTTGTATGCATCGCCTTGCTCCTGGGCTTGGTGTTGGGAGGATTTAGTGGTTTCATCCGAATTTACCCGCGGATTTTAACCTGGTGCCTAGCAAACAAGCGCACTTTTTTCATTTTTCCTTCCTTCATCATCCTCTTGGGATTGATGGTCTGGTTGGGCTTTGCACGGGTATTTGGGGTCATCCCAAGCACCTTGGATGGCGCAGGGATCAACATTCGCACGAATGGCCTTTGGTCCGGCTTAAGCCATTCTTTTCCAGGTTTGGGAAAGGAATTTATGCCCTCCCTCAACGAAGGTTCTTTCCTACTGATGCCGAGCAGCATGCCACATTCGGGCATTCAGGAAAACAAGGAAGTACTTCAAAAATTAGACATGTTGGTAGCGGCCATTCCAGAAGTGGAGCTGGTGGTCGGAAAAGCAGGAAGAGCCGAAACGGCCATTGATCCTGCACCCATCACCATGTATGAAAATACGATCAACTACAAATCCGAATACCTCACGGACCCCCAAGGGCAGCGTTTGCGCTTTGCAGAAAGCGATGGAAAATACCTGCTGAAGGATGGAAGCTACTTCGATCCCGAAACGATGGCCCTTCAGGACCTTGAAGTCTCGAATTTGGTACCGGATGCCTCGGGAGCCTATTTCCGACAATGGAGATCCCATATTCGAACTCCAGATGACATCTGGAACGAAATCGTACAAGTAGTTAAAATCCCAGGGGTCACCAGCTCTCCCAAGTTGCAACCCATAGAAACCCGACTGGTCATGCTTCAAACCGGCATGCGCGCTCCTATGGGAATAAAGGTGTATGGTCCAGATCTTCAAACTATTGAATCTTTTGGGTTAAAGTTGGAAGGCTACCTGAAGGAAGTTCCTTCAGTCAAAAAAGAAGCGGTTTTTGCCGATCGAATCGTGGGCAAACCCTACTTGGAATTGGACATCGATCGGGATCAAATCGCCCGATATGGGCTGAATGTCATCGATGTACAAGAATTTATCGAAACAGCCATCGGAGGCATGACGCTCAGCACCACTGTGGAAGGACGTGAGCGCTTTCCGATCCGTGTTCGCTATGCACGAGAGTACCGTGACAATCCAGAAGCGATTGAGAACCTTCAGATTCCTACCCCAATGGGAAATTACATTCCGCTGGGACAGCTTGTCAACATTCAGTACCGACCCGGACCAGACATGATCCGTGGCGAAAATAGCTTCCTAGTAGGCTATGTATTGTTGGATAAAATGCCCGGCTTCTCCGAGGTAACAGTCGTAGAAGATGCCCAACGCTACCTTCAAGAAAAGATAGATTCCGGAGAGCTCCAAGTTCCCGATGGCGTACGTTTTCAATTTTCGGGAACCTATGAAAATCAGGTGCGCGCAGAAAAACGACTGGGGTTGGTGATTCCCCTCTGCTTGGTACTCATCTTCTTGTTGCTCTATTTCCAGTTTAGAGCGATTTCCACTACCCTTTTTGTCTTTACTGGCATTGCGATGACCTTCTCAGGAGGCTTCCTGATGTTGTGGTTGTTTGGACTAGATGGATTCTTGAATATCGATCTCTGGGGCACCAACCTGCGCGATCTCTTCCAAATGAAGGCTTATAACTTGAGCGTGGCTGTTTGGGTGGGTTTTATCGCCTTGTTTGGAATTGCTACAGACGACGGAGTAGTAGTTGCCACTTACTTGGATCAAAGTTTTGCAGAGAAAAAGCCGAGCACGGTAGAAGAAATTCGAAATGCCGTTCTAGAAGCCGGAAAGCGCAGGGTATTGCCTTGCATGATGACCACGGCCACCACCATATTGGCTTTGGTGCCCATCTTCACTTCTACTGGAAAGGGATCGGATATCATGATTCCAATGGCTATCCCAGCCTTGGGAGGCATGATTCTGGAAGTAACCACTGTATTTATTGTTCCTACCCTGTACTGCTGGTGGAAAGAAAGAAAATTGTACCAAAGCGAAAGACTTGTGTCGAGTAACGCATCCGCTGACGAACATGAAAACTAAAAATCAATTCACCCTCCTGCTTCCCTTTTTGGGGATGCTTGTAGGTCTTTGGCTCACACCAAACCTAGCCGATGCCCAATCCTTGGAGGAATACCTCCAAGAGGCGACCAAAACCAATCCAGGTTTGAAGGCTTCCTACGAACGCTACCAAGCGGCTACGGAGCGAGTCAACCAGGTGAGCCTTCCAGATCCAGAATTTCAGGTAGGTGTATTCCTACGTCCCATGGAACGATTTATGGGAATACAAACGGCAGATACCCGTCTGATGCAGGAATTTCCTTGGTTTGGCATGCTGCGTACCCAAAAGGAAGAGGCCTACCAGATGGCGCAGGTGGCTTATTTTGAATACTTGGAAGAGAAAAACCAGCTTCTCCTGCAACTGAGGTCCACTTGGCATGAGCTGATGCTGCTGCAAGGGCAAAACCAACTGACGCAAGCCAACCTGGAGTACCTCAAGAAATACGAGGACCTTGCCCTACTGCAGTATTCCGCAGGTAGCTCTCCAACTTCCACGCCTACGCCATTCCTCAATCCGATCTCGAACCAAGCAACTGCAAGAGAAACCGGAGGTTCCCAAATGTCCCAAATGGGAGGAAGTAATTCGGCAAGCAGCAGTCCCACCACGATGTCGGCATCCATGCCACGAACGACCATGAATGCAGGGATTTCTGGAATGAGCACGGTACTCCAAATTCGACTTCAGATCAAAGAGTTGGAAGCTAGGCTACAACAACTCCAAGCAAACAGCGAGTTGCTTCGCATCCAGTTTAACCAAGTCCTTGGGCGCCCGATGACCGCTGCAATACAGCTACCTGAGACCTGGGAGCAACCCAACTTGCTCTTAGAGAAACAAGAATACCTAGATAAAATTCTGCAAAACCATCCCATGCTCTCCATGTATGCCTCTGAAAATCTAGCCTTAGCGCAGCAAGGGAAAATGGCAAAGCTCGAAGGAAAGCCAATGCTAGGTGCTGGAGTAAACTACATGCCTTTCACGCCTAGAATAGAGAATGGAATGTCGATGGGGGGCGATGACATGGTCATGCCGATGGTATCCCTCAGCTTACCCATTTACCGCAAGAAGATCGCAGCGAAAATCAAGGAAGTAGAATTACTTCAAGGGGCAACCACCTTGAAACAGCAGGAAACCGAGAATGACCTGAGCTTGTCTTGGGCGGCTGCTTTTCGAGATTGGGAGGACAGCAAGCGACAGCTAGCCCTCTATTCGGAGCAGGTAGCCCTGATCCAGCAACAGATTCAACTCCTGGAAACTTCATTTACTACCGGAGCTGTGTCTCTTTTGGAATTGCTGCAGACCCAGCAACTTCTTCTGGAGTATCAGGAAAAGCAACTCCTAGCCCAGTACCAAGGACATCAAAGTTTGGCACGCTTGGAAGCACTATTCAGCACAACCCCATTAAACTAGAAAACGATGAAAAAATTACTTGATCATAAACTAGCCTTAATCCTAATCACCTTAGTGCTGGGCGCAGCCTTGGGATGGGGATTGAAATCAGTCAATACCGGAGAACCGGAACATAGCCATGAAGAAGCGGAAGCAAGTCTCTGGACTTGTTCCATGCATCCCAATGTCAAATTGCCAGAGGCGGGTGACTGTCCGATATGTGGGATGGATTTGATTCCAGCCACTACTGGCGAGGAGGACAACAATCCGTTGGCCCTAAAAATGACCCCAGAAGCACTTGCCATGGCCCAAGTGCAGACCTTGGTGGTTGGGGAAGGGAGTGCCAAGAAAGAGCTGACACTCTCCGGAAAAATCCAAGCCGATGAGCGTGAAAACGCTTCCCTTACTGCCAAGTTTCCAGGAAGAATCGAAAAACTGTATGTGACGTTTACCGGTGAACAGGTCAAAGCAGGACAGAAGCTAGCGACGATCTATTCTCCTGAACTGATGAATGCGCAGAAAGAACTGCTAGAGGCTGCAAGAACCAAAGCAACCTTTCCACAACTCTATCAAGCGAGTAAGGAAAAACTGGCCCTCTGGAAACTCAGTGCAGCACAAATTGGGGAAATTGAGCGAGCAGGTGTCGTGAAGGAAAAATGGGATATTCTAGCCGATCAATCCGGGGTAGTCATTCAAAAAAATGTATCCGTTGGTGATTATGTAGCTACAGGATCTGTGCTCTTTACGGTGACCAATTTGAACAAACTTTGGTTGCTGCTCGATGTCTACGAAACCGATCTTCCGGCCGTATCCTTGGGGGATGAAATCGAGTATTCAGTGGCTGGGCGCGCGGGTGACTCGTTCACTGCGAAGGTTTCCTTCATCGATCCCCTCCTCAATGCCCAAACGCGTGCGGCATCCATTCGTGCCGAAATCCCCAATGTCGGGAATTCCCTGAAGCCCGAAATGTTTGTTACTGCTCGATTGCGTAACAAAAACCCACAATCCACTACCAACCTCCTCGTACCCCGAACAGCCATCCTTTGGTCTGGAAAGCGCTCGGTGGTGTATGTGAAAGTCCCTAGCTCTTCCACAGCCGCCTTTGAGATGCGTGAGGTGAAGGTAAGTCCACAGGGTGAAGCGTACCGAATCGAGTCCGGATTAAGCGCTGGGGAAGAAATTGCGGTACAAGGTGTATTTGCCATCGATGCCTCTACGCAGCTTGCAGGAAAGCAAAGCATGATGAGCCGCCCTGCAGGAACTTACACAGAAATGTCAGAAGCATTCCGCAGCAACGGAACTGCCGTGGTGGCCCAGTATTTCAAACTTAAAAACGCCCTAGTGAAAGATCAGGCAGCCCCAGCAAAATCCGCTGCAAATGAACTGGTCCAGCTTCTAGCCAAGCTCCAAAGCAACAGCCTGAAAGGTTCGGAAAAATCAGCTTGGGAAGGGCTTAGCAAAAAGTTTGGAGATGCTGCAGGTAAACTGAAAAGTGCCAAGGATATTGCCGAACTCCGGAAACACTTCGAGCCACTATCCGCGGAGGTCATTTTTCTTACCGAGAATTATGGCGTCAATCAGGAGCTGATGTACAAGGATTATTGTCCCATGGCCTTTAACAACAAAGGAGCCTATTGGCTAAGCGAATCGAAGGAAATTACAAATCCCTACTTTGGAGCATCCATGCTTGCCTGTGGTGAAGTGACAAAGACCTATTCCAAAAAATAGAGACAATCGGAATTCAATTTAGGAGGAATAGGAACGGATGCTAGCTTAGTGGAATCCCCTACTCAGGCCGCTTTCGGTTTGCTTTTTTCTCCGCATGCACTTTTTTGGACTTCAAACGGTCTTCAATCGCTCCTTTGCTTGGGCGAGAGACTTTACGAACCTTCTTTTTCTGGAAGGAGCTTCGAAGCATTTCGTAGAATTTGGCAATCACTGCCTCTTTGTTTTGGAGCTGAGAACGCGTTTCCTGTGCATACAACTGCAATATTCCCGATTGATCTACCTTATTTTTGTTTTTTTGAATAAGAGTCAATTTTTCCTCCTCGCTCAGGTTTTGCGAAGCCATCACATCAAATCTGAGCAGCACTTTAGTCTCCACCTTATTCACATGCTGCCCTCCAGCTCCCCCGCTACGGGCAGTTTGGAATTCCAGTTCAGCAAGGAAAACTCCTGCTTTAATACGGTTTTGTAAAGTCATCTGATGGAATTGAATGCTTAAAAAATCTCGAAATACAGGTAAAAAACCATGCACTATAGGTAAATGTTCGAATTAATAGTACCATTTCCTACATTTGGGAACTTGTTGCCCTCTCCTAGAGGTTGACTTGGGTGTTACCTAATGGACCTTTACTCCATTACTACCGACCAATGAAAACAAAACCAAGAGTCGTCGTCGGCCTATCCGGAGGCGTAGACAGCAGCGTGGCTGCCAAACTTTTAATCGACCAAGGCTACGAGGTCATCGGCATGTTTATGAAAAACTGGCACGATGAATCAGTTACCATCTCCAACGAATGTCCTTGGCTAGAAGACTCCACCGACGCCATGTTGGTGGCAGAAACCTTGAATATTCCCTTTCAAGCCATTGATTTAAGTGCGGAATACCAAAAACGGATTGTGGACTACATGTTTGCCGAGTACAGCGCAGGCCGAACTCCCAATCCAGACATCCTCTGCAACCGCGAGATCAAATTTGACATCTTCCTCAAAGCTGCTCTGCAGTTGAAAGCGGACTTTGTAGCCACGGGCCACTACTGCCAAAAAGGAACAATTGAAGTGGATGGCAATCCCGTACACCAACTCCTAGCCGGGGCAGATGCAAATAAGGACCAGAGCTATTTCCTCTGTCAACTTTCCCAGGAGCAGTTGGCAAAAGCCCTTTTCCCAATTGGTCACCTTCAAAAATCTCAAGTTCGGGATATAGCCAAGCAAGCTGGCTTAGTGACAGCCGAAAAGAAGGATTCCCAAGGGCTCTGCTTTATCGGCAAGGTGCGCCTGCCTGACTTCTTGCAGCAGCAACTGAAGCCCAAGCAGGGAAATATCATCCAAATACAGGAAGACTTTACCGACTACCAACTCCATCAACTGCCTGCTTCCAAAGCTCCTCAAGACTGGAGCCAGGCCGAACTGGACTCAATTTGCATTCCCCTAGCCTACCTCCCAAGCCAAGGTAAGGTCATCGGCGAGCATCGCGGTGCACATTACTTCACTGTCGGGCAGCGCAAAGGCTTACAAGTAGGTGGCACAGGCAAACCCTTGTTTGTCATCGCTACCGATACCCAGCAGAATGTGATTTACACCGGTTTGGGCGAGGAACATCCAGGCCTCAACCGCTATGGGCTTTTTGTAAAAACCGATCAAATTCATTGGATTCGGAAGGACCTACAACTTCAAGTAGGTACTCATGCGGTCTATTCCGCTCGAATTCGTTACCGACAAGCACTTTCCAAAGCCACGCTCATCCAGCGCGAAAGCGGGCTCTATGTCGTCTTTGAAAAAGCGCAAAAAGGAATTGCGGCAGGACAATTTGTAGCCTGGTATGAAGGCGAAGAATGCATTGGCTCCGGAACCATTGACTAAGTTGGCGATGCATTCTCTCCAGCTCAACTCTTCTTTCTATGCTTGAGATCCTATTCGAGGACCAAGAGCTGGTGGTGATCAATAAGCCAGCAGGCTTGTTGGTACACAAAACCGCACTGGCCTTTGGAGAGGAAGAAAATGCCCTCATTCAACTTCGGGATCAAATCGGAAGTTGGGTAGCACCGGTTCATCGGCTGGATCGTGCCACCAGCGGCTGCTTGCTATTTGCCAAAAATGAACAAGTCCTTCCCAAGTTGCAGGGCATGTTTATGGAACGGGACATTCAAAAAACCTACCGCTGCCTGGTTCGAGGCATCCCCGCAGAAAAAGAAGGGTTGATCGACCATCCCCTCCGAAGTGAGCGGTCGGGCAAACTCCAGGAGGCCCAAAGCAAATACAAAGTTTTGGCAGAGACCGAACAGCCCTTCAACAGCACTGGAAGGTACCCCACCAGCCGCTATAGCCTACTGGAAATTGAGTTGCTCACCGGACGAACCCACCAGATTCGTAGGCATTTGGCGCATATCCGACATTACATTTTGGGAGATAAAAAGCACGGGGACAACAAGCAAAACCAGTATTTTGAAACTCACTTTGGTTTGGAGCACCTACTCCTTCATGCCTGGCACTTGCAATTCACCCATCCCACAAGCAGAAAAATCCTTTCTGTTACTTGCGATCTACCCCCACATTTTCAGCATATTGTTGAAAAATTAGGTTGGACTGACTCTCAACTTCCTTGAGGACACAGTCAAATCCCAATTTTAGGTTACTTTAGTATTTTCCATTTCTTCTACTCATGAAAAAAATCGCACTACTTCTTTTTGCTGGCCTAGTTTGCAGCCCCTCTCTTTTTGCTCAAAGGCAGGATGTTGAAAAGCGCTTCGCTTCCAAAGATGCCATCGCACAGTTTACCTACCTCGCCTCTGATGCCTTGATGGGTAGAGATCCCATTCGGCCAGAAATGAAGTTGGCCTACACTTTTATCGCTCAGGAACTTGAAAAAGCGGGTGCCAAGCCACTTCCTGGAGGAAATGGATACTACCAAGACATTCCCTTCAATTTGTCTTCTCCTCCTACCAAAGGATCTGTTCAATTGGGGAACTTTTCCTTTTCCCAAGGGCAAAATCTATTGGTATTGGATGGCAACTCCTTTTCCGGCACCTATGAAGTGGTGGAAGTAGGCTTTGGATCTGCAGAAGAATTCGCAGGAAAAGATTTGAAAGGCAAAATTGCCATCAGCAATGTAGGTGCACCCAACAAATTTAGCCCAAATCAATTGTTTGCTGAAGGCAGAGCAAAAGCAAAACGAGCCAAAGATGCGGGAGCGGTTGCTTTGATCGAACGATTCAATGTTCCTTCTGTGCCTTGGCAATTGGTGTCGGGCTTCCTAAATCGTCCACAAATGGGCATGGCTCAAGGAGAAACAGGCAACCTCCCTTACCTATGGGTAGAAGATTTAAAAAATCAGTTGACCGGTACCAACTTAGGCAATGCCACCCTTGCAGTTGAAGGAAAAGTAAATCGAAAAATAGATGGGAAAAATGTATTGGCGATGGTTGAAGGAACAGATCCTCAATTGAAAAACGAATACATCCTTCTTTCCGCGCATTACGACCACGTAGGTGTGGGTGCTCCAGATGAAACAGGTGATTCAATCTACAATGGAGCCCGTGACAATGCAGTAGGAACCGTAGCGGTACTCAATGCAGCCCAGTATTTTGCCAAAAACCCTCCCAAGCGATCCATTCTTTTTGCACTATGGACAGCAGAAGAAAAAGGCTTGCTAGGTAGCGCCTATTTTGCAAACAATCCCTTGCTGCCTTTGAATCAAATCATGTACAACCTCAACATTGACAATGCAGGCTACAACGATACCTCCATCATCACGGTGATTGGTTTGGGTAGAACCACGGCAGATTTCATGATCAATGAAGCAGTGGCTGAATTTGGATTAACTGCCAAAGCAGATCCATCGCCCGAACAAGGGCTTTACGACCGTTCGGATAATGTGAATTTCGCGAGAAAAGGCATCCCTGCTCCTAGCTTTACACTTGGCTTTACCGCCTTTGACGACGAAATCAATAAGTATTACCATAAGGCTGGTGATGAAGTCGAAAGCTTTGACTTGAACTATGCACAGTTGTACTGGAAGTCCTACATCCTATCCGCTCAAAAAATTGCGAACTGGTCCCAAAAACCACAGTGGACCGCTGGAGACAAGTACGAGGAAGTAGGGAAGAAATTGTATGGAAACGAATAGTACAAGGTACTAAGTACCATGTACAAAGTACCCGCCGCGGCGGGCAGGCGAAATACGAAATACGAGAGTGAAACTAATGTCGAATTTCGAACGCTGAATGAAGAATGTCGAAGTGATGAAAACTAGTTTCCAGTGTCAGCAGACTTTCTAGTCTAATCTCTTGGCTCTTGTTTCTTGCTTCTAAATATCATTGTACTACATACTTGGTACATTGTACTTAGTACTTAGTACTTCGTACAATTTTTTAAACAAGCATTCCCGCTACCGTAGCCGTCATCAAACAGGCCAAAGAAGCAGCAAATAAAGCCCGGAAGCCCAAACGACTCAAGTTACCCTGCTGATTTGGTGCGATGATTGAAATACCACCCAACTGAATCGCGATAGAGCTGAAATTAGAAAACCCGCAAAGTGCATAGGTAGAAATAATGATCGACTTGGTGCTTATGGAAGCTGCTTCCTTCATTTCAGCAAGACTCAGGTAAGCCACAAACTCATTGATTACCGTCTTTTGACCCAAGAGGCTACCCACTTGTAG
>Ga0164292_10004790_pt1 | contig 11017 bp, 11 predicted proteins | sample GEODES117metaG_FD_111486 | JGI IMG/M metagenome (GOLD analysis project Ga0164292, IMG submission 111486) | Eutrophic lake water microbial communities from Lake Mendota, Wisconsin, USA - GEODES117 metaG | ecosystem: Environmental > Aquatic > Freshwater > Lake | place: USA: Lake Mendota... | reverse complement strand
TGATGGACCATTTCCCTTACCGACACACTGCGCGACAAAAAACGGGTGCCTTGCTTTTCGATTACACCATAACCACAAAAATGGTTACAATTTCGCATTCGTTTGGGCTCGCATTTGGAACGGTCAATCGCGAACATTTGTTCCCCAAGTTGTTTCAGGTCAGTGCAATGCCGCACATGCGAAAGCCACAGGTATGACATTCGCTTGACAAGGACAACCCAATCCCAATCCGGAACCAAGACCCGGATCCTGTTGACCGGAGCGTCGGGCCTCTTGGGCCGCGAACTCGCCCTTCGCATGGCCCTGCCAGGAGTGCGATTGGCAATTTGGGGCCGAAACAAGGCTGCCTTGAGCGAACTGGCAGCGCAATGCCGTGAGGCTGGCGCCGAAGCTGAGATCTGCACACTCGACCTGTCCGATACCAATTCCGCTCTCTTGGCGCTGGTAACGCAGGACCAGACCGATCCCTTCGATATCGCCTTGCTTGTCGCGGGACAGGGCGACACTTTGCCGCCAGGTGCCCTAACCGAGGATCCGTCACAGGTCGTTCGCCTTGCGCAGACGAACTTCGTTACACCGGCTGCGATGGCATCGCTGCTGGCAGAGCGGATGGCAGCACGCGGAGGGGGTCGGATCGCGCTCGTAGGCACCGCCGCAGCTTCGCACTCACTGCCCTTTGCTGCAAGCTATGCGGGCAGCAAAGCTGGGCTGGCGCGCTTCTCTGATGCATTGCGGCTAGCGGTGGGCAAGCGAGGAGTGAGCGTGACCCTCATCTCGCCAGGCTTCTTTGGCGGCAAAGTCCGATCCCGCCCCGGTGAGATCGCAGCAGGAGAGGTGGCTGAGCAGATGATCGCCGCCGTTATGAATGGGCAGGCCGAGCTGGTGGTGCCCCGCCGGTTCCTGCTCTTGCGATGGCTGGACCGGCTGCTGCCGCGCCTCTTGCGCGACAGGATCATGTTATCCCTCCGCCTCCCCTAGTTGGATCGCCTCAAGAATGGCGCGGTGCAAGGCCGCCGGAGCAAGTTCATCACTTTGCTCGCCCTGCCCAATAGGCGTGCCGTCAGCCGCAAAACGCAGTAGCACATAGGGCGTGTGACGCATGGGTCCGGGGTCACTGGCACCGGGGATGCTCGGGCGGTGATCGCCAAAGAAACAAAGCGTCACTGGCCGCCCGAGGCGCGGCAATTCATCCATCAGCCGGGAAAGCATCGCATCACTGTGCGCCAGAAGCCGGAGGTACGGTACGATCACCTTTGTGCCGTCGTCCTTTTCGGCCGGCCAGGGTCCATGGTTCTCGATCGTCACGGCGTAAACCAGGCTCGCGCGCGCATCCTCCTGGGCCAGTTCGAGGATGTAGTCGGTCATTGCGGCATCGGTAACATAGCGCCCCTCGAAAGGCTCGGGGGGCCGGAAGGACTCCTCGCCAACCAGAGTCGCAAAGCCACTCGCAGGCATGATTCGATCGCGGCCGTAGAAGCGCATGTCATGAGGATGGATAAACCAGGTCTTCCAGTCGCGCTGGTCCAGCCGATTAGCAAGTGCCCAGCTCACATCAGCCTGAGCGGTTAGGAAGGGGTCAAAGCGACGCATACCGAGCTGCTCCTCGGGGAGCCCAAAAAGGACGCCGTACTCAGTCCGCATTGTGTAAGCACCGAAGCCCGAAACCATGAGACGCCCTGCCCGCCAGGCCATCGCCCGGGCACGCTCAAGCCCCGGTAGAGCGAGTGCCGGATCGCCGAATAATTCCACTGGATCGGTAAAGCTTTCGCACTGAACGATAACCACCAGCTGGCCAGACAGGCCCGCAATCGGCTCCGCATCACAGGGCAGCGGATCCACCGAGGCGCGCCATATGTGCCACTGCGCAAGAAGGCAGGGCACCAGTCCCAGCCGCGCAACGTCGGCTTCCGGATCAGGCACTATGGCAAATCCTGTACGGCGAATACGTGCCAGTGACAGCGTCAACCCTGCCCACGCGCCAAATGAAAATGCAACGCCCGCCAGCCGTGGGGCGAGCCAGGCGTTCGACAGCAGAACCAAGGTCAGCGCTAGCCCGCCGAGGCCTCCCGCCAACACCGCCACCTGCCACGGTCGCATCGCTGAAAGGTAGAACTGTGGATGGCGGAACACCGCTCCAATCAGGGCGAAATCGCTAAAAACCAGCGGCTCGCCGAGTACCTTGCGCTTGATGTTGGAGATCAGCGACAAGGAGGCGGCGAGTATCGCGACGCCCGCGGCCGACACCATCGGTGCACCGGTGAGAAACAGCAGCACGCCAAACCCCAACAGGGCCGCCAACAACAACACCGCCAGCCCGTAAACAGTGCGCGCGCCCATCACACCGCAGCCACGCGGTGCGGCGATGGCATCGGCCAACACTGCCAGCAGTGCCAGCAGCGGGAGTGCGACGACCAAGTCGGATAGCAGCCCGCCAATCATCCTGCCTCTTTCGCGGGGAAGGTCACGGCACGGCGACGAAGCCTCGCCATCAGCCCGGGTCTTCCCGTTCTCACGTCTGCCCGCTAAAGTCGATTTGTGCCCGAAATCAAAACAAAATTTCGTCGGAGCATCGACAATCCCTCGGCCAAGGGACTAGGGCGACAATCAAGAAGACAATAGTCCGCATGAGCCCGATCCTCGCATGAGCGCAGTAACCGCCCCGCCGCCGTCTGTTGGCACATTGCAGTCCCGGCGCCGGGTAATGCTGCTCCAGGGACTGATGGGGCCGTTCTTCCAGAGGCTCGGCCGGGGGCTGCGCAAGGCTGGGCATGAGGTCTTCAAGGTCAACTTCAACGGAGGCGACCGGGCCTATTGGGGCCTGCCCAACGGAATCGACTATACGGGCACTCTCGCCGATTGGCCCGAAACTTTCGCGCAGCTGCTCGCGAAGCATCAGATCACCGATGTCATGCTGTTTGGAGATTGCCGCGACCATCACATGGGTGCGCTGACGATCTGTCGAGAGCACGGAACCAAGGTCTGGGTTTTCGAGGAGGGCTATATCCGACCCGACTGGGTGACGATGGAGAATGGCGGCGTCAACGGCCACAGCATGCTCTCCCGCGATCCGCAATGGTACCTTGAACGCGCTGCGCAGCTACCGTCCGTACCGGAGCATCGCAAAGTTCCCTCATCCTTCCGCAGCCGCGCCATGCAGGGGTTGTGGTACAACATCGCCGACGTCTTGACCCGCTGGCGCTATCCTGGCTGGCAGACCCATCGTCCATGGCACCCCTTAGTCGAGGGCGTGGGATGGGCACGCAAGTTAATGCGGCGCGACGAGCGCAAGGAGCAGGGCGAGGCCCTGCTGGCTCGATTGCGGGACCAGGACACGAGCTATTTTTTGTTTCCCCTGCAACTCGACTCCGACGCGCAGATCCGCCTCCACTCGCCCTTCGCAGGGATGATCGAAGCGATAAAGTTGGTGCTCGAGTCCTTCGCGCAGAACGCCCCTGCAGGCACGCGTTTGGTGATCAAGGAACATCCGCTGGACAACGGGGTGCGCGATTGGCAACTTGAGACTGCCGATCTCGCCCAGCGCTTCAGGATCGCCGATCGGGTCGATTACCTCGCCTGGGGCGACATCGAGGCCATCGCCGAAGGTGCGCTGGGGATGGTGACAGTCAACAGCACCAGTGGCACGCTCGCGCTGGCGAGGGGCGTGCCGGTGGTGGTCCTTGGCAAGGCGGTCTATGATCTGCCCAATCTTACCTTCCAGAACGGGCTCGACCGCTTTTGGACAGAAGCCGCCGCTCCCGATGCCGCAACCTTCGCCGCCTTCCACCGCGTGTTGATCGATGAGTGCCTGATCCCGGGCGGCTTCTTCTCCGTAGAGGCGCTCGACAAGGTCGTCACCCACGCAATCGCACGGTTCGAGGGCCGGCCGCTGATACCGGATTAAAGGCTGGACGATGGACCTCAACCTGTTCGAGCACTCGCTTGTCGCGGCGGCTGTCCAGACGCTTATCGGGATGCTCACTGGCAGGTGGTGGATTGGAGGCGCAATGCCTTCGTGCTACTTCATCGGACGCGAGCTGGCGCAGGCCGAATATCGCTGGATTGAGCAACTGGGCACGGGCCTGCGCGCTGAGATGCCGTGGCACGCCGCATTTGACCCACGGGTGTGGGAGACCGCCGATCAGATCGCCGACTGGCTCGGGCCCGTCATCATCACTCTCGCTATTGCGCTGATCGCCCCCAGAATCGCCGCGCAGCTTCGCCGCCCAGCCCTTGACGATACCCCGCGCTGCCCATAGCCGCCAAGGCCGCCAGTGCACAGGAGAGCGCCGCGCATGAGGAGAATTCTTGTCACCGGCTCGGCCGGGTTCATCGGCTTCCACCTCTCGCAGCTGCTGCTGGAGGAGGGCTTGCGCGTGGTCGGCTATGACGGGATGACCGATTACTACGATGTGCGCATCAAGCAGCGCCGCCACCAGATGCTGCTGCAACACCCGCAATTCTCGTGCACCGAAGGCATGCTGGAGGATTTCGACCGCCTCCACGCGCTGGCGCTGGCGGAAAAGCCGGACGTCATCGTGCACCTCGCCGCGCAGGCGGGGGTGCGCTACAGCCTCGAGAACCCGCGCGCCTATATCGATGCCAACCTGATCGGCACCTTCAACGTGATGGAATGCGCGCGCGAGCTGGGCGTGGATCACCTGCTGATGGCCTCGACCAGTTCGGTTTACGGCGCCAACACCGATATGCCGTTTGGCGAGGGGCAGAAATGCGACACGCCGCTCACCCTCTACGCCGCGACCAAGAAGGCGAACGAGGCGATGGCGCATTCCTACGCGCACCTGTGGGACTTGCCGGTGACGATGTTCCGCTTCTTCACGGTCTATGGGCCGTGGGGGCGGCCCGACATGGCGCTGTTCAAGTTCACCCGCGGGATCCTCGAGGGCACCCCGATCGACATCTACAATGATGGCGAGATGTACCGTGACTTCACCTATGTCAGCGATCTGGTGCGCGGCATCCGCCTGCTGATCGACGCGGCGCCGGTGCGGCCCGAAACGCCTGACAACATCGCGCAAGGCGACAGCCTCTCGCCCGCCGCGCCGTTCCGGGTGGTCAATATCGGTAATGGCGAGAAGGTGCGGCTGATGGACTTCGTCACCGCGATCGAAGCCGAGTGCGGACGCGACGCGATCAAGAACTTCCTGCCGATGCAGCAAGGCGATGTTCCGGCCACCTGGGCCGATGCCGCGCTGCTGCAATCGCTCACCGGCTATGCGCCGCAAACCCCGTTTCGCGAAGGTGTGGCACGGTTTGTCGCGTGGTACCGCGACTATTACCGCATCTAGGCCCTATTCGGGCTGGTCGGCGGACTTGGCCGGCGCGGGCAGGGCGGCTTCGCCCGGCAGTTCGGCCTGACGTTCGCGCTCCAGCCGCTCCATATATTCGCGCTCGATCATCTCGACCCGCTCCTGCTCGGCGGCAGCCTGCGTATCAATGGTCGAGAGCCGCTCGGTCCGCGCCTTGTCGATCAGCTTGCCGAAACGCACGCCATCTTCCTCGGCCTTGTCCTTGTAGGCAGCTTCGATGAATTTCTGGGTGCAGCCGGTGAACCCGCCCGCGCCCGCAGGTGAGCAGCTCATCGCGCCGAAATCGCCGACATATTTGATTTCCTCGACCTGCCGCGCCCAGGACTTGTTCTCGGGGGAATCGGAGTAACGCAGGCTGGAGGGGATGCGATAGCGCTCGGCCTCGACCAGGATCTCGCAGATCACCACTTCGCCTTCCTTGGCCTCGGGGCATTCATCCGCGCTGTAGGCGATCACCATGTTGATCTTCTCGTTCGCGCTCTGCGCGGCGGCCGGGGTGGCGGCGGCGGCAATCGCGGCGAGGAAGACGAGAGCGGCGGGGGCAAGCAGATGCTTCATGGCGAATGATCCTCTGTCGGGCACGACAACCATTGCAGCCATGCCCCTGACCGGTCCCGCTTGTCTAGGCCCAAGGGGCTGAACCGCGCGTGAAGCCTGATCCGGGCGGGCGGGCGGCGGGCGGGGTGGTTAGCGAAAAATTGAGTCCTGTTAAGCTAGGCGCGCAGGCGATGGACCGGAAGATCGCAGTCGTGGGGCTTGGCTATGTTGGCCTGCCGGTCGCCGTGGCGCTGGCCGAACGGTTGACCGTGCGCGGCGTGCGGGTGACCGGCTTCGACATTTCCGCCAGCCGCATCGCAGCGCTGCAATCCGGCCATGATGCCACCCGCGAGATTGATCCGGCGCGGCTGACGTCATGCGGTCTTGAAGTCTCGGATGACCCGGCGGTGCTGGACGGCGCGAGCCTGATCATCGTGACTGTGCCGACCCCGATCACCGAGGAACGCCGCCCCGATCTCACCCCGCTTGAACGCGCCTGCGCCACCATCGGCCCGCGCCTTTCGAAGGGCGCGCTGGTGGTGTTCGAATCCACCGTGTTCCCCGGCGTGACCGAGGATATCTGCGGCCCGTGGCTGGCGGCGCATTCGGGCCTCCAGCAGGGCGTGGACTTCGCGCTCGGCTATAGTCCGGAGCGCATCAATCCGGGCGATCATGTCCACCGGCTCGAGACCATCACCAAGATCATCGCCGCCGACAGCGAACCCGCGCTCGTCCGGATGCGCGCGGTTTACGGCGCGATTGTCGATGCGGGCCTGCACGAAGCGCCCTCGATCAAGGTCGCCGAAGCCGCCAAGGTGATCGAGAACACCCAGCGCGATCTCAACATCGCGCTGATGAACGAGATCGCGCTGATCTTCGACCGCATGGGCATTGCCACGCGCGATGTGCTGGCGGCGGCAGGGACCAAGTGGAACTTCCTGCCCTTCACCCCCGGGCTGGTCGGCGGGCATTGCATCGGGGTCGATCCGTTCTACCTCACGGCTGCGGCGGAAAAGCTCGGCTACCGGCCCGAGGTGATCCTCGCCGGGCGACGCATCAACGATTCCATGGGGCAGGCGATCGCGCAGAAGCTGGTCAAGCTGCTGATCGGGCAAGGTATTTCGCCGGCCTGCGCGAAGGTTGGCGTGATGGGGCTGACCTTCAAGCAGGACGTGCCCGACATCCGCAATTCCAAGGTGCCCGATATTCTTGCCGAACTCGCCGAATACGGGATCACCGCGCTGGTGAGTGATCCGCTCGCCGAGCCGGAGATCGCCGCCCACGAATATGGTATTACGCTGAGCGCGCCCGAAGAATTGGCCGGACTCGATGCGCTGGTGCTGGCGGTGAACCACGCGCAATATCTCGCGGACCCGTCGGCGCTGGTCGCGAGGGTGCGGCAGGGCGGCGTGCTGGTCGACGTGAAGAGCGCGCTGGACCGGGAAACCATGCCAGAGGAGTTGGAATATTGGAGCCTCTAGGCCATCGCAAGCCACTGTTTCTCACGTGGTCGTTGACCTTGCCTCTGACCGTCTCTAGCGCGTAGCCGCGAGATCAAGGACCATCCCAGTCATGGCATCACTCATCGGCAAGGCCTTCCTCGCCCCGCTCTGGGTTCTGCAACTGGCGACTGGGGCGAAAAGCTTTCTGAACAATCCGTTAATCGGGTCGCGGCGACTAAACAGCATTGGTCTACACGTTGCACGGGTCAGGTTAGCCGATCTGATGTGTCGCTGGCGGCGGCGGCGACTGGCAAGCAAGGTGCGCACTGAGTGGCGCGATGCCTTCGACCGTGATGGATTTGTGGCGATTCCCGACATCGTTCCTCCGGCGGAATTCGCCGCCTTGCGAGAAGCCGTGCTCGGCTATCACGGGCTTAGCCGGGAAATGCTTCAGGGTGATGCGATCACCCGGCGCATGGCGGTCGACCCCGCCATGCTGAACGCCATCCCCGCCCTGCGCCATTTGCTTAAGCGCAAGGATGTCGTTGCCCTTTTTCACTATGTCGCCAGCTACCGTATTACGCCGCTGCACTACATTCAGACCATCGCTAGCAAGGCCAAAGGGAACGAGCCCGACCCACAGGAGACGCTGCATGCGGACAGCTTCCATTCCTCACTTAAGGCCTGGCTGTTCTTCAATCCGGTGAGCGAGGCGGACGGGCCCTTCACCTATGTCCCGGGATCACACCGCTTCACGCCCGAGCGCCTCGCGTGGGAGCGCGAGCGAAGCCTTGCCGACCCCAAGGCAATTGACCGGCTTTCGGCGCGCGGCTCCCCGCGGATCGGCGCGGGCGAATTGACAGCGATGAAACTGCCAGCGGCGCGGGCTTTTGCAGTGCCCGGCAATACGCTGGTGGTGGCCGATACAGTGGGCTTCCACGCGCGCGGACCGTCCGCGCGTGCGGGGGAGCGAGTTGAGCTTTGGTGCTATGCTCGGCGTAACCCGTTCCTGCCGTGGCTCGGCGGCGATCCAAGTAGCCTGCCGGGCATCGCCGAACGGCGCGTCAGGGTGGTGTGGGCCGCTCGGGACAGGCTGGAGAGGTGGATTGGCCAGCCTTGGCATGCCGTTGGCTTGCGCCCTCCTCTCGATACGCGCTAGCCAGAGGTTAAATCCTTTCACTCGCCTTGATCGCCATCCGGCAGCCCAGCCGGATCGCCCCGGCGAGCAGCGGATAGGCGGGCGCGCGTTCGGCGCCGTTGGCAAGCGCTGCATCGAGGTGTTCGCGCTCATCTGCGCGGAAGGCTGCGATCATTTCGGCGAGTTCGGGGTCCGCGCCACTCGCCTCGAGCTTGTCGAGCTGGTCGCTGTAATGCTTGTCGATCTCGGTTTCGACCGCGGCCGTGCAGGCCATCGCCGCTTCCGGCCCGAGCAGCGCCGTGCCAGCGCCCAGCGCATAGCCCGCTGCCGCCCAGAACGGGTGCAACGCCGTCGGGCGCACCCCGCGCCGCGTCAGCAGCGCATCGAACTTGGCGCGGTGCTCGCGCTCCTGCTCGGCCATATGGCGAATCTCGGCCGAATGCGGGCCGCGATCGCCCATCACGGCAAGCTGGCCTTCATAGATGCGGGTCGCGCCGAATTCGCCGGCCTGATCGACCCGGATCATGCGGTGGAGTTCTTGCCTGTCCATCATCGGCTCCCTCGCTGCAGTTCCTACTTCCGATACGCGGCGAGCGCCACCACGGCCGCACCGGCAGTGCAGGAAATCAGGAAATTGAAGCCCGCGAGCGAGATACCGAACAGATCCCACGGCGCGACATCGCAGCGGATCAGCGGAGCGGCGGCGGGGTTCATCACGTCGATGTTCGACGGCAGGGTCGAACAGCCGGTGATGCCTTCCCACCAGTGATATTCGACCCCTGCGTGAAACCCGCCGATCGCGCCCGAGGTGATGATCGCGAGGCCCGCCAGCGCGGTCCACAGTCTGGCGGGCGGCATGAAAAAGGCGAGCAGCCCGAGCCCGAGCGCGGCGAAATGCGGGTAGCGCTGCCACCAGCACATCTCGCACGGCGGCAGGCCGAAGCCGTATTGCGACACATAGGCCCCGCCGAGCAGCGCGGCCGGAACCAGCACGGCCAGCAGCCGCGCCTTGCCCAGACTATCCATCAATCAGAACCCTAGGGCTTGGCCGAAAGCGGGGCCGGACGCAGGGCCACCGTGCTGCGGGTGGTTCGGCGCAGGGTCTCCATCGCATAATGCATCTGGAAATCCTCGACGCCCTGGTCCTTGAGCTGGGCGGCGGTCAGCTGGAAGCGCGGATCGGGGGACTTGTCGGCCTCCATCTCCTCGTCCTTGACGCCGATCTCGTTGATCAGGTGGCCGCGCAGATCGCTCTCGCGGGTCTGGTACTTGGTGCGCAGCGCCAGATCGGGATCGGACAGCTGCGGCACCGCGATGTCGGGCTTGATCCCGCCTTCCTGCACCGACTTGCCGGCCGGGGTGAAGTAACGCGCTGTCGTCAGCTTGAGCGCCGCATCGGGGCCAAGCGGCAGCAGCGACTGGACCGAGCCCTTGCCGAAGCTGCGCTCGCCCATGATCAGCGCGCGGCGGTGATCCTGCAGCGCGCCAGCGACGATTTCCGAAGCCGAGGCCGAACCAGCGTTGATCAGCACGATCATCGGCACGCCGTCTGCCATATCGCCGCGATAGACCGTCTCGGCATCATAAAGCATCGTTTCGCCGCGCGCGCGGCCGCGCTGGCTGACAATCCGGCCTTCGGTCAGGAACAGGTCGGCGAGTGCCACCGATTCATCGAGGCTGCCGCCGGGGTTGTTGCGCAGATCGAGCACCAGCCCGCTGACGCGCCCGCCGGGGGCCTTCTTCTTGATCTCCTGCCACGCGGTAAAGACATCCGAGCCGACATCGGCGGAGAATTCGTTGACGGTGATCACGCCAATATTGCCGCCGGAAAGCTCGTGGGTCACCGGCTCGAGCTCGATCACGCCGCGGGTCACATCGACTTCGAGCGGCTCCTCGCGGCCCGGGCGGAACACCGTCAGCCGGATCGAAGTGCCCGAACGCCCGCGCATCTGTGCCACCGCATCATCGAGGCTGCCGCCATAGATCAGCTTGCCATCAAGGTGGGTGATGAAGTCGCCGGCCTTGATGCCCGCGCTGTCGGCCGGGCTGCCGCGGAATGGCGAGACCACCTTGACCGCGCCGTCCTCCATCACGACCGAAAGGCCGAGACCGGAATAGTTGCCATCGATCATGGTTTCCAGGCGCTGGAGATCGCCGCCGTCGAGATAGGCCGAATGCGGATCGAGCGCTGCCAGCATCCCGTCAATCGCGCCGCGGATCAGCACCTCGTCCTCGACCGGCTCGACATAGCTGGCCTTGACCCGCTGGAACACCGCGAACAGCTTGGCAAATTCGGGCCCGGCGCGGCCATCGACCTGCGCCATGGTGGCGGTGGTGGCGGGGATCAGCGCAACAGCAGTGACAAGCGCGGCGCTGCGCAGGAGAGCGGCGATTTTCATGAGGTGTGCAAAGCTCCTTCGGCTCGCGAATGTATAGGTTTGCCGGGCTTAACGCCAGATGAGAGGCATGGCCGGCCGCAAAGCGTATCGACCGGGGACAGACCCGCACCGATGAGTGTCATTCGGCTGAAAATTATCGCAGATATTGCAATGGGTTGACCGGAGCGCCATCGC
>Ga0164292_10004788_pt1 | contig 11020 bp, 6 predicted proteins | sample GEODES117metaG_FD_111486 | JGI IMG/M metagenome (GOLD analysis project Ga0164292, IMG submission 111486) | Eutrophic lake water microbial communities from Lake Mendota, Wisconsin, USA - GEODES117 metaG | ecosystem: Environmental > Aquatic > Freshwater > Lake | place: USA: Lake Mendota, Wisconsin... | reverse complement strand
ATCCCTACGGAAGAACTTCCCCATAAGGTTTTCGTTTATTGCTTGTTCGTTGGCAAGGACATCGTAATGAAACTGCCATTTAATTTCGTAATATGATAAAGATTTCTTTGAAAAACAAAATTGAATGATTTCTCTTTCAAAATATTCAGCGTTTCCAGCTTTTACTTCCGATTTAATCCATTCGTTTGATGAATAGTACTTCTCCCAATCGGATGCTTTCTTTACAACCCTTTTACGAGTCTTTCCTTTTAAGGGTTTCAATCTGCGGGTTTGAGATAAGGATTTCTTTCCTATATAAAATCTATTAGTTCTAATATCAACTATCTTATAGACAAATCCAATCGCACCTTCAGGTGTGGTTTCTTCTGTAACAATATTTCCATTAAATTTCCAACTCATTGATTATTTCTTTGTAACTACCTTAGAATAAATTTTATCACCAGGTGAGTAAGCGGGTGCTACAAATCCAGTTGGTAGTTTACTAGCAGGCATAGCTCCAATAGTACCACCTCTTTTTTCGTTTAAAGATTTTTCAGTAAATACTTCTTTATCTCCTGTTTTAAAATCAATTTGACCAAATGTACCATCGGTTAATGTTTTTGAATCAGAGCCGCCTTTTGAATAAGGAGTTTCATCCTTATCTTTAGGGATGGTTTTGAAAGCTCCTTTTGATGCGTTGTATAAATCTACTATTTTTGACATTTTTTTCTATTTTACTAATATAAATATAAAACTTTTTGGTTTAAGTATCAAAACGGACAATAAAGTTTATTGGATAATCAGGTAATGATTTAATTGGTTGTGGTAATTTAGCTACAGCCACCATATTTAATTCATCATCATATAATCCAATTGTTGTAATATAAGGTGCTAAATAAGAACCAGTTGGGTCAACAGAACCACTATATAAGTAATCCGCAAATCCACCAACCTTTAACGGATTTATTGTAGAACGTATATTATGTAGTTTTATTCTACCAATACTTCCATCGTAATCAACAGCGGTTGGATTTTGTGATACATTAAATTCATTTTCTAATACAGATAAAAATATTTCATTCTCAAATATTGTTTTAGTAGAGCGAAAATTTAAAGTAAATTGAGATAAAACAGAACCACTAACTATATCTTTAGCAACAACTATCAATCCCCTATCATAAAAGATATTACCTTTGATATTACTACCAGAATCAATAAGATTTGAATTTCCATCATCAGTATATATTCTACCTAATTGCTCATCTTCTAATACAACTGTACCTATTTTTATACCCTCGCCATAATATCGTTGAGGTACTGAAAATACTGCTATATTATCTTCTAAAATTCTCTCATCTTTAGATGCATATGATTTTCTTAAACCTACTTCTGTTAAAATAGATGCAGTTGCTGCATTTGTGTAAAACTGGCTTCGTATAGATGCATGTATTACCTTCTTATTAAACCCTTGACTTTTAGAATCGTATTCAGGATCTATAAAAGTACCATCACCATTTTCTCCAAAAATTGGAAAAATATCGTTTTCATCTAATGTCCATTCTTTATAAACCTTAATAGGTCTTACAATAATATCAGACTTTGGAATTTCTTTAATCATTTATTCTTCCGATTTGTATATAAATATTGTTTAAATGAAAAACCCCCAATGATGGGGGTTCTCTTTATATTATTTCTAATTTTATTAGAATGATAATTTAACTTTAATTAAAACTTCCTTATCAAACGATTTAACGATTGGTTGAGATGTTTTAGCCACCGCAATCAATTCATTTGCATCATTGAAAAGTCCAATTGTTGTGATGAATGTTTGAGGGTCAGTTTCAAATGTACCTTCTACAAAGAATCCATCAGCATCTACATAAGTAGGGTTGTTAGAGTAGTTAAACTCTCTATTTGTTGCTCTTACAAAGAAGTGTTGAGTAGAAATGTTTTCAGTTCTACGTGCTTCAAAATCAGCTCCAGCTTCAATAGCTTTGATTAATCTAATTTGATTAAATTGCTCTGATGCTTGTGAGTGAGAACCACTAATACTACCACTTACCAACATAGTACCATCTTTAGTATATACTCTAGCAGGTGCTAAAATATCACCAACAACAGAACCAATTGCTTTAGCGTTAAGAATAACAACTCCTCTATCAGGATAGAATAAACCATATCCTTCTCCAGTCACAGGCTTACCAACTGCTAAGTCAGTAGCTGTATCGGCTTCGTTCTTAATAGTAGCTTCGTTTTCAGTTCCTAAGTTCAATGAACCAGAAACAACTTTGAATACTCTACCACTTAAACCTAAGTCATCTCCAAATTTCTTACCACTATTATCAATAAATGTGAATAAGCCATTTGTACCTCTTATCTTTAATGACCAGTTACCAGCATCCATCTTTTCTCTAAATCTATTTCTAGCTATGTTAATTGCGTAGATACCATTTGCATCAGTTGCAACGTTAGCTGAGTTTAAGAATGAGAATTTAGTATCAGTTGGGTCTAACAACATTGCTCTATATTGAGCGTAAGTTGCTTTAGTTGCTAACAAAGCATTATCGTTATCAGCAAGGTTCATAGAACCACTACCATTAACATGTCCATATGCTACTGCAAATTGAACTTCTTCATTATCTCCTAAATCAGGATTACTATTATATACATTGAAATAGTAGTATCCACTATTTGTTGTTGTTTGACTTGATGCAGTATAGAATGCTGTTAATGAACCAGAATCGCCAGTCCACAATCCAGTTGTTACTACTTCTACTTTTGCGTTTACTTTATCAAATTCACCGAATCTTTTATAAATACCAGTTGAAATACCAGCACCTGCAGCAATTTGCTGACCAGCTGGTAACACAGTATTTAACAATGCTACAATTTCATTTGAGTCCAGTGTACCCGTATTAGCTAAGTCTCTAATTTGGGCGGTTACATTAGGGTCGTTTATTAGTGCCATTTGTTATATCTTTTTATTATGCTTTATAAGTTACAGTGATAGGTATAGTTTGAGAACCTCCAGTTTCGTTACCATATACAGTTACAGTTGTTGCAACATCAATTGTTAAGTTTGGATTTGGAGTGAATCTAAATTCTAAACCACTAGCAACTTGTGCTGTTGTTGTTATTTCCTCACCTAAGAATACAGGTACACTTCCTACTGCAGTTGCTCCTCTAGTTACAGTTATTGTACCAGCTCTTGTATCAGCTAATACCATAGTGTATCCAGCATTTGTATTTCCAGCAGGAGATGTTGTAGGTAATAATGCTACACCACCTTCACTTTGGTTTACACTAATTGAAGGTACACCCAATCTTACAGTTGGGATTTGAGTAGTTCCTTTTGGAAGGGTTACTAACTTATATCTTAATACTTGAGTCTCATCAGGAGATGCTTCCGTTACAGGAATAGCTCTGATTGCTGAATCGTAATAAGCTGAACCTTTTGGATGCGCTGGTTCATAAAGCGTATAATCAATTTCATCATCACCCAAAGCGAACTTTGTAATGTTTAATGATTGACCGGATGCTAATTTTTGTCTACCTTTTTTGGTAAGAATTGCATCTACTGTGATTTCCGAGTTATCTAAATATGCCATTTGATATTGTTTTTTAATTCTTTATTATCTAAAATAAATATAACTATTTAATATTTTCAAATTAATCAACCTCAAGTATTGGTTCACCACTACCTCTACCAGTCTTAGCCACTCTAAGAATGTTAGGATTAGTAGTAAATGTTTCTACTGGAGATAGTCCATCTGGTGTTGTTGCCGATGTTTGAGAAGAGCCTTTAAAATACATTCTTTGTAATCCTTCTCCTAAATTATTAACAAATTTATAGTGTGTAGGAAAATATCCATTTAACGCTTTAATTTCAGCAATTTCGGGACTAATAGCTATACTTCCACTAAAAGGTAATGTAGATACTTCATATTTGTATTTTATTACATCAATATCAGCGTATCTAACTCTTTCACCCGGTTGTGACCCAGATCTAGGATATCCTGCTATTTGAGTTGATACTTTTTGAGTATATTGTTTTTTAACAAGATATATATTTTGTCTACTTCCTGTTGATTCCGAATTTCCAAATATACTATCAAATTTTCTAATAATACCAGTACCACGATTAGCATATAATCCAAATCCAGCATTTGCTAAAGAATTTAACTCCATTCCAATTTGTTCAAATGCAAATGAATCAATTTCACCAGTTAATGTTTCTCCAGTTGGACATTCTATAAGTGTATTATAAAATGGTGCGTTTGCTTCAACAATGTTATCAAAATTATAATCAATAGTACTATCATAATTTGGATTAAATCCTTCCAATGAATATACATCGTTAGCATCAACTACAGAATCGTAATTATTTTTTTCACCTGTAATATTACTTATATTAGTTGCATCTAAATTACCTTCTTTTGATTCATATGAAGATTCTATTTCATTATTATCCTGTATTGATACGATACTTTCATAATCATTTCTTTCAGATTCAGGTTTTTTCCACCTCGTCTTACTTCTTTCTAAATAGTGAGGTTCTATTAATAAACCTTTAGAAACCTTTGCTCTAGCCGGTGCCAAATCAGCAAGTACATCAAAAAGAGATTTATCAATATATCTTACTAATTGAATATATTCATTTATGTTTCTATCTAATCTTTCAAAATAGTAATGTCTTAATGTATCTAATTCTCTATATGTATCCTTATACTCATCCGATGGGTCACCTATATAGTTATCTATATTAAATTCTCCAAATGCTTTTAGGATATCCATATTCAACTCTTTAATTGGAGAGAAGAATAATCCTAAACGATTTGAATCTATTGGAGCTTGGTCAAATGATTTTTTAGTTGCTCTATTCTTATATGAAAGGTCAGTTGTTAATGTTTGGTCTTCAAAACGAATTTTATTTGCAAATCCAAATCCGACAGATGGAACATCTGCAGTTACAGTTCTTTCATATGGAGTATATTGATAAGGATATACGGATGCCGAATACATATTTTCTGCATATGCAAACTCCTCTCCATAATTATCGCTAATAGATACATTTTTTATTCCAATATTTTCAGTAATTGTTCTATCTTTTGGATATTCAAAATCCAAACGGAATATTAAATCTGCTGTTGATGCGGTATATGAATTGCCATTAATTGCATCTGGGAATAATGTGTGATTTTCAAATTTACTTCTTTGTAATGGAACAGTCCATAAACGGAATTCATCAAAGTTACCATTAAAGTTATCTCCGCTTAAATGTAAAAAACTACCAGTCTCCCATTGATTATCATCCGTTAATATAGACATACTAACAAATGTTGTTATTCGTTTACCATCCGATGTTGCTAACCAAACTTCATATAAAGAAGAATTACCAGGATAGTTATGTCTATTGATAACTACATTTGAATAATTCTCATTTGAAATTGGGAAATCTAAACTTTGAGTTACTAAATCAGTACCATACACATATTCAATTGTAGTTTCAATATATGGAGTATTAGGACCACTAGCAACAAAGTAAGGATTAGAACTAGCATCACCACCAAAGTTTAATTCCAATTTAACAAAAGAGCCAGTAGTTTGAACTAAATCTAAATTCCATTCACTACCACTTATTAAAGTATATGATGGACTTGGAGTTGAATCGGGAAGTATTCTAAACTCTACACAATTTGGATAACTTAAACTTCCTGCATTATATTTCCAAGGAACTTTTACGGCGGAATTACCACTTAAATAAAGTGCTGCTGTCCTATCATCAAATGTAAATTTAGTACTACCACCCTTTGTTGGGTCTTGCGGTCCACCAAATTCCATTATTGTTAATAACGAAGATGGTACACCATAACAAGCCATTATAGCTTTCATAGCCCTACCAGTTCCTTTATGCTTTAAAATATAAGGGAGATTATTTAATATTCTTCTCCAAACATGTTCATTTGCATTTTTAAGAGGCATTGAATATTTTTGAACACCATCTTTATTTGTTCCAAATATATATTCCCATAAAAATTGAGAATCAAAAGCTTTTTTAGTATCCCATCCAAGTGATTCAAGCATATGCTGAACCAATGTATTTGCAATTCCTTTTGTTTCGGAAGCTTCTATTTGTTTCATTCTTGATAATGCACCAATATAAGCCCATATGATGTCAAAGTGCTGCCCTATCATATGTAAAAATGTAGAAAAATCTTTATTATTAGAATCTTCTTTTATAAATTGAGGAATATTGTTTGTTAATAAATTAGGATTATACAAATCATGTATACTTGATAAACTAAGTGTATTAGAGTACCATGTTATTACATCAGGATGCGTTGTTTGTTTTAAGATATATGTACCAAGTCCACTAGTTGGATGTATGTATAATGTTTTTGGATATGCTAATGTATTATTAGATGTATATAAAAATTTTTCATAACCATCCATTCCTCTTATTAATTCATTTAATAGTCCAAATATTTTTTTGGCCTCATTCATTTGAGCAACACCTTGATATTGTGCAACTTCCCATTGGATATCAAATATACCATCTTCGGTAATCATTTGGTATCCGTCTTGAGTTATTATACCACCATCATATCCACCATACGGAGGTATAAATGTTGAAGTAAGTCCTTCGTATTTATTTTTATAATATTCAATTAATTGTACTTTATAAAAAAAGTTATCTAATCTCTCTACAGCGGAACTAAAATTTATAAAATTTTCAAACAAATAAGTAGAACCACTTACATATTGAATATTTAATTTAGATGTATCTATTCCAATTGAATTAGCATATTGATTAACTAAATCAGTTGATGTTACAGACCCACTTGCTACTAAGTCTTCATATATTTGATATTCAATACCATTATCAGGTTCTACAGAAAAGTTTGGGCCTTTTAATGTATTACAAACTTCGGTTGTTTCTGTAATTAATCTAACTGTTTCAACTATTGGATTTGATATAAGTTTAGATATAAAAACTTCCTCATTTGGTTGAATTGTTGTTGGAATTGGTTCATATAATTTTGCTATCAAAGAACCTTCACTACCAGTCCATGTAGTTATTACTTTAGTATCACCATCAGGAAAATGAAGTAAGTGAGTTAAATATTTAGATGTTTCTTTTGCAAAAATCGAATCATCTAACTGAGATGTAAAAATATCAGCAACTCTATTAATTGCTAAATTTCTAGGTATCTGATTTGTACCTTTATTAAAATTGATTTTAACAACTTCCGTCTTACCAACAACTTGCTCAACACCACTAATATTATATGGAACTAATTTTAAAATTAACGAAATAGTTTGTTCATCTTCAGATACATTAGTACCACTTACATTTAAAAGAGTTTTTAAATTTAATTCTAATTTACCATCTGATTTTTCTTGTATGAATGTACCAGAATCACCTACATATATTCTTACAAAATCAGTATTTTCGGATTCATATTCAATATCAAAATTTACATTTGTTCCAGCATAATCTGGACCAATTAATTCCGATGGATATATTATATTTCTTAAATCAGGAACACCAACGTAAAATTCATCAACAACAGATATACTAGTTTGAATTGAATCACCATCACCATCACCATTTGAAGGAACTATAAATACTTTATAATTTCCAATAGTTTTAAATGCTTCGGCTGGTATTGAAATTATTGCTGGTCCTTTTCTTGCATTCAACACACCTAATTTCCCTTCCGACTTTGATGTTAAAAAATTAACATCATTAAATTCAAATTTAGATTCACCTACATAAGCTGTTATTTTAGTTATTGGAGAATCATTTAAACTAGTAATAGTAATTGGATATTCCGTTTTACTATTAAGATTATATTTTCTAATTTGAATTGGATTTTCAAATTGAATTATAGGAGAAGTATTTTGTACAGTTGAAAATTGTTCCGATACTATATCAATAGTATAGTTAGAATCAAGAGTTATTTTAGTAGTTAAACTTTCTGCATTTTCAGGAAGTAAAGTAGATGGTTTAAATCCTTCTGCAGTTGCAACAATTTTATTTACTTTATATAAATTTAAATTAGTTGAACTTATTGAATATGTACTACCAATATCAGATACTATTGTATTTCTTCCTTTAAGTAATTTTGTAAAATCAGTACCACCATCCTTCGAAACTATTACAGAATTATCAGGACCATCTAGTACAATAGTTAATATATTAGTGGATGGTGAATTTGAATCATTTTTTTGCCCAACTGTTTGAGTGGTAACTTCAAAAACTAATTCTTTTATTTCATTATTATCTAATGTACCATCTGTCGATTGTAATATACCATTTATATATTTTTCTATTTTAAAAACATAAGCTGGTGTTTTTGTATATATTCTTTTATTTCGTTTTGGTCCAATATTTATTAGTGAATCCTGTTCTATTAAATCATTTTCATAACTATCAAGCGCAGTTTCATTGAAATCAGGATTTTGAATAGCCGTTACTACATATGCTATTGTAGAAACATATCCTTCTTTTTGTAATGTAATTGTTTTAGAACCATCTTTTACAACATCAGACAATCTAAATCCTAATGTATTAGGTGTTGTTTTATATGTGTTTTCACCATTTACAAATACAGCTGCTCCATTTTGATTTGCTGATATTTTAAAACTTACGTTTGAATTTTGATTTACAGTTCCACCAGTATCTTCTCCACCAAGAGGGATTATATTATCTGAATTTGTTAATATACCAACTCCACCATTTGGTAATATAGCACCAGCAACAGGATTTCTATCTGTAAAAAATCCTAATTTTTTATTTCTTTTTTGTTCAGTAGTTGTTGTATCTTGTTCTGTAATTGTTTTTCCAGAATCTAAAGAATCTTGTTGATTAAATACTTTTCCTAATAAAGAATTAGCGGCAGATGGTAATGATTTTTTCTTTTTACCAAACAATTTAGATATAGTACCACCAACAACACCAGTAGCGCCACCAATTATACCTCCAATTAACTTCTTACTTCGTTTATTATCTGCCATTAGTTATAAATATTTATAAAAGTAATTGTTGATTTTGCATTGCTTCTACTGAACCATTATCTCCGAAGCCTTCATTTCTAAAACCACCATTCAAAATTCTCATATTACCCGACATTCCAACTCTACCACCATATACTCCATCATTTAAAGCATCACGTCTCAATTTAGCTTTAGCTATTGCTGGTTTTATGTTTGGTTCGTTTGTTTCTTCTTGAATAGCTTTTTCAAAACTCAATTTTTTAGAAGCTTCTGCAGCTGTTTTTAATACTGCTTTAGAAATTATTGGACTAGATGTATCTATTGTTAAATCGGATGTTTTTGTTTGTAAAACTTTTTCGGAAGTATCTAAACTTTCCATTTTTTGGTTTTTTCTAGAACCAAACCTTACATCAGGTATCGATAAATATTTACTAATAGCATTTACTAAAAGCTTTTCAACTATTTTTCTAACATCATCTTTTGATAAAGAAAGCGATGGTTTGAAAGGTTTTGGTAATCCATAGTTCATATCATTTACATCTGAAATTCTGCCAGTAAATTCATTAATAGCAGATTCTAAAAATTTGTTATATACTTGCGTTGAAAATATATCCATACTTTGTATTTTGTATTCATTAACAAATTTCTCAAACCAAGTATTTCCATATTTTTGTTTAAGTAAGCTTCCTATATTACTTGGATTTATTTTTTCAACATATTCTATTGCAAATTTTGAAACATCATCTCTAAACTCACCACCAGTTATTAATAAATTAAATCTATCACTAAGTTCTTTATTTATTTCTATTCCTTTTGTATTTGGAAATAATCTTATTTCTGTTCTAGATGGAGATATTTCAGATATCCATAATTTATCTAATTCATTATCACTACCTACTCTTTTATTTATAAGAGTTATTTGTGTTTTGAATATACCATTTGAATAACCAGCTTCTCTCAATAATCGTTGTACATCAATAAAATATTCGGAAGGAAATTTATATCTTTGAATCAATGTACCCTCTGCTATCATAAAATAATCTCCTATATTTTGCGATGTCATTGGAATATATCTAACCATACCATATCCAGATTGAGGTATCTGATTATCATTTGAATCATATACTATAAATTCAATACTATCGCTATTACTTAATCCAAAAAAAGATTGAACAGTACCATTTTCAAATATCTGTCTATCGTTAGAATCAATACGATATCCTTTATTTTCTAATATTTCTTTAAATGTTTTTATTGCCATTTTTATTTCTTTTTCTTACGCATTCTAAATGTTAATGTACTACTTCCACCGGGATTTTTTAATATTATATTACCATCATAATCCTTATCTTGGCCCGCAATTGCTCCACCCAAAATTCCTCCACTACCTTTAGGGTTTTTAGTTGCTGCTTTAGCAGTATCAACTACTAATGTCAATACTTTGGTTTCTTTTGGTTGAATTGTTATTGGAGAAGTTTCTTTTAATAAATCTTGAGCTTCTTCTTTTACTTCAACAGTTACAGCCGTATCTTTTGGATTATATATTTCAATCTCAGGACCATTTACCCAATTAACAGCAAGACCAGCAGTTACTTCTACTCTTAAATCTCTATCATCCGGAGCTGCTCTTTTTACTATTTTATAAGTTATATCACCAGACCCCTTATGGCCATCTGCTATTTTAGATGCCTTACCTTCAATTTCTTCTTTGTATGTTTTATTTTGCTCTTCTAATGCTTGAGTACGTGCCGTAAGAGATACTCTTTGAATTGCTTCAGATGTAGCTTTTTGAATTGCGTTTGATAAGTCTTGTATAGTTGATTGTACTTTCAAATTAGATTGTTCACCTTGATTTGTTGCAGATGCAGCTACTATACTTGCGTTATCAATTTCAACTCTTAAACTTTCTGTTACAATTTGTAATTCAGATACTTTTGCTTGCAAATCCGCTACTTCACTATTTAATCTAATAACCTCAACAGTTAAATCTATTACAGATTGAGTTACAGGATTATAAATTCTTCTTGGTACTGTATCTTCT
>Ga0164292_10004787_pt1 | contig 11021 bp, 9 predicted proteins | sample GEODES117metaG_FD_111486 | JGI IMG/M metagenome (GOLD analysis project Ga0164292, IMG submission 111486) | Eutrophic lake water microbial communities from Lake Mendota, Wisconsin, USA - GEODES117 metaG | ecosystem: Environmental > Aquatic > Freshwater > Lake | place: USA: Lake Mendota, Wisconsin... | reverse complement strand
TCCGTTACCTCTACCAGTTCAACGGACAAAACCACACCGGCACCCGCATCAAACGCGTCGACGGCGCCACCACCCACGACGAACGCGCCCAAGCCACCCTCACCACCTACCCCATCGGCATGCAAACCGTCTGCTACGTCAATCCCTCAGACCCCACCATCGCCATCCTCAAACACGGCACCCGCGCCGCCCTCTACAGCATCTGGTTCCCGCTCCTCTTCGTCGTCGGCGGCCTAGGCATCGCCTGGACCGCCATCCGCCGAAAGGCCCCCGCGCCAGTTCACTCTCCCGGCGCCTTATAACCGGCCGGAATCGCAAACTTGGCCTCGTCCACGGCCCCTTCTTTCAGACTCACCAACCGCGTCTCAAACTTCAGTCCCTGCTGTTCATACTCGGTCTTGATGGCGACTCCAGGCAACGGCGCCTGCTCTGGCGCATTCGCTGCCGCCATTTTCGAAATCACCTTCAGCTCTTCCCTCAGCTTCTGATACCCCGGATAATCCTCCGTCAGCCACATCTTCACCACCATCCCCATGTTCTCGCTGAGATACAGCTCACAGTTATAACCCTCAACCATCTCCTTCTTCCCGGTCGCCGTAACCTTTGTCCCCCCAACCGCCTTATCACCGGTTGGCGGCGGCGCCAATGCGGCCAACTCCTTCGTGTTCGTCTTGATGATCATCTTTTGCTCATGCACCAGCGTGATCATCTCGCCGCTCGCCGTATCCATCACCACCGATGAAGTGGTGTCATTGTCAGATCGAATCTTGTCACCCTTAATGCACAGGGTCGTAACCATCGGCGTCTTGGCGGCACCGACAAAGGTATGCTGCACCAACGTGACATCCGCCATGGCCGAACCCGTCACAACAATCGCGAGACTCAAAGAGAGAAGTGTTTTCATAGAGGCCCTCAGTCTCACCCATCCAACCCGTTTGGCGATCGGACCATGGTCCTAGGACTAAAGTCGGAGCTCATCAATTCCAATCAGCTCAGGCTAAGGCTTCCCAAAAAGCAAATCCACCTTGTCCGAAAACCTCGCTGTGAATATCACTCCGGACCCTTGCACTTGCTTCGCCATTCCCTTCGACCCCGATCCCGTCGCATCCATATGATTCTTACCCATGCTCAGACTCAAGATCGGCAACGGCAAAGGTCGATCAATCAACTCACCCTTGCGCACTGCCACCTCGGGCCTCCACAAGCCCGCATTCGCATGATTCAAATAACCTCTCAGCAACGCCTGATTCTGACTCGACCCGCACCCCACCATCGAAACCAGCACCGCATAATCCCCTGAACCACCCACATCCAATCGCTGAATCGAACCGATCCGGGCCGCCCCCCCACCCGCAAAAAAATCCCCCTCACGGAACAGCAGCGTCGTCGTTCCTCCCACACTTCTCCAAACGCCAACGTCATTGCCAGACGTCACCCCAGGCCCAGTAACTTGAGCCGTGAAAACACAAACATCCGCGTCCGTCACAAACGTGCTCAAAAAGCGACTGTATTTGACTCCCGCAGGCAGACCGTGCGCAGCGTCAAGTCTCACCGCCACCGCTACGTTGGAGTAGCCTGATCCACCAGCGATCGGTTGCTGTCTCCAAAGGCCCGAAGTCACCCCGCTCGCACCCCCCGTCAACGTGGCCCGAAACACCACCGTGCCCGCACCAACGCTTTCACTCACAAACGTCCCGAATTTACCCGTCCCTGCACCCGGTGCCAAAGCACCCTCCCTCGCCACCAACCGGCTATTATTCATCCCCAATCCCTTCGCAAACAAACCCCCATTGCTCGCCGTCGGCGCCCCTTGTAGAGCGGCGGAAAACGCCAATTGCGATGGCCCCACCGCCGACCGCGGCGTGATCTGCCCATACATCAGCCCCCCCTCCGGACTAACACTCGATTCCCTCACCTCATCCACCAGACTCACCGTCCGCCTCGCAATCCGCGAGTCATTCCCAGCCGTCACACCTCCAACTCCCACCTTCTGACTCATATTCAAAAGCGCGATCCCCTGCGCCGTCGGACACGCCAACACCTCATACAATCGAGAGATCGCTTCCGTCGTTCCATTGCCAACAACAAGATCACCTTCCCCAAGACTGCGATAGACCACGCTCCCCGTATCCACAAACAAGTTCACCGCCGTCTTCCCCACATACCTCGCCTGAAAGAGCCCAGTTGTAGTCTGCGAAAACAGCGCCCTACTCGGTGCTTGCAGCTTTTTCCCCGAATCAAGATCCCCCTCTCGAATCACCAAATCCATCGCCCCAGCGCTATTACACCAAACTCCCGCATTGTTGTTCGTCGTGACGCCACTCCCACTGATCGTCGCCGTGTGCATCGCCTTCCCATTGCCCGACACCGCTGTCTCGCCAAACCCCGAGAACACGGGTCCACTCAACCCGGATGCCGCCGTCTTGGTCGAAGCCAATACCCACCCGGCACCCCACCCTCTCACCAGTCCAGTCACCCGATGCACGCGCCCTACCGCTGCCGACCCACCAATCGCAAGCCGATCATTCGCCACCATCGTCGACCCAAATACACTCACCGAACCACCCAAAACATTCGTCTTACCCGGCGCCGCATCGAGCAACTCCTCCAGACTAACCAACCTCACATCATACAGCCACACAGAACCCAAGGCCCCGATCACCAACCGATTGTTCGACACTGAAAGCGCACTCCCAAAGCGACACCCATTCGCAAGAATCCAAGGTGCCTCGATCCTCTTGATCAGTTGGTAACTCTTTGCGTCGTAAACATAAACACATCCCACATCACTCCTGCCATTCGTATCCGCCTTTGGCGATCCCACAAAAACATAATCGCTTGTGATGGCGACCGCGCTGCCAAACTCATCGCCATCTGCCACATCCGCAGGCACCACATCCGTACTCACTGTGCCCCCTGGCACCATCCTCGAAAACGTCACCATCCCACAGCTCATCTTCCCCCCCACATCCCTGCTTGGCGATCCCACCACAAACTGCGCCCCCAAAAGTCCCATCACAGTGCCATAGCCGCAAAACTCCTGGCCAATCACAGGATTGAAAAACGTTCTCGTTTGTCCGTCCACACACGACATGCATCTGATGATTCCTTGAAATGCAAATTGATCGAACACCGGATTCTCCGCCACCCATCCGGTCGGCATTCCCACCAAAAGAGTGTCCCCATCCACCGCAAGGCTTCCAATACTCCCTGAGTTAATCGACTGCCCCTGATCAAAAGCCTGTGACCACACCCTCGCCCCGGTCGCCAACTCATACGCATGGACACGACTCGCCGCCTCCACAATGAAAACCCGACTCCCGTTCACGGCCACCAATCCACCAAATGCCCCACTCACCATTGGCTTCGGTGAACGCAATCGGCGCAAATACTTGCCCGTCACCGCACTAAACACCTGCACCTCTCCAGCCGCCGCAGTCCCACCGTAGGTCGCACTCGGCACTCCAACCACAATGTAGCTTTCAGTCACCGCGACCGCTTGTTTACTGCCCGAAACTGACGCGGTTCCCGAAGGAAACGTCAACTCTGACGACACGCCCACCGTTGCATAAACAACCGCCGTCTGAATCCAAGACAAACCCAAAACAAGCCCAAGAAGATGTCGTTTCATAATCAAAAGCGGAACCCGTCCCGCACGTTCTGACTCTCCCTCATCCTCTCTTCCCAACCAATCCGCCTATAGTCCTAGGACTTTAGGCGGAGACGCCCCCCGCTCCCCGTCACCAGCCAACCAAGCTGCTCGTCCTCTCTCGCCAGAGGCATAAGGGCAACTGCAACATCCCGTTCGTGGATGGCAGACCACCCTCGGATTCTCGACACACTTCCTGATCACCTTTCCGCTCAAGCCTCGGGACTGCAGTTCGTCACGTGTGTGTGCGGTTAGATTCATCGAATGCGAAAGGGGCAATGATTGATGCCGCCTACCTCAAGGTGTGCTCCAAGATTCAGCGACACCCCAAGTCTGTCACCCCATCGCCATGCCGACAATCCGACTAAAGACCTAGCCTGTTCGATTCAATCAAACCGCCGTCGGAGGCTCGTGCCCCAGATCGGTTGAGCCTCGATTCAAATGTGCTCGCCCAGTGTCAGACTCGACAAATCGTCCGCATTTGTCTCAAAAACAGGCAACACCACCGTAAAAGTCGTCCCCTGTCCCGCCGCTGATACCAGTGTGATGCTGCCGCCATGAAACTCAACACACCGCTTCACAATCACCAATCCCAATCCCGTTCCCGGAACGTCCCCCACATTTGAAGCTCGATTGAACGACTCAAACAAATGCTCTTGATCCTTCTCCGGAATCCCAATCCCGCGATCAGCAATGGAACAAATCGCACTGACTCCCTTGCGCTCGATTCTAACAGTCACCCGTTCCCCAGTGGGCGAATACTTCACCGCATTCGAAATGAGATTTCCCAATATGTGCCGAATCAAGGCTTCATCTCCCACTGCCCCATCCAGCTCCTCTTCCGACTCGATTTGAATCGGACACCGGCTTTCGGAAATGGAATGCTGTTCATCGACGATCTTTTGAATGAGCCCCACCAAGTTCAAAGGCATCGGCTTGAATCCTAACTTCCCAGCTTCGACACGCCCAAGTAACAACACATGCTCCATCAGGCTCGCCATATTCCGCGTCGCCGAATAGATATCGTCACAGAGTTCCCGCCTCTTGTCCGCAGACAGCTTCTCGTCGTAATGTCGGATAACCTCCACCGCAGACATCGTCACTCCAAGAGGTGTCCGAAATTCATGACTCACCATCCCCACAAATCGACTCTTCAACTCACCCAATTCACGCTCTGCCAGCAACGCCTCGTTTAACTCCTTCCGCGCAGCCTCCAACTCGGCCGTGCGCAATGCCACCCTCTCCTCCAAGGTGTGATTAAGCGTCAGCATCGCCTCTTCCGCCCGCTTCGTTTCCGTAATGTCATTGTGAACGGTCACCACCTCTAACACCCGACCTTCAACGTCTTTGACGGGATACAAGACCCCCCCAATCCATCGGGTCTGAGGCGGATCCGTATTCACAGGGAACGGCACCGGCGGCACATCCACAGTCTGACCCTCATCAAACGCTAACCGAATCAAATTCACCGCTCCTGTCTTAATCAAATCAGGGTCTTTCAATGGATTGAATGCCAACCCCTGTTCTTCTGTCAGGTGAAACAGTTTACGCCATGAAGCATTCACCCTCTTGGTCTGCCCGTCCGGTCTGAAAATCTGCACACTCAGTGGACTCTGTTCAAACAACAACCGCCACCGTGTCTCACTCGCATGCGCCGCTTCACTCGCTACCCTGCTCTCTTGAAGTACCTCCTCACGCATGCGTCTTTCCCGCCCCCTAAAATACATCGACGACGCAACAAAGCCGCAGCCTAGTGCCGCCAAACTCGTAGCGAGAAAATGCATTTCCATCCGCTAAGCCATTCAACACCCAGCAGAAAAACGCAAACCCAAAAATAACGGACTCCCTAGGACCGATTCCATCCAGGAAAATGCCTCATCACACCGGCAAAAAACGCACAAAGCCAATTCAGGCTTTGTGCGCTCCCAATGGGACAGTCACACGGTTCCATTCGTCTATTTTTGAGCCGCTGAGCGCACGATCACTGAACTGATGTCATCCAGAACCACCACCGCTTCAAACAACTCCTGCCCCACCAACTCCGAGAGGTGGAGGATCGATGCGCTGACCTGAGCCACTTTGCCCTTGATCGTCTCACCTGACTCCAGTCGCAACTCGACCACCTGTCCTACCTGTCGTTGCAGCACCGCTTCAATCGTATCGTTGGCCTTGTATCCAAGCCCGATCGAAGGAGCCGCACAAGCCATGTTGCATACCACGACGGTCACAAAGAGAATGAGAAATGTTTTCATAGTTAGATTGAGTTAGAGATTCAGCCGGCACTTCTTATTTGATCAGAAGGAGATTGCCTGGATACCGCAACAGCCACCCTTGCTGCGCCTTCAAAGCTCCAATCATTACCAAAACCAGCATCGCAAAGCTCAATACACTGGTGCCGATACTCACTAGTGTCGCCAAAGCCATCGACCCTAGCAGTCCGCTGATGAATCCGATTGGAAACAGGACAATCAAAAGCGTGATCCCCATGTTGAGCGCCTCCTTGCCATGCGCATCCACAGCAGGACTCGCTTTTCGTTTCAAGGGCCAGACGATCAATGGAATCAAATGGGCCAGAAGCACAAAAGTCCGTTCCTTGTCTATGGACATGTCTCCTTGGCCAAAGGCTGGAGCAGCTTCAATACGAATGGGAAGGCGATTACTAGGGTCAAGTGTTTCAGTTTTCATATGGGATTCAAATAGCGTGTTGATGATGTCATTCAGGATGACCCCACCATCATGAACCCCTCGCCCCAAACCCGCTATCGGACCTCCGTCCTAGGACCAAAGTCGGAGCCCTACCCAATCGAGTTCAGATCGGAACTCGCCCAACCTCTCAACCCATCCGCGCACATCGACGTGCCATTCACCACCTGGTATCGACCCCAAATCTCAATTGAATCACCTCCCAAAAGGCAACGCTCTCTCTCACTCATTGCAAATCGCGCTCGCCACGCCTCCTCTTCCAAACCTAACACGTTCGAGCGCCGCGCCTCAGCCGCCACTTCCTTCACACGATCTTCATATCGCATCAAGTGCCCAAGTGGATCATCTATCACACCAAAGTGTGTCAGATACAGTCGACTAAACTCACGCTCTCTCAATCTCTTCACCGATTGCAGGTAGGGCTCGAGTTCAAATTGAGGCGGCGCCGCCGCTACCGACAGATAAGCAGATCCTTCCAACTTCACGCCCGCCACATCCCCAGTAAAACATACATCGTTGACCGCAAAAGCATGATGATGCCTGGCGTGTCCCGGCGTCTCAATGGCGACGATTCGCTCATCTCCAAATGCAATTTCCTCCCCATCTCGAAGCGCAGTCACCCTCTCCTGCGGCGCCGGCATCACTTCCCCCCATAAGGATTCAAACGCCGCCCCATAGACCTGCCTCGCCCCATCGATCAGTCGACTGGGTTCCACCAAATGCCTCTCCGCCCGCGGATGACAGAACACCTGGGCACCCTGATTCGCCCACCACCCAGCTGCACCCGCATGATCCAAATGCACATGCGTCACAAAAACCTTTGTCACTCGTTCCAATGCCACCCCGCATTCAAGAATCCCATCACGCAACCGCTCCAAGGTACTTCCAGGCCCCGTCTCAATCAATGCAACCTCACCTCCGCTCTCCAAAAGATACGCCGCAATCACTCCCGGCACTCCTTGGAATCTCAAATCAATCGTGTGGACCTTCATTCCCATATCTCCTTCACCGCGAAAACGACCTTCTGTTCCTCCCAAAGCCACTTTCACTGGATCATTGAAACGGCACAAACAAAAAATGAATCACTACCCGTCGCCTTCCTCCATCCAACAACAATCACGATGACTCACTCTCAAACGAGGGCCTCGCTCCGTTTCCCACCCCTCGATGGAATAGCCTGATACCTCATCCTAGAACCGACCACCACGACCCGTCGGATTCGGATCCATGTCCAAAGGAACCGTAACCTGTGGGAAATCCTTCAGTGTCAGCGAGAACAGCAATCCAAAATCACTCACACCATTTCGGTTGTCCCGAACCATTGCTCCGATCGAAGCCGACCAACTGCTCAAATCGCGATGCACCGAATAGCTTTGAAACTCAAGCGTGCTGTCGTCCATTTCATACACATGGTTCATCGAGAAACCCCAGTTCTCGTTCACGCGCGTGTAGATCCGCGAGAACACCAAACTGCTGTCCTGAAATAGAGGGTGTTCATTCATGAACTGTTGCCCAAGAGTCAAAGAAAGCCGCTTCGTCGGCAACCACGTAAATCCGTAGTTCGCCTCAGTGAAGTTGTCATCACCACCGCCAATCGGAAGTTGTGTGTCCGCCCACAGACTAATCCAAGGAACAGGCCGCCAGAACAACTCGTTGTACACATTGGATATGTTCCGATCAAACTCAGGATCCTCAAAGAAGAGATCCGCATAGGTGTTCAAACCCGCCCATGTATAGGTTTGTACCGCCTGCTCGGTGGCCTCCCGGAACGTCCCGTTCTCAGCAGACTGATAGTCGCGTTTCGTTTGTAGCAAGTTCCGCATCCCCACTCGTGCCACATTCCAGGACCGCAAATCGTCAACTGCCGTATACAACGGCACGTCCAGTGAACGGGGCCGCGTCGTCGGAGCCAACCGATCAATGGAAGGAAAACCAACTGGCACATCAGCACTCAAATAGGAGTAGTTCATGTACGGTTGAAAAATATGACGCAGCCCGTCCAATCCAAGCGTCTTACTCTGAACATCATCCCACGTCTTGGTCAGCTTAAATGACACATCCATACCCGCGCTAAACAGCCCCTTCGTTCTGTTGGAAAAACCGTCTGCACCCTCAATATTGCTGTACTGGGTGACGCCCCCACCAATACGAGGCACCACATTCAACCATCCAAAAAACGTCTTTGGATACAGGAACTCGTGGTAACTGTGCAATCGGGTGAACCCAGGCTCTTCCAATCGACTCTTCAAGATAGCCAAGGCCTGCTGAACCTCGTTATTCGCCACAATGGACTGCGGATCAAGACCCAACACGCGCCGAAAGCCTGATTCATTCGAAACCGATGCTGTCGTGGGAAGTCCAGATAGGGGATCAATCGCCTGGTCCTGCTTCAGGAATTCTTCACCATCTTTGATCAATTGCCTGGTTTGATCGACTTCCACACTCCCAAACTTCTCCTGGTAAATGCCACCCGTCGTATTGCCCTGATAAAACAACCCTGTGTCAAAGATGGGTTGGCGAATGAAGTCGAATGCCAATTCCGGCAGTCGGCTCGCGGTCCGATAGAAGTCATTCAACTGAAATCGAGTCATCAATGTTGCCACATACCGATCATCCGTATGCACCAACGAGATCTGATTATCAGGCTCACGATTCGCACGAAACTCCTCGAAAAAGAAATCCTGATAAAAGAACTCATCGCTCATCTTGTTCAGGTCGATGTCCACATACCACGTGCTCTCCTCAGGACCTGGCACGTAAATGCGATGCTGGAAGTTGACGCGATATCTTCCCGTATCCAACGACTGCCGCTCAAAAGCTTCTCCTGCTCCCCCAGTCTGAGTCAAAGTCGGGTCGCTATCCTGAGCGTAATAAAGCTTCAAAGTTCCGAAGTTCGCCTGATTGTCCCTATGGCGCATCGAGATCAAATCCACACCACCAGCAACACCCCTCGAACTCCTCAGATCGAGCCGATACTTCGCCAGGGTATGGTCGCCATGAATGACCCCATATTGATTCAACAAGAAAGCTCCCCAGTTACTGCTCCAACCCGGCGTAAACGTGTATCCCACCTCGTCATCAAGTGGTTGGGAGATATACGGCAGCCAGAGAACAGGCGTGTTCCCCGCGTAAAGAGTCACCTGCTTCATCACAATCCGGTTCTCCGGATAAATCGTCATCTTCTTCGCCCGAACCTTGTAATTCGGATTCGCCACATCATGGGTCGTAAAGAAAGCGTTCTCTCCATCAATCCGCTCAATGAACTTCGTTTCGGTTTCAAACTTGTCGGTCGAGTAAAGCACCGTCCCTGAGCCCTTCGCCATCGAACTGCGAATGTTGTTCCCCGTCAAATCGCCAGTCTTGATGTTGTAAACAATGCTGTCGCTCCGGTAAGTGATCCCCTCTTTCCATACCAGCACGTCTTCACGCGCCATCACATCGCCTGTGTTCGCGTTGTAATCCGCCCGACCCGCTTTGATCTCCGTCCCGCCGTATTCGATTTGCACATTCCCAGTGGCCGAGGCAATCCCAGTTACCGGATCAAAAGTCGTCTCAAGACCCTCAATGTTGATGTTACTGGTCAGGTTTTGAAGAAAATCCTGAGCGCCAACTGAGGCGCCAATCACCAAAAACAAGGCCAGGAAAGGGAGGTGACGATGTGTGGAAGTCATGGATCAATTTTAAGAGAGATTCCACAGCTGACTGAGAGCACAAAATCAGCCGTGTACGAGGCAGTCCTCTTTATCAGATAGGCCACGGGTTGGCGGGTGACAAGGCAAAAGATGGGATACCTCGGCTCCCCAGGAACACTTTTCCGCCAACTTCCTCCCCAAGCGGAATCCGAACCCGTTTCGACCCCTTTTTCACCCCAAACACCCTCCTAAAGCGCAAATCCGCTCAAAATGCCTCGATTCGACCGGGGTGATGGACAGTCGATTTCCCCGCCGCAAAATCAGCATTTCCGCCAACCTTGGATCCCCCTTCAACTCTTCCAGACTGACAAAATTCGGGAAATCCGCCTCCCAAGTCACCTCCACCATCAGCCAACGTGGGTCGCTTGGCAGACTCTTGGGATCGAAATAGTCTGATTCAGAATCAAATTGTGTCGGGTCCGGATACGCCGCTTTCGAAACCTTCACCAACCCCGCAATGCCCGGCACCGCCGTATTCGAATGGTAGAACAACCCAAGATCACCCACCTTCATCCCATCCCTCATGTAATTCCTCGCCTGATAATTCCGCACCCCATTCCAAGGCTCCGTCTTCTTCTTGCGCTTCTTCAGGTCGTCAAAAGAAAACTCATCGGGCTCGGATTTGAATAACCAGTAATTCATGTCCGCAAATGACGCCGAGGATTCCCTATGTCAATCTCAGGGAACCTCACTTCCACTTCTGAAGGTTGATTTTTGCTCTCCTTCGCTCCCTTTTGCTCCCAGTGTCCAATCCCTCCCCGCCAACCACGAGCCGCATTCGTTTGGCAGCCCTCTTTTTCCTCATGGCTCTCCCCATGGGCATGTGGACAGTCCCCCTCGGCAATGTGATGATCGCCTTCCAAAAAGGCCACCTCCTCCCCTGGGTCCTCGCCACCGGCGGCATCAGCGCCTTCATCTCACCCCTCGTCATCGGCGCTCTCGCAGACCAGCGCGTCTCCCCCACTCTCATCCTCCGC
>Ga0164292_10004785_pt1 | contig 11024 bp, 9 predicted proteins | sample GEODES117metaG_FD_111486 | JGI IMG/M metagenome (GOLD analysis project Ga0164292, IMG submission 111486) | Eutrophic lake water microbial communities from Lake Mendota, Wisconsin, USA - GEODES117 metaG | ecosystem: Environmental > Aquatic > Freshwater > Lake | place: USA: Lake Mendota, Wisconsin... | reverse complement strand
GTTGTCAATATATATGGTCTCCTTTTAATACCCTGAATAGTTTAACGGATAGTGTCGTTGTTGCGATGCCAAATGATACAACCATTTACAAGGTAATTGCGAGTAAATTGGGGTGTTCTGTTACAGGATCCATAAGAATTAATGTTGATGATGTTCAATGTGAAGAGCCAAATATTTTTGTTCCCAATGCATTTACACCAAATAATGACGGGAATAACGATGTATTACTTGTCAGAGGACGCTGGATAACTTCCCTTCGGTTTGTGGTTTACAACAGATATGGGCAAGAGCTTTTTACCACTAATAATCAGTTAGAGGGTTGGGATGGCACCTACAAGGGGAAAGATTTGGGCCCCGATGTTTTTGGTTACTATCTTACCGTTCGGTGCTTAGATGGTGGAAATTTTGCCAAACGCGGAAACGTAACGTTAATTAAATAAGACGTTGTATATTTGTAGAAATTCTTATTAAGGTGCTGAATAGATTCTTATTTTTTATAATGTTTGTACTGCCTTGTTTTAAATTGTCCGGACAATGTACTTCGGTTAAAATAGAAACCGATGCATTTGATAGCACAAGGGTAGTTTACGATAAACCTATAAACATTGGCGGATTGGTCACTTCTAATTTCGAAGTGGAAGAGGGAAATAAAATGGTGGAAGAAGCTAAATTATTAGTTACTTATGCCGAAAATGATTCAATTGAGTCGTTCTTTCTTACGCTGGCTTTAATGGAATGGGAATATCAGGTGCTCGAAGCAGGAGAAAATGTAATGCTTTTATTGGAAAATGGGAGTATTGTCAAGTTAAATACGGTGGAGGATAGGGGAACGCTGGATAAAAAAACAAATATGAGGAGATACGAGGCAGTCTGTGTCCTCCCCATCGATTTGTACTACGCTTTGGCTCATTTCAAAACAGAGAAAATCAGGTTGCAATACAAAAGCGGCATAAAAAGAACCGTTTCCTTGTTTACGGAACAACAAAAAAAGTTTCAGCAAACCATCCGTTGTGTAGGGGAAGCGGCAGGGGTAATGCCTGTTAAGCCTTAGATTAATTTATTTATAGGCTTTTATCCATGCAAATGCCATGTTTTCCATGACCTTCTGTAGTTCTGCCTGGTTATCTTTTTGATCCGCGAGACTTGTTAATGAAGGTAGGTTCTTTGCATAATAAAGTTGTTGATTTGGCATTTCTGTCAATGTACTGGCGCAAATTCTTGCGTAAGGAAAATCAGGATCAACCTCAAGCATTATATCAGAAATAAAACGGACTACTTTTTTATAAGCCAGGAAAAATCCATTTTTGTTTTCTTCGGTAACTTCCTTAATTCTATATACCTTATCAGCTTGACTTACCATGATGCTATGCAGAATATCTTCATCAATGTAGGAAATTTCATCGTTTTTCATCATACTATCCAGTATGCCAGCTATTGCAATTTTTAGTTTCTCTTCAGGAGAAGTAATATTTTCTAATTTATGTTGAATGTTAACATACATATACTCCCAATACCAATTAGACAAATAAACCAGGAGTAGGTGTTTGTTTTCAAAATATCTATAAATAGACGCTTCGGTTGAATTTATTTTAGCAGCTAATTTTTTAAACGTAAAATGTTCAAATCCTAGTTCGTCAATAAGAATAATGGAATATTTTAATATACTCTGTCCTAAAGTGGTTTCTTTCGGATCCCTTAGGTATAATCCAATATGAATGTTTACCGGCATTTTAATTTAGGATTTATAGAATTTAAAACTGCAAAATACGACTAAAATTTTTATCAAAAGGATAATTTAAATCTTTAATTTCGCAGTCAATTTTACATAAGAAATTTTTTTTTCATGAATGAACTGGAGATTAATAAGCGGAAAACATTTGGGATTGTAAGTCACCCTGATGCGGGCAAAACTACCCTTACTGAAAAGCTGCTCCTTTTCGGAGGCGCTATACAAGTAGCCGGTGCGGTTAAGTCCAATAAAATAAAAAAATCAGCCACTTCCGATTTCATGGAAATTGAAAAACAAAGAGGTATTTCCGTGGCAACCTCAGTGATGGCTTTTGATTATAAGGATCTTAAAGTGAATATTTTAGATACTCCCGGTCATGAGGATTTTGCTGAAGACACCTATAGAACCCTTACCGCCGTAGATAGTGTGATTGTAGTAATCGATGCTGCAAAAGGCGTTGAAAGTCAAACCGAAAAATTAGTGAAGGTCTGCCGTATGAGAAATACGCCTATCATTGTTTTTGTGAATAAATTAGATAGGGAAGGGAAGGACGCATTTGATCTTCTGGATGAAATAGAAAGTAAACTCGATATTCAGGTGACTCCCCTGAGCTGGCCCATCGGGATGGGACAGCATTTTAAAGGCGTTTTTAGTATTTTCGAGAAAAATTTAAAGTTATTTAAGCCTCATGGAAAGCAAGATGAGGAGGATACTATAGAAATTGCCTCTGTGAATGATCCTCTCCTGGAGAAAATAGTGGGTATTCAAGATGCTAAAACTCTGAAGGAGGAGGTGAAGTTAATTGCTGAAGTCTATCCTGCCTTCGAAAGGGAAGATTATCTTTTGGGGATGATTTCTCCGGTATTTTTTGGTAGTGCTATTAATAATTTTGGGGTAAGAGAATTGTTGGATTGTTTTATTCAAATAGCTCCCCAACCCCTGCCAAGGCAAGCGGAGGAAAGAATTATTGAACCTAATGAAGCGGGCTTTTCTGGATTTGTATTTAAAATACACGCAAATATGGATCCCAATCATCGAGATAGAATCGCTTTCCTTAGAATATGTTCAGGCGTTTTTCATCGAAATACTAATTATTTGCATGTAAGACAGAATAGAAAACTGAAATTTTCTAATCCAACGTCCTTTATGGCAGCTAAAAAGACCATAGTGGAAGAGGCTTTTCCCGGTGATGTTATTGGCCTTTACGATTCTGGAAATTTTAAAATAGGTGATACCTTAACAGAAGGTGAAGTGCTGCATTTTAAAGGAATCCCACGATTCTCTCCTGAAATGTTCAGATACGTGAATAATGTGGATCCACTTAAAACCAAACAATTAGCAAAAGGATTGGATCAGTTGATGGATGAAGGTGTTGCTCAATTGTTTACCAAAGAATTTGATGGCCGAAAGCTAATAGGTACGGTAGGCGCCCTTCAATTCGATGTTATTCAATACAGATTGTTACATGAATATGGTGCATCTGTACAATTTGAACCAGTAAATCTATATAAAGCTTGTTGGATAAGTGCCGAAAAAGATTCAGATCTCCAGGCATTTCTGCAAAGACGAAAAAGAGACCTCGCCAAAGATAAATCTGGAAAATGGGTGTATCTCGCCGAATCTCCCTGGGCATTGAAGTTATTACAAGAGAATAATCCAGAAATTATTTTCCACTTTATTAGCGAATTTGAGTAAGGATTTTAACGGACTTTTCTTCCTTTCCACCGATAAACTGGAAATAAACTGGCCATTATACCTACCCAGGCAATATACAATGTATGTATGTTCTGCGATAGGAAGAAGTACTTTTCTAATTTTCTTTTGTTGAAAAATCTTATGGCTTCTCTCTGTAAAAGATAGTCACTAAAGATTTTAAATATATAAAGTACACAAAACATTGGAAAAAAAATGCTCGTTTGTATGATGCAGAGAACCCCTAAAATGACAATTGTCAAGGATACAATGAATAGGACGGAAAGAGAAAAATTGATATTCATTTCTTTATAAGCATTATTCTTACTCGCCCATCTAATTCTTTGTCTTAGTAACGATTTTATAGAATGTTCAGGTTGCGTAACTACAACGGCCGATAGTGTTTTTAAAAATTGAATGCTTTTTGGATAATGTTGGTGAAAATGATGCAGTAAAAACATATCGTCTCCTGAAGCCTTATTTGGAAATTGGGCATACCCACCCAGGTCGTTAAATACTTGTTTTGAAAAGCCCATATTTGCTCCATTAGCTAAAAGTTGGTTGCCTGACTGATAGCCAGCTCCCGTTATAACCATCATACCGATCATATCGAGAGCCTGAAATGAAGTCAAAAGGTTGGGGTTTTTATCTGAAATAACAACAGGACCACCAATAAATACACAATCTTCTTTTATGAATTGTTCAGAAAATGTAGTAATCCATGAAGGTGGAACGATACAATCAGCATCGGTTAAAAGGATATATTTTCCCTTCGATGCGTTTATACCCGTTTGAATGGCCTCTCTTTTATAAGAAACTATTGTTTTTTCATGCCTTTTGGCAGTTGAAGAAAGATATTTTAGATTTGCTCCCGATGCTTCAAATTTTTTAATTAATTCGGCTGTTTTATCCGTAGAAAAATCATCAACAATTATAATCTCATATTTATCGAGAGGATAGTCTTGATTAAGTAAACTTTGAATGCAGTGTGATATATTCTTTTCCTCATCTCGCGCTGCCACAACAACGGAGATAAAAGGTCTATTATCCAGATTATTTCTACCAGGTAAAAATTTTAAGTTACGCCAGTTTTTTAGATAGCTGACGACAATATATAAATAAGAAAAACCAAAAACCAAACTAAGAACAATACCCACAAAAAACATTACACTAAGTCTCTTGGATCAGCTTTTTTTATAGGTATTTGACTTTCCAGCTCCTCAAAATCTGCCCAATCACTCGTTTGATTATTCCCAGTGTTCATTTGGTTCTTTTTAAATTGTCTGTTTATTAGCGCCTGGAATAACAAATAAACCAATACAATGGGAAGAAATAGTATAGATAAACCAGTTTGAATCAAACCAGAAATAGGATTATCCTTGATTTTTCTTCCCAAATATTTTATATGATGGAGTATCACTTTGGCATCAAAAACTAATATCAATATAAAGAGTACAGGGGTTAAATAATACAACAAAATGAAGAGTGCCCTGAGAAAAAGAAAAATTATGAATAAGAACAAACCCATTATCAATAAACCCAAAAAGGGAAATTTTCCTGCGGTGTTAAAACTGCGATAAATCATGTTTAATAAATTTTGATAACAATATAATAATCATTTCCTAAATAATGTTTTATTGGTATAGAACTTTCATAACAACACTTAGTTTTATACTAAAATAAATTTAGTTTATATTTGTAAAAATTTTCAAGCATGCGTAAATTATCAGGGTTCGTTTTTTTGATTATGTTCGCTCTTTTGCAGACGGGACTAACGGGTCAATCTACTATTCAAGTAATATGTAATCTAAGCGGTGGGGGTAATTCTCTTTTTTTATATGAATTTAACGGTTTTGGGTTTTCACCAAAGCATAGTGTAACTGCTCAGACACCAGGACAATTTGTTATGGATGTTCCCCGGCAAACTCCAAGAATGTTTTATATTGGTCAAAATTCCGATCAGGTTATTCCTGTCATTCTTGGGCAGGAAGATAAGGTTGAAATAACCGGTAATTCTGAAAGTATGGGTACAGCAGTCATTTCAAATTCAAAGGAAAATGATGGATATAATAATCTGAAGAATATCATTGGAGGCCTCAATAACGAAATGGGTGAAATTTTAAGGGGCTTAAGTGAAGGAAATCCCGCAAATCAAAACCAGTTGGTAAATCAGCTGGCTGGCTTAGATGCTAAAAAACTTAGATTATTGGATTCCCTAAAGGTAGTAAATCCTTTTCAGTATAGAGTGATGGCTTTGAATGCTTACCAAAGTTATCAATTAAACAATAAGGATAATCGTTATCCTGACGAGTTAAGTTATTTTCTAAATGAATTTTTTGCGAAAGTTGATTTCTCAGATCCTGGCTATAATCACTTGATTTGGTTGTACGAAACCTTTAGAACTTATGTGAATGTTATGGTAAATGCTGGCGTAGTAGAAAACCAGGTGGAATATTTTATTGAGAATATTATTAGTAAAATTCCAGAAGGTTCTCATGCCCGCATGCAATGTTTAGGTGCAACCATTGCAGTAATGCAATCTCTTAAACACCCTTTATTGGCAAAATATGGTAAAAGATTCGTTACAGAGTATCAAGACAAAGCGCCTGACGCTGCAATGGAAATTTCTGAAATGTTGGAAAGAACGATGCGTTTAATGGAGGGAGCAAAAGCACCTGAATTTACCCAGGTTTCTCCGGAGGGTACACCAGTTAAACTTTCTGATTTTAAAGGAAAATATGTGTTACTTGATTTTTGGGCATCCTGGTGTGGGCCTTGCAGAAAGGAAAATCCTAATGTGGTTAAGTTATATAATAAATATAAAACCAAAGGATTTGAGATATTGGGTATCAGCCTTGATCAAAATAGAGAGCGTTGGTTACAGGCTATTCAGGCAGATCAACTTACCTGGAAACATACCAGTGACTTAAAAGGCTGGTCCAATGAGGTGAGTAAATTATATGAAATTTCAGCTATTCCAAAAACGTTTTTGGTGGATCCCAATGGTATGATTATCGCCAGGGATTTAAGGGGTGCGGAACTAGAAAGAAAACTGGCAGAAATCTTTACTGAAAAATCTACTCAGGGAGGGAATTAAACGGAAGTTTTTATTTTCCCTTGTAAGTCAGTACTGATTTTTGATCATCTCTTAGCCATACCTTTGCCGCCTGTTGGATTTCTTCGGCGGTTAAAGATTGGTATATCTCTGACTCCGCATTCATCAAATCGGCGTTTCCCAAAGCTTCGAAAAAGCCTAAGTTCATCGATTTAGATTGAATACCCATTTCTGAAAGTACTAAGGTACTTTCAGCTTTGTTTTTCCATTTCTGTAGTTCAGCGGATTCAATCAACTGGTTTTTAAGTTCATTTATCTCCTTACTTATAATTTCCTCGGCATCCTGTAAAGAAATTTTTTCCGTAGGTCTTCCTTCACATCCAATAAGGCCCGGATCAAAATCACCCGTAACGTAACAATCAATTTGGTTAAAATATTTGTTTTCCCGGGTTAACCGGTGTATTAATCTGGACGATGGACCATTACTGAATATATCACTTAGCAAATCAACAGCATAAAATGCTTTATCCGCCCGTGCGGGACATGGAAAGGTCATATATATGGCATCAACGGGAACTTCAGCTTGACTTTGTTTACGCCTTGCTTCTTTCTTTGGGGGTTCTGAGGTATAATTCTTTTTAATAGTTTTGCCAGATGGAATATCATTAAACCATTTCATGGCCAATTCCTTCATCCTTTTTATAGAAATAGGTCCAGCTATAACCAATATGGCATTACCCGGATGATAATATTTATTGTAAAATTTTTTAACGTCGGTTAAATTGGCTTTTTCAATGTGACTTGGATGTACCCCAATAGTTGGCCATTTATAAGGGTGTTTTTCATAATTTAATGCAGATAATTCATGCCATACATCGCCATAAGGCAGATTAAGACAGGTTTCATAAAATTCTTCAACCACTACTTTTTTTTGCACATCAAGGACCTCTTTTTGAAGCATTAACTCTAACATCCTGTCAGATTCTAACCATAATGCAGTTTCAATATTTATGGCTGGCAGTGTAGTGAAAAAATGGGTATAATCATGATTGGTATATGCATTATTTTCCCCTCCAGCTCTTTGCATAACCCCATCATAATCAGGAATATTTACAGATCCCCCAAACATTAAATGCTCGAAAAGATGGGCAAAACCTGTTTTTTCAGGATGCTCGTCTCTTGACCCTACCTTGTAAAGCACGCTAATACTTGCTATGGGCGTATTTTTATCTTCATGCATCAATACCGTTAGCCCATTTTGAAGAACCATTTTTTCGTAGGAGATCATGCTTTATTATTAAGATTTAATTCTTGATATTCGTTAAAATGTCCTCGTGCCTGAATAGTATAGTGGAACTTTTTTGAATGGAATATATAGAAAATCAGGAAAGGAATACCCGCGATAAGAAAATATCTTAAATTGTTAAGTATGCCCAAGAGAAAAGTAATTTTTCCTACATCGTAGAGTATTTCGTTCATAATTTATACATTATTCAGCCACAATTTATTCTTCGTCATCATCATCTTCTTCACTTAATAAATCCAAAAACTCATCCTGAGATAAAGTTCCCGTAGCAAACTGCCTTACTAACTGTTTTAAGTGTGTCATAGCAGCTTCAATAGAAGCCGCGCTCATATCCCACTGATTAATCAGGTTTAAATAGAAGTGAACGATGGCTTCAATAGCCTCATCCTGAGTTACTTTTCTCCAATCTTTGAGATCTAAGCCCAACAAAAGATTTAGCAATCTTTCTACGACGTAACTAATGGCAATGGCCTCTCTTTTTTCGCCAAATTCTATTTTTTCAAGCAATTCGGATCGTTCCTGAGCCATTGGAAGGAGCGCCTGAAATAATAATGAGACTAGCAAATAGGGGATTCTTCTCCCTCCACTTTTCGCATCAACCGCTTGTAAAATTGCATCAAGAACCTGATGGATATATTCGTCTTCCACCCATTCCGGCTGCTCTACCACACCTTCAAATATAATTTGAACTAAATCAAGAATCTGGTCCTCACTTAATTTTATTGTATATCTTCCATTTTTGCGTTCCATACTTATGGCTGTAGCAAATTGCTGCAAAGCTTCTATAAGCAAATGGCGGAATTGAGTGTCATTTACCTCTAATAAAATGGTTAATCGTCCCGCACTTTCTTCAAATAGGTTTCGAAGAATTTCTAAACCTATTTCCGGATGATCAATAGATAAAAGATGAATGGCCCCAGCCGATTCTTGTGCAATTTCCCTTAATCCTGGTGCCTCTTGTATTAATTCAGGTTGTGTGGCAATGGCTAGCAGGACGGCCTCAACCAATTCGTCGGTTTGGTCTTCAATTATCCCATTGGACAAATCTAATCCTACTGCATCAGATAAAATAAGTTCTAAAATAGCTAATCCAGTGGTGTTTGGATTTTCAGAAACCAAATCTTCAATGGCATAAGCGATGACGTCCATTAATTGCTTGGTTTTATGCAAGCCAGCTCTCTCACCGGGAGGAAATAACCAGGCAATTACTAAATTAAAGGCATGCTCTAATACTGTTTTTTCTGAAGGAGATTCACCGTATTGTATCCGATCCATTAAATGTGGACTCCTTTCTATCGCCTCCAGTTCGGACTCAATGACCTGAGTAAGTAAGTCATACCCTAATCGTTGATCCGCGGGTATCTTCGATAAGGTGCGGAATGGAATGGCCAATACCTCTCTAATCATGGGGTTACCTTCAAATGAGGTAGTCAACCAGTTAGGATTTTTTATAACAGCATCCAACAATAATTCTACGAAGGAAAGTAATTGCCCCGGGGTTAATTGAGGGTGCTTTGAATTGGATGTTTCATTGGCAGAAAGGGCAGCTAAAATTTCCCTCAATCCTGCAATAAGAAGATACTCTTCTTTCCCATTTTCTAAGGATACCCTCAGGTTTAGTTGTAAAGCAGATTTTTCTAAAATCATGCGTGTTAACTCAGGAAGCAGGTTGAGTTGCTGAATTTTTGATTCTTTCAATGCATCAGAAACGCCAGAGAACAAGTCATCCCATGTATTTTCGGCCGCTATAAGGTGCGGATGTTGTGAAAATAAAGCCAATGCAGCTTCTACCATTTGATCGGCCCATTGACGATCAAAACCATACCTGAAGCCAAATCCTGTGTCAGGGGAAACGATAATTTTTATGAAGGTCAAACCTAACTCACTAGGGTAGGTCTGTAAAATTTCTTCTAAAGTAAATGAAATTAATGACCTGAATAGGGCTATGTTTTTTCCTTCACTCATTTCATTTTGGCGATGAAATGCCGCTGAAATAACTAACAATACACCGCGATCTAAAATACTTTTATCTCCAATCTTATCTAGATTGTTTTCCCAAAGGGTTGGATTTTCAGCAGCACATTGTAGATATTTGTCTAACAAAAAGCGTTGTAAAACATGATTGCTTTTTATGGCATCGGGTAAACTTTCTTTTATTATATCAAAACCTTGGAGTAATTGATAAATAGGCGACGTATTTTGAGTATCTGAGGTAACTAAATAGGGAAATTTAATAATGACGTCCAATATTTTTCCGGCATTTTCGAGAAATAATTCTTTGCTTTCTAACGTATTTGAAAGAATATTTTTCTCATTAAATTGCCATATAGCGTACATGGAAGCACTAATAACAGGGAATTTTTCTGTTAAGTAAGCAATATTAACTATACCCTTTTCTAAAGAAAGGGTTAAGAATCTTCCGGCAATTACATCTTGAATTCCTTTGTTTTCTCCTTTTTTGTACCAGCTCAACAGCGGACTAACAGGTAGTTGGTTATTCTGTTGATTTCCAGCGCTTTCAAAGGCAATACGAAGGAATACATCAAATACAAACATCCTGTCTTTTGCCTCCAGCGGAATATGTTGATAGACAAAATAGACCCTTTCCAAAGTTAAATGTACGTTCGCCTCATCTAAGTAGCGAAAAAAGGATAATTCAAGGGTCGTAGTAACGGCTTCTTTGTAAAAAAGCAGATGGGTACTTTCTCCAGGAAATTCCTCTGTTTTTAACAGGATAAAGGTGAATAATTGCTCCATCAACCTGGAGTATTGGGCAGAATCTTGTTGAAATGCATCCGTGGCTTCGTGCGCAATTAATCCAACTTTTAATATGTCGGAAAGAATATCTTTTCCCTTGATAAAATTTTCCTGAATTAAAAAATAGCGCAAAAATTCTTTAAGGAATAGCTGGCTATTTGGGTTAAATTGCGTTGGAAGCTTATTAAGAGCTGCCAAACTATGACCTATTAAATTAGGTACTATGTGTTTATGATTTCCCGAAAAAGATGGATAGTTTGCCAACGGATTCAGTTCTGTGTTGCGAAAGGCAAGTAAACGATTTTCAATTTCCTCCTGAGAAATTTCATAATTGACAGCTTTTAAGAAAGCTATTAATTCATTTTGTTTACTGATTGGCAGGGTTTTACCCCATTCCAGGAATAAGTTAATATATGAAATCAATGTTATTGTTTTATTTGTACATGTTTTTTAATAAGCCATAAACCCAAACATCGCCGCGATCG
>Ga0164292_10004783_pt1 | contig 11025 bp, 6 predicted proteins | sample GEODES117metaG_FD_111486 | JGI IMG/M metagenome (GOLD analysis project Ga0164292, IMG submission 111486) | Eutrophic lake water microbial communities from Lake Mendota, Wisconsin, USA - GEODES117 metaG | ecosystem: Environmental > Aquatic > Freshwater > Lake | place: USA: Lake Mendota, Wisconsin... | reverse complement strand
TTTATTTAATAATAAGAAAACAAATTTCAATGCTAATTTTTCATTGAATGATGTAGAAAGAAATAATAATAGTAACTCATTCACACAAAGTTTAATTCCGGGTAATTTATTTAATAGATCTTCTAATGCAAGATCTGTTACTAGAAACCAACAACAAAGCTATGGTAGCACCATTGACAAAACAGTATCAGAAACCTTTTCTTATAGATTTACACCTACTATAGGCAGGCAACATGGAACTTCTGAATCCTATGATACGACAGAAACTTTTTTACCCGACGCTTTTAAAACTAAAACCAATGCCAATCGATCTGCATCCACTTCTGTGACCGATGCAAGTAATGCGGCTAGTAATTTATTATTAAGAAAAAAGTTCGCTAAAAAAGGAAGAACTATTTCATCTACCATTACCAATAGTTATAATGAGTCTAATGCTAAAGGAACCCAATTCACCGATCAATTCATATATGGCAGCGGTGGCATCTTATTAAAAGACTCCATTTTAGACCAGCAAAATTTTAGAAAAGGAAATACGCTTAGCTATTCAGCCAATGTAGTGTATACGGAGCCCTTGGGTAAAAAATCATTACTTGAATTTAATGGATACTTAAGTCAAAGTATTGGTAAGACAAGCAGAAAGGTCTACGATAAAAATACGGGTACAGAGAACTATGATCAATTAAATACAAGACTTAGCAACGAATTTACTAGTGAGTATACTTATAGTGGCGGAGGTTTGAATTTTAGAACCAATCAAAAGAAATATAATTTCTCTACAGGTTTTAGTTTGCAAAATGCAAAATTGGTAGGAGAGAATATAACTGCAAATTCAAAGCTAAATCAAAGCTTTAAAGATATCTTGCCAACCGCTACGTATCAATACAATTTTTCTCAAACGAAGAACTTCAATATTAATTACCGTACTTCCACCAATCAGCCTTCTTTAACGCAGTTGCAACCGGTGCTGGATCAAAGTAATATTAATAGACAAACTATTGGTAATCCCGATTTGAAAAGAAGTTATGTGCACAATTTAAATTTGCGTTTCTTCTCTTCTAAAATTATATCTGGACGTAATTTCTTTGCTAACTTAAATGCTTCAACTACGAACAACTCTATTGTGAATTATGATAGTGTCTTACCCACTAGAATTATTTTATCAAAACCTGTGAACGTAAATGGCGCTTATCGTGTGAATGGTAGTGTGAATTATGGTTTTGGATTAAAGAAAATATATTCAAGATTGAACTTTGGAATAAACGGAGGCGTGAGTAATAATATATCTTATGCGAATGCTTTATTAAATACCATTATTACCAAAACAGTAGGGCCTTCCTTTTCTTATAACTTTCAATTAGATGAAATTATTGACATCGACTTCTCCACTAGATATTCTTATAGCAAAACCAATAATGCCATTAACACTAATCTAAATACCAACTTTTTAACAAAGGTGTTTAGCGCTGAGATGAATAATTACCTGCCTAAAAACTTTTTGCTCAATCAAAGCTTTACCTATACTATTAACTCGGGAAGAGCTGCTGGGTTTAATACTTCTATACCTATATGGAATGCAAGCTTCTCTAAATTTTTCATGAAGAATAAAAAGGCAGAATTAAGAGTAAGCGCCTTTGACTTATTGAATAAAAATGCAGGTATTAGCCGAAACGTATCGCAGAACCAAATTGTAGACCAACAATACAATGTGATTAACCAGTACTTCTTAGTAAGCTTTGTGTATAGCTTACAAAAATCGGGCTTAGGCGGTGGCGGTCCAAGAAATGTAATGATTCGTATGAATTAATTATCTTTAGTAAATCTTAATTAAAATAAACAATATGCGTAAAATATTCTTAGCACTAACAGTAATGCTTGTAGCTTTTACAAGTGCTTTTGCTCAAGTAAAAGAAGGCAAGCTCATTTTTGAAAGAAAAGTGAACATGCACAAAATGATTACCGACCCTGAAATGAGGGCGCGTATTCCAGAATTCAGAACCGATAAGTTTGAGCTGTTATTTAATGAGCAGGCGAGTATATTTAAAACCTTGCCAGAAGAAGAAGCCCCAGACCCATTTGCCAATAGCGGTGGAGGAGGAGGTGGAATGCGTTTTGCTTTTAGAATGCCAGAAACTGCGACTTATACCGATATTGCCAATCAAATGCAATATGAATCCCGTTCTTTATTTGAGAAAGAATTTTTAATTGTAGATTCCTTAAAGCCTAATAAGTGGAAATTATCGGATGAAACTAAAACTATTGCAAAGTTTGTTTGTAAAAAAGCAACTACTATGATTGCCCCACAACAAATGAGTATGCGTATTGGTGGTGGTAGAAATAGAAATAACTCAGATACAACAGCACCTTTAAAACCTAAAGAAATTGAATTAGTTGTATGGTATACAGAGTCTATTCCTGTATCGGTTGGGCCTGATGCTTATGCAGGACTGCCGGGCGCTATTCTAGAAGTAGATAGTGATAATGGCGGTAATGTGATTACTGCGACTGAGTTTACAGCCAAGTACGCTGCCAAAGAATTGAAGCAACCTACTAAAGGAGATAAAATGAACCGTGCACAATTTGCAGAGAGTATGAAAAAAATTATGGAAGACATGCAAAGAGGCGGTGGAATGGGAGGTATGAGAATTAGAGTTAATCAATAAATTTTATACTATCTCTATACATTGTATGAATAAAATAAGAAGCCCAAAAGCTTCTTATTTTATTATATACCACCTCCAACCAATGGTGATGGATCTTGGTTCTCCTAAATAATAAGAATAAGCACTGCTTCCTTTCACACTAAAGTTTTTGGTAGCCATGGTAGAATAGTAGGTATTGGTAAGGTTTAAAACATTTAACCATATTTCAGATTTCTTTAATTGAAGACCGAACCTGGCATTCAATAAATCAAAGCCAGGATACTTTGTGGTATTGGTTTCATCCATATAATAACTAGATTGATGCATCCATTCTAGTGCACCGCGTAAAATTTTAATTGGCTTCCAAGAAAAAGATAGATTATTAAATAGATGCGGGGCTGCGTTCATTTCTTTACCACTTACATCCACGCCTTTAATGATGGTATTTAAATATTTATGCCGAGTATTAGACCCATTCAAACTTATTTCCATAGTAGATGCTAATTGATAACGTAGCTGATATTCAATACCCATATGGCTTGTAGCACCTGAGTTTTGATTTAAGTTAACGCCATCCGTTTGCCTCACTGAAATAATTTCGTTTTTGCCTTGCAAAGAATAGATTGATACTTCTGCACTTATTTTTTTATACTGAAACCATGACCCTATTTCCATATTGGAAAAATCCTGTGGTAATAAATAGGGCACTCTAATGGCATTGTATATCTCAGTAATTTGAGGAGGTACAAAGCCCTTGCTATAATTGATATAGCTGCCCCAATTGCGGAGATTATAAGTAAGTCCTAATTTAGGGGTGAGTTGTGTAAAATTATTTTTTGCAGAAGGTGTTCCAAGAGGAAGTAAGTTGTTGAATTGGTATTCAAAATTATCATAACGCATGGTCATATTCAAACGAATAGCTTTATTCAAATGGGCGATATAATTAAAGTAAATAGCTTTATTATTAATGATTGTATTATAATTTGTTATAAGTGAATCCCTAATGGGGTAAGTATATTTTGTGTATTTACCAATGCTAGTGTCTTTAAAAATATCTATATAGTTGGCAATTAAATTTTGATGGGTAATATCCCAATAACCACCTAACATTATTTTGCTATTGAGCATTGGAATACTCCATACATGTTGAAGGTCTAGTACATAGGCATCAAAATGATTGCTATTCACTTGACCTTTAAATTTGGTTGGGTTGCTTGTAGATGCAATAGAATAAGCGGGGTTCTGGTCCATGGTATTATTACGATACATGAAATTAAGGGTTGTATTAGACTGTGTATTCCAGTTATACTCCAGGTTTTGTCTAAAACGAAGCGCATCAATTTTTCTAAAAGTGAAACTTTGTTGTGTGCCAAAATTTTTCTGAAAAAATTTAATACTATCTAAGGAGCCCGTCATTTGAGTATAGTAATTAATATATTGAAGGTTTTGGTATCCTTTTAATTTATTATTTACTCGAAAATTTCTTTTAACACTCAGGGCTTTTTTATTAAAATCGCTGTACTCGGTAATACCATTTTTTTGATCCGTCCAAGCAGCACTAATCATCCAGCCACCTGTTTTAGTGGGAGCACCCCAACTCAAATCCAATTTTTTAAATCCTGTATTCGTTATTTGCGTACTTATAAAAGCTTCGGCTTTACTAGGAACGGGGGTAGTTAATATATTCACCACGCCTCCGATGGCTTCTGCACCATATAAGGCCGAGGCGGGCCCTTTAATAATTTCAATGCTATGAATATTGCTGCTATTCACTTCAATGAGAGCATTACTGCTAAATAAACCGCTGGTTCTAATGGGCATGCCATCTTCTAAGTATAAATAAAGACCCTTTAAGGAAATGGGTTGTCTAATGGACATCATATGTTGTTCATTACCAATGGTGGGCATATATACACCACTTACTTTATTTAATAAAAAGTCAATTCTTTGTGCTTTAGTTTCATCCACTATTTTGGGAGATAGTATGGATATGGCTACCGGGGATTCAATTCTTTTTTCTTTTAATTTATTGGCAGACACCACAATGGTACTGAGTTGGGTATAACTTGTATCCTGACCAGCTACAGTGTAGTATACCAAAACAGAGATTCCCAATATAAATTTTCTTAAAAAAACCATATTTGCAAATTTAGTAGTTAATTTAGTTATTCGGTTTTTCGTTGAACCTATTTTATCATCATTCAAATTTATCCGATGCGTAGAATTTTACTCATTCTCACATTACACTTATTGGTAGGCGCTAGCTATATAGATGCCACTGCACAAGTGAAAACTATGCGAGCACAAGCAAGTATTGTCAATGATCTATTGGCAGACAGATACAACAATCTATTACCTAGTTTAATGGATCGGGCTCAGATGGATTGCTGGGTAGTCATTACAAGAGAGTACAATGAAGATCCAATACTAAGAACCATGATTCCTGCAGAATGGATTGCGGCGCGTCGTAGAACTATGCTCGTGTTTTATAGAAACAAAGAAAAAAATACTGTTGAAAAGTATGCAGTGGCAAGATATGCTGTTGGTACTGAAATTGCGGCCGCTTGGGATGTAGATGCTATTCCCAATCAATGGGACGCTTTGACTTCTTTATTAAGAAAGCTTAATCCTAATAAAATTGCAATTAATACTTCTGTCGATTATGGGCATGCCGATGGTTTAGATCATACAGAATATGTAGAATTCATGCAAAGCTTAAATGAAACTGAGAGAACAAAAGTTGTTTCAGCAGAACCCTTAGCAGTAAGCTGGTTAGAAACTCGAACTGTAAAAGAAATGCAAATCTACCCAAGTTTATTAGAAATTACACATGCTATTATTAAGAAAGGCTTTAGCAATAAAGTGGTTAAACCTAATGTAACTACTACGCAAGACTTGGTTTGGTGGTTTAGACAAGAATTAAGCGATAAAGGCCTTATTACTTGGTTTCAACCCTCTATTGAAATTCAAAGAAGAGTTAGTAATGAAAAAGATGATGTGATTAGACCAGGCGATTTCCTTCATGTAGATTTTGGAATTACTTATTTAAGATTGAATTCTGATGTGCAAGAACATGCCTATGTTTTACTTCCTACAGAAAAAGAAGTACCTGCTGACCTACAAGCTGCTTTTACTAAAACCAATCAGCTACAAGATTTTTTAACCAATGAATTTGCAATAGGCAAATCGGGTAATACCATTTTAAAGCAAGCATTAACCAATGCCAAGGCTGCAGGCATTAACCCAAGTATATACACGCATCCAATTGGATTTCATGGTCATGCAGCGGGTACTACCATTGGCATGTGGGATTTCCAAAATGGTGTTCCTGGTTCTGGTGATTATACTATGAAGCCCAATACCTGCTATTCTATTGAATTAAATGCTACGCATATATTAAAAGGCTGGGATAAGCCAGTGAAAGTTGCTTTAACAGAACGGCTATTTTAATGGAAATAGTTTTGAGTATATAGATGGAAGACAAACTAAAATTCATACAATACAATCGAAATAATTTCTGCATAGTATAAAAAAATAGCCATCAATTATTCTAATAATTAGAAATTTGGTAATAAAAAAAGCCCCGATGTATCGGGGCTTTTTTGTAGTCATATTTTTTTATAATTATTTTTTACTTGGTCTATTTATTTAGAAAATAATGTACGATGTAAAAAGTAATTGCTGCAAGTATGCCACTCACTGGAATGGTTAAAACCCATGCCCATAAAAGGTTAGTCGTTACGCCCCATCTTACAGCGCTTAAACGTTTAGTGGCGCCTACTCCAATAATGGATCCTGTAATAGTGTGAGTCGTAGAAACGGGTATACCCATTTGACCTGTAAAAAATAATGTAAAGGCGCCAGCAGTTTCTGCAGCCACCCCTTCTAATGGCGTTACCTTAGTAATCTTAGAACCCATTGTTTTTACAATTTTCCAACCGCCACTCATGGTGCCTAAACCAATGGCTAAATAACAAGCTATAGGTACCCAACTAGGCAATTGACTAAAGTCTTGCATGCTTCCGTTAGCAATTAAAGCTGCACCAATAATACCCATTACTTTTTGTGCATCATTACCACCATGTCCAATACTGAAGGCAGCAGAACTAAACAACTGTAATTTTTTAAACATATAAGCTACTGTATGTGCAGTAGGTGTTTTTATTTTCTCTACATATACATAAACTATCATAAATAAAATAGCAGCTCCTATAATACCATATACAATAATTGAATTATCTGCTTTATCAATTTCACCTGCAAATGTTTTTTCAATATCGAATTTGGTAATTTTTACTTTCACTTTATCCAAGTTTTTATCTGCAATTGGATAAATGCTATTCACAATAACTAATGCTGAATCTAATGAGATGGCTCCTTCTAAGTATAATTTTAAAGGCTCTTTATACGCTTCTGTTTTCACTTTTGCAATGGCGTACTCTGCTCTAGCGTCTTCATTTTCTGGTGCTTTTGCTTCTAAGACTAAAAAATCATTGGCGTTTCTTACCGCATCTTTTAATTTACTAACCGCTGTTGTTTTCAACCAGCCACTATCTTTGGCAATAGCAGCAATTTGATGAGCAGAAGATTTATCAAAATCTGATAAATAAGGAATTAAAAGATGGTAAGAAGTATTTGCTTTTTCTAGTTTGTCTTCATTTAATTGAAGGGCCGCTAACAAACTCACATCACCTTGTTTAGCTTCAAGGTCTCCTTTAATAGTAGCAATTTCTTTTTGGTATTTATCAATGCTATAAAACTTTTGTACGTTTTCTTTTATTTTACTGTCTTCGAATTTATCAAACATTAATACAGTGCCAAAAGTAGCAATGGCTATGATAGCTAGTCGCCACCAAATATTACGCATAATAGTCACCACTGTAATAAATATAGATATCACAATTCCAATAATAGGTGCTAAAAAAATAAATAAAACGGTTTTTAAAATGGTATCACTATCTACAATTTTAGCCCATGAGAAATGGATGCCTTTAAGCATTAAGGCATGTGCAATAGCGGCGCCTGCAAAGCCTCCTATTAAAGTATGTGAAGAAGAAGAGGGAATTCCATACCACCAGGTAAGTAAGTTCCAGAATATAGCTGCTAATAAGCCTGAAAAAATTACAGGTAAAGTAATAAAGTCTTTGTAGACCGTTTTGCTAATAGAGTTGGCTACAGCATGGTCCTTAAAAATCCAATAAGCCACTGAGTTAAATAAGGCTGCCCATAATACTGCTTGAAAGGGCGTTAATACCTTGGTGGAGACCACAGTGGCAATAGAATTGGCTGCATCATGGAATCCATTGATATAGTCAAATATTAGCGCAAGGGCTATAATGATAATTAATAATGTCATCTTGAATAAATTAAGCGTACTTGATAATAATAGATTCGATTACATTAGATACATCTTCAATTTTATCAGTTGCAATTTCAAGTACTTGGTATATTTCTCTTTTCTTAATAACTTCTTTAAAATCGTTTTCTTGTTCAAATAACTTTTCAATACTCATATCAAAAACATCGTCTGCCTGATTTTCAATACTGTTTACTTTAATCATGGCTTCTGTCATTTCCTTAATATTCTTCATATTGCGAAGTCCTAAAACAGCTTTCTTTGTTTCCTGTGTTCCTTGTAAGATTAATTCAGCTAATTTATGTATACCCGTATCGTTAGGGTTTACTTTATAAAAATTAATCTTCTTCGCAGATGCATATATATAGTCTGCAATGTCATCTAAGGAAGTAGCTAAATAGTGAATATCTTCTCTATCGAAAGGCGTAATAAAATTTCTACCTAATTCAGTAAAAATAGTATGTGTTAAGTCGTCATTGGTATGTTCTAAATTTTCAATCTGTGCCAAAATATTAGCTCTGACATCGGCATCTGGCTCGTTTACCATTTCTTTTAATTTGATGCCCATTTCATAAACATGTTCAGCAACTTCTTCGAATAATTGAAAGAAAACTCTATCCTTAGGTAAGAAGATTTTCATGATTGAATTAAAGTCCATAATTAAGCTTTTTATAGGTTTGAATAATGCATCACAAAAGTCCCATTTTGAGCCGAAAAGGGGGTTCGCTCAATATTACCAAATTGTTACCAAATCCATGATACTGAGGCTTTAAGCCGACCATAAAAAAAGGGGGCCGTTTTCACGGCTCCCTTATAAAATCCATAGCTTTCCCCCAAAAGCTTTTCAAAAGAACAGAAAATGCATGTATTATACATCCAATTGAGTTACCTATTAAGTTTCGTAATAGGTTATTTCCTATATTTAGTGCATTAAACTGTTAAAATAAATAAGTTATTTACCTAATTTATAATTGATTATCAATGAAATACGTAAAATCGATAATTTTCTCCATTGTTTTCACTTTAGTGTTTAATCTAAGCGCAAATGCCGCTTTATTAGAGCTTCCAGATCAGTTTACAATTACCAAAAATTCATTTTTGGATAAAATAATGGGTCTTCCCGGACTAGAAACTAAAATTTTCTTATCCAAGCAGAATGAAATAATACCAATGGGGGAAACCATCTTCAAAATGAATTGGCAGCAGCTAATTAAGACAAATGAGGATTTATACATTTTAATATCACAGACTGGGGTTGTTTACCAATTGAAGAACAAGCAAGATTCTACCTATACTTTTCATAGAATTGATGCCACTATTAATATTAACTACAATATTGCTTCAAACAATTTTGTCTGGAATAAACAAATATATAGTTATGGCGGCTATGGTTTTTGGAAATTAAACGGACATTTAAGAGCATTTAATTTTTTGGATAAAGAATGGGATATAGCCCCAACAGATAATGAAATTATATCTAATGGCTATAATTGGTATTCCAGTAAAGAAGGTAGAGTGTATGTTCCCTTTCAAGCAATAGTTAATGCGGGTATAACAGGGCCTGAAAATATTAGCGGTAAAAAAAATTATGATAGCTATTATTTAGACTTAGCTTCTAAAAAGTGGATCAAACTAGGATCCCTCAATACCAATACCAGAAAACTTATCATCGATAATATTAATAATAATCTTTTTACGGTAGACAGTGGTTACATTTATATAAATCAAGACGTGGCTTATTATTTTAATTTCATAGCTAATAAAATATATAAGTCTAAAAATTCAGAATTGAATCAGTTTTTTTTAAGAAGAGCGAATAGCCATGATATCTTTTTTTACAAAGGCGCCATTTTCAGTTATAGTCCAGAATTACATTCCTTTTCTATCAAAAACTTATCTTTAAATTTTTATTTCGAGACCTTAAGCTTTCCTATATGGGGCTTAGACGACAACTATTTTTATATCATTGCTTTTATTATTTTTATATTAACAGCCTTTGTTTTTTCAATATGGTTATTCAATAGAAGTGTAAACAAAAAATTAGAGCAGTCGCAACTTAAAATATTGAAATCAAAATCCACCAATCAGGCCTTTGTAGGCACAGAGGTAGCGCTTATTTCTTTATTAATGAAAAACTCTAAAAAGGGGATGAATGTTGAAATAGCTGATATTAATCATGTGCTCGGCATTAAGGATAAAAATCTGGGTTTACAGAAAAAAGTGAGAAGTGATATGATTAACGCTATTAACGAAAAATACCAATTTATTACACAATCTGAGATTTTGCTTATAAGTAGTGTGCGTAAGGAAGATGATAAAAGATTTTATGAATACTTTATTCCTGCAAGCGAACTGAATTCGATAGAGCGAATTTTAGATAAAAATTAATTTGTCATATAATTGTAAAATTATTACCCTTATCGTGGCAATACATAAGTTAAAACAAGATTTTCCTATTTTCTTATAGGAACTTTGCGGCTTCATGTCTAAGAAGTCACTTATATTATTATTTTTTATAATTCCTCAATGCATATGGGGCCAGCTTCCCTTCGTGAAAGACACCTTGTTCGCTGATGGCGATAGTGTGGTAGTCACGGCCACCAGAACGGAAAGAAAATTAAGCAATATTACAGTACCCGTAACCATCATCAATGCAAAAACCATTCAACAAAATGGGTCATTGCGTTTGACGGATATCTTAAAAGAACAAACCGGGTTGAACTTAACAAGTGGTTTTGGCGCAGGTATACAATTACAAGGATTAAACCCAGACTATACCATCATTTTAATCAATGGAGAACCACTTGTGGGCAGAACTGCTGGGGTATTGGATTTAAATAGAATTGCCTTAGGCAATATTAAAAAAATTGAAATTGTAAAAGGTCCTTCCTCTAGTCTTTATGGAAGTGAAGCCATGGCGGGTGTGATTAATATTATTACAGATGCAACTATGGGAGCACCGCTGACAATCGGACTTAGGTACGGCACTTACAATACAGTAGACGCGAATCTTGAAACAAAGTTGAATAC
>Ga0164292_10004780_pt1 | contig 11028 bp, 5 predicted proteins | sample GEODES117metaG_FD_111486 | JGI IMG/M metagenome (GOLD analysis project Ga0164292, IMG submission 111486) | Eutrophic lake water microbial communities from Lake Mendota, Wisconsin, USA - GEODES117 metaG | ecosystem: Environmental > Aquatic > Freshwater > Lake | place: USA: Lake Mendota, Wisconsin... | reverse complement strand
CGCTTTCCAGGCGTGCACCTTCAGCCACTCGGTCACCTCTCCAAAAAAATTCTTTAGGCAATATTCCCCAAAGCGGGACGCGAAAATACAAAAAAAGGCGTAGGCCTAACTATTCCGAGTATTCTCCCGATAGATTCCTTTGCATAATTCGCTGAACCCCTTCCAAATCTGCAGCCTGGCCCAAGGCGTGCATGCACTTAACCATGGCCGCTTCAAAACTTAAATCCCGGCCATTAAAAACGCCCAAATCCTGCAGGGCCTTCCCTGTTTTGTATTTTCCAGGCAGCAAACTGCCATGCCAACACTGGCTAATTTGCATTACAAAAACCCCCGCCTGCAACCAGCGTCGAATTTGCTCCATCAGCCCCACATCAAAAGGAGCATTGCCAAAACCGAAGGTTTCAAGCACCACGGCACGTACCTGTTGATTCAAACCCCAATGCTCAAAAATAGAGGCCGGTATTCCAGGAAATAAACGCAAGGGCAATACCGCCGCATCCATGTCGGGAAAAAACTGCAGTTCCTCCATTTTAGGCCGCCAAAGGGCTGCCGAATTAAATTGAATGTCCACTCCTGCCTCAGCCAACACCGGGTAATTGGGCGACACATACGCATGAAAATGCTCGGTGCTGTACTTCCGAATTCGGTTGCCCCGAAACAATTTGTATTCAAAATAAACGGCCACCTCCTGCAACATGGGCGCTCCATCGTGCTGCGTCGCAGCTACTTCAATGGCCGACAATACATTCTCCTTTCCGTCGGTGCGAATTTTTCCTATGGGAAGTTGACTGCCCGTCAATACCACAGGTTTACGCAGCCCCTGAAGCATAAAACTTAGGGCCGAGGCCGTGTAAGCCATGGTGTCGGTACCGTGCAACACCACAAAGCCATCTACCGATTCATGGTGCGTATAAATATGCCGCCCCATGGCAGCCCAATCTGCAGGCCGCATGTCTGAACTGTCTTTGGGCTCCCCTACCGAAACCACTTCTATATCCACATCCAATCGGCCCAATTCTGGAATGTGCTGGTGTAAATGCTCAAAATTAATGGGGTGCAAGCCGCCTTCCAAAGGCAATTCTACACTGCCAATGGTGCCACCTGTATACATCAAATGGATTAAAGGGCGCTTGGTTAACATGGATTTAGTTTGTTTTAAGAGAAAAACGGCCGCGTTCTTGAAGCAAAGTTCTGAATTTTCTTCTGCGCATTCCGAAATGTCATACAGATAATTTCGGATACACCTTTAATGCATTTTCGAAGGTGGTTTCAATTACTTCTTGTGGATGACACGAACACGCCTGAGCAACAACCTGAACCACCTCCGATAACCAAGCTGGTTCATTGCGTTTTCCCCGGTGGGGAACAGGCGGCAAATAAGGACTGTCGGTTTCCAATACCACCCTGCTTAAGCCAACCTTTGAAAGGACTTCCCTTAACTCGGTTTGTTTGTACGTAACCACGCCCCCAATACCAATGTACATATCCAAATCAAACACCTGTACCGCTTCAGCATAATTCCCTCCAAAGCAATGAAAAACCCCGCCCAAATCCGGCCGAAATTCCCGCAAGGCAGCCACCGTTTCGGCATGGGCGTTTCGGGTATGCAAACATACCGGCAAACCCATTTTTTGGGCCTTTTGAAACTGAACTTGCAAGGCCTGCAATTGCAGTTCTAAGGTGGTTTTATCCCAATATAAATCCAGCCCGATTTCCCCTACCGCAAGCCAATCTGCTTCGGATTCATGCTTCCACAATTCGGCAATTTGTTCCTCCCAATTCACTTGAACAGAACAGGGGTGCAAACCCAACATTCCAAAACACCAATCCGATTGGTCCTGAAGCAAACGAAGAATGGGCGCCAAGGTGTCTTCATCTACATTTGGTAAAATGCATGCCACAACGCCCTGATCCTCAGCTCGGGAACGCATCCCTTCCCAATCTGCATCAAAACGTTTGTCGTTCAAATGGGCATGCGTATCAATGATTCCAAGCTTCATAGGGGCAAACCTACACAGAAATCAGAAAGCAAGAACCTGCCTCCTGTTGATTTCGTAAAAAGTCCTAAAAAACAATCCTGTTGTGTATATTTGTACCCTGTTTGAAAATTCACCGGCCTATAGAACACGTATATCCCACCAACCAGTTGTATTTAATGCCCTTAGGGGTTTTGTTTGACGTAAAGGATATTTTTGCCGGATGATAAACCATTTAAATGGCTCTTTTATTGAAGTAACCCCAACCCATGCCGTGGTTGAATGCCAGGGCGTTGGTTATCAGGTTTTTATTTCCCTCCAAACCTACGATTTAATTCAGTCGTGGAAGCAAGGAAAACTCCTAGTGCACCAAATCATTCGAGAAGACGCCCATCAACTCTATGGTTTTGCAGAAGAAAGCGAACGCGAGATGTTTCGACTTTTGATTGGAGTTTCGGGGGTAGGTGCAGCCACCGCCCGCATGATTTTGTCTGCAAGTTCTGTGGCAGACCTACAACATACCATTTTGCGCGAAGATGTAACCTCTTTAAAGCGCATCAAAGGAATTGGCGCCCGTTCAGCAGAACGAATCATTGTGGATTTGAAAGACAAAGTAGGCAAAGTTGTGCCTTCAGATTTTAGTGGAACAGCAGCTCAAATTGATGCTCCTGTTCGGCAAGAAGCCACACTGGCCCTGCTAGCGCTCGGATTTACCCGAGCCACCATTGAAAAAGCCCTAGATCGTGTTTCCAAAGAATCGCCCGGAAACGAACCGGTCGAAACCTGGATTCGCAAAGCACTTAACTTTTTGTAACGTTCCGGTGCAAAGCCTCTCAAAACATAGGTCAATCCCGTTCTACCATTTGTTGCAATGGCTTATGCTCTTGCTGCTGCTGCTGGGCTCCCAGGCGGCAACGGCTCAGGTCGATACCAACCACCACCACCTAATGGGCGGAGAAGGACAGGTTGAAGAAGAAACCGTTTATGACCCCGACCTACAGCAATACATCGTTATTCGAAAGGCCGGCGGTGCCGAACTCTCCCGACAGTATTTGTCCGAAAAAGAATACCGGACTCGGCAATCCGCCCGAGAAATCATGGATTATTGGAAAAAGAAGGAAAAAGAAAAATCCGGCGGAAAAGAATCCAATTCCCTAATCCCGAAAATTAACCTAGCAAACATCCCAGCAGGCCTAGGTAAAATCGACATTCGAGCCAACGGATCGGCCGAGTTGATTATGGGTATTCGCGTTAACTCCAATCAAAACCCCAGCATACCCCTAGCACAACGCACCATCACCACTTTCCAATTCGACCAGAACATTCAGGTGAACGTAACCGGTTCCATCGGCGATAAAATTAAATTGGGAACGAATTTTAACACCGAAGCCGTTTTTGCCTTTGAAAATCAGCTGGACCTAAAATACGAGGGGGGCGAAGACGATATTTTGCAGTTGCTTGAATTTGGCAACGTCAACATGGGCCTAACAGGCCAACTTATTCAGGGCTCATCTTCCTTATTTGGGGTAAAAAACAAGCTGAAGTTTGGTCGCTGGGAAATTACCAGCGTGTTCAGCCAGCAGCAAGGGCAACGACAAAACATCACCGTACAGGGCGGAGCCCAAATCACCGAATTTGATTTGCCGGCATCCAAATACGAAGCCAATCGACATTACTTTTTAGGAGATTATTTTAAAAACAATTACGACCAAGCAAACCAAACACTCCCCTACATTACCTCGCCGGTCAACATTACCCGGATAGAAGTATGGGTAACCAACCGAATCAATGCCACCGAAAACATCCGAAACATCGTGGCCATTCTTCCCCTAGGCGAAACCCTTCCAAACCCCTCCGCTTACCCTTCAAATGGAGTCAATAATTTCGATCCGGCAGGTCTTGCCCCTCAAGTGCGCGACATCACCTCCCAATATTTGTTCAATCAACTCAACAATGGAACCCAAATTGAAAAGTTAACCAACGCCCGCTTGTTGGGCCCAAACGAATACACCTTTAATCCGCTGTTGGGGTACATTTCGTTAAATCAGTCCCTAAATGCCGACGAAGTTCTGGCCGTGTCTTTTGAATTTACAGCCGGAAGCCAAACCTATAAAGTGGGCGAATTCTCGCAAGACTTGTCCAGCCCCTCAGCATTGGTCGTTAAATTGCTGAAATCCTCAAACCTAGACATCAACGAGGCCAACTGGCCCTGGATGATGAAAAACATTTATTCCATTGGCGGCTACAACATTGGCCAACAAGATTTCACCCTAAACATTCTATATCAAGACACCGAAACCGGAGTAAAAGTCAATTACTTTCCCAATGCACCCGGCGTCAGCGGTACGCCCCTGCTTCAACTGTTTAATTTAGACCGATTAAACCCCCAAGGAGACCAGCAAAAAGATGGATTTTTTGATTTTCTGGAAGGAAAAACCATCGTAGCCCAAAACGGACGGATTATTTTTCCCGTTTCCGAACCCTTTTCTGCACGCTATTTAAGTCAGATTTTTACCAAGGCAAACCAATCCAATCCAGGCCTAGACATTCAGGCCATGACCGAACGCTATGCCTTTGACCAACTCTACGAGAACATTCAAGAACTGGCCGAATTAAACCAAGAAAAAAACCGCTTTTACCTGGGGGGCAGCTACAAAGGCGCCAGCGGTTCCGAAATCAGCCTAAACGCCTTTAACGTACCTCAAGGTTCGGTAACCGTTACGGCCGGAGGCCAAACCCTGCTCGAAAATACCCACTATACCGTAGATTATGCCATTGGTCGGGTGCGCATCATCGACGACGGAATTTTAAGCTCCGGCTTGCCCATCAACATCTCGATGGAAAACAACGCCACCTTTAACATCCAGCAAAAACGCCTGATGGGAACCCATGTGGACTATAAACTCAGCAAAAACCTGGTGGCCGGAGCCACCATCATGAACCTGAGCGAACTGCCGCTGACTCAAAAAATTGACATTGGAAACGAGCCGGTCAACAACACCATTTGGGGGGTTGATTTGAATTTTACCCGAGAACTCCCTTTTATTACCCGCTTGGTCGACAAAATACCCGGCATCGACACCAAAGCCCCTTCCCTGCTCACCTTTAATGGAGAATTCGCCCACCTAATCCCAGGCTTCAATGGGGTTATCGATGCCAACGGCGAAAATGGTGTGTCTTACATTGACGACTTTGAAGCCGCCGAAACCGCCATCGAAATCAAAAGCCCCATCCAATGGAAATTGGGCTCGGTCCCTCAAACCAATCCTGCATTCCCCAATGGCGATTTCTTTGATGATTTGCGCTATGGATTCAATCGGGCCAAACTCACCTGGTTCACTTTAGACCCCCTCTTTTTTAGACAAAACACCCAAACCCCTGCCAACGTTTCAAACGACCCCCTTATGCGGGCCAACAATTACCTGCGCGAAGTCCGCCCCATGGAAGTGTTCCCAGGATTCCAACCCAACTATACCCAACAGCAAATTAACCAACAGATCTTTGACATTCAATTCTATCCTGCCGAACGTGGCCCCTACAATTTCGACATCAATAATTTTGACGAAAACATAAGCGACCGGGTGGGCCTTAAAAGCCCTAAAAGCAACTTTGGCTTGCTGATGCGGCGCATGGAAACCACCAACTGGGATGCCGCCAACATTGCCTATATTGAATTTTGGATGATGGACCCCTATCAGGCCAACGACCTAAACCAACTAAAAGAATGGGATGTAGGAATACCGGGAGCGACCAACAAAAACCTGCTTCCCGGCGGTGGCGGAGACCTTTTGCTCCAAGTAGGAAACCTGAACGAAGATTTTTTACGCGATGGACGCATGAGTTATGAAAACGGACTTCCAACCCCAGAAGAAAACCGGCCTACCATAGAAACCGCCTGGGGTAAAGTCCCTTTGCTGCAACCCATCAACCAAAACTTTGACAACCTACCCGCAAACCGCGACCTACAAGATGTAGGCTACGACGGATTAAACGACCCGGAAGAAAGCGGCTTCTTTCAGGCCTTCATGAACGACGTTGAACTGAAATTTGCCGGCAACCCCGCTGCCCTGCAAGACCTACGCGATGACCCCTCGGGCGACAACTTTAGGCATTACGCCGGGGCCTCCTACGACAACAGCACCAACATTCCCGGCGAAAACTACATCCACAACCGCTACAAACATTTCCTGGGCCCCGACGGCAACAGCCCTGCCGAAAACAATACGGAAGCGTACGGCGTGCTTCCCAACAGCGAAGACATCAACGTCAATTATACCCTTGACCAACCCGAAAGCTATTACCAATACCGCATCAGCATGCGGCAAAACGACCTAGACGACATTGGCGAAAATTTCATTACCGATATCCTTGAAACAACCGTTTCCGTTCCCGGACCCTCAGGCGGAACCATCAACAAACCCGTTAAGTGGATTCAATTTCGAATCCCCATTTATTCCGAACAACGCGAACGCTTTGGCAACATCTCCGATTTCCGATCCATCCGCTTTATGCGCATGGCCCTGAAAGAATTTGACGACGATGTGTTTCTGCGCATGGCCACCATGCAACTGGTTCGCTCCGATTGGCGCGTGTATCAGGGCCTTATTGCCGATGTGGCCGACATCTGGCAAGAAGGCGCCGACTTCAATTCAACCACAGTCAACATCGAAGAAAATACCCAAAAGACTCCTTTTCCCTACGTATTGCCCCCAGGCATTACCCGCGAAATTGACCCCGCAAACCCCCAACTTCAGCAATTAAACGAACAATCGCTCGTCTTGAACGCCTGCGACCTCAAGGACGGAGAAGGAAAAGGCGTCTTTAAAAACACCGAATTGGATTTGCGCGCTTACCGGTATGTACGCATGAATACCCACTTGGAATCAAGAGACAACACCCCCCTCGACAGCAACGATGTGTCCATTTTTGTACGCCTAGGCATGGACGCCTCTGAAAACTACTACGAATACGAAATCCCCCTCAAACCCTCCGACGTTTCCATTCAACCCAACGCCGCCTCGGGCGACCCAAACACCGATTTTGCCTACCGCCAAAACGTATGGCCCGCCGAAAACCTGGTAAGCATCGAACTAAAACTGCTTTCAGACTTGAAACTCAAAAGAAACTCCGAAGGCGAAAACTCCAACCTGATTTACAGCGATGTGGTGAATGGCGCACGCATTTCGGTTCGAGGAAATCCCAACCTAGCCAACATACGAACCATGCTGGTGGGAGTACGCAACCCCTCAAAGAAAAACAACCCCTGGCAAACAGGACAACCTCAACCCGACGACGGCATGGCAAAATGCGTGCAAGTCTGGGTCAACGAACTGCGGGCCACCGACTACTTTGAGTCCGGGGGCTGGGCAGCATTGGCAAGAACCACCCTCGATTTGGCCGACTTCGGGCAAGTGGGATTGTCGGTGGGAACCACCCGATTTGGATTTGGCTCCATTGAACAACGGCCTCAAGAAAGAAGCCGTGAAAACACCACCAACATCGATTTGACGACCAAATTTGAACTGGGCAAATTCTTTGGCAAAGAAGCAGGTGTAAGCATCCCCGTTTTCTTTGGATATTCCGGCAGCTTCGCCAGCCCACAGTTCAACCCCCTTGACCCCGATATCATTTTCACCGATGCCCTTGGTGCCTTATCCAACGACTTTGCCCGCGATTCCTTAACCCAGTTGGTGGAAGAGGTAACGAACCGAAAAAGCTTCAACATCAACAACATGCGCAAACAGCGCGGCAAAGGGGCCGGCAAACCCAAAATTTATGACGTCTCAAACCTCTCGGCCTCCTACTCCTTCACCGAAGAATTGTTCCGCGACACCAAAACCGAATTCAACAACACCTTCCAACACAAGGCCAGCATTACCTACGGATTTAGCCCCACCGTAAATTATTGGGAACCCTTTAAGCGAAGCAAAAAACTCAAATCCCCTTGGCTCAAAATCATCAAGGATTTCAACCTAAGCTTTATGCCCAAACGCATTGGTTTCAGCGCCAACATTCTGCGCGATTGGAATGAGTTTAAACTCAGAAACACAACCCGGTACGACCTGCTGATTGAAACCACCTACCGGAAAAACTTTACCTGGACCCGCAACTACGAATTCCAGTACAATCCTACACGAGCGCTAACCCTAACCTTCTCGGCCACCAACAATTCCCGCATCGACGAGCCCGAAATGCCCTTAGACAGCGTGATTCGCCCCCGAACCTCCTTCCTAGGACGCAATACCCGATACACCCACCGGTTTGATGCGAACTACAGCCTGCCCATCAACAAACTCCCTTGGTTCGACTGGGTGAATGTGACCGCAGGATACGGAGGCGATTTTTCATGGACCGCCAGCAACCTAGAACAAACTCCCCAATCCGGACAATTTACCCTTGGCCGTTGGGGAAATGTGCTGCAAAACAACCAATCCTTAAAGTTGAACAGCCAGTTCAATATGAATTCCCTGTATCGAAAATCCAATTACCTGAAAAAACTCCATGCGGCAGCCCCGCCTAAAAAGACAAACGACGACGATGAGGTCATTGAAGATTCCTCAAAAGTGAAAATCAAAATCGTTTCTTGGAAAACCCCAAAACCCCTCTCCTTTAAAAAAGACCGAAAACGAACCCTAAAACACCAACTCAAAACCGAAGACGTCGATGTAGTGGTGCTGGCGCTAAATGGCGATACCGTTAAAGGCAAAGTTGAAATTGTGGACGACCGACGCATTCGGTTCATCTCTGCCTCCGATGTAAAATCAGCCTCTGTTACCATCACAGGAAAACGAATCCGAAAAAAAATGAACTGGGGGGTGGTACCCAATACCATCGTTCGCCTTATTACCGGATTTAAAAACATTTCGGTAAGCTACACCCAAACCAACGGAACCGTTTTGCCAGGATATGCCGCCGGCACCGACCTGCTGGGCTTGAATTTGGGCGGAGCCTCCATTGGTCCAGACTTTGCCTTTGGCCGGCAATACAACGACCAAGACCTGCAAAGCAAAATCGTGCAAGACGCCTGGCTGGTTCGAGATTCCACCCTAAACCAAATGTTCATGCGAACCCATTCCACCTCTTTAAGTGGCAATGCAACCTATGAACCCTTTCGTGGTTTCCGCATTACCTTCAATGCCGAACGCACTTTCTCCGAAAACTACCAAACCAACTACCGATTCGTACCCAGCGACAACGATTTTAGAAGCCAAAACCCACTCACCATGGGCAATTTCAGCATGTCGTATATGACCTTGGGCTCGTTCTTTGACGGATTGGGACCCAATTTCAGTTCGCCCACCTTCGACCGTATGCTTCAACAGCGAAGCGTCATTTCAAAACGTTTGGCCGAACAAAACCCGAACAACGTGGTCAATCCAAACGCCCCGTTCCAACAAGGATTTGGAGGCAACCAAACCGATGTTTTGTATTATTCCTTTATCAGCGCCTACACCGGAACCAACCCCGAATCGCAGGAGCTAAACATGTTCCCTCAAATTCCAATACCCAACTGGAGACTGCAGTTCGACGGGCTAAAAAACATTCCCTTCTTTGCCGATCGGTTTAAGAACATCGTTATAAGCCACAGCTACAAATCTACCTTAGGCCTCTCCGGCTTCCAATCCAACAACGCGTACAACAACCTCAATTCAGCCTATTGGAACGCTACTCCGTTCGGATACAACGAGTTCGGCGTGGACGGCAATTATGTTAGCCGATTCTTCTTGAACTCGGTGAGCATTCAAGAGCAGTTCCAACCTTTGATTAAAATTGATATGACCTTTAAAAACGAGGTTCAAACAGCGGTCGAGGTAAAAAGCAGCCGCAACATCAGCCTTAATTTCCCGAACAATCAGCTTACAGAAACCAACTCGTTCGAGGTAAGTGTCGGGGCCGGCTACAAAGTAGCCAAGTTCAAATTGCCCTTCTTAATCAACGGCAAACGCCTTGAAAACGGGTTCAATGTTCGTGCCGACATAGGCTGGCGCGACAACTCCACCATCATCCGAAAAATACAGGAAGAGGTACAGCAAATCACAGCAGGCCAACAGCAGTTAACAATTAAAGTATTTGCCGAATACGAGCTAAGCAAAGCCATTACAGCCCGCGCGTTTATAGACCACATGGGCACCAATCCCTTTGTTTCAAATCAATTCCCCAACAGCACCACCAACGGAGGCATCAGCATCCGCTTTACCTTGCAACCTTAACATGGGAGCCCTGGCGGCGATTGGCGGTTGAGTGCTCCGCGCAAATGCGGAGAATCACGCGCTTTGATGCTGAACCGCCGTACAAGCAAGGCACAGGGGCCATGGGCAAGCTAAACTTTTATAAGGGGCACCGTTGAAGTGATTCTGCCTGTTTTTTGGGCGGCTGCGGGCTTTCACCGGTTGTCCGCGGTGGCCCATGGGCTGCCCAGCGGGCTTGCGGTGGCTCCCAAGGTCGCCTCCGCGCCACGCGGGCAGCGCCAGGCCCCCCTTGCGGGCAACCCGGCTCAATCCCTGCCGCGGGCCTGGTGGTAAAAAAAACGGCTTACCAACAACGGGATCTCTTGCCGCCTTCCTCAAACTTGGGTACATTTTAACTAAAACCTCCCTAAAAATCAAGCTGCAGGCGGGCGAAAAATACAGCAAACGCAGTTTGCAACGGGTTTTTAAGCAAACCCGGTAAACGTCGGCAAGCCAAAACCGGCCAGCCTACATGGGTTAAGGAACAGCCATTCCTCCCACCTATTGGAATCGGGAACAGACCTCAGGTACATTCATGAATTGCAGGGGCACCGCAGCAGCATAACCACAGAAATCTACACCCATGTAACCTCCAAAACCCTGCAACAAATCCAATTGCCGTTTGACGATGTGTGAAAATCCCTTACATTCGATAACAGGAAACAAACCTTCGCCTATAGAACCCATTTGGCGGATAGGCGAAGGATTATAGCGGCTATAAGTAAGTTATGGGCAAGTTAAAAACAACGATACGATTAAACTAAAGTGTAGATAACAAAATATATGAAAACTTTAAACATTACTAAATTACTTTTCATAGCACT
>Ga0164292_10004779_pt1 | contig 11030 bp, 10 predicted proteins | sample GEODES117metaG_FD_111486 | JGI IMG/M metagenome (GOLD analysis project Ga0164292, IMG submission 111486) | Eutrophic lake water microbial communities from Lake Mendota, Wisconsin, USA - GEODES117 metaG | ecosystem: Environmental > Aquatic > Freshwater > Lake | place: USA: Lake Mendota... | reverse complement strand
GGCAATCCAACCTTGAGCAGCACCGGTCCCTGGCTGCTGCACAGCGCCGGCGGGCAGGTCCTGCAGCAGGGAGCGCCGGGTGAACCAGTCGATCTGCGCTTGCTGCAGCAGACCGGCGAGGCCTGGCTGAGCGCAACAGGGGGGGATGCACTCCTGGCCAATGGTCAACGGTATGGGGGCCGCTTCCGTTTGCTGGGCCTGCAGACAGGGGTGCAGGTGGTCAACCACCTCTCGCTTGAGCAGTACATCGCTGCCGTGGTCGGCTCTGAGATGCCCAGCAGCTGGCCCCTCGAGGCCCTCAAGGCCCAGGCGGTGGCTGCCCGCTCCTATGCCCTGGCCCACATGGCCAGACCGGCGAACCGCAACTGGCATCTGGGTGACACCACGCGCTGGCAGGCCTATCGAGGCCTTGAACGGCTCAACGCGCGCACCCGTGAGGCATCTTCGCGGACCGCCGGATTGATTCTCAGTTACCAGGGCGGAATTGTGGAAAGCCTGTACGCCTCAACTCAGCAGATCAGCCTCGAGGCCCATGGCCATCTTGGAGCCAGCATGAGCCAGCACGGTGCCCGAACTCTGGCCGAACAAGGACATCGCTACAACGCCATTCTTGGCCGCTATTACCCAGGGGCCTCACTGGCCAGGCTTCGATCCGGTGCCGGCTGAATCCTTCTGGCAACAGGCACTGGAGCGCTCACTCCAGGCCCGCGCCCAGGGCGATCTGGTTCCACTGCAGACGGAACCCCTGGCGTTGGGCTTCGATCCTTTTGTGATCCGCCGCCTGCTGAGCAGAACGCCGAAGCACCTCCGGGCTGCCGGACCAAGACCGAATCCATTTCTGCCCTGGGAGCCTGGCCTCGAGGTCGCGCGTCTGCAGACGGGGCATGTGCTGCTTCTGAACAAATTTCCTGTTCAGCCCGGCCATCTGCTGGTGATCACACCGCACTGGGCACCCCAGTCTGGTTGGCTAACACGCGAGGACCTGCAAGCTGTTGTCGAGGTCAGTGCTGACACCTCAGGGCTGTGGTTCTTCAACAGTTGTGCCGCTGCTGGAGCCAGCCAGCCCCATCGGCATCTGCAATTGCTGCCGCGGCACGATGGTGAACCCTGTTGCCCGCTTGAGCCCCAGTTGCTCACAGCGCTTGGCACCAGCAAGACAGTGGATGGCTTTGCCTGGGCCCACGCCTTGAGTCGACGGCAGGACCCGACCAGTGCGGCTGAACTGCACAGGCTGGTGCTCGACCATGCGGCGCACCTTGGACTCGGCAACCCGGGTGACGACGCCACCCCCCGCTATCCCTACAACTTGCTGTTCAGCAACGACTGGCTGATGACCGTGCGGCGCAGCCATGAGCATTGGCACGGGTTCAGCATCAATGGGCTTGGCTTTGCTGGTTACCTGCTGGCCACGGATGGATCGGATCTTGAACAGTTGCGCCAGCAGGGGCCCTGGCAACTGCTCAGGGCCGTAGCTGCTGACCCTGGATCGGAGGCAGGCGCCAGCCTCTCTCCGTGATTCCACGGTTGACGGATCCAGCGGTGTTCGGGCGAGCTGAAGTCAGTCCGTTGCGAATCCCATGGTCAGACATCGTCCGCTGCGCCGCCACCAGAGGCGCGATCAATTGCTGCTCAACCACCGGCTGCTGGTCAGACCGATTGCCCTCCACTATGCCCAGCTCAGCCCCGAACCGGTAGATGACCTGATGCAGGTGGGATTGATGGGCCTGCTGCGAGCTGCCGAGAGCTACGACCCGGAAACGGGCATCCCTTTTGAGAGCTATGCCAGACCCCACATCCGCGGAGCGATCTTGCATCACCTCAGGGACAGGGCCTGGTTGGTCAGGCTGCCCCGCCGCCTGGCCGAACGGCAATGGAGTCAGTGGCGACCGGGCCATGGGTTCACTCCGAACGTGGATCCGGCAGCAGGTCTTGCCCTTCAGCGATGGCAGGCCATGAACCGACCGGTGGCCCTGGACAGCCTCGAGGCCGCAGCAGAACCCCCCACCGACGTCACGACAGATGCCGTCACGGAGACTCCGGGTCAGATCAACACCCTGCTGCAACCTACGCCAGCCGATGCAGAGGGGCCTTACGTGCCGGCGAGGCTGGCCATGATGTGGCAACAGCGTTCGGTCGAGCAGATGCTGGCCATGGTCGACCCCAGGCAACGTCAGGTGCTACGCCATGTGGTGCTGCAGGGGTGGAGTTACCGACGGACGGCCACAGCACTCAAGGTCAGCGCGCCGACCGTGCAGCGCTTGTTGCACCGTGCCCTGGCTGAGCTGCAGGATCGTCTCAGCTGCGATCGCGCTCCATCTGTTGCTCGAGGGTGCTGATCGCAGCGTTGAGGGCAGCCAGCTGGCGCTCGGCGGCATCACGCCAATGGGAAAGCAGCCTGAGCTTGCGCTCCTGATGCTGGCGACGGCTGACAGCAGCGTCCTCGCCGCTGTAGCACGACAGAAAGGGCAGAGGCATGTACGATGACATCAACCTGTGAGGTTCTAGCAACTTCTGCAGGGGGCCCGGGAGTCGTGTTTCCTCCACCAGCAATGGATACGAAACGCTTCGCACCCAGGACCATCACACCTTTGCGACAGATGGCCTTCACCACTGTCTCGACCATCGGCCTGGCCCTTGCTTCTGCAGGGATCCTTGAGCTTTTCAGCGCCAACAGGGCCTTGGCTTACGTCGCCCTGATGGCTGGGCAAAATGCCAGGCCATTGAACGGCGAGTTCAACAAAGTTCCCGTTCTCCACTCCAACCAACCGGAAGAGGTTGAAGGCCCCGGCATCCTGATCAATACCGCACCCGGGCAGGCATTCAGTGCGGAAGGTGGCCAGACATTGAAGAATGCAGAGTTTACCTTCAATGGTGAATTTGGTGTCCATATTCATCACAAATACTTTCCTCCCTACCGCAACCGAATCTCCCCTGGACAGAGACGCACTGAATTAAGTCTTGGATTGATTCTGATCAACCCAACCAATCGCCCTGTACATCTGAAATTCAGCTCCGGCGCTGTGCGAAACAGCTTTGAAGCTCCCTATTTGGCCAACAGTCTGCAAGGGGTTCGTCCACTGGGTCCCCGCCCCTGGAATACTGGGCCTGGCGACGCCACGGCTGTCCAGATGCTGCGTGGGCGCCTGGACGCCCGTCTCAGCCAGGAGATCACCATCCCTGCCTACGGCAGAACAGTGCTGTTCCAGAAGGATCTACCAGCTTTGGGGATCGCCAATGGTCTCCTGCGGGGCTACAGCGACGGGGCTTTCCAGATGGCGGTTGTTGCGGCACGGAATCCCCAATCTGATGCTGATCTGCTGAAGGTTCTGGACTCTGGTCAACTCGCACCCGGACGGGTCTATCTGAATCGCATCGACGAAATCGAAAATCGCCAGATCTTTTCCAGGGTCGGCGGGGTCGCCCTCGGCGATACCTACAAGGCAAGTTTGTCTCACAATCTGGACATCAAGGGCCCTTTGCATGTGCCCTTGACCAGCACCCATCGCCACCATTTCGGCACCAAGGAGGTTCAGGTCAATGCGCTGGCGAGTCGCATGCTCGATTCCTCTTTGGACAATGTCGGCACCTACGGAGTCCGCTTTGACGTTGACCTCAACCTTCAAGGCAACGGACCCCATGAGCTCGTTCTGAGCCATCCGGTTCTGGCCGGTGGTCGACCGTTCACCGCCTTCCGAGGGTCGCTACAGATTCAGACCACTGAAGGCACACAGGACCTGCATGTGGTGTTGCGATCAGGTCAGAGCCTGTCGCTAATGGGTCTCAACCTGAAACCAGGTACGGACAATCCCGTTAGGGTCAGTCTGGTGTATCCAGCTGACGCCACGCCGGGTCATCTGTTGAGCGTGGTGCCGAGTCAGCAGCTCACCCGTGTCCAGGATCAGGAACGGCAACTGGCACTGGCCCGTGCAGCCGCAGAACAGGCAGCCCGAGCCCAAAGCGCTGCACGTGGTGCTGCCCGCGGCAAGGGGCAGGCCGCTGGCGGCGAGCCTGGCCTCCCCAAGTTGCCACCGCTCACCCTGGGAGATGGGCCCGGTGCACTGGCCGGTCTGCAACAGGAGGCCCCAGCCCTGGTGCCGCCACCACCGCTGCAGCCCAGCCTCACCCTGCCCCCCCTCGTCTACCCCCCCAGCGTTGGACCTGCTGTGATGCCAGCCACAGGTTTGCCCCAATCCTCACTGCAGGATCGTTATCAGCAGGCCCTCGAGGCACAGCAGGACATCATGCGGGGACTGCAGGCCCGCTGATCTGCCGGAGACCTCGACGTGGACGAACAGCGTGACGATCCGAACGAGCGGCGACGTATCACGCTCGAGCTGCCCCAGGACGTGATCGCCTGGATCGATCGTTTTCGTTCCGAATGGGGGCTAAGGGGCCGGGGGCCCACGGTCGAACGGCTGTTGCGTGAGCTTTTCAACCCTGACGATGGAGAGGAGTTCATCCCTCCGGCCGGCGATCGTGCGGGCGAAACACCAGACCAGAGCCCGGAAAGTCCGTTCGACGAATCCGGAGCCCTTGTGCTGGTCAGCCAGAAGCAGGGTGGTGAACTTCAGGCTGATTTCATCCATCCCCATCCCCCAGGTACCGGACCTCGGCGCTCAAGCACAGGCATCGACTTGCCAGGTTTTGTCCGGCGCCAATCGGATCACCTCAAGCGGGCTGTGGCACCGACGAGCCAGCCGGACCGCTCAGCCAGGGACACGTTTGCCCTGGTCGAACCGGATGATCTCGATGCGGCCCTTGCCGCTGCTCGCAGCCATTGGCAAGAGCTCTATGGGACCGAGCCCAATGCCCATGTCCTGGAATCGGCCATGACTTGGCTGGCATCCGACATCTGGGCTCAGGCTGATCAGAGCGAAGGCCGACCGTTCAGCTGGAGTCTCGCCTGCTCGGTCACGACACAACTAGCGCCCAGCTGGCCCGCCGGTGTCCCGAGTTTTGAGCGCGTGATGGTGATGGCAGGACTGCTTGAGGACCCATTCAGTGCCTCCACCCTGAGCCTGCGGATCCCCACGCTGATCCGCCGCTTTGTCAATCGTTTCCGCAAGCGGCATCGCGGCATGTCCTTCGAAACGTTGCAGCACACGATGAGCCTGCATGGAGCACTCAAGCTGTTGCATCTGCCTACCGCGCCCGGCCACAGGCTGACCCTTGCGGACATTCGTGAGTCCTATCGGGAGCAAGCCCTGCAACACCATCCCGACTCCGGGGGATCAGCGGAACAGATGCGACGCCTGAATGAGGCCTACCAACTGCTGAAAGAGCTTTACCGCTCGTCTTGAGTGAGAATCTATTCAAGACCTGCTTTGGGTCTCGGTTAAGACTTTTGTGCTCACGAATTGTTTGCTTTTCCCATTCTGGACGTGACCTGAGACTCATAGTGGGAACCAGAATCTTCAAATGAGACCTATTTTTTCGTCGTTCACGCCGGACTCTTGGCAAAGGGATTCAGCACGACGACAAATCAAACGTTGATTTTTTGATGTTTTTCATCCCCGAGGGGCAGTTCCTTGGCTTACCCGGTTCAGGGCTTCCTCCCTGAAGATGGCCGCTTCAGCCTGCAGCGTGTCAGAAGGCTTTTTTGGCACCATGCCTGATTCAGCATCGGACTCACCAGCCCTCGTCCAATCACCCATTGCGCTGTCCAATGGACAGCCAGAATGGCGTCAAACCCCCTGTGTTCCCGCTCCTTCTGAAGCTTGCGTACCTGCTTGAGTCACAGGTACGCACCCCATCCTTTCTCCCAGCTGCGAAGACCAGGCCTCGCTGCAACCGCACGACGATCGTCATGCCGAAGCCCCGTCCCTTGATCTCTGAGAATCACATGAAACCAGGATGAGACGCAATCTGCGTCTTATCAAGAGTCCTGGCTGAGAGCCATGAGTTGCCAAGGGCCCTGATAGGTGCGGCCCCAAATCAAGCGGACTTCGCCGACCGGCTACGCGGCCAACTCTCGTGATCGCTTTCGGTTGGCAAGCCCATTGCACCAAACCAGCAAGCTGGCGCATTGGTCTCATTCTGGCCTGAATTTAAGACCCAGCATGGGACATAGTTGCGACTAGCGAGACAGGCGGTAACGCACCTTTCTGGCTTTCTTGACCTGCGTGCAAGGGTGAGCGGTTCGGTCGAGCGCGGGCGAGGAGCGCAGATCAACTTGATCTTGCTGATCTCATTTGGGAAATTAGCTAAGTCCCAAAATCGGATTGTAATAAGACAAAAGAAACAAGGTTGTGGTCCAACAAAAAGCCTCCCCTTGAGAGGGAGGCTTCAACCACCGTGTCTCGCAGGCCTCAGGTGCTGGTCTGCATGCCCTGGATCAGAAAATCAAAGTAGGGACCGGCGATCTCCGCATCCTGTCCGGATAGCAGGGCGACTGACGCGTCCTTGAGGCAACGCATGGATTCGACCATGCCGGCCATCGGCACGCCGAGGCTGTTGTACATCTCACGGGCGCCAACAAGGCCGATGGTCTGAATCATTTCGGTGCTTCCGGCCAGCACCCCGTAGGTCACAAGCCGCAGGTACCAGCTGAAATCTCGCAGGCATTGCGCACGCTGCTTCTGACCGTAGGCGTTGCCACCCGGGGCTACGTACTCAGGCTTGCGTGAAAACAGTTGCTTGGCTGCTTCGTCAACGATCTTTTTCTCGTTGTCCGTCAGCTGCCTGACGACCCGCAGGCGAAGGGCGCCTCCAGAGAGAAAGTCGACCATGGAGCGCAGCTCACCGCCACTGGGGTAGCGCAGCTCATCATCTGCCTGGAGGATCAGATCGCGAACGACGCTCATGGAGCTCAGGTCAAGCAGGGTGACTCTATCGGTCCTGCAGGACTCACGTCGTCTCTCCAGCCAGGGTGTAACGCCCCTTTGCATGACGGGTGAGGGTTTGAATGGACTGCGCCTGCCCGTCTGTGCCGTGAATCAGATCGCCGAGGTCACGATCACTGGGCTCAGCCACGATGGAAGGGGAGTAGGACGGCACGGTACGAAGGCCGTGTTCGTGCCGGATCTGTTGCCGGGTGAACGGGCCCGGGTGAGGATCGATCGTGCCATCGGCGGTGTTCTGAACGCTGTTTGTCTCGAGCGTTTGAACGACAGTCCCCAACGCCGCAGACCCCCTTGCATCCTGGCCGAGCATTGCGGCGGCTGCTCGCTGCAGCATCTGGACCATGCAGCACAACTCACCAGCAAAACAGCGCTGCTGGAGCAGACCCTGTCGCGCATCGGACAGATCGGATTGCAGCCCGAGAACGTCTGCAGCGACGGCGCCGAGCTCGGTTACCGGAACCGGGCTGTGATTCCGCTCGAGCGCACGCCAGATGGGGTGCTCAGGAGCGGCTATTACCGCAAGGGCAGTCACCGGATCGTGAACCTGAACCACTGTCCCGTTCTGGATCCGCGCCTCGATGACCTAATTGTGCCGCTCAAGGCTGCGCTTCAGGCCAGTGGATGGCCGGTTGATCGCCACTTGCAGTCGGCTGGTGGTCTGCGGCATCTGGGCCTGCGGGTGTCGCATCACAGCGGCGAAATCCTGATCACCCTGATCAGCAGCCGCCGCGATCTGCCTGGCAGCCAGGCGCTGGCCCAGCAATGGCTGGAGCGATGGCCCACGGTTGTCGGTGTTGTGTTGAATCTGCAGGACAAACCCAACAACACCCTGTTCGGACCTGAATCAGAGGTGTTGGCTGGGCGGGACTGGCTGCTTGACCGGTTTTGCGGACTCGCGTTTGCTGTCGGCTGCGACACGTTCTTCCAGGTCAACACGCCACAGGCCGAGGCCGTCGCTGCCCAGATCCTGGAGGCCCTTCCCCGACCTGATGGGCTGGTGATCGATGCCTATTGCGGAATCGGTGCCTTCAGCCTCCCAATGGCTGCTGCCGGGCACCGGGTGCTGGGGCTCGAGGTCCAGGCTGCCTCGATCGCGCTGGCGCGGCGCAACGCTGCCTTGAACAACCTGCAGGATCAGTGCGCGTTTGTGGCGGGTGCGGTTGCGGACCATTTATCCACCCATCTGCCCATGGCTGCGGCCGTGTTGGTCGACCCGCCCCGCAAGGGGCTGGATGGCAACGTGCGTCAGTCCCTGGTCGAACAACCGGTTGGGCGGTTGCTGTATCTGAGCTGCGATCCAGCAACCCTGGCCCGCGATCTCAAGGACTTGATCGGGGGCGGGCCCTACCGACTGGAGCGGCTACAGCCATTCGACTTCTTTCCCAACACCAGCCACGTTGAGACCCTCGCGGTGCTCAGCTCCTGAGCTGGATGCCGTTGGCGCTCTCCAGGGTTGTGCGGACACGGGCATGGGCCTGGTCCACATCCGCATCGGTGAGGGTGCGTTTGGGGTCGCGGTACCGCAGGCGAAACGCCTGACTGCAGACCCCCTCGCCCAGTTGTTCGCTGCTGTAGGTGTCAATCAACTCCACGTGTTCGAGCAGCGGCCGACCTGCCTTGCGCATCAGTGCCAACAGGTCTGCCGAAGGGGTGAGCTTTGATACCACGACGGCCACATCGCGCTCCGATGCCGGAACGGTGGCATAGGCCTTGTAAGCCGGACGCCAACGGGCCGTTCGGGTTGCGGCTGTCAGCACCACCGCCAGATCAAGTTCGAACCCATAGGTCAGCTCAGGAAGGTCCATGTCAATGGCCTGCTGCGGGTGCAGTTGCCCGAACCAACCCACACAGCGGCCTTCGATCCACAAACCGGCAGCCCGGCCTGGATGGAGCAGAGAATGCCCTTGAAGGGGCCGATCCTCAACGCTCAGCAGCAGGGACTCGAGTGCCTGTTGCAACCGACCACGGGCTGCGTGATAGGTCAAGGGTTGGGGCTTGCCACTGACCGTCCACAGTTCGGCGCACTGTGAACCGCAGATCACCCCCCCCAGCAGGTTGCGTTGCTCGCCGCTGCCCCCGGGCGTGAACACATTGCCGATTTCGAAGCCCCAGAACCCGCGCTGCCCGTTCTGGAGATTGCGCGCGGCAGCGGCCAACAGCTCCCCATGCAGGCCATCCCGCAGATGGCCGTAATCACTCAGCAGGGGGTTCGCCAATGGAATGCGTCCCTCGGCGGCAGGGACCAGCGAGAAGCTGCACAGCTCCTGCAGACCGGCGCTACAGAGCGCACGCCGCAGACGGCGTTCAGCCTGTTGGGCGGCATCAAGCCCCCCCGGTTCGAGCGGATCGGGCAGATGGGAGCCAAAGCGGTCGTACCCGACGAGGCGAGCGACCTCTTCGATCAGGTCGACCTCACGACGCAGGTCAATGGCACGCTGCGCGGGCACTTGCACCAACCAGCCCTCATCGGTGCTGACCAGGTGACAGCCAATGGCGATCAGCGTCTCTTCGATCTCCCCATCCTGCAGATCAAGGGAGTCATCCCCATCGGCTTGGGACTGGAGCGGGCCTAGCAGGTTGAGCAGGGCATCACGCCGCAGCAGCAAGGGTTGGCGCTCCTGCTGCGGCAGTTGGTGCAACCAACGCTGCATTGGGCGGGCCCCAGCGATCTGTTGCAGAAGGGCAACGGCTCGGTCAGCGGCCGTGAGCGTGGCCTCGGGCGGCAGGCCTTTCTCGAAGCGACTGCTCGCCTCTGTGCGCAGCCCCTGACTGCGGGCTGAGGTGCGAACGGCCGCGGCGGAAAACACCGCCGCTTCAAGCCAGATGGTCGTGGTCGTGGCGGTGACCGCTTCGGCAGCGCCCCCCATCACCCCGGCCAGGGCAATCGGCCGGTCGGCATAGGTGACGACAAGAGCATTGTCGTCCAGGGTTCGCGTCTCCGCGTCCAGGGTGGTGAAGCTCTCCCCCGGGCGGGCCTGCCGCAAGCCGACAGCTGCTGGATCAGCGGTTTCAAGGCTGCTCAGCTGTGCCAGGGCCGCGCTGTCAAAGGCATGGAGCGGTTGCCCCGTTTCGAGCATCACCAAATTGGTGACATCGACAACGTTGTTGATCGGCCGAACCCCAGCCTTTTCAAGACGCCGGCGCAGCCACAGCGGCGACGGGGCGACCTGGACACCCTCGAGTGCTGTAAGACTGAACAGACCTCCGTCTTCAAAGGCACGTTGCTGCGCTTCTGAGACCGGCAACGGTTGGACCGACAGGCTTGGACTGCTGGGCAGCACGGTGTGGCCGCCGCTGAGGGCGGCCACCTCGCGGGCGATCCCCTGCATCGACAGGCCATCCGGACGGTTGGCCGTGATCGCCAGTTCAAGGACGGTGTCATCCAGGCCCAGATGGGGCGCCACCGCACTGCCCAGGGGTGGAACGGTGTCGAGCAAATCGTCGAGCACCGCGATGCCATCGCTGCCGTCGCTCAATCCGAGTTCGGTCAGCGAACAGATCATGCCGCTGCTGGCGACCCCCCGCAGTTCGGCGGGCTTGATCGTCAGGCCGACCGCTGGCAATGTTGCGCCGACCAGGGCGACGGGCACGTGGATGCCAGCACGCACGTTGCTTGCACCGCAGACGATCTGAAGTGGCGCAGCAGCGCCGACATCAACCTGACAAACACTGAGCTTGGTGGCGTCCGGATGGGGTTGTCGCTCGCAGACCAGCCCGACGACCACACCAGCCGCTTGCTGGTCAAGCCGTTCAATCGACTCCACCTCGAAACCGGCCACGGACAGGCGCTCAGCCAGGGCCTCGGGCTCCAGAGAGGCCTCGCTTGTCTGGACCAGTTCCTTGAGCCACTGGAGCGAGACGCGCATCGAGACCGCCTGAATTGCTTGGGATCCTAGGGATTGGGGTGAGTGAGGCCCTCCAGCAGGTAGGGTTGTCAATTGTCACTTCGCTTCGCTTACGCGGCGCAACGTCCTTCCATGGCTAAAAACAAGGGCGTCCGGATCGTGATCACTCTTGAGTGCACCGAATGCCGGTCCAACCCCGCCAAGCGGTCTCCCGGTGTGTCCCGTTACACCACCGAGAAGAACCGCCGCAACACCACCGAACGGCTTGAGCTGAAGAAGTTCTGCCCGCACTGCAACGCCACAACGGTTCACAAGGAAATCAAGTGAATCGCGTCTGCTGCGG
>Ga0164292_10004777_pt1 | contig 11036 bp, 9 predicted proteins | sample GEODES117metaG_FD_111486 | JGI IMG/M metagenome (GOLD analysis project Ga0164292, IMG submission 111486) | Eutrophic lake water microbial communities from Lake Mendota, Wisconsin, USA - GEODES117 metaG | ecosystem: Environmental > Aquatic > Freshwater > Lake | place: USA: Lake Mendota, Wisconsin... | reverse complement strand
TTAGGCGCAAGCATAGATCGAATGATTGCAGCATTGCGATGGTGAGTTTCGCACTTGCATTCGTCAGTGGCGTTGTTCTATCCGGCGCATATGCTCCGTTGAATTGGTGGTTTTTGCTACCAGTTGCAATAGCTATTTTCTTGTATGCAGTGACAAAAACTAGCAAACCGTTCCTGGCAGCATTCGTTTTCGCCGCGGCTTTCAACTTTCTGACCTTGAAATGGTCGGGCATCTACGTCGGATTAGTGCCCGTTCTATTCTTAGTCTTATTGCAATCTTTGTTTTATTTGCCGCTGGGCTTAGTTTCCTTCAGGCGTGACCGTTACTCCCGATTATGGCTTGCATTACCTATATTGCTGATAGCTGACGAACTTCGTTCCATTATTCCTTTCGGTGGATTCGGTTGGAATCGACTATCTTTTAGTCAAGCAGATTCACCTTACGTTTCCATAGCAGCATTTTTCGGAGATACTGCGCTGGCTTTTGCGGGTATTTCACTTGGCATTGGTTTATATCTTCTTTTTGCGCGGGCACAACTGCTTTCCGTTGGCATAATTGCCGCATCGATTTCGTTGATAATCCTTCTTCCCACCCCTTCTCTTAATCAGGGAAGTATCAACGTATTAGGAATTCAAGGAAATGTTCCAAGATTAGGTTTGGATTTTAATTCAAGAGCCGAAGAGGTTTTCAACCTTCACTTGGAGCAGAGTTTGATTGCATTAAAACAAGTTCAAACGAAGCCAGACTTAATAGTCTGGCCCGAGAATTCAGTAGATATAGATCCCTTCATAAATTCTACGGTAGGAAAGAAGATTTCTGATCTAGCAAAGAATTCGCAAACTCCGATAGTTGTTGGAGCGGTCTTAAAGAGTTCCGAAGGTCCAAAAAATGCATCCGTTATGTGGAGTTCCGATGGGGAAGTGGTTTCAAAGTATGAGAAAAGGACACTCACGCCTTTTGGCGAATACATTCCACTTCGATCTATAGCGGAATTGATAACACCTTTTGCTAACGATGTTGATGATTTTGTTAAAGGAGATGAAATCATTTTGCACAAGATCGGAGAATCCAAAATCGCCCCTATAATTTGTTATGAGATTATCGATGATTCGGCCGTTAATTCGATGGTTAATGAAGCCAATTTGATGCTTGTGCAAACCAATAATGCAACTTTCGCCGATAGCGGTCAAAGTATGCAACAGCTCAATATCACCAGAATTCGAGCCGTTGAGCAAAATAAATGGGTAGTGAGCATTTCAACAACTGGGGTATCGGCAATAATTGATAACAAAGGAAGCGTGCGTCAGATTACAGAACAAAATCGAGCCTCCTACGTTTCAGGAGCGGTAATGCTCAATTCCAACCAAACGCTAGCAAGCAAACTAGGCAATTGGTCTTCACTGCTTTTGATTCTCCTCGCGTTAGCTGTTTACCTAGGGAAAAGACGACGAAGTGACTAAGTTAGTGGTTTTGATTCCAACGTATAATGAGTCAAAGTCTGTTTTGAGTGTAATTTCGGATCTTCAGGCAATAAGTGCTGATGTGATTGTGATTGATGACAATTCTCCAGATGGAACGGCTGATTTGGTAGAAAGCCTTAAATATTCCAATGTTCGAGTAATTAAAAACGGAGAAAAGAATGGAATTGGAGCTGCTTACATCGCTGGTTTCAAGGTAGCACTTCATAATGGCTATGAATTCGTTGCAACTATGGATGCAGATGGTTCCCATTTGGTTCAAGATTTGGAAAGCATGATGCTAGTGATTTCAGATTCTGATGTAGTTATGGGTACTCGTTGGATTCCAGGTGGATCTGTTGTTAACTGGTCGTTGCACCGCGAACTTCTTTCGCGTTTTGGCACGTGGTTTGCGCAAAAAACACTGGCCTTGCCATATAAGGATTTAACCGGCGGTTTGCGTTTGTACAGAGCAAAATATCTGCATAAGTTGAATCTGGGTGAAATACGATCAAACGGTTATTGTTTTCAAATTGAAATGATTCGAGCTCTCACAGCATGTGGCGCAGCTATTAAAGAAACTCCGATTACCTTCGTTGAACGAGGGCTAGGTGAATCAAAGATGAGCAAGGCAATTGTTCTTGAAGCGTTTTGGCGTGTGAGCTTCTGGGGGTTGCAGCGTACGCGTAGGCATAACGCCGATAAGTTACATTATGTTAAGTAACTAAATCCTGGGTAAAAATCTCCTGAATAACTGCCCTATTCCGCAAATGCTTCGATGGGTGGGCATGAACAAACAAGATTTCGATCTCCAAAGGCTCCATCGATTCGCCCTGATGTAGGCCAATACTTACCACGCATGCCAATAATTTCACCAGGAACCAATCCATCTAACATTTCAGGAAAAGCAGCTATTTCGCGAGGATATTTTCTATCCCATTGGCTTGAAATAACATCACCAGCGGTATGTGGAGCGTGCGCTAAAGCAGAATCTTCATGAGAAATTACACCGTTTAAAACATCCATAATCTCTCCATGTATAGAAATCATTGCTGAAATAAATCTTTCTATCTCTGCAATGTCTTCACTTTCCGTTGGTTCTACCATCAATGTTCCAGCAACAGGAAAACTCATTGTTGGCGCATGGAAACCATAATCCATTAAGCGTTTTGCAACATCATCAACGCTTACGCCAGAATCTTTGGTGATTCCGCGTAGATCAAGAATGCACTCATGAGCCACTCGTCCATTATTGCCGGTATATAAAACTGGGAAATATGGATTGAGCTTTAAGGCGATGTAGTTGGCTGAGAGGATTGCAGTTTGTGTTGCGTGAGTGAGGCCTTCTCCCCCCATCATTCGAATATAAGCCCACGAAATTGGCAAGATACTTGCCGAACCATATGGCGCCGAACTAACTGGTCCAGGACCTGTTGCAGGTCCAGCCAGTGAATCAATCGGATGATTTGGCAAGAACGACGCTAAATGTGATCGACAAATTACGGGACCAACACCCGGTCCCCCGCCACCGTGTGGAATGCAGAAGGTTTTATGAAGATTCAGATGAGAAACATCTGCGCCAAATTTACCTGGTTGCGCTAAACCAACTAAAGCATTGAGGTTTGCACCATCAACGTAAACTTGTCCACCTGCGTCATGAATCAGTTCGCAGATTTCAGAAATAGCGCTCTCAAATACTCCGTGCGTTGATGGATACGTAACCATTAATGCTGCAAGTTCACCTCTGTACTCACTTATTTTTGACTTTAAATCTTCAATACTGACGTTGCCGTGGTCATCACAAGCGATTACAACAACTTTCATACCAGCCATTACTGCACTAGCAGCATTAGTACCGTGTGCGCTAGAAGGAATCAGACAGATTGTTCTGTTCTGATCGCCTCTACTATCGTGATAATTTCTGATGGCTAAGAGACCCGCAAACTCACCTTGGCTACCAGCATTAGGTTGCAAAGACACTGCGTCGTAACCTGTAATTTCTACGAGCCAATCTGATAGCTCTTGAATTAACTGGCGTGAACCAACACTCTGTTCAATCGGCGTAAATGGATGAAGTGAGGAGAACTCAGGCCAAGTCACTGCTTCCATTTCCGTTGTTGCGTTTAATTTCATTGTGCAAGAACCAAGGGGAATCATTGTTCGATCAAGAGCTAAATCTCGATCGGATAAAGTTCGAATGTATCTAAGCATTGCCGTCTCGGAATGATTGGTATTAAAAACAGGATGCTGAAGATACTTTGAGGCTCTTACTAGATCCGCATCAAAATTCTTTACTTCAGCGACATCCTTAACTTCAATACCAAAAACCGAAGCAAGATTATTGAGAATCTCTGCCGTAGTTGTTTCATCAAGTGATAAACCAACATGGTATTGATCGATTACTCGTAAGTTCAAATTATATTTGTGAGCTTTTTTATGAATTTTGTCCGCATCGCTTACTTTGATAGTTAAAGTATCGAAAAAGGATTTATTAATAATTTCAAAGCCGCCTTGCGACAATGCCTGTGCTAGGGCACTAGTCTGCGAGTGGATTCGTTGTGCAATCATTTTGAGTCCTGCTGGTCCGTGCCACATTGCATAAAACGCACTTATTACCGCAAGCAAAACTTGGGCCGTGCAGATATTGCTAGTCGCTTTGTCACGGCGAATATGTTGTTCTCGAGTTTGTAAAGCAAGTCGAAAAGCTGGATTTCCATGAACATCAACGCTCTGCCCAATCAACCGTCCAGGTAAAGAACGCTCCAAACCATTTCGAACGGCCATAAACCCTGCGTGCGGTCCACCAAATCCCATTGGAACCCCGAAACGCTGGGCTGAACCTACTGCTACATCGGCGCCCCATTCCCCTGGCGCTTTAAGCAAAGTTAATGCCAACAAATCAGTTGCAGCAATTAAATATGCATCTTTAGCATGAACCTGATCGGCAATCTTTGCGTAATCATTGACCGAACCAAAAGTATCTGGATACTGAACCAAAGCTGCAAAGTACTCTGACGAAGTTGTTATCCCTTTTGTAGCATCGAACTCTTCAATCACGATGTTCAAAGGCTTGGCGCGAGTAAGAATTACTGCACGAGTTTGGGGATGAACATTCTTATCTATAAGAAATACAGCGTCATCGCTTCCTTTGAATGAACGTCGAGTTAATGTCATGGCCTCAGCAGCAGCGGTGCCTTCATCTAGCATCGAAGCATTTGCTATTGGTAGCGCAGTTAAATCACACACTGCTGTTTGAAACGCAAATAATGCTTCTAATCGACCTTGGGAAATTTCCGGTTGGTATGGCGTGTAGGCCGTGTACCAAGCAGGATTCTCTAAAACATTTCTCAAAACAACTGGTGGAGTAATTGTGCCGTAGTAACCGCACCCTATAAATGAGGTAAAAACTTTGTTCTTATTAGCCATCGCACGCAGTGCTTCTATTGCTTCAACTTCGGTTAATGGAGATGGTAGTGAATCACTGAGTTTCTTTGACATAGCGATGTTGCTAGGAACTACGTCGGATATAAAAGAATGCATATCCTTGTACCCAAGAGCTTTGAGCATTTCATCTTCTTGTGAAGATGTAGGGCCTATATGACGACGTTGAAATGATGCGTATTGTTCATAAGAAGAAAACTGCTCTTCACGCGACATTACTGAGTCCCCTAGACCTTTGAGTTAAAGTACTAAGGAAAGAATATGCCTTGTTAGGCGCCTTTGCTCTTTCTACGAAGAGATAATTCATCGTTACCTTCGCCACCTACCGATTGGCCATCAATCTCTCCGGTCAAAGTCGATAGCGATCCTTCAACTTCGTGCCAAACTTTGCCTACGGCGATACCAAAGACTCCTTGGCCGCCTGCTAGTAAATCCACGATTTCATCTGCGCTTGCACATTCATAAATGGAGGCTCCATCGCTCATGAGAGTGATGCGTTCAAGTTCGGTTACTCCACGCTCACGAAGATGGTTAACGGCTGTGCGGATATTCTGAAGGGAAACCCCAGCATCTAACAAACGTTTTACAATCTTTAAAACCAAGATGTCTCTGAAACCGTAAAGGCGAGTTGACCCTGATCCCCCAGCTGGTCTGATACTTGGTTCGACTAAACCAGTTCGCGCCCAATAATCGAGCTGGCGATAACTTATTCCCGCTGCAGAACAAGCGGTTGCACCGCGATAGCCGATTAGTTCAAAGTCAGGCGTCGATGTCATGAGGGGAATCTCAATTCTCTTGGGGAGTGCTCTAAGAATAAGGTGAATAACCTGTTGAACGTGGTTGCGACACTCCCAAAACCTATACTTGAGGTTGAGAGTTTATCTGCCCCCATTGCCTACCCAGCAAAGTCTTCTGGATTGATTTGGTCGAGGAACTCTCGAAATCTCTCCATCTCAGAGTTCTCACCAGTGGCGTTAAGAGCATCCTCTGCCACATCTTCTGGAATCTCAATGCCTACGTTATCCAGCAGGTCAGAATCGGCCAAAATATTGCTATGAGTTCGAAGCGCTAATGCGATCGCATCTGATGGTCTAGCAGAAACACTAATTGTCTTTCCCTCTTGATCTCTCATGAGTAAAGAAGCCATAAAAATACCCTCCTCCATCGCAGTTACTTGAACCGCGGTGAGAGTGGCATCGAGAGATTCAACGATGTCCTGCATTAAATCATGGGTTAAGGGTCGAGGCGGAGTAACTCCTTGTTGAGCAAAAGCTATGGCTGTTGCTTCAACGGCGCCGACCCATATTGGAAGAAAACGAACACCATCAATTTCCTTTAACAGGACAATTGGTTGGTTGGAAGGCATTTCAATTCGAACACCAACAACTTGCATCGCCACCATGCTCATCCGCAAAACCTGCGGTTAACGTAGTCGGTTTAATCCGCCACGCACCAATGATGCGTGTAAGCGAATTGAGAGCGAAGCTATTTCCTTCTGCACTTCCTCCGCACGGGCTTTCGACTCTGCATTCTTCTGTCTATTGAGAGGAGTAATTACTTGCTCGATTAATCCTATTTCTCGATCGGCAGCTGATTTAAATGAGCGCAGATGGCGTGGCTCAATTCCAAATGAACTCATTTCAGTAACCGCTCTTGCTACAGATAATGCATCACCGTCATAGTGGCGCCCACGAGGTGCAATTAATCCAAATGATTCAAGTTCAACCAATGCGTTTTCCGTTAATCCACTTGCCTTTAACAACTCTTCGCGGGAAAGGCGCATGTCACTTGATTCACCAAAAGCCGAAGGTGCCATCTCTCCATCAACGGTTGCAAGTGATGGACGAGGCGCAGCGACACCCCCCGATGTTGGTGCAGGTTGCAAACCGCGATCGAGTGCATCGAGATTCTCCTTGATGACACGAAGTGGCAAATACTGATCACGTTGAGCGAGCAGAACGTAGCGAAGTCGTTCCAAATCTGTTCCTGTGAACTTGCGATATCCAGATGGAGTGCGCTGTGGATCAATTAACCCCTCAGATTCAAGGAATCGGATCTTTGAAATGGTTATATCTGGGAAGTCACCACGCAACTTTGTTAGAACTTCCCCAATGCTCAAATACGCGCGTGCTGGAACGCTCATTACTTATCCCCTAAATTCTTGATTTGTGAATTTCCGAAAAATAGTGCGTGGAATTTTCCAATTTGGATTTCATCGCCCATACGAAGAACCTGTGTCGTTACAGATATTGAATTCACGTAGGTGCCATTTAAACTGTGAGAGTCCGAAATCGAAAACTCATTCTTTACCCGCTCAATGTGTGCGTGTTTTCTGGAGACTGTTACGTCATCAAGAAAGACATCACTCTCGGGGGATCTTCCGATAGATACAGTGTTGCTATCTAGTAAGAAGCGAGATCCTTGAGCTGGTCCGCGGTGAATCACAAGCATTGCTTTATCTGATCCTGATGCGCAAACTTCTTCAATCATTGCGCGTACTGAAACATCTGCTTTCTGAAGAAATAACTCAGAGGGCGATGTGTTTCCAGGTGTGTCGATGCTGCGAAGGCCTAAATTCAAAGTTGAGGTGAGTTCTCGTTCATTTTCTACTGCTGCCACGAGATCCCCCTTCCACCTGTCTGAAACAGGCTCACCTTGAACTTAAGGGTGACACTAGGGGGGCACGCCCCTACTGGTCAAGCCGTAATTGCTGCGTAATCCGAAGCAGAAAGAAGGTTGTTTGGCTCAGAATCAACGCTAATTTCAAAGAGCCAGCCAGAACCATAAGGATCAGAGTTGATCGTTTCTGGAGCAGTGTTTAAATCAGCATTTATAGCGACAACACTTCCTGTTAAAGGTGAATAAATCTCTGAAACACTCTTTGTTGATTCAACTTCCCCACAGACAGAATCAGCTGTCAATGATTGCCCCACTTTAGGCATTTGTACATACACGATGTCTCCTAGAGCGCCCTGCGCAAAATCTGTAATGCCAACTCGGTAAACCAAAGCGGTTTGAGTGGAGGCGACCCATTCGTGTTCTTTTGTATATTTCAATGAATCAGGAATGTTCGACATTTGGTTACCTTTACTCTTGAGTTAAATTCCAGTGTTTGTGGTGCCGACTCTAATACTTCGAACCCCATTTTGGAAATATGTCCATCCCGTATAAACATATAGAGCTATACCCCACAGCGCAAAACTCCAGCCTGCCGCAAAGGCAATGCGTCCTATTGTTGAATCTTGCGTTGCCAGCAACAGCAACGGGAAAGCGTAAAGAAGATTAAATGTTGCTGCTTTACCCAAATAGGTAACTTCTAGCAGTGCCAATCTACGACTCTTTAGAATCAATGTGAGAATTGCAAGAAATGCATCACGCGCTATAAGAATGATCAAAACCCACAAAGAGATTGCATCTCGAACAAAGAGAATAATCAGAGTCGAAAGAATATAAATTCGATCTGCTGCGGGATCAATTAATGCGCCAAAGGCCGAAGTTTGGTTCCAGGCCCGTGCTAACTTGCCATCCAAATAATCAGTTATACCTGCAACAACCAAAACCAAAATAGCAAAGCCGTCTTGCTTGGAAATCAAAGCGAAATAAATAAAGACCGGTACTCCGAGCAAACGAAGTATGCTTAAAGCATTAGGGATATTGACATTCTTATTCATAAGAATCTTCTAACTTTTGTCGCGTTCTTTTACGCGAATAGCTACTTGAACCGGGGTTCCTGGAAAAGAAAATTCTTCTCGCAGGCGACGTTCAATGAATCTTCGATACGACGCTTCAATCCAGCCACTTGAGAAAACGACAAACTTTGGTGGGGCGATTCCCGCCTGCGTGGCATAGAAAATCTTTGGTTGTTTTCCTCCACGAACAGGTGGCGGTGTCGCACCTATAAGTGCACCTAAGAAAGAATTGAGCTTTGAAGTTGGAACACGTTTTTCCCATGAATCTATTGAAGTGCGAAGAGCTGGAGCCAAACGATCTCTATGCCAACCGGTTTTTGCGGCAACATTTACTCGCTGCGCCCATTCAACTTGATCTAAATGTCTATCTATCTCCCGATCTAATTGATCTCGTCGATCTTCATCTACTAAATCCCATTTGTTCATAACTATCACCATCGCTTTTCCTGCTTCTTCTGCCATGGTAATTATTCGCAAATCCTGTTCTGAAATAGGTTCACTGGCATCAAGAACGATGACTGCTACTTCACATCTTTCTAGAGCCGCTTGGGTGCGTAGTGATGCGTAGTAATCAGTTCCGCTCGCTTGATTTGCTCGCTTACGTAAACCAGCAGTATCAATAAAACGCCACGTGGAACCTCCGAAGGTGATTAATTCATCTACCGGATCACGAGTTGTACCTGCTATTTCAGAAACAATTGAACGTTCTTCTCCAGCAAGGGCATTTAACAACGATGATTTACCAACATTTGGTCTACCAATGAGAGCAACACGTCGATACCCATCTTGCACCTGCGCACGACCTACTTCTGGCAGATGCGAAACAACTTTATCCAGGAGGTCTCCACTGCCTCGACCGTGAAGAGCGGAAACAAAAAATGGCTCTCCAAGTCCTAAGTTCCACAAGGAATGAGCATCTGATTCTTCTCGTTCACTATCAACCTTGTTTGCGATAAGAAGAATTGGTTTCTTAGCTTTACGAAGTTCTTGAACTAGAACGTCGTCTTCATCAAGTGCACCAATTTGAGCATCTACAACAAAACATAAAACATCAGATTGCTCCATCGCCAACTCGGCGCCAGCACTTACTTGAACTGAAATTCCATCTGGTTTAGATTCCCACCCGCCTGTATCCATCACTATAAAACGCCGACCACCCCATTCGCATTCGTATTGAACGCGATCACGAGTAACACCGGGTGTATCTTCAACTATGGCTTCTCGTCTGCCAATAAATCGATTTATTAACGTTGATTTTCCGACATTTGGTCGCCCGAGGATTCCAACAATTGGTAATCCAAGTAAATTTCGTTCGCGCAACAACTCCCAAACACGTTCGACAGTTTCTTCCAAGTTCAACAGTGTTGAATCAATCAAAACAGCATCAGCTGCCATGGCAAGCGGAGATACTTTCCTTGTTGAATCTATGAGATCCCTGTCATCCAAGGAATTCTTTACTTCAACGGCAGAAATACCCGAAATTTCCGCTTCTCTGCGTTCTGCGCGCGCTTCTAAATCTGCTGTGAGATACAGCTTCAATGGTGATTCTGGAGCAACAACACTTCCAATATCTCGACCTTCTACAACAATTCCACGAGGTGCGTTCTTTATGTACAGTCGTTGAATGCTGAGAAGTTCGTGTCTGATTTCGGGAATGGCTGCGATGTGACTTACACGTTCGGTAACTTCTATTGAACGAATTGCATCATTGACATCTGTGTCACCCACTAGAAGCTTTGGATGCTCCGCATCGCAATTAAAATCAAGTGGGAAGTTTTTGAGAAGCGCTAACAACTTCTTTGGATCTTGCTCGTTTTTCTCTAAACTAAGCCATGTTACTCCACGATAAAGCGCACCAGTATCTAGATAATTCCAACCAGCACGATGAGCAATTAGTTTTGCAGTACTTGATTTACCAGCTCCACTGGGACCATCTATTGCTACTACGATTCCCATGAGTTAATTCTACGGCTAATAAAGAATATTATTTACTCGTTGAATGCACTTTCCAGCCCGCTGTAATCAAGAATTGCTCGAGATGTTCAGCTTTTTTAGCTTCCAGAACAGACAAAGTGACTAGACCTGTATTTTGACCAGGTGTGTGTTCGATAGAAACATCTTCGATGTTGATATCTGCTTTCGCGCAATCATTGAAAATTGCTGCCAACTGACCCGCTCTATCATCTATGACAATATGTAGATGAATGTACTTACGGGCTGCTCCCCCATGCTTTCCTGGAATTAAAGATCGTCCCTTATTCCCACTTTCAATAACTTCTTTTGCAGAGTTAGGGTCAGCTAAATTACTCTCGATTCGTTCCAATCCTTTTCTAACTTTAGAAAGTACATCAGCGATATTTGTTGAATTCTCACTCAAAATTTCTTGCCACAGATTCGAATCACTATCTGCAATGCGGGTCATATCTTTAAAACCTTGCCCAATGAGATT
>Ga0164292_10004776_pt1 | contig 11037 bp, 14 predicted proteins | sample GEODES117metaG_FD_111486 | JGI IMG/M metagenome (GOLD analysis project Ga0164292, IMG submission 111486) | Eutrophic lake water microbial communities from Lake Mendota, Wisconsin, USA - GEODES117 metaG | ecosystem: Environmental > Aquatic > Freshwater > Lake | place: USA: Lake Mendota... | reverse complement strand
AGATTCCTCATCATCATTAGTAACTCCATAATATTCCCAACTGTATTCGCCATGGATGTGCCAAAGAAGATCAAGAAGACCAACACAAATTAGTTTACCATTTGGTTTGTAAGTATGATTTTGACCGAAAAGAACATCGGTAATATCACAACCGCAATTTTCAACCCAATCAAAGATACTATCAAAGTATTTGTGGACGATATAATCATAGTAACGTCCATCTGCTGTTAGAGTTAGATGACGTAGCCAACCATCTTTTGCTAGACGGCGCGCATTTTTTGGTGTAAATCCAGCATCAACTTCTTGTTGAACAAAGAAATAAGGTTTGTTGCAGATTGAAACATTGTGTTTATCACGACGATCAACAACATAACCGTCAGGATGAACCCCAAAATAAGTAAGCACATTGTTGCGATTGGCGTCCTTGAGAATTTTATCAATCATCTGCATCTTGTTTGCCGTATTCCTCATCCAAGATCAAAAAACATAATCCGTTTTTCATTAACGCATTTTTCTACCTAAATTTACGAATGTATCTAAAGTAAATAAGAAGAATACACCAGTAAAAATATATAACATCATATCTTGTGAAGAACCTGTTTCATATCCAGTTTTATTTTGTTCGATCATATGAAGAATTCTATTTAATTTTAAATCATATGATGATTCTTGGAATGTTGAAGGAGCGTAAGGAAAATCAAATCCACCATCTGAAGGATAAAATGGTTTAGTATAACCTCTTTTAGTAGATGAAAAATCAGTCATATGTTCTTTAGTAGATTCTACTTTAGCAGGATGGAAATTAGATTCAATATCTTCATCTGAATTTGCATAAGGCATAGATTTGGATAAATCATCTATAGTCTTCTTATGTTTTTGTATAGCTGCTGTTGTTCTATGAACCGGAGTAGGATGAACTCGACCTTCTTTTTCTGGATCACGAACTTCTTCTTTTGTTCCATATTTTGAAGCCATATTATGATGTTTTTTAGGAAAAGGTGCTCCCCATACTTCTTCTATACTTGCCATCCTCTACAGTTGTTTCATAGACAATAAAAAAACAAAGGAATTAGTAAATGAATCTCACACAACTTGAATTAGTTTTTGTTGGATTAGTTATAGTTTATGTTGCTTTCTTTACCAATCCTGTACCTCTATTTTTACAATCTTTATTTGAATCACCTGTTGGCCACGCCCTTGCCTTAGGTGGAATTTTATATGTTCTCGTTTATAGAAGTCTTGTTGTAGGTGTTTTCCTTGCAATTGCCTATGTAATGACTACAAAAAATGTAACTGAATATATGACTGATGAAAAGAAACCTGAAGCGCCTAAACAACCTACTTCAGAGGGTGTAGCTAAACCTGCTTTACATGGAATTCTAGGTGCTTCTATGCCTGGTGAAAAGATGAGATTACCTTCTATTGCTCAGAAAAGAGGAACACCTCCTCCTTCTAAACTTCCTGAAGTTGCGCCTCCTAAACCTGTACATACACAAGCCCATGAAACTTTTGCTAGCTTTTAAATAATGTTAGAACAAATTGATGCTCTTGCTAAAAGTCCTTTTGTTATTGGAATGATGATGTTATTACTAAATGTAGGTAGTAGATATGTAGTTCATGAATTTTCTGATTCAGAAGAAGAATATTCTAATAATATATTGATTCGTCGTCTAACTATTTTTGCTGTATGTTTTGTTGGAACTCGTGATTTAATTGTATCTATTTTATTAACAGCAGGATTTGTAATTCTTGCTAGTGGATTCTTAAGAGGGTCGCCTATGGCAAGAGAAGGTTTAGCTAATCCTGATAAAAAATTAAGAAAAAGTGCAGGATTAACTGATGTTGATGCTCCTGCGTATGATAAAGACCATAAAGAATTATTTACTTAAAATAATGGGAATCTGTCAATCTAAAGATTTAGCTATTTGTTTAATTATTTTCAATCCTGCTAAATCTAAAAAACTTATATCAAATTATTTTACGATGATGGAAAAATTGGAATCTTTTAATCTTCCAATTTTTACATTAGAATTAGTATTTAATGATAGAGAACCTGAAATTCCTGGCGCTTATCATGTTTATGGTCATTCATACATGTTTCATAAAGAAAATTTATGTAGATTATTAGAGCAACAAGTTCCTGAAAAATATAAGAAAATTGCTTTTATGGATGCAGATTTATTTTATGATAATGAAAATTGGTATTATCAAACATCAAAATTATTAGATAGTTATGATGTAGTTCAAATGTTTGAAAATGCACATTGGATGAATAGTAAAAATACAGAAAAAGAATTAACTAGAAAATCAGTTTTATTTATGAAAGAAGAAGTATTTAATCATAATTATCATCCTGGATTTGCATGGGCGTTTCGTAGAGAATATTATAATGATGTAGGTTATTTTGATTGGGCTGTTTCTGGTAGTGGTGATACTCTTTCTGCTGCAAAATGGTTAAATAAAACTCTTCCTTTAAATTTTAGGTCTCTTCCTAAACCTTTACATACTGAATATATTAATTATTATAGTAAACCTAATCCAAAAATAACTTATTTGAAAGATGTTGATATATATCATTTATATCATGGTTCTCGTAAAAACAGACAATATTCACAAAGACATGAAATGTTATTTATTAATCAAGATATTAAAGAATTAGTTTTTGTTAATAATCAAGGTGTTTATGAATGGACGCATAAACCTAAATGGAATCAACTTTTCTTAGATTATTTTATTAATCGAAAAGATGATGAAGATGAAGAAGAAAAGAAAGAAGAAGTTCTTACAAGTTAATCCATCTAGGAATTGGTCGTTTAGTATATCTAGTAATTCCACGTATTTCCATCTTATTTTTGATATAAAAGTTTTTATATGCTTGAATAGGATCTTTATCTTTATATTCTTGAGGCATAGCTTGAGCAGGATTAGTTATTCCTAATGGTGGAAGTAAAGGAATATTTATTTGTAACCATTCAATATGTTGTTGTGTTTTATGAATTTTTCCATATCTAAAAGTATATTCTTTAGATAACTCAATACCTAACTTACATAACCAAATATAATTCTCAAGAGAAGTTCTTGCCCAAATAGAGCATGGATGATTTATATGTGCTTTCTTATAAGCATTGGAAGGTAATGTTAATTCAAGAAACCAATGAACTGAATAAAGCATTTGTGCTGTTTCAATTATCATCTTGACAACGTGTTTATCAAGATGATATTGTGCGCATTTTTTAGGATCGTAATCCAGAAAGAATATATTCATTTTGTCAATTAAGAAAAAAATAAGAAATTAATTTATTCGTTTTACTCTTTGGAATTACCACTTTCATTACCTTTTAAAATTACAGTTACAGGTTTCTTATAAGAGATAATGTAACACATACACAAAATACAGACTACTGTGCCACCAAGGCATAAGGTAGATCCAACACAAAATTTTGCTGGTGGAGTTGCGATTGTAGTTATTGGTGAACAATCACCTAGAAGTTCAAGATTATTGAAAACTTGACTTACATTACCTGGCCAACAACAATTTGTAGGACAATTACAGCACGGATTACACGCGTCACAATTTCCACAATATTTAGCCAATGCTGAACAATTAGGACCACCTGCTCCAGTAGAACTAGTTGTTGCACTTGAGGCATATGAAGTTGCTGCTGAAATATTTGTTGTCATTTATTGTTTTTATAACTCTTAAATCATATAGAAATAAATCCATTTTAACTCCAAATAGGTTTACGACATAAAGGGCAGGTTACTGGTGCCTGTGTAATTGTTTCAGACCAATTCTTCCAACAATCAAGACATACTTTATGTCCACAATTAATTTCAATAATATCTTTTTTATTAAGACATACTGGACAATCATCTTTTTCATCTAAAAATTTAATTTTACCAATATGTATTGCACATTCTGAACACATACTTTCATGACAATCAAGCACCCATTCAGGTCTTTTTTGTCCACACATTCTAAAATTATGACATTCTTTAAGTTGGCAATTATGAGGACAATCAGATTTCGAATATTGATTTAAACCAATTTGTTCAATACATTCACCACATCCATTACAATTTGACATACTTATAATAGTGAGTTATATTTAAACTAAAGTTTAATACTTACGCTATTCTTACCTGTTGAACCACCTTTTCTTTGAGAAGGTGTAGTATTAACTTTTTTAGTTTCTGAATTAGAATTTACAGATTTAAGAAGATCATCAATACTTATAGGAGCACTCATTTCTCTTGCGGGAGGGGGTGAAGGTTTTAGAATGGAAGGAGGAGGTTGTGCAGGTCTTGAAGGAAGTTTTATAGGAGATTTAATACTTGTAGGAGGAGGAGGTCTTACACTAGTTTGTTGAGGAGGAGGAGGGACCATACTACTCATAAAACTTGTTAGACCAGCTAGAGGATTACTAGGTGGAGCTTGAGGAGGAGCTACAGGATTTCCACGCATAGTTGCGGTTTGTTGTTGCATAGCAGCAGTAGCTAATTGTCTTGCAATATCAGGATTTGTCTTTAGAATTTGATCTATATTAGGAACAGGTGCTTTCATAGTCATTTGATTAGTTAAATGAACCATATATATCATCATACATGTTCTTAAAGGAATACGAACTAAAGGGTGCATTTTTATGTTATCGCCATAAAGATCATATAATTCTTCAAAATCTTCTTCCATATCACCAACATTCATTTGAGCAGATTCAGATAATCCTTCTAAATTTAATCCAAACGCTTTTAAAAAGGCAATATTTTTAGAACCCCATTCCATTGCTGACATACCAGTAATATACCAATCACAGAATTGTTTAATTGTTTGATCCATAGCTTTCTCACGACGAATGAAATCAAGTTCAATACGCATTTCTTCAATCGGTGAATCCAACGTAAATCTTTTACGTAAAGGAACACCAAGTTTCTGCATACGTTCAAATTTTCTTAGCATTTCATACTTTTCTTTCAAAGTATTCTCTTCAGACATTTTTTTAGATGATGATGAACCAAAATTTAGAAAAGGTTCAGCATTTAAATTTTCTAATCCTGATGAACTTCTTAATTCACCAACAGAATTTAATGAAGGCATTAATTTAGGTTCTTCTGATGGAGCAGAATTAAATTCAGGCAATTCTATATTTGAAAGTTCAGGAAGATTTAAATTTACTTGCTCAGATTGAGCAATTTTAGGATTTGTTAATAAATCAGCACCAAAAATAGCGTCCATATTTACTTCTTAGAATTACTCAGTTCTTAAAACTACAACGCACATTTAAAATGGATTTTATTTTTTTTCTTTGAAAGCAAAGTAATGCTTAAACTTATTGACCTTAATTCACCTTTACCGGTAGTAGAAAATCCATTCTCATTTGAGATGGATCCTTTTCAAGTATTTGCTGCATATGCTATATCCCGCAATGAAAATGTTCTTGTTACTGCTAAAACTGGTACAGGAAAAACTCTTGTTGGTGAATATCAAATTCTACATTCATTAAAGAAACAAAAGCGTATTTTCTATACAACTCCAATTAAATCTCTAAGTAATCAAAAATTCCACGATTTAAAGAAAATTCATCCATCTGTTGGAATTATGACAGGTGATATTAAATTTTGTCCTAATGCTGATATTGTTGTTATGACTACTGAAATTCTGAGAAATCTTTTATTTAAACAAGGAACTACAACTGAACATATTGGTATTACTGCATCTTTATCTTTAGATAATGTAGATGCAATTATATTTGATGAAGTTCATTATATTAATGATCCTGCTCGTGGAAAAATTTGGGAAGAATGTTTTGTTTTAATTCCTTCCGAAATTAATTTAGTTCTTCTTTCAGCAACAATTTATAAACCTGAACCTTTTGCTAATTGGTTAGGTAATTTAAAACAAAAACCTATTCATTTAATTTCTACAGAATATAGAAATGTTCCATTAATTCATAAATTAGAAAATGGGAAAATTGTAATGAATCATGAAGATAAATTTGATTCATCTGAATATTTGAAATATGTTCAAAATTATTATGAAACTGAACAAAAAAAGAAAAAACATAAAGAACAAGTTTCTCAAAAAGATTCTGATAAAGTTGTAAAAAGAGATTTTAAAGATAATTCATTTATTCATAAAGCAAATGAACTTGTTTTAGATTTGGAAAAAAATGAGAAATTGCCTGCACTGTTCTTTGTTCTTTCAAGAAAAATGTGTTATGAATATGCTAAGAAAATTTCAACTACTTTATTAACATCATCAGAAACAGCAAATGTTAAACATATTATAAATTTTAAATTACAAAAATTCAAAGATGTTTTAGTATCTTCTCAATACTTTGATTTATTACCTTTATTAGAAAAAGGTATTGGTTTTCATCATAGTGGTGTTCTTCCTATTTTGAAAGAAATTACTGAGATTTTATTTGGTATGGGATTAGTAAAAGTATTATTTGCTACTGAGACATTTGCAGTTGGATTAAATATGCCTACTAAAACTGTAGTATTTACATCATTTCGTAAACAATCAGATTCAGGATATTTCCGTATGCTAAGACCTGATGAATATACTCAAATGGCTGGAAGGGCAGGTCGTAGAGGTAAAGATACTGAAGGTATTGTTATTTATCTTCCTATTCGTGAACCTGAACCTCTAGCTGAAATGAAAGCTATGATGACTGGATTAAAACCTTCTGTAACTTCACAATTAAAATTTACTTATTCTTATGTTCTTCAACAAATTCATTCTCGTAAAGATATTTTAGAACAAACTTATTGGAAACAAGAACGATTATGGGATATTTCTAATTTAGAAAAAGATATTGAAAAAACTTTACAAGAACTTCCTCAAATTCCAGAATGTGAACTTTTAGAATGTAAAGAATATTATAGAATTATGAATATGGTACAATCTAAAGAAAAACAAAGATTACTTTCTGCATGGAATAATGGACATTTACATCCTAAATGGAAAAATTTTCTAAATAATTATAAACTTATAGAATCTTCTTTGAAAACAATTGAATTAATGAAACAAGAAATTCAAATTTTAAAAGAACTTCCACCTGAAATTAAATATAAACAAGAAATTCTTCAAAAAACTGGATATATTCGTAGTAATGGTTCTTTAAGTATTATGGGAACTTTAGCAGCAGAAATTTATGAAGGTAATCCTTTATTAATGTCTTATGCATATACGAAAAAACTATTTCATAAATATTCAGCAGAAGAAATTACTATTTTCTTAAGTATTTTCTTAGAAACTGATGGATTTGAAGATGTTTCATATTTAATTCTTCCTACTCATCCTACTTATGAATTACAACAATATGAATTAAAATTATCACATTATGAAACTGATTCTCAACAAAAAATTTCATTGTTTTGGTGTGATTTAATTAAAGATTGGATTGAAGGTGAAACTTCTAAGAACATATGTGAAAACTATAATATTAATGAAGGAACACTTGTAAAAAATATTTTGAAATTAAATAATTTAGTTGATGAATGGCGTAATCTTGCTACTATTATTGAAGATCTAGATATGCTTGATAAAATGCGTAATATTAATCTAATTCGTGAAATTGTTGTTCCTGAAAGTCTTTACTTGAATTAATGTTCCATAAACCATAAACCTTGTAAGAAAGCATCCGCTAAATCATCTTTTTTAGGATGTTTTAAAAGATAAGTTTTCCATTCTTCTGTTGGACATAATGTAGATGCATGAATAATACCTGTTTTCTTTCTACCTTTATATGATTTAGTTGAATCTTCCAGAGTAGTTATATTTGTTAATTTATGTGTAGCAGAAATTCCTTTAACTTCATATCCATGACATACAAACCACATATGCATCATTCCTTGAACTGCTAACATTCTTTTGTCAGGCTGTTGTTCAAATATAACTTTTGTTGCTCCATTCCATATAGAAGTTCTAGATGTTAATGCAGTAGAAATTAATGGAGCTAAATCTACAACTGATCCTGCTTTACATGATTTAACACATCTTTTCCATACAGGATTTTTAGAATAAATATAATCTACATATTCCTTCTTAGTTTTAAATTCTTGTTCTGATTCTTTTTTTAATTGTTCAATAGTTTTTTTACCTAAAGCAGATTTAGTTTGTGATTTTCCTTTATGTAATCTACACGCAAATTTATCTTCCCATATCCATGAAGCAACTTTCTTACATTTAAAACAATTTTTTATACCTGCTTCTGATCCTTCTGCCATAACATCAATTAAATCCCAATGTACAATCTTAAGATTCTTTCGTGATGTTCCTTCCATAATACAAAAAGCTAAATTCCTTAATCCTACATCAAAAGAAATTAGTTTCATTATTTATTCAAAACGGATAATATGTAGATTACAGAAAGAGAACTTAAGATGTACACGCGCGATTATCTATATTCGCTTTACAACACGGAGAAGAAGAGGCGTGAAGATGCTTATATTTCTACTGCAGTTGATGAAATTAAAGATATTATTCTAGATCTAGCAAGTAAAGGTAAAACTCAATATATGTGGTATTCAAGGGAAGCACTAAGTCAACGACAACAACATGAAATTCTTAAAAGTCTTCAAGTTCTATTTCCTGATTCAAAAATCACGAAACGTCTAAATGGACTATTTGTTGATTGGTGGATTTAAAATACATTCTTTACTAACCATTTATAAAACCATCTTGAATGTAAAATAATAGTTGGAAAAAAGGCAGAAGAAATATATATTTTTGGCATATCAGGTGTAGCCATTAAATAAATATATAAAATAACTTCATATAAAATTCTAAATAAAAACATAGTTATTCCAAATAATAAATTAGATCGTAAATTTGGAAACATTGTTCCAATAGAAAATATTAATGTTGGTATTTCAATAGGACTCATTACAAATGCTAATGATGTACCTTTATGATACAAAGCAAATAATCCATTAAAAATATAAAATATATGATGTGACCAATCAAATAATTTAGGATAATCAACCATTCCAATAATACAATCTAGAAATAAAGAAGATATAAACCATACTGTTATTATTCTATGCGTTGAAGATTCGTTATTATACAAATCTTGAAAATATTCTTTATATGTATTTGTTGAAATACTTTTAAAGAAATTTATTAGTATGGGTATTGATCCTAAAACAAATAATAATGAAGCGCCTAATAAAAATATCCATGATTTTTGTTTTAAATTTAAATGATCTCTTAATAAAAAATAAATTATTATTTGAATACATGTAAATCCAATGAAAAATAATATGTCCATTATTTTTCAATGTTTAATTATTTAGTATATGAATAACGCTAATTTAAGCAATTGCTTTTAGAAGTTGTAGAAGAACAGGTTTAGAATCACGTTTTCCAAACGGAATACCTTTTTGAGTAAGAAGTTCTTTTAATTGAGTAGCAGTTTTAGATTGTAGATCATCAATATCTACTTCTTCTTTAGAGGGAGGTCCTTCAACAACTTCAACTTTCTCTTCTACTGATAATCTATCATCATCTTCAGATTCAGAATCTGATTCAACTTTAGATTCAGGTTCAGGTTCAGGAAGAGGTTGAACTTCATCTTCATGTTCATGTTCATGTGGAGGTTGAGTTAATTGACTTGCGATAAAAGTTGAAAGAGATTGCATATGTTGAAGCATACGAGTTTGTTGCCAGTATAAATACCCAATCATACCAGCAAGAACAAAAATCATTGATGCCAACACAATAATTGTAACATATGTAAGTTCCATTTTAATTCTTTATTAAGTTCTTTCTTTTTTCCTTTAAACGAATCTTTTATGTTTGTAAATATTAAATGTCTAGTTTCTTTGATGAAGATGGAGATGGAAATAGTTCTCCGCCATTAACAGTTGGTGTACATTCTACACCACCAGCAAGAACACCACCAACACCATCACCAGTACCATTACCAAGAACAGGAAGACCACCTTTATATGTTAAGACTAAACTTACAGCAGAACAAAAGACAAAAATACAGGAAAAAGGTATTGCTGGAAAAGGTAGGAAAACAAAGAAACGTAAACCTAAAAGTCGTCGTCGTCGAAATGGACGGACTTATCGACGTTCATAGGTAGAATAATCTGAAACTTTAATTAAGATATCATAATTCATCTAAAATTGAAAAACTAGCATATCCACCACAAGTTTTAGAAATTTCTGATTCATGTTGAGATCCAGTTAAAATCCAACATTCTGAATTCCAAAAAATTATATATTTTTTATTTATTGATCTCCACATATCACTATCAAAATGGCGCGTTTTAGTATCACGCTCATATACGCCACTCCAAAATTCATCTTTTCCTATAAATATACTATTTTTAACAACTTTAGAATCTACAAGTTCTTTTATAATATTTACATATTCAATTGTTGAACTATCTTTTGAAATATCATCAAACATATTTTTATTATTTCTATAAAGCTCAAATATATTGGTATTTTTATATTTTCCTTTATAAAATACATTTTTATGTTTAGAAGTAACACCTGCTAAATGAAAAATATTTTTTTTATAATAATTTTCTCTTGAACATGTAGCCCAACTAAAATCTAATTCTGAATGAATACTTGTTTTTTTACCAAGTTTCCAATACTCCCATAATTCTGCCCACATACCTGCTGTCCACGATTGAATATGATGATCTATTGGATATTTTGATTCATAATTTTTTAACATATCAAATAATTTTATTTGACTAATTTCACATTTTTCCCAAAATTCAGAATCTATATTTTTAAATAGATATTGTGCACCTCCTGAATTATTTTCATTTTCTTTTACAAGTTCTTCTGGAATTTCAATACATTCACACATTTTAGTTAAAAGATCATTATCAGGGAGATCTGGATATTTATCTTTATATCTTTTACAACAACCACTTATATAATTATACCCAATATAAGAAATAGTATCAGACAAATAAGCAATATCATCATTCAATAACAATTCAAATTTTGGAAGTTTAACTATAAAAATATCTGAATCATGATAAAATACATTTTTACCTAATTCT
>Ga0164292_10004775_pt1 | contig 11038 bp, 9 predicted proteins | sample GEODES117metaG_FD_111486 | JGI IMG/M metagenome (GOLD analysis project Ga0164292, IMG submission 111486) | Eutrophic lake water microbial communities from Lake Mendota, Wisconsin, USA - GEODES117 metaG | ecosystem: Environmental > Aquatic > Freshwater > Lake | place: USA: Lake Mendota, Wisconsin... | reverse complement strand
TGGTTACAATGGTCATTATGGTTACAATGGTCATTATGGTTACAATGGTCATTATGGTTACAATGGTCATTATGGTTACAATGGTCATTATGGTTACAATGGTCATTATGGTTACAATGGTCACTATTTTCTGATTCTAAATTTATTATTGGCTTTACATGCGACGTTACAGATGTTATATTCTGTTTTTCAGACATTAAATTATTAATTAAAATATCTTTTTTTTCTAATGCCTGTAAAAGACTCATTGTTTTTAGAGTATTCCCTTCAATTGAATTTTTATAACCTTCTAATTCTAAAATGAATTTACAATTTTCTTTTTTCATCAGATCAATATTTTCTTGTTGTTTTTTTATTAATAAATCTTGCGATTTTATTTTACATTTATTAGCATTTATTCTTTTTTCACATAAATTTTTTTCAAATATTTGTTCATCTAATTTATCTTTTAATTCTTTATTTTCTTGAGTTATTTCATCTAATTTTTTATTTAAACTATTTACACTTTGATATATTAATTTAGTATTTTCTGATACACAATTAGATGAATCTACATCTAATTCACTTAATAAACTAGATTGATATATTAAAAATAAATCAATAATACTACTGTTATTAATATCTATATTATTACTATTATTTGTAAAACAATTAGATAAATCTAATATATCTAATTTATATCTGATTATTTCTTGATTTAATAATCCAATTGAATTATTTAAATAATTTAATGTATCAGTATCAGTTTTAACTTGGGTGCGGTCATTCGTTTTATTTACAACATCATTATTTTCTAATATTGGTTTATTCCGACTTTCATTATTGGCTCTGATATTTTCTAATTCATTTTTGACATTTTTAATTAACGAATTCATTAATTTATAATTTAATTTTATTTGATTATCAGAAATTATATTATTATAGTTATTATTTAATGTTAAATCATATAACTTATCGATATATAATGATATTCGTTGTGTAGGGTTATTCATATTATCTATATTTTTAATATAGCTATTTAATCTTAAATAACTAATTATATAATTTATATCATTTTTGCTATCTAATAATGAATTTATCCAAATACTAGATTTACAGTTATTATCATAATTTTTATTCCAATATATTAAATCATTAGACCATTCCCAATCATTTTTTATGGAATTAAAACGAAACCAAATTTTATTTTTAAAATAACCAGAATTAAATAATAAATATCCATTATCATAAGTAGAAGTGTTTTGTTCATAACTTTGAATAAATCTCAATGCTTTATCAGTCATTATATCATAATTATTTTTTTTTATATTTACATTTAAATTTAGAAAATACAAAGTAAGTATAGAATTTATATGAATAATATAATTTCTATAATTATATAATAATTATGTGGCTTTTATGTTTATTTTGATAAAACAATCTAAAAATAATTATTATATAAATATTATAATGAATTTTATAAAAAAAGAAATAACAATAGCAAAAAATAAAATTTCATGTATATTAAACCAGAGCAATAATGATAAATTACCATTTACGAATTATGACTTATCCAATCCTATAGACACAACACTTTATGCTATAAAAATTGAAAAGTAATTTATAAATTTTTACGAGATTTACGGCGTTGTAACTTTTTTTTTTTTGATGTACGTGTTTTAAGTTTGCCTCCTGCCGAATGAACTTGATCGCTATCAGGAAAAGTTAATGTATTACTTGTTGTTGAGGCACGTGTTGTGTGTGGAGTTGTAGGTAATTGCCTTGGTGTATATGGTGGATTAACGGCATACATACTTTCTAATACATCTGGTGGTAAAAATTGTCTAGCATTATAAGCAGCAGTTGCTATATCATGATTTCTAAAACGGTATTTTTTAAAAAAATCCCATGCTTCTTTTACACTTTGAATATTTGTAGCCGCTTTAAATTTTTTTACTTCAGGAATTAATTCTACTTTATCAACAATTATAAAATAGTCATCATCTCTTGGGTTAATGTTTCTAAATTTATCGGATTTAGGGAGTAATATATTATAATGACCTGCATTCATTTCTAAAAATACATTTATTGTATAGTCATTTGGGTTTGTTGGTGTATTTAAATTCCATGCGAATTCATCCACACTAAAAATATATAAATTTAAATTAAATAAATTAGCTAATGCTAGAAAATGTTGTTCATTACCCCAATTATCAAATTCCATAGGTTCTCTAATTCCGTTTTTCAAACCACGTAATACTTGGGCACGGTCATGGTATGTGTGCACTAAAGTAGGATCGGCCGTTATAGCACGATAAAGATGCATTCTTAAATCAGAAATATTTTGAATTTCTTGATGTAAATTATAATCCGCAAGAACTTGCAGAATACACCAATATAAGCAATCACCATCATTCGCTTCTCTTAATCTATACCAATTTGGGTCAACATCATCAAATGGGTTAAAATCAAGTAAGCCTACAGGCAGCCTTGTTCCTTTTGGATGTGAACCTTCAATAATTTTAGAACCTTTAGGATATACTTCTTCAATAATATCAGCTGTATTTATATCTCTAACTAATTCACGTCTAACTAAAACATCATGACTTTCCATATATTTTTATATATATATGACATATAAAAATATATTGAACTAGTTTATTATTAAATATTTTTCAGCAAATATGTGAGCAGATTCTATACCTTTATTAAACCCATCCAATACATTTTCTTGAGAAAATTCGAGAAATGGATATTCAAGTGGATTATCAATCGCAATAATATTATATTTATTAATATATTTTTGTAATTTTGTAATATTATTATTATTAATTCTTGATATTTCAATTAGTCTTATTAAATAATGAAAAATATTAGTTCCAGGCATACCTAATTTATTATTGTGCATATTATCTTTACCTATAATTAATTTAATATCTGCTGTTGATGTTTTAACATTTTGTATTGGATATGTTTGCATTAAGCCACCATCAATATATATATGATTTAAAATCTCTACTGGTGGAGCAATAATCCAAGGACTGGCACTTGCTAAAATATAATCGATTATATTATCATTTAATCCATTTATATATTCATAGCAACCATGATACACATCGGTTACAACGCAATTGTATAATTTTAACTTATCCGTATCTATGTTTGGCATATTAATATTTATAATTTTTCTAAGACCATCATTTTGGCATACTGATTTCTCAAAAAATCCATTATAAATTGATTTAATTTTTCCCCAAATAGGTTTTTCACTATAAGCATTAAATATATCATCAATAGAATTTATACTAGACCATATTTTTCGTATTTGTTCTATATCATGTAATATAAATGCAAATCCATTAAGAGCTCCAACACTTGTTCCATCAATTTGATATATAGTAAATAGATAATCATAATGACTTCGTAAACACCAAAGAAAACCCGCTTGAAATGAACCTTTAACACCTCCACCTGGTAATATAAAATGTATCGATTTTTTTTTTGAAATGGGGGTTTTTTTATCTAAATAACCAATCGAAATATCTAGGATATTATCAACAATTTCATGTATGAACAAATGACTTTTTGTAGTTAAATTTATATCAATATTTATATTTTCTTTTTTCATATATTAATTTTATTTATTTAATTTTTAAGTAGTTTAATCATTATTAATTAAATAAATTGTCTAATATAGATTCAAGAAACCCATAACAAAAATCTTCAAAAGTTCCTCCATTCGAAATTAAAATTAGGAATCCAATACCTATAAAACATATTATTGCGGTAATTTGTAAAAAAAATTCTAGTGCTTTATTACCTCCATACATTCCGTCATCTTCAATTACACATGTATCTGAGTTTTGTGTATAAATTAATAAACAAGTATTTATTAATTCGGATAAATTTATTTTTTTTGTTTTATCTATATCAACGCTACTTTCTTTAAATATATTAACTATTACTTCTTTTGTAACTTCTTGACCATTAGACTCTGTTTCATTATCTAATACATATTCTAAATATTCAGAAATTTTATAAGTTAATAAATGATTTAAATTTAGAATGCCTAAACAATTATATGTTACTTGAAATAGTATATCTGACCAACTTCTATTTTCTTTATTTGAATAATAATGTTTAACTAGTTTATCAATGCTATCTTCATCGTAAATATCATTTAAAAAATTTGCGAGTGATGTTTTGTCTAAGGTATTAAATTTGCGAATTACTCTTGTTACTAATTTCTGTTCATTATTAAGTAATTCTTCATCTGTATTCATTAAATCTAATGGATTGCCGTTATGGTCTAGTTGACTTTGTAAATATACTAACTTAGCAAATTCGTCTTTTTCGCGTTTTCGTTGTTTTGACTTCTTTAAACGATTAATTGCTTTAGTTTTTTTTGATATCTTTGATTTTTTAGCTGTATGAGGCATTTTATATACTATTTAATAATTTTATTATTATTGTTAACTATTATTATATAATTTTAATATTTTTAATAAATAATTTCCCATATCATTTTTGTCCAAAAAATTATAATATAATAGTATTTATATCTAAATTAGTATTATATTGTAATATTTTTGATAGTTAATAAAATGAAATAAATTAATAAGGTTAATAATAATATTACCTTGAGGATTTAATATATAAATTAATATTGTTTAATGCTTTCACACTTGTTCCATTGAACTGATGCTGGAATAGTATAATTAGCACATACAGGTGTAGTTTTTACACAAGGAATATTGCCTCCAGTAGGTAAAACTCTTGTAGGATCAATTGGAGTAGGTATGCATGGTCGATGATTATCTTTTTGAATAATTTTAGTATTAACATTCCAGTCAAAAGGTATAGTAACACGTTCTTGTGGGTCGTTACATAACCATTCAAATCTATTCCATCCAGTGCCTCTTAGTGTGCAAGGCCCATTACTTAATCTAGTTGGTTCAGTTACAAACATACAGTCTTTAAAATGTTTCAACTTACCGTCGTTTGGACGGCTACCTCTCTTACTGTTTTCAGAACAATAGGCGCATTCTTCTAAAACACCACCACCACATGGAAGTCCACCTTTACATAAACTATTAGGGCAACAAGGTATATAATCTTTTAGTGGATCTTTAGATAATTTCCTATTTAATCCTACAAGTTCACTGTCTACATCTACTAAAAATGTATCTTTAAGTAGACTATCACCTTGAGATTGTAATCTAATATCAGGAGCATATGGATAACAACCTTCACAATTTTTGTCTAAATTATTAGGTCTTCCTAAAAGATAAGTTGATGGTCCTATAGATTGATTTAATACCTGTTTATACGCACCGTCATCATATTTAATACGATTAAAACTCATAATTATACTATATAAAGATAAAAGATTTTTACAATTTAATTTATTATTAATTTAATATAAGTTTATTTTGTAATTTAAATAAATTTTTAAACTATATAATTAATTAAATGGGAAGTAAAGAAGTATACTCTCATTATTTATTAGAAGTAAAACGTGATTATACAAAACAATTATGTAACTTATTGGTTCCAGTGATGTATGAAGGAATATTATCTTTATATACTTCCGCAAAAAATGCGAGAAAAGATGTCCCTATGAAAATGTTTCAATTAGTATTATCCAAGGTTCCTGAATGGAATCAACATACAATTACTACTGAATATAATAGGATTATAGCCAAAACAAATTGTGAATGGATAAATGAATTAATTACAGCGGTATTTATTAGTCATGCTAAAATATTGTCTAGTATAAAAACTAAAAAAAAAACAAAAACATTAAATCTAAAGATACCTAATGGCGATTATTTTATACATAAAGCATACATTGAATGTGCTAGACAATTTTGGAAAAATCCCTATTTATTATATGATGAAGTAAATAGTATTGAATATCAACGAAATTTAAGAGATAGTGAACAGATTATAGAACAATGTGTAGAAGAAACAATAAGAAAATTATTACCTATTAGAAATATTTTACAACAATATATTGCTGTTGACGAAGAAAGTAGTAGTAGTAGTAGTAGCTCAGATGAAGAAATGCCTGAACAGTCTAATAATAGAAAGAAAGAAACAAAGAATGATATTAATGATAATTATAATGAAGAATATATAACCCAAGCAATCTCTGAAAAAGGTAAACGAAAACTAGAACAATCTGTAAAGAAAACATTAAAAACAAGTGTTAAAACGGAAGATGATGATAAGTTTTCAAATTATAGTATTAGTCATGAAATACCTATTAAAAAAAAAAGACATAACGATAATCAAAATAATGGAATTGTTAATATTATATCATCTAAGTCTAATAACAGTGAAAAGGATGGAGAAACCATAAATAATATTGAAAATATTAACGAACTAAATTTAGAAGGTGGATTATATGAAGTATTAGACCAATCTAACAGTATTGAAATATCTTTAAATAATAAAAAAAGTATAAAAAGTCATGATAAATCCATTGATTTAGAAGCTCATTCATTGCATTTACCTGAAATTAATCTTAGTGATATCAATAAAGAAAATTTATCTCATAAAGATATTGTAATTGATCTTGAAACTAAAAAATTAGAAAAATACGAGGGTCATCATATATCTCCTAAAAAATCAAATTCATTATATGATGATATTGTGTTAAATTTTGAAACTGAAGATGTAATTGATAAAATGTCCGAAAAAAAGTCCGAAAAAGATTTATTAAGTAACCATATCAATATTCCTGATTCATTAAATGATGATATTCTGTTAGATTGGCAAAATCAAAATAAAGATGAGAAACTTTCAGATAAAGGGGTCATTAGCAATAAAAACGAATTTACTAATTCATGTCCCGAAGATATTATTTTAAATTGGGAGAATGAAGATCAACATCTAAAAAATACAGATAAAAGGTCTGATAAAGTTTTAAATTTATCCAATAAATCAGAAAATATAAATAATATTGTTGAAGCTTTATCATCCGATATTAAAAAAAAATCAAACTTAGATGACCATAATAGCTTAAATTTAAGCAACAAATCAGATAATATAAAAACAAAAACCAAGGCCAACCAAAAAATGGATATTGAAATAGTAGATTATATTAGAAAAACAAATGTTGATAGTGATTCTGTATTTAATTTATCTATGGATTTTGATATAAAAGACCCAAAAACTTTTATATCATCAAATTGTTCAGAAATACAAAAAATGCCTTTATCTTTGAATATAGATGAAAAAGATATTCATGAATGTGCCGAAAATATCAATTTAAATACAAAAAATATCGTTATAACTCAATCATTAAATCCTGGAAATGAAGAACATCAAAGAAAAAATAGTTTAAAGCGGAGAAATGAAAAAAAAAGTTATTCCTTTTTTTAAAAATAACTATATTTTTCATATAAAATTAAAGGTATTCTAAATTATAATTATGAATTATGAGTTCCTTTTATTTTTGCGATTATTATACAAAAGAAGAATATATTATACAAATATATAATGTCTAATGTTTATTTAAATGAACACACAATACCCGCCATTATTGCTGTTTTGTATTGTGTTTTATTATATTTAGATAGCAAAATTAATGAATTTAATAGGAAAGGACGCGATTATTTTAAAGCTTTTATTGTAGTTTACTCATTATCATATTTTACAATATATTTATATACAAATTATGTTATAAATGGGCATATTAAATCAGAACTTAATCCTTTAAAACCACTTCAATCACTTAGGGAAGAAATTTTTGTAGGTAATCCCAATTTTTAAATTACTTTATGTTAAAACATTCGTTATAACACATGAACAGCAATCTCTCGTTATTTATATGTATGTTAAATTAAAGATTATGTATTTTAATTTTTTAATTTAAGGATATAATTGCTTAGACAAAAATATATAATAATTTTAAAATTATAATCAAAAAAATTAAGATAAATATCTATTAGTTAAATATGGTGTATTAAGTTAACATCCAAATTTAAATAATATATTAATTTTTATATAAATCTCTTTTCATATTTTTTATGTCTTCATCCATTTTTAAAATATCTTGTCTCATTTTATCAATTTCACATCTAAGTGATAATATATCATTTTTGTCTTGAACTTTCTGTTCTGTAGCATTTGTTTTTAAATGATTAGTAAATAAATTTAAAATACTATTAGTAATTTGATTTGTTTTTATAAAATTTGAAATATGCCTTATAGTATTTTGTTCCATATTTTGTGTATCAATATTACAATAATAATCTATTAATAATTCATCTTGGGAATTTTTTGTATTTTTAATTATATTAATATCAATTTTGTTAAAATGTGTATAATATTCATCAAGATAAGTAATATTATTTGGTGATTGATTAATAATATAATCTATAAAATTACAATCAATTTCATTCACTTTGTGTGTTATAAGTTCATTTTTAAAATTTTCTAATGGCGTGTCTAAAAGATTTATAAGATATTTATAATCAATAAATGGCATAATTCTAAATATATTCATTTATTGATAATAATTTGTATATAGTAATAAAAGTTACCTATATAATTTTGATTTAAATTATAGAATTAATGACATAAAGGTTTATTTTGGGAAGGTGCACATGCCCTATTAGCTTGCATTTGAGGACCAGGGCACATATCTAATTGAGGTTTAGGTGGTAATGGAACAGGACGATAAGTAATCATTTGACAGGGAGGTAAATGTAATTTAGATAGATTTACTTCTTGAGGATTCTTGCATCCATTTCCAGCAATATATAATGTATCACTGTAATTAGGTTGATAAAGCATTGAGGGACATTTGGAAGCAGGACGAGTTTGTCCACGAAGATCACTTTCAAGTAAAACAAGGTCACCAGCAATTTGACTTACTGTAGAACCACCAACAATTCCTAATTCCATACGGCATTTATTACAATTTTCATATTTCATTGGATTTAAAATATAAGAAAGTGGACTTACAGATTGGTCAAGGGTTTTTCTATATTCACAAGTATCATATGAAAGTCTATTGAAGCTCATTATAGTTATATAATATAGAATGATAATTTTTTTTTACATTTGATTTTAAAATGAATTTAATTAAATTGAATTAATAAATTAAATGAAATGTTTACATATATTTTAAAATTCCTATAATATTATATATATATGGTTGAAGTATTAGTCACAGGTAGTTTACTTGGATTAGGTTATCTTCTAAATAAAGACAATCAACGGCCATTAGATAAAATTATGCCGTCATTAAAACCAAACAAAATATGTAAAAAAACATTATATAATAGTAATATCGTAGAAACTACTAATAGACATGAGGAAAAATTAGTAAGACAAAATCATAAAAAATCAATAAATGCTATTGATACAAATGTAATTCCAAATTATTTTAATGATAAAATTATTAATAATAGAACTACAAAAATTCAATACTTAGAAAAGACACCTAATGAAATGAATAAATATCTTGATAGACCTATCAATGATAGAAATAATAAAAATAATATAAATAGAGAAAAAATGAATCTAGAAAAACCACAATCTTTAGAAAATTTTTATGAACCTTTATCTTATCAAAAGTCGCCTAAAAATGATGATAAGATGTATTATAGTGCGCTTACAAATACATATATGCGTCAAGAAGACTTTTCACATCAAAATATGGTTCCTTTTTTTTCAGGAAGTGGTGTCAAACAAAATACAAATGAAAATGCCACGAAAGGCATTTTTGATGCTTATCAGGGATACAATAATTATCAATTTCCAAAAGAAACAATTGAGCCTATGTTTAAACCAAAAAAAGACTTGGGATTTGTAAATGGAGCACCAAATATTTCTGAACAGGTATATGATCGATATGTTCCAAGTATATATAGGCAAAATGAAGTTCCAATTGAAGCAATAAACGTTGGACCAGGATTAAATAGAGGATATTCGGCTGACCCTGTTGGAGGGCTTCAACAATTTGATGCTCAAACATTTGCTTTACCTAAAACAACTGATGAAATAAGAACAATAAATAATCCAAAAATTACATATGATGGAAGAGTTACGGGTGCTCCAAAATCAATTGTAACTAATAGAGGATTACAATCAGATATTTCCAAAAATCAACCAGAAACATATTATGTTCAAACTCCAGATATGTATTTAAAAACAACGGGTGCTTTTACAAAACCTGAAATGCCCAGTAAATATGATGCTAAAGATACAAATAGACAAGAAAGTATTACATATGAAGGCATAGCTGCTCCAGCCGCAACCCATATTGAACCATTGAGACCATCCATTAAAAGTAGCACAAATATTAATTATATTTCAGATGGTCCAAGAAATGCTAATTTACAAACTTATGGTGAGAAGGATAAAAATAATTATAGCATCAATAGTTATTCGGTAAAACCCAATGAAAGACAAACTACTGAAAATAAATCAATTATAACAAATCTAACAACAAACGTCAAATCTATAATTGCCCCAATACTTGATTTATTTAGAACAACACGCAAAGAAGATGTTATAGGAAATCCAAATAAAGTAGGATACTTTAGTGGACCTAGTAAATCAACTGTTTATGACCCTAATGATATTGCTAAAACTACAATAAAAGAAACAAATATTCATAATAATAATTCTGGAAATATGAATGTTGCATCATTTAAGGGTCCCGCTTATGATCCTAATGATATAACAAAGACAACTATTAAAGAGACAAATATTCATAATAATAATTCTGGAAATATGAATGTTGCCTCATTTAAGGGTCCCGCTTATGATCCTAATGATATAACAAAGACAACTATTAAAGAAACAAATATACATAATAACAAAACAGGTAATATGGGCGCATATATTACCAAAGGTCCAGCATATGATCCTAATGATATAACAAAGACAACTATTAAAGAAACAAATATACATAATAACAAAACAGGTAATATGGGCGCATATATCACCAAAGGTCCAGCTTATGATCCTAATGATATAACAAAGACAACTATTAAAGAGACAAATATTCATAATAATAAAACAGGTAATATGGGAGCAT
>Ga0164292_10004773_pt1 | contig 11041 bp, 10 predicted proteins | sample GEODES117metaG_FD_111486 | JGI IMG/M metagenome (GOLD analysis project Ga0164292, IMG submission 111486) | Eutrophic lake water microbial communities from Lake Mendota, Wisconsin, USA - GEODES117 metaG | ecosystem: Environmental > Aquatic > Freshwater > Lake | place: USA: Lake Mendota... | reverse complement strand
GGTAATTTTAATACTGCAATTGGATATACCGCTTTACGTGATAATACTACAGGTGGTAGTAATATAGGAATAGGGCGAGGTTCTTTACGATATAATACAACAGGTATAAATAATACCGCATTTGGTTATGCTTCGTTAGGTTCTAATACAACAGGTATAAATAATACAGCAATTGGATTTGCTTCTTTGCTTTATAACACAACTGGAGCTAATAATATGGCGATTGGAAATCTTGCTTTACAAAATAACACAACTGCAGGTTCTAATATAGCAATTGGGGGAAGTGCATTACGTGCTAACACAACCGGTGAAAGTAATACAGCAATTGGGGGAAGTGCATTACGTTTTAATACAATCGGTATTAGAAATACTGCAATAGGTGTTGGTGCATTATATAGAAACATAATAGGAAATAGTAATACTGCAATCGGTACTAATGCTTTACGAGAGAATATATCAGGATCTCATAACATAGCAATTGGATTAAATACATTATATTCTAATACATCAGGAGATTTTAATACAGCATTTGGTTTTTCTGCTTTACTTTCTAATACTACAGGTGCTAATAACACCGCAATCGGATATAGATCATTAATATTTAATACAACCGGTTCTCATAACACAGCAATCGGATATAGATCATTAGAAAAAAATACAACTGGTAATCATAATACAGCAATTGGAAGATCTTCATTGTTTAATAACACAACAGGTGCTAATAATACATCAATCGGATTTGCTACATTACTCGCTAATACTACTGGTAATAGTAACACCGCAATTGGAAATGCTGCTTTAGGAGCTAATACAACCGGTAATTATAATGCTGCGATTGGTTCTAATGCTTTATTCTCCAACACAACCGGTATTTATAATACTGCAATAGGTGTTAATGCTTTACAAAATAACACAACCGGAGAATCTAATACAGCAATAGGCCGAACTTCATTATATTCTAATACAACTGGAACTAACAATACAGCAATCGGAAGATCTGCTTTAAGAGCTAACACTACTGGTGCTAATAATACGGCAATCGGTTTTTACTCATTACGATTTAATACAACCGGAATCCATAATACCGCGATTGGGCGAGCTTCTTTATATTATAACACAACCGGAACCCATAACACAGCGATTGGATATGTAGCTTTACGTTCAAATACAACCGGTTCTAATAACATAGCAATTGGTTATGCCTCCTTATTTTCAAATACTACCGGATTCTCTAACACAGCAATCGGGCGACTTGCTTTAGAAAATAATACAACCGGTTATCATAACACAGCGATTGGTCAAGATTCATTGCGTGCTAACACAATAGGATCTAATAATACAGCATTAGGTATTGGTGCTTTACGTACCAATACAACAGGTACTAAAAACATAGCAATCGGTGAAAGTGCATTACGATTCAATAGTGTAGGTTCTAGCAATACCTCATTAGGATATAGAGCTTTATATTCTAATACATCAGGTTCTCACAATATTGCTGTTGGTTTTTATTCATTACGACAAAACACTACCGGTAATAATAATACAGCTTTAGGATTAACTTCTTTACGTCTTAACACAACCGGTATTAATAATACAGCAATTGGAGCAGGAGTATTAACTTCTAATACAACGGGCAATAATAATACCGCAATAGGATATGATACTTTACGTAATAATACTATTGGTAATAATAATATTGCTTTAGGATTAAGAGCTTTATATTCAAATACAACAGGTACATATAATACATCAATCAATCGCGATTCATTACGAAATAATACAATAGGTACTAATAATACTGCGATTGGTTATAATTCATTACGAAATAACACATCTGGTAGTTTTAATACCGCATTAGGTAATGGTGCTTTACTATATAATACAACCGGTTCTCATAATACTGCAATAGGATATAGAACATTAGCATTTAATACTATCGGCGCTAATAATATTGCAATTGGACGAGATTCTTTATTATCTAACACTGTTGGTTCTCATAATACATCAATCGGGTATTATTCATTACGTTCTAATACTACTGGTATAAATAATACCGCAATAGGACGAGCTTCGTTACAAAATAATACAACCGGAGGATATAATACTGCAATCGGAAGACAATCTTTAGGATCTAATACAACTGGTTATAATAATACCGCAATTGGAGGTCTTGCTTTACTATTTAACACAACCGGTGTAAATAATACTGCAATAGGTAGATCTTCATTACGATATAACACAACCGGTTCTAATAACACAGCGATAGGGTATAGATCTTTATACTATAATACAACCGGAATCCATAATACAGCCTTTGGTAATTCTGCTTTACGTAATAACACAACCGGAGCTAATAATACTGCAATCGGAAGATATTCATTACGATACAACACAACCGGTGTAAATAATACTGCATTAGGGCGAAATTCTTTACTTAATAACATAACCGGTACTCATAACACTGCAATTGGATATTCTTCATTAGAAAAAAATACTACAGGCGCTAGAAACACAGCAATAGGACGAGTTGCATTATACAGTAACACAACAGGAACTAATAACACTGCTATTGGATATTTTTCATTAACCCTTAATACAACTGGAACTGATAATACCGCAATTGGATATTATTCGTTACGAGCTAATACAACCGGTTCTCATAATACAGCAATAGGACGACTTGCTTTAAGAGATAATACTACAGGTATAAATAATACAGCAATTGGTTTTCAAGCTTTACTTAATAACACTACCGTAATAGCAATACAGCAATTGGAAAATATGCTTTACGAGCTAATACAACCGGTAATCATAATACGGCAATCGGAAATTATTCATTACGTGATAATACAACAGGAGATTTTAATACCGCAATAGGATACAAATCTTTACAATCTAACACTACAGGTGTTAATAATACAGCAATAGGGCTTAATTCTTTATTATATAATACTACAGGTAATAGAAATACAGCAATTGGACGAGAATCTTTACGTGTTAATACAACCGGAACAGATAATACAGCAATTGGTTCTTATTCATTACGATTTAATACTACAGGTAGTAGTAATACAGCAATAGGAAGATATTCATTATATTCTAATACAACCGGAACAGATAATACTGCAATCGGAAATATTGCTTTACGATTTAATACAACCGGAACTGATAATACAGCAATTGGATATTATTCGTTACGAGCTAATACAGTTGGAACTCATAATACCTCAATCGGCCGACTTTCATTACGTGTTAATACAACTGGTGTTAATAATACTGCAATTGGAAGACAATCTTTAGGAAGTAACACAACCGGTGATAATAATACTGCAATAGGCCAATCTACTTTATACGGTAATACAACTGGTTATGGTAATAATGCCTTTGGAAGATATTCTTTATTCTCTAACACAACCGGAGCTTATAATACCTCAATTGGAGGAGGTGCATTGCGATATAATACAACCGGTGATAATAACATAGCATTTGGGTTATCCGCAGGTAGATTTATAGCGGACGGATCAACATCAAATGCAATAACTAATAACTCAATATTCATAGGAAGAAATACAAGAGCATTAGGTGATAATCAAACAAACCAAATTGTAATCGGTAACCTCGCAATAGGATTAGGAAGTAATACAGTTGTATTAGGAGATACTAATATAACAACCACAGCATTAAGAGGAAATGTAGGTATAGGAACTACTAGTCCAGACTATCCATTAGCAATTTTAAGAACTCAAAATGCTGACACTTTTATACAAGTTATCAATGCTGGTACAGGTTCTAGTTCTAGAAGCGGAATTGCAATTGGAGAAGTTTTTGGTTCTTATAGCGGAGTACTTTCATATGTAAATGCTAGTGCAAATTTTGGAACTGGGGCAGAACTATTTGCACCTAATTCATTAAACTTATCTACAAACGCTGCTGCGACGGGTGGTATAACTATTAATCCATATTCTGGTCCAATTATTTTTGGTACTAATGGATTCGCTACAGCAAATGAAAGAATGCGTATTACTTCAACAGGTAATGTAGGTATAGGAACAACAGCCCCATCAGAAAACTTACATGTTTCAGGTAATATATTAATAGGTAATTATGGCGCATCAAATTCTCAATTAAGATTTGCTAATATAACTAATGCAGGCAATAGTGCTTATATAGGCCAAACAGCAGCTGGATTTGAAATTAATGCAGGAAGCACGGGAGTATTTAGATTACAAATTCCACCAGGTACTGATACAACAGCTTTAACTTTATATGGTAATGGTGTTAATACAGCTCAGTTTTTTAGAAATCAAAGAATTAGATTTGGGGGTAATTTAACTACGAATCCATCATCAACATTAGAAATTATAGGTGCTGGCGCAGATTCATCAACAACAGCATTCTTAATTCAAAACTCAGCCCCTGCTAGTATACTTACTGTTAGAGATGATGGGTCTACTTATCATGATATAGATGCAAGCAATGGGGAGTTTATAGTTAGAAGACGCACTGCACCTTCAAGTAGATATTTTAGAATACAACCTGATGGTACGTTCCACGGTTATACCTTTAGTGGAGAAGGTGCTGGAGTAGGTAATAGTAATGATGGGGCGTATAGCTTTAACGGTCAACATAGAAGAGCTGGAAGTGGAGGTACAGTATCGGTTATAAAATTCAATAATATTTGGTTACAAGAGCAATTTAACTTAACCGAATTTAATGTTCTTCATATAGCACCTACGTTAAATTCATCAGGTACTACTACTAATGCAATTGCTAGAGGTATTTATTATAACCCTATCCTAACTTCATTAACCGGCACGACACATAGAGCAATTGAAACTACTTCGGGAGATATATTATTTCAATCTGGTTCATCACCTTTATTCTTTGTAAGTCAAAGTGGTAACGTAGGTATAGGGATTAGTACTCCTAGCGCTAGATTCCAAGTTAGAGGTACAGGTGATAGTTCAATTTGGATAACTAGTGAGGATTTTAATGCAGGTACAAATACTGGTACAGTAGTTAGACTAGGAACTACAAACTCAACAGGTAATAGCGCTGGAATGATTGATGTACTAAACTCAGGTATATCTTCATATGGAAACTTAACATTAGCTAGGTTAGGGGGCAACGTAGGTATAGGAACAACAAGTCCATCCGCAAAATTACAAGTACAAGGCGCAGGCGCTACTTCATCTACAACAGCATTAAGAATAGAAAACTCAAATGCATCTTCATCAATGGTTGTATTGGATGATGGTTTTGTTGGTATAGGAACAACAACTCCTATAACTACGTTAGATGTTGAAAATTCTTTAAACACATCTATAACATCTCTTTCTTCTGTGCCAGTTGCCGCAAGTGCAATATTTGGAAATATTGGGAATTCTGTAATATTAACTGCAGGTGTAACAAATACTCAAATTTCATATTTACAAGCAAGACAAAAAACAGGTACAGGTACAGCTTTTGATATTGCATTAAATCCACTAGGTGGTAATGTAGGAATTGGAACAACATCACCAAATGCAAGATTAGATGTTTCAGGTAGCACAATTATATCAGGTTCATTAACTGTTACTGAAGGAATAACCGGTTCATTTTTTGGAACAGCATCATATGCTACAAATGCAAATAATGCTTCATTTATAGATGGATATGATATTACTAATTTTGTATTAACATCAGGAAATCAAAGTATATCTGGAAGTTTAAATGTTTCAGGTTCAGGAAGATTTGGTAATGGATTAACAGTAACTGGCTCATTAACTGTAAATGGCCCATTAACCATAAATAATCAAACTGGAGGAACGCCAACAGAAGGAGGCTCTTCTGCGGGTGTTGTAAATGATTATTGGGGTACAGAAGATGGTAAGTTTTTAAGTACACCAGCTACTTGGTTGGCAGTAATTTTAGATGGTAATACATATTTCATACCAGCTTATTTATAATGATCAAATCAACACCAGAACTAGAAGCAAAGATAAAGGCGAGCGGGGCTAAAGTAATACAAATAACTTTAGAACAATTTTTACAAGCCAAACTCGCCACTAAAGAAGAAATTAATTATATAAATAGTAAAATAAAATTTGGAAATCCAAAATAAATTTATTATATTGTACGATATCAATATTAAATTATGACAAAACAAATATTTTTTAACGCATCAATGCCAAGAGCTGGCTCTACATTAATTCAAAATATATTAATGCAGAACCCAGAAATTTATTCAACACCAACATCAGGAGTAATTGAATTTCTTTTAAATGCTAGAACAATTTACACCACAGGAGATGCTTTCAAAGCACAAGACCCAGAAGTAATGAAATCGGGCTTTAAAGGCTTTTGTAAAGCCGGAATACACGGATTTTTTGACGGAATTACAGACAGACCATATGTTATGGAAAAAAGTAGAGGCTGGTTAGGTCATTACGATTTTATTAAATTTTTTAACGAAGACGTTAAAATGATTTGTATGGTTCGTGATTTAAGAGCTATCTTTGCTTCTATGGAAAAAAACATGAGAAAGAATCCAGATAAAGATTCAATGATAGTTAATAACATAGAATTAAAAAACATGACTACTAAATCAAGAATAGATCATTTTTCAGTTGCACCTCCTATAGGTCCATCAGTAGAATGGTTAAGTGAAGTAGTTCATCAAGGGTTAGATAAAAAAATATTGTTTATTCGTTTTGAAGATTTAACAATAAATCCAGAAGCTGAACTTAAAAAAATATATGATTATTTAGAAATACCACACTATACACATAACTTTAGTAATATTGAACAATTAACTCAAGAAAATGATATTATTCACGGTATGTTTGGTAATCATACAATACAACCAATATTAAAGCCAGTAGTTGATGATTTTATAGAAGTGTTAGGACAAGAAGATTGTACTAGATTAAAAGAACATTATAATTGGTACTTTAAAAAATTCAATTACGTATAATTTAAAATAATAAAAAACAAAATGGAAACACCACAATTTCAATTAGAAACAAAAACTGAAGAACAAGTTAAGAGCTCAATTAATGCTGCTTTTGATTCAGTAAACTTAATTAATGCTATCGTAGCTAATGCATTTGATTTAACTAAAGAATCTACTATTAAAGCTAATGTAGAACATTTAAATGTAATGTTATCAAAAGATTGGTTTAGCAAAGGATTAACTACACAGCAAAAAACAAGTATTAATAGTAGTATTGCTGCTGGAAATAATTATAAAGCTCAATAATATTTAAAATATTAAGTTATGATATTTTGGTTTACGGGACAACCAGGACATGGTAAAACTGTATTAGCAAATGCTTTAAAACAAACGTTAGATAATGTATTTCACATTGACGGCGATGATTTAAGAGCTATATTTGCTAATACAGATTACAGTGAAGCCGGAAGAAGAAAAAATATAAATCTAGCTCAGCAATTAGCGCATTTCTTACATAATAAAGAATGTAATGTTGTTGTTTCATTAGTATCTCCTTATAAAGATCAACGAGATGAATTTAAAACTAAACTTGGAAATTCAATTCAAGAAATTTATGTTCATACAACAGAAATTAGAGGACGAGAAAATTTTCATGTGAATGAGTATCAAAAACCAACAGAAGATTTTATAGATATAGATACTACAAACATATCTGTTGAAGAATGTATTTTAAAAATATCAACTAATAAAATAAAGTTATGAAAGAATGGAGTATTAAGCATCATGTAGAATCATCACTAAAAGCTAAGGATGGGCAATATGCTATGTTTGTAGGAAGATGGCAACCATTACATGATGGACATAAAGCCTTATTTAACCAGGCTTTGATAAAGAATAAGAACGTATTGATATGTATCCGGGATATTAGCCCCGATGAAAAAAATCCGTTCAGTGCTGAGCAGGTAAAGAACAACATAGAAAATTATTATTCTGATATGAATGATAAAGTAAAAGTTATTATTATCCCTGATATATGCTCTATTGAATTTGGAAGAGGTGTTGGATATGATATTATAGAACATATTCCACCGACAGAAATAAGCGAAATATCAGCCACAAAAATTAGAGAAGAATTAAGAAATGAAGGAAAATTGTAACGTTCAATCAAATTCTGAGTTTAATAAAGAAGCTTCGTCATTAAAAAGGCATTTATTAAAAACAATTTCTTGGAGATTAGTCGGCACTATCGATACTATAATTTTAGGATGGATTATAACGGGTGATCCATTAACTGGATTAAAAATCGGAGCATTAGAAATATTAACTAAAATGACATTATACTTTATTCATGAAAGAGTTTGGTATAAATTTGTCAAGCTTAAATAATTAAATAAAATAAACAAATAAACAAAAACAATGGCAATACAAGTAACAGGGTTATTTCAAAACCCAGCAACAGGATTGATTTACGAATCTCCTAAATTAACATTAGTACCTCATTTAGAATATGCAGGTGTTATTAACATGGACGTCCATATCGGAGGAAATGGGACAGTTCCTTATTCAAATGTAGACAGAACTACATTAACTTATGATTTAACAATAACTGACCCATACAATCAATTGATCGATGGATTAGAAACAATGGTTATTGCTAACTTACAAACTGCAAACCCTATTAACGAACAAGCTACATTTGAAAAAGTAATGTTAGTTGAAGAAGAAACTGAAGAAGAAGAAGTAGTAGTTGAAGAAGAAACAGAAGAAGAAGCAGAATAAGGTTGGATAATCAACTTTAATCTATTATATTACAATTAATTAAATAATTAAACAATATGCAAACATTAAAAATTAAATTGGGCAACATTTTCCTATTAGATTCAGAACTAAATGGAATGACACAGCCTGCTCAACAAAGTAATTCAGCCGAAACAGAACAACCATCTGAACCTACTGTAATACTTAAAGGTCTTATTAATGAAATATTACCACTTTCTACAAAATTTTGGTTATTAGAATTAAATAAAGAACTTCAACCTATTAAAGAATCAATAAATAGTCTTCGTGAAGAACTTATTAAAAAATACGGAACTGTAACAGAAGACGGAGCAATCTTTATTCCTGTATATAAAAAAGACAGCGAAGTGTATGATGAAAACGGAAATGTTATTGAAGCAGAGGTAAGTGAAGAATATACTAACTTTCAAACAGAATTTAGTACTTTATTAAGCGAAGAAAAAGAAATTAAATATATGCCTATTTCTTTATCAGTATTAGACAAAATCGAAACAGACAAATCTTATTCATTTATTTTACAAAATCTAATAGAAAAGCCAGAGTAATATAATATGGAAAAGATAATAAAGAAATTAACTAATGAAGAATTGGAAGAGTTAAAATCCGTTCAAAACAAATATTTAGAACTAACAGCTCAACTAGGTCAAATTCATTTAGAAAAAATTAATTTAACGTTAGCATTATCTGGTATGGATGATGAACTTTCCAAATTACAAGGAGTATTTTTAGAACTAAAAGAACAAGAATCTAAGATTCAACAAGCATTTACTAAAAAATACGGAATGGGGTCAGTAAACCTAGAATCAGGCGAATTTATTTCGGAGGTTTGATAATAAGTTTCTATAATTATATTCGTAGAGAAATTCTTCTTTACTTTTATTATAAAAACAAATAAAATAATATAACAAATAAAAAATGGCAACAGAAAGAATTATCAGTCCTGGAGTATTTACGAATGAAAATGATTTATCATTTCTTCCAGCTGGTATCGCTGCAATTGGAGCTGCATTTGTAGGACCTACATTAAAAGGTCCTGCAGGTGTACCAATGCAAGTTACTAGTTATCAAGACTACCAGATTATGTTTGGCGGCGAAGATTCGTCACAAACTTACATTCCGTACGCAGTAAAAAACTATCTTAGAAATGCTTCATCAGCAATGGTAGTTAGAATCTTAGGTGATGGTGGTTGGAGCTTTACAACCACAACAAACAAATTAGCAGCAATCGCAGCAGTTAACAGTACAGGTTCGGGTGGTACTATTAATTACCGTATTTTAGCAGGTCTTCACCCAGCAAAAAATAACACAGATACAAATTTAGATGCTAGAGCTTCATTTTCTGTTAATGGTAATATAGCAACGCCGTTCACAGTTATTTTATCAGGTTCAAGCGTAGCTCCTATTACAAAGTCATTGTCAATCAATCCACAAAGAACTGATTATATTACTAAAGTATTAGGATCATCAGCAGAATCAACTAAAATATCATCAACAGCCTATTCTGATGGATTTTATACATACGTTAACTTTCAAAATTATTCAGGTGATATCGTAAATTCAATTGGAAATATTACTATTACTTCAGGCGGCGTTATAGTATCTTCATCATATGGTAATACAGTTGTAAATATTAGCCAAACGTATGCTATTTCAGAAAGTAATTTATTATATCCATTTGGAGCACCTACTATTCCTGGATATAGTTCATCTAGTACAGCAGTGCAACAATCCGTAGCAGTAGCATTGAGTTCATATAATTTATATAAAATTACAATTCCTACTTCTTCATTAACATCATTACCGAACTTTAATATCAATGCTTTAAATACTGGAAGTAATTTACAAACTATTACTTTATTCCCAAATAGTGTAAATGGCGTAGATTATTTTAGTAGTTTAAATCATATCACTGGAAGTGATTTAATAGTATTCGCAAACCGAAGTGCATTAACAACCACACAGTTATCTAATAATACCTGGAATACATCATTAGGATATTGGGCAGCAGCAATTCCATTTACTGAAATACAATATCCTTTTATATCTTCTAGTATTTCTTCAACAATATCTACACAAACATATCCTGTTGTTACGGTACTTACATCATCATATAACGTGACATTTGCAGATTATAGCTATGCATCTACTCCTTGGATTACGTCAGGACAGATATTAGGTGTTGGCGTATCATATTCAACTCAAAATTTATTTAAAGCTCATCATTTATCTGATGGTACTGATACTAATACAGATGTTAAAATATCTATTACAAACTTAAGAGAATTTTCTTCTGGTAGTTATTCTACATTT
>Ga0164292_10004772_pt1 | contig 11042 bp, 9 predicted proteins | sample GEODES117metaG_FD_111486 | JGI IMG/M metagenome (GOLD analysis project Ga0164292, IMG submission 111486) | Eutrophic lake water microbial communities from Lake Mendota, Wisconsin, USA - GEODES117 metaG | ecosystem: Environmental > Aquatic > Freshwater > Lake | place: USA: Lake Mendota, Wisconsin... | reverse complement strand
TTCCTCTTCAAACGGGGGATCATCAACTGGGTCAGATCCGGGGTGCGCGACGCCCGCGTGACGGTGCGAGTCACCATGGACGGCAGGCCGTTCACGGTCGTCGACGGCGATGATCCGGATGCCGCAGACCCGCGACCGGGCCTACCGGGGAATCGGCCGCGACTCCCCGCCGGCATGGAGCAGCCGGAAGAGCCCCATCGCGAACCGCGGTAGCCTGTTCATCGACGAGTCCGCTTCAGGACCCGGTCCAACCTCCACCATCGCAGCCATACTCAGCCACGTTCGACACGGCCGTCATCGGGGCGGAAACTCTGGGCCCTGCCGGCTGTCGACGAACTGGCGGAGCCTCGACGTCGCGGCCCTGCCGATGACGAGCGTCTCGGAGGACCCGGCGAACCGCAGCAGCGCGCCGTTGCCTGGATATCTGTCGATCGCACGGAGGGACTCGAGATTGATGACGAGCGATCGGCCGATGCGGGCGAATCGACGCGATGGAAATCCTTCACCGAGATCCCCGAGCAGGGTCTTGACGAGCAGCGCGGTGCCGTCACACCGACGGATCAGCGAGTAGTTCTGCCGTGCCTCGATCCACAACACCTCGTCGTAGGGGAGGAGCATCGTGCCGGCGGACGTGTTGACCGAGATTCTCTCCCCCTTGTCGGATGCGGGGGGAGCCACCACGGCCTTTTCCGACGCGTGCCGGAGTCGATCGATCGTCTTTCCGAGCCGGGCGGCCGTCACCGGCTTGAGGACGTAATCGAAAGCCCCCGCATCGAAGGCCTCGAGGGCCCGGTCGTCGTGGGCGGTGACGAGCACGATGCGGAGTCCGGCGTGAGCCGATGCAAAGAGCTCCATGCCGCTCTGTCTGGGCATGGAGATATCGAGGAAGACGACATCGGGGCGGAGGGGCACGAGCAGCGCCGCTGCCTCCGTGACGCTCGTCGCGGTGCCCACCACCTCGATCTCCGGCTGAAGCGACAGCAGATCGCCGAGCCACCGCAGGGCCGACTCCTCGTCATCGACGAGCAGAGCGCGAAGCCTCATCGTTTCCCCCCGATCGAGACGGCGTGTGTCCGTTCCGCATCGGGCGGTGACAACGGCAGCTGCAACCTTGCCCGCACCCCGCCGACCGCAGGCCCGACGTCGAGCACGACGGGCCGGACATCGAGGAGATCGAGTCGCTTGCGGAGATTCGCGAGCCCCGTCCCGCGGCGCTCCTGCGTTCCCGGCTCGATCCAGCTGCCACTGTTTTCGACACTGATCACGAGCGAGCCCTCCTCCACACGACAGTCGACGACGATCCTCAGGGGGTCGGCGCTCGTCTTCGCCCCGTGCTTGAGGGCGTTGTCGAGAAGCGGCTCGATGATCACCGGGGGGACCGGCACGTCCCTCGTCTCCGCGCTCGCGGTGATCCGGCAGTCGAGCCGACGCCCGAACCGGACTCGCTGGACGGTGATGTAGTGCTCGAGGGCATCGATCTCGCGGGAGAGCGGCTCGAGCGTCCGCTGGCGACTCAGGCACGAGCGGAGATGCTCGGAGAGCCCGATCGTCACGCTGGCCACGGCCTCGGGATCGTGGCGGCAGGCGAGGACCGCCGTCAGGGCGTTGAACAGGAAGTGGGGCTGGATCTGCTCCTCGAGCCGGGTCAGTTCGCTCGTCCGCAGCGCCGCTTCGGCCTCGGCTGCCCGCAGTTCCAGCGATTTCAACCGCCGCCACTGCGAACCGAGGGTGAAGAACAGCATCCCGATGCCGAGCACCACCACCCGGTAGGTGATCCCATAGGGATACGTCGGCACGAAGGCCATCGCATCCGTACCCCGCAACCGATCGACGAGCATCATGGACGCGAGAAACAACCACCACTCGAGCGTGCCGGCGGCGACGAGGGCCACGGCGCCGCGGAGGGCCGATCCGATCGTGCCGGAGAACCCCCAACGCGCGTGGATGGCGCGCAGCAGGAAGATCGCCGGAATCAGCGTCACCATCCGCAGCACGGCGGCGGCGAACATGCCGACTTTCTGTGGCGACTGATGGGCGATCGGGATCGCCTCGACCGATTGATACAACGCGACGCCGATGAACAGCGCGTGGACGAGGCCGACGGACACGAGAAAGGCCACGGTCAGGAGCCAGGAGAACGCGTCGTCTTGGCCGCGGACAGGATGCGCTCCGGACGTCTCCGGAAACGGGGAAGCCGGACGGGATTCGCCCCGGTCGAGAAGGGATGGCAGCCGCATCGAAGCATCCTACCACCGTTCGAAAGCGCCGGGACTTCGGGACGCCCGCCGATGCTCCATCCCCCGGCGATGTCGATTCATCCCCGTCTGGTGTCGTTTCATCAATTCATGAAACGGATCCTTATCGCTTCAGAACGGAAGCCCCCCGCCGACCCCGTGGGTCACCGGGCGATCAGACCGTTTCCGGCGTCGGATGCTTCCACGGCGCCCGGTACTCGCGGGCGAGGAGTCGGTTGGCTTCGTCATCGTCGACCACGTTGCCGGTGTCGTCGATCGACAGGCTCCGTCCGAGGCGCATCGAGAGATTCGCGAGAATGCAGACGGCGCTCGACAGATGCCCCTCGGCGATGTCCGCCACGGGCCGCGTGCCCATCGCCCGGGCGGCGAGGAAATCGAGCATGTGACGCCGGGTCGCCGGGGCGGCGAAGGCCTCCGTCTCCTTGTGTTCAACATCCTCCGGATACGTTTCGCGCTCGTCGAGAAACTCGCCGTGCTCGGCCTGACCGCCGTCCTTCGGTTTGAAATCCCACTTCGCCACGCTCAACCGGAGCGTGCCCTGGGAACCGTACAGCGTCGCCCCCCAGGGATAGTCGGGGTCGGGGTTCTCACCCCAGTTGCGCTGCGTCCACACGACCTGCACCGGGCCGTGATCGAACAGCGCCGTTTGCGTGTCGTGGACCTTCACGAACGAATCGGCCGGGCGGATCAGAGCGCCGCCGGTCGCCGCGATCCGCGTCGGCCAGGAGAGTCCGAGAAAAAAGCGAACGAGGTCGTAGAAGTGGACACACAAGTCGCCGGTCTGACCGTTGCTGAACTCGATGCAATCGCGCCACGACCGCGGATGGATCTGCGGACGGTATTCCACGAGCGGCGCCGGGCCGCAATACATCTCCCAGTCGAGTGTCGGAGGGACCGGCGCAGCCGGTGGAAAGGCTTCGCGCGAGCCGTAGTAGCTGTGGATGTCGACCGCGGCGATCTTCCCGAGGCGGCCTGAGGTGATGAAACGGTCGCGGGCGTCGAGGAGATGCGGGGTGCTGCGGCGCTGGAGGCCGACCTGCACGGTCCGGCCGTGCTTGCGGGCTGCGGCCACCATCGCCCGTCCCTCGATACAATCGAAGCTGATCGGCTTCTGGACATAGACGTCGGCCCCCGCCTCGCAGGCGGCGATCATCGGCAGGCAATGCCAATGGTCGGGCGTGCAGACGAGGACGATCTCCGGCTTCGTCTCGGCGAGGAGCGTGCGGTAATCGCCGAATTGGGGCGGGGACTTCCCGGAGGGCTGCCGCTTGGCGACGAGCGCCGCGGCCGCCTCGCGCATCACCGAATCGACGTCACACAGCCCGACGACCTCCACCGGCGCCACCTGCATGAGATGGAAGAGGTCGGTCTTTCCATACCAGCCGCAACCGACGAGCCCCACGCGGAGTGGCTTGGCTGGCTCCGCGGCAGTGGCCGACTCGGGCCCCAGGGCCCCGACCGCGGCCAGCCCGATCCCGGTGTGAAGGAAATCTCGGCGTTGCATGACGGTGCTCCACGGCGGTGGCTTCTCAGGCTGGGATGGCACTCGTCGCCCCCCGAAGCATCAAGCCTACCGTCTCGCACCGTCGGCAAGGAAAAGGAGAAAAAGGTGCCAGCCATTGCCATGTGGTGAATTGAGCGTCACGCCGGGATTTCCAGGTAGGCCCATTTTGCTTGCGAAAGAGCCGTTGAACGACCTATTCTTAGTCGCATGGTCATTCAGATGGACGTTCAAACCGAGCAGGAATTGCGGCGGCTCGCCGGTCGACAGGGGCGCGCGCTGGCTGAAGTCGTGGAGGCAGCGTTGCGGAGTTACATCGAAGCGGAATCGATGACAGACATCGACTCCGCGGATGTCGCCGCCACTCAAAGCACCCTGGTGGCAGAGTTGACCGGGATCGACGGACCACCAGAGGCTACGGAGGAGCCCGGGACCGATGCGCAGGGCTGAAATCTGGTGGGCTGAATTGCCACCGCCGGTTGGCCCGCGACCGGTCGTGATCCTGACGAGAAATGCCGTCATCGACACGATCGGAGCGGTGATCGTGGGCCTCGTCACCCGCACCGCCCGCGGACGTCCAACTGAGGTATCGGTCGGCCGAGCCGAGGGTCTTCCGCGCCCATCGGTGGTCAACGCCGACAACCTTCTCACCGTGCCGCGGCAGCGGCTCATTCGGCTCATGGGGCAGTTCTCCTCAAAGAAGGTCCGGGAACTCGATCGGGCCGTGAAGATCGCACTGGGGCTCGACTGATCTGGGCACGAGAAGAAAACGCTCAAGCAGTGACGCGGCATCAGGGGAAACTCTCCGGGCACGCGGCGGCTTCGCGTCAGGCCGGTCGCAGCGTCGGGTACACTGCCGCCGGCGCTGCAGGGCCTTCGAATCGGTCCTGGTGTCCCACTTTTCCGAGGAGTCTTCCCCGTGGTCCATCTCTCGTGGTTCGGTGCCTGGAGCGTTTGCCTGGGCGTGGCGGTGGGCCTGGCGATGTCGGTTTCGCGGGCTGCAGATCCCTCCCACGGCCCACGGATCGTATTCTTTGGCGACTCGATCACCGAAGCGGGGGCCGGTCCCCACGGCTACGTGACGCTCGCCCGGCAAGCGCTCGCCGCGGCCTCCCCCGACACGCCCCCCGAGGTGATCGGCGCCGGGATCAGCGGCAACCGGGTGCCCGACCTCCTCGCCCGGCTCGATCGTGACGTCCTCGCCCGCAAGCCCGACGTCGTCGTCATCTACATCGGCATCAATGACGTCTGGCACAGCCAAAACGGTCGCGGCACGCCGAAGGGGGAGTTCGAGAAAGGCTTGCGGACCCTCGTCGAGAAAATCCGCGCCGTCGGCGGCAAGCCGGTTCTCTGCACGCCCACCGTGATCGGCGAGAAGAAGGCGGGGACAAACCCACTCGACGGCATGCTCGATGAATACGCCGAGATCACCCGGGGGGTGTCCGCCGAGACGAAGGCCCCGCTCATCGACCTCCGCGCGGCGTGCATCGCCCATCTGGCCGAGCACAACAAGGCAGACGCGAAAGAGGGAGTCCTCACCACCGACGGCGTCCACCTCACCCCGGCCGGCGATCAATTCATCGCCGCGATGATGGTGGAAGGACTCCAGAAGGCGGGTGTCGTCCCCGCCGCCGATGACCGTTTCCATTCCCGAAAGGAGAGCGACAAGCTGCTCCGCCACGTCGTGCTGTTCAAGTTCAAGGAGACGTCGACGGAGGCCGACGTGGAGACGATCGTGAAGGCCTTCGCGGCCTTGCCGGGGCGGATCAACGAGATCCAGGACTTCGAGTGGGGCACCGACAATTCCCCCGAGGGGCTCCAGCAGGGGCTGACGCACTGCTTCTTCGTCACGTTCGCCTCCGAGGCCGACCGTGACGCCTATCTCCCCCACCCGGCGCACAAGGAGTTCGTCGATCTCGTCGGACCGCACGTCGAGAAGGTGACCGTCGTCGACTACTGGACACGGCCGTGAGTCGTCGGGCCGATTTCCTTAAAAACCTTCCGGTTGCCGACGTCCTCGACAGGGTCGTGGCGGCTTCACGCCCACAGGCCGGCGACACAGGGCAGGGGGGGGCGGTCGTCGTTACGGCCCCGCCGGGCTCGGGCAAGACGATGCTCGTGCCGGCGGCGGTCCTCGACGATCTCCCGGCGGACAAGCGCCTCGTGCTCATGCAGCCGAGGCGACTGGCGGCCCGGTCGGTGGCGGGGCAGATCGCCAAGCTCCGCGGCTGTGAAATCGGCGGCGAGGTCGGCTATCAGGTGCGGTTCGACTCCCGCGTGGGGCGCGACACGCGCCTGATCGTGGAGACGACCGGCATCATGCTCCGCCGCATCCTCGAGGATGTCTCGATCCCCGATGTCGCGTGCGTCGTCCTCGACGAGTTCCACGAGCGGTCGGTGGAGATGGATCTCGTTCTCGGCATGCTGCTGCGTGTGAAGGGGACGCTCCGCCCCGACCTCCGCTTGGTCGTCATGAGTGCCACGCTCGACACTGGCCCTGTTTCGCGGATGCTCGGCCCCGGCAGTCCGGCAGGCTGCCCGGTGGTGTCGACGTCGGGGCGCCTCCATCCGGTGGAGGTGCGGTATGGACGACGCGGCGACCAGCGCGAACTGGTCGAACAGGTCGCCGATGCGGTGGGGCAGGCGCTCAAGGGCTCGAGCGGTCACGTCCTCGTCTTCCTTCCGGGCGTGGGCGAAATCATGCGCTGCGCCGATGCGATCGATCCGCTCGCCGAACGCCAGGGGCATTCGGTCGTCATCCTCCATGGGGAACTGCCGCCGGAGCAGCAGGACCGCGTTCTCGAGGAGACGGGCGGACGGAAGATCATCCTCGCCACGAACGTCGCCGAGACGAGCCTGACGATTCCCGGCGTCGGTGCCGTCGTCGACGCCGGATTGGTCCGGCAGATGCGTGTGTCGGCGGCGACGGGGCTGCCGCGGTTGGAACTGATCCCGATCTCGCGGGCCTCTGCCGACCAGCGTGCCGGCCGGGCCGGGCGGACCGGGCCCGGCATCTGCTACCGGCTGTGGGACGAAGCGTCACACCACCATCGTCCCGCGGCCGATCTCCCCGAGATTCTCCGCACCGACCTTGCCGGCCCGCTCCTCCAGCTCCTCGCCCTCGGCGAGGCCGAGGGTTTTCCCTGGCTCGACGGCCCTCAGCCCGAGGCGATTCATCAGGCCCTTCGCCTCCTCACGATGCTCGGCGCGATCGAGACCGACGGGCGGCCGACGATCACGGCGCTCGGCCGCGAGCTTGTCCGGCTTCCGGCTCATCCGCGCCTCGCAAGGCTTCTCCTCGCCGGGGCCAGGCACGGCGTGCTCCGCGAGACGTCGATCGCCGCGGCAATGCTCTCCGAGCGGGATCCCTTCCGCACCGCGGCCCACGGCCGCAGCGGCCCCCGAGACCGGATGAGCGTGCGCACCCGCTCCGACGTCGTCGATCGCGTGGCGGCCCTGCAGATGTTCCACGCCGGGATCCCCCTCGGCGGCCATCCCTCGACAGCCGACCTCGATCCGCATCCCGGCGGCGCGCGGACGGTGCTCCGCGCAGCGGAGCAGCTCTACCGGCTCGTCGACTCGGAACTCGCACCGCGGGCGGCCGATCCGGGAACGGCGCTGATGCGATCGCTCCTCGAGGCCTTCCCCGACAGGCTCGCGAAGCTCCGGCCGGGGGCCAATGATCGGGCGACGATGGTCGGCGGCCGGGGGCTGCGGCTCGACGGCGGCTCGCGGGTGCGTCAGGAGCCGCTCCTCCTGGCGATCGATCTCGACGACGGCGGGGGCGAGGCTCGCGTGCGTCAGGCGAGCGCCGTCGACCGTGATTGGCTCGACGACGAAGGGCTTCACGCCAACCTCCAGACCGGCGAGGAGCTCCTCTACAGCCCCTCGCGCCGCCAGGTCGAGGCCCGCAGGCGGACCGCCTGGCTCGACCTCGTCCTCGACGAAACGCCCGTTGCGATCAGCGATCCGGCGGCAGCCGCGGCGATCCTTGCAGGCGTCGCCTGTCAGGAGCCGGCCCGCAGCCTCCCGGAAGCCGATTCGGCGGCCGGCCGCTTCCGCCTGCGGGTCGATTGGCTGGCACGGACGATGGCGGATCTCGGGCTTCCCTCCTTCGACGATGCGACGCTCCTCGCCATGCTTCCGGAGGTCTGCCTCGGCCTGCGGTCGCTCGACGAGGTCCGCGCGGCCGACTGGCTGACGCGACTCCAGGGCGCCGTCGGGTGGGAGCGGCTGCCGCTCGTCGACCGGCTCGCCCCGGCGGACATCGAGTTGGCCGGGGGACGCCGCTACCGGCTCGAATACCGCACCGACGGGCCGCCGATCCTCGCCGTGCGGATCCAGGAACTTTTCGGCACGCTCCAGACACCGCGGATCGCCGACGGGCGGGTGCCGGTCCTCGTCCATCTCCTCGGGCCCAACCACCGTCCCCAGCAGGTGACCGCCGACCTCGAGAGCTTCTGGCGGACCACCTACCATGAGGTCCGCAAGGAACTCCGTCGCCGCTATCCGAAGCACCCCTGGCCCGACGACCCACTGACCGCCTCACCGCCGCGGCCCCGTCCGCGCACTTGACAGCGCCGTGCATTCGACAGAGCCACAGACCTGCTACGACCGGCCGGACCCTACCTTCTCCGCCGGTGCCACCGTCACGGCACGTCCGACCGGGCGCCGGTTGTGCGGAGCGTGCGCAGGAGTCGGCAGGTGACTCCGGTGTCGTTTATCGCGCGTGCAACGCCGTCGATTGCGGGGCTGATGACCGATCGCCTCCATCGTCGATCGTCCTCTTCACCGGCCCGCTCCCACGGTCCGGCAGAGTCACATCCCCAGGGAAAGAAGCAGGAGTCCCCCCATGCGTCGGATGGTCGTGTTGATGGCCGTGGTTGCCACTCTCATGGTGACCGGTGTTTCGAATGCCCAGCAGATCCGTGGTCAGCAGATCGGCGCGCAGCGCAGCGGTCCGGTCGCGAAGCTCGTCGAGCTCGAGCGTCGCAAGAACGAATGGCTCCGTCAGCGGTTCCTCGGCCGGTGATCGAGATCGTCGCGGCGGCGTGGCCCGTCGGGGCACCACCTCCCCCCCCCGGTGCTCACCGATGAGGCCCGCCGCCCGCGACTGGCTCGAAGGTTTGAGAAGATTTTCCGCGGAGCGCCGGCTCTCAGGGCCTAGGCGGCCAGAGCCGGTGCTCCCGGAGACCGCCCGGCGGCTCGACGCCGCCCCGAAAGGGCATTCTCCTGAAGCCCTCGCCGCCCAGTCGGCGATTCTTTCCGCTCATGCCCGCGCCTGGGGAGCGCAGACCCTGGCACGCATCGCCGAAACCCGCCCCGACGCGGCGATCGTGGTCACCACGTCCGCCCCAGGTCTCGCTGCCTGGGAAGCCATGATCCACGGGCTTCCGGCGGCGATCCACGAGCGCGTCGCCCCGACATCCGAACTCGACTACCGTGCCTGGTGCATGCGATCGGCCGACGAGGCCCACGATCTCCACGTGGTCGTGTGGAGTTGGATCAAGGCCCCCCTCCCGCGGCAGCGGCGGCACGACTTCCCTCTCCACCCGATCGCCGAGTCGGCCGACTACTGGGTGCACCGCTACGGGCAGGCAGGCGCCGGCCTCGACGCCCACGCCGCCGATCTCTACGCCTGGGACGGAGACATGGCGAAGCTCCTGTCGAGCGGAATCAGCGAACGCTTCCACCCCCGGGGCTGAAGACTCCCGGCTCCCGTGACTGGCGGTTTCACCCCCCGTACGTTATGGTGAGGGGCTCGCCTGCTCAATGTCCCAAAGGAGCCTCGTCGTGCGTCGACTTCCCCCGATCCTCCGTTTCATCCTCCCGCTCGTTACGGCATGCCTGTGGCTTGCCGCGTCTCCCGCATCGGCCCAGCAGGGAGCCCCCCGCGCCGCCGGGAGGAAGCCGAACATCCTCGTCATCTGGGGAGACGACATCGGCACCTGGAACATCAGCCACAACAACCGCGGCATGATGGGCTACAAGACGCCGAACATCGACCGGATTGCCCGCGAGGGTGTCTCGTTCACCGATTACTACGGCCAGCAGAGCTGCACCGCCGGCCGGGCGGCATTCCTTGGCGGCAACGTGCCGGTGCGCACGGGGATGACGAAGGTCGGCCTTCCTGGCGCTAAAGAGGGCTGGCAGAAGACCGATGCGACGATCGCCACGGTCCTCAAGTCGCAGGGCTACGCCACTGGTCAATTCGGCAAGAATCATCAGGGAGACCGCGACGAGCACCTCCCCACGATGCACGGCTTCGATGAGTTCTTCGGAAATCTCTATCACCTCAACGCCGAAGAGGAGCCGGAACACCGCGACTACCCGGGCGACAGGAAGCTTGCCAACGGCAAGACCTTCCGCGAGACCTACGGCCCCCGCGGCGTGCTCAAGTGCAAGGCCGACGGAAAGGGGGGGCAGTCGATCGAGAACACCGGCCCGCTCACGAAGAAGCGGATGGAGACGATCGACGAAGAGACGGTCGCCGCCGCCAAGGACTTCATCGCCCGGCAGTCGAAGGGGGGCGAGCCGTTTTTCTGCTGGTGGAACGCCACGCGGATGCACTTCCGCACCCACATCAAGGAAGCGAGCCTCGGGAAATCGGGGCAGGACGAGTACGGCGACGGCATGGTGGAGCACGACGGCCACGTCGGCGAACTCCTCAAGGCCCTCGACGACCTCGGCCTCACAGACGACACGATCGTTCTCTATTCCACCGACAACGGCCCCCACTTCAACACCTGGCCCGACGCAGCCACGACGCCGTTCCGCAGCGAGAAGAACTCCAACTGGGAAGGTGCCTACCGGGTTCCGGCCTTCGTCCGTTGGCCGGGGAAGTTTCCCGCCGGCGTGACCGTCAACGGCATCGTCTCGCACGAGGACTGGCTGCCGACGTTCGCCGCCGCTGCCGGGGCTCCCGACATCAAGGAGAAGCTCGCCGCGGGCGTCGAGCTCAACGGTCGGAAGTACCGCAACGCCATCGACGGCTACGACCAGACCGCCTATCTCTCGGGGAAGGCGGAGGCCTCGCCGCGGAGCGAGTTCTTCTACGTCAATGACGACGGCCAGATCGTCGCCATCCGCTACGACGACTGGAAGGCCGTGTTCCTCGAGAACCGCGGGGTGGGGTTAGAGGTGTGGCGTGAGCCGTTCATCGAACTGCGGATTCCGCTCCTCTTCAACCTCCGCCGCGATCCGTTCGAGAAGGCGCACCCCAGCGCCACGGTCTACAACGACTGGATGATCGACCACGCCTTCGTGGTGGTGCCGCTCCAGCAGAT
>Ga0164292_10004770_pt1 | contig 11042 bp, 12 predicted proteins | sample GEODES117metaG_FD_111486 | JGI IMG/M metagenome (GOLD analysis project Ga0164292, IMG submission 111486) | Eutrophic lake water microbial communities from Lake Mendota, Wisconsin, USA - GEODES117 metaG | ecosystem: Environmental > Aquatic > Freshwater > Lake | place: USA: Lake Mendota... | reverse complement strand
TTACAGCCTAGTCGGAGTATATCTCCAGAACTGTGTTGATAATTGGGTGTCGTTGAACGTCTTTTACACCCAGCCTACATACTTGTAGGCCCCGACTGGGAGTCCGCTCTAGTCTAGCAGCAATGTCGATTAGACCGTTATTGACGGTGGTTCGATCTGCTTGCTCAACGTCTCCTGTGACCACTATTCTGCTGCCGACACCTATGCGTGTTAGCAGCATTTTCATTTGGCTGGGAGTAGCATTCTGCATTTCATCGGCGATGATATAGGCAGCCTTAAAGGTACGACCCCGCATGAATGCCAGGGGTGATATTTCAATAATCTGATCTGCGAGCATTGTTGCAACATCTTTCGGCGAATAGTATTCATGTAATACATCCAGTAAAGGTCTAGTCCAAGGCTCCATCTTTTGATTTAGGTCGCCTGGTAAAAATCCATGTTTTTCATCATCGACTCCAACTGCAGGACGAGTCAATACTATTTTGTCAACTTCTCCTGTTCGTAATGCTTTGATAGCAGCTTGCACAGCCAAGTAAGTTTTACCTGTACCTGCTGGTCCCACTGCTATGGTAATGTGTGTTTCTGGATCAAATAGGCTCAGTACCAAGCGTTCTTGGGCTCGACTTTTTGGCACAATTTCTATTGATTTTTGACGGGTTCTTTTTTCCGATTGATTAAAATTGATGGTGTTTTCTACTTCGTAATGCTGTTGCTTCTGGCGTTGCGCCTTGACTCCGCGTGCTCTGCTCAAATCCGTTTCTCCCTTGTTGAACATAGTTTTCTCGCTACCTTACATGTACTTACGACTGTACTTCACTAAGTTTAGTGTGCTGTGTTATTGATGAAAAATTGCCATAAGTATTTCTCTAGGCGGGCAAAATTCAAAAACTTGTATGCTTGATGTTTGTTATAAATAACATTACTATGGCAAACAACAAAACTCTCGATTCAGACATTTTTAAAAATCACGAAGACTACTGGTTAGTGGCCGAAAACATCAAAGATCTGTACATGTCAGAAGGAAGTTTGCTGACGCTGTTGGACTTTGAGCGAGTTCTTGACGATCTGGATTTGTATGCATTTAAAAACTGGAGTCTGGGCGAACTGGTCAGTGGCCCTGATATTGGCAAATATCGAGTAGGCTGCATTTTTATGTGGCCCGAAAAGCTCATGCCCGATCCCAGAGGCGCACGCCGTTTATTACCATTCGATTGCAAAGTTAGATTTAAAAAAACCAGTATTGAAATACCGGTTAAAATTGAAGAACCTGATGATTATATTCCCGGCACACGCAAGGCACGCCTGATCGAACGCCCTGTATGGTTAGTTGAAATTGTTATGCCCAAGAACCTAATGAGCGATATACGAACTGGTTCAATTGAGATGGAAGATCAAGATATTGATTTAGAAGAATTGGATCAGGCATACGAGCAGGATCTGGATAAACAGGAATTCAAACAAGATGACCAGCCACAACAGCAACAACAGCAGCAACAGCAGCCACAACAACAACCACTCGGAGCACCAGGTGCCGTACCACCGCCAGCACCTATCTGAAGGTTTTGAGTACAAGGACCTGGTAGGTATTCTTAAACCTACCATTCATGTCGACGAGTTCAGTAGCAAGATGGGCGACGACGATGACGTTATTGTTGTCAGCTTTTTTGTACGCAATAAATCTGCTGCACAAGATCTAGCCAACTGGTTTGAAAAAGGTTATGACTGGGTACTAGACGCAGACCTAAGCCCAGGCGAAATTACACCTGGACGTTTTTTAGTTTATATTGAAATGAGTCGCAGAAGTTCAGCTGGACGTCACTTGGCTGTGGCTGTAGAAGATCTTGCTAGTTTGACTGAATACGAACCTGATAAATGGCTCATGGTCTACAAAGACAAAGAAACACCATTTAGCGCAGAAGAATTTGATCGTCAAGTACCGTTAAGTCCAAAGCAGTATCGCAAAGAATTTGAGGGTGACCTAAATGAAATGCGTTCAGCAGCTGGAATCGATCCTAAACAAATTTACGAACGCGAACCTGATATTCGTAGCTTACAAAGCGCCGCTGGCATCTAAATCATATACCTTGTAATCTTGCTCCATTTTTATTGACTGCATCTGAACTCAGTGTTATAATTACATTGTGAAAGATTATTACAAAACCCTAGGCGTAGATCGCACTGCGACTCCTGATCAAATCAAACTGGCATATCGTCGATTGGCCAGTCAGCATCATCCCGACAAAGGCGGTGATACAGCACAGTTCCAAGAAATACAAGAAGCTTACGCTACACTGAGCGACGATGCCAAACGCAACATGTACGATCGTGGCGGCAATGCCAACACACAATTTCATTCCAGTCCTGGTTTTGATTTTGATGCTATCTTTAATATTTTTGGTGCCGATCTACGCGGACAACGCAGAAGTGCGCCTCGAATGGAATTGTGGATTTCCCTAGAAGATGTAGCAACAGGCGGATCTCGCACAGTAAGTATGCAAGTAAACGGTACAATCACCAATGCAGAAATCAACATACCGCCAGGCATACAAAACACAGACACAGTACGCTATCCTGGTCTTGCTCCAGGCGGACAAGACTTAATTATTGTATATCGTATAAAACCGCATGCCAACTGGCAAACCGACGGTATCAATATTATTACAGAACACACAGTGGACATTTGGGATCTAGTGATTGGCACTAATATAACAATCCGAGATCTGCTGAAAAAAGAGCTAATACTGACTGTACCACCCGAAACACAACCTGGATCTTTACTGAGAGCCAGAGGACTTGGTTTGCCTGCTAGACAATTGCCCGGAGATAGGATCCAAACTCACAAAGGCGATTTATTAGTGCGTATAAAGGGCAGAATCTTTGGACCTGTTGATAAAACTATAATAGATGCTATTCGTAAAAGTCGTGAAAAATAAATACCATATGCAGCTAACACGCAGAACTCTTAAGCTCAAGTTAAAACTGGCCGATCTCAGAAACCAATGGGCCAATGAAGATCTGGTCAATCGCATGCAAACTCTAATGCATCGCGAAGGTGGCATTGGGCTTGCATCAAATCAATGCGGAGAACGAGTCCGTATGTTTATCATGCTGATAGATGGAAAATTTTGGGCGTGTTTCAATCCTGAAATTTTAGAATCCAGCACTGACCTTGCCGAATTCGACGAAGGATGCTTGAGTTTTCCCGGAGAAACATGTATAATAAAAAGACCCGATAGCATTTTAGTAAAATACTTTGATGTTGCCGGAATAGAAATTATAGAAAGACTTGCAGGCTTGGCCAGTAGATGTTTTCAACATGAACTGGATCACTTAAACGGTATTACCATGCATGACAGATACAAGGAACAGAATGCAGAACAACCCAGAAATTGAACAACTTATTGAACAATCAGTACGCATTGCACGAGACCGCAAGCACGAATATGTTCTAACAGAACACTTGCTTATGGCCTTATTACAGCATGCACCGTTTAGAGCATGTTTAATTAAATTTGGTACTGAAATAAATCATTTTGATCGAGACCTTTCAAAGTATTTAGACAGCCTGACCCAACTGATCAAAGACGATCCCAACTTACAACCCAAGAAGACCAATGCACTTGAGCGTGTGTTTAACAGAGCATTGACGCAAGTTCTATTTACAGGACGCAGAGCAGTAACCACAGCAGACTTGTACTTGGCCATCATGGGAGAGAACAACAGTCATGCACATTATTTCTTGTTAAAATATGGTGTTACTAAAAAAGAATTTGTTAAGTTTTGGGAAACAAACTACAATCATACATCGGCTGGTGGCATCACAGATCAACAAGCAGATGAAATCCTAACTGAATACTGTACCAATCTTACCAAGCTGGCTGCAGAAGATCGATTAGAACCTGTAATTGGTCGTGAAACAGAAATTGAAGAAATGGTAACTGTATTAGCACGCCGATTTAAAGCTAACGTGCTAATGGTAGGCGATCCCGGAGTAGGCAAAACTGCCATTGTAGATGGGTTAGCGCAACGAATTGTTAAAAATGAAGTTCCAGAATTCTTAAAGGGGCACGAAGTTTGGAGCCTTGAGATTGGTTCATTGCTTGCCGGCAGCAAGTATCGCGGCGAGTTTGAAGAAAAGCTCAAAGACGTTATCAAAGCCTTAGAAAGCAAAAAGAACTGTGTGCTATTCATTGACGAAGCACACACCATGAAAGGTGCAGGTGCCAGCGGCAACAGCAGTCTGGACTTTGCCAACATGATCAAGCCTGCTATTACTAAAGGCAGCCTTAAAGTTGTAGCTAATACAACATGGGAAGAATACTACGAGTCATTTGAAAAAGATCGCGCACTCATGCGTCGTTTTTATAGACTCAGTATCGACGAGCCTAACGCATCAACAACAGAAAAAATTCTAATTGGACTTAGCCCAAGATTAGAAAAATTTCATAATGTGTTGATTGATACTGATGCTATTACCAGTGCAGTTGAACTGTCAGGTCGATTTATTTCAGACAAGAAGAATCCTGATAAAAGTATTGATCTATTAGATGCTGCATGTGCCAGAGAACGTGTCAAAGATGCTGGCACCCTTACTATTACAGCAGAGCTAATTCATCAGCAAGTTAGTCGAGTGACAGGTGTGCCAATGGATCGCCTGGAAAGTACTAGCAGCACTAAGATATCTGATCTAGAAGCCACTATCAAACAGAAACTATATGGCCAGGATTCTGTAGTTGACAAGGTACTCGAACGTGTATACATCAGCTTTGCTGGTATCGGCAATGAAAAGAAGCCCATGGCCAGCTTTTTGTTTATGGGCCCAACCGGTACAGGTAAAACTGAATTAGCCAAGTTGCTATCACAACAGCTTGACATGAAGTTGTTGAAATACGACATGAGTGAATATCAAGAGCGGCACACCGTAAGTAGCTTAATTGGTGCACCTCCTGGGTATGTAGGCTTCGAAGATGGCAACTTGGGCGGTGGTAAATTGATATCGGATATCAGCAAGAATCCATTTAGTATCTTGCTATTTGATGAAATTGAAAAGGCACACCCAGATGTTACCAACATCCTGTTACAGCTATTAGATGAAGCACGTATTACCAGCAGCAACGGTAAAACAGTAGACTGTAAGAATACCATTGTTATTATGACATCAAACTTGGGTGCTCGCGATAACGAAAACAACAACATTGGCTTTGGACAAGACTTAGAACGTGTGGGTTCAGAAGACAAGGCCCTGAAAGACTTCTTCAAGCCCGAATTACGCAATCGTATTGATCTTATTTGTAAGTTTGATAAACTTGATTCTTTGTCTATTAAGAAAGTTGTTGTTAAGTTTATTGACGAACTTAAACAAAGCCTGGTCAGTAAGAATATTAAATTGTTGATTTCAGAATCAGCAGTGGAATATCTGGCAGAAAAAGGTTACGATAACAAAATGGGTGCCAGACCCTTGGGACGTAAAATTGACGAACTAATCCGGGTACCACTTAGTAAGAAAATCTTGTTCGATCAGCTGAAAGATTGTACAGTTAGTGTGGATCTCGAAGATGGTGTTTTGACATTTGAAAATGATGTTGCACTTGAGTTTGCGCCCGACCAACCGCGCCCCACCGTAGATAATAATGGATACATTGTAATTGATCGCTTCAAACCGAGAACTTAAAGAAAAGACTGATCGATTGTACTTCGATCAGTATCGTTACAGCCTTAAACTACAAGTAAAGGATTTTAGTTGTTTGCGAGAAATTCGTAGTTCAACTAAAACTCAGACCGAAGTTGAATTTATTGTGGCCAAGAGATTTACCAAGAGATTGAGCTATGATAGATTCTGGACCTATACTAGTCCTGGTTTGTCTATTCCTGGTTTGGCTATTTTAAATGTAATAGAGGAACAGACCACTACCAAAATGCGGCTGGATTCTCTAATAGATTTACTGGGTCATCTATGGCCTGTTAGAAATCAAGTTAAAATAATGTTCTCTGGAGATTGGGGATACATTTATTCTAACGATCGAGACCTGCTGATAAAAATTGACGAGCTACTGTATGTGACAGGGTATTACATAAAAGAAGCAGTGGTGTCCAGAACTAAGAATACCATTGAACTTAAATCCAGTGCCTATCAGTTCAGAAGCTACTTTGCTTACAAGAAATACGATGAGGACAAAAAGGCCCGCATTTCGGATTACTTAAAAAATCAACCCGACGTAAAAATTGGCCGCGGTCTAAATCAATGGCTTAAATATAAGATATCAGACTGGTCGCGTAGGCACTATTACTTTGATCACAACGATCCAAAAATAGAGCTGATGCTACAGCTGATGTTTCCTGATATCATCAGAATAACAATGCCCATAATCGAGGTAAATAACTGACCATGGCAAAAATACAAGAAGAAGTAATCGTAATCAAACTAAGCAAATTAGTCAAAGACAATGACAACACTGATATCATTACCACTGATGATATCATTGCTGCCTTGGCCAGTGTAGCAGAAGAGCTGGCCGGTGCTGGTGTTGTTGTAGAAGCGGAACGAGCATAAATGAAAACCACTACCCTGCAACTGTTACCAACTACCTCGTACGGCACCCCGTCGGGCAACTACGATGGAAGTAGCCAAGACTGGTCCGGCGAAGATCAACAGGCCGCTAACTACTATGGTGGATTCGGTACTTTGCAGACAGTGGCTTTTTTCCTGTTAAACTTCCAAGGCTTGATCAAGATCGAAGCTACCTTGGACGCTGTTCCTACAGTGGATTCGGATTGGTTTAAAGTCAGCGAGTTTGACACCACCACTAGCGAAACCACTGAAAATTTTTCAAGAAACATAACAGGTTATTTTGTCTGGATCCGTGCTAGAGTTGAAGGATTTGAAGCCGGCACTATTACCAAACTAACACTGAGTTACTGACAAATGGAAATGTGTAAATTAAGTCTGGAGGCCAGTGCCCCGGGTGGTCATATTGGTCTTCAAATACGGCTGAACAATCAAATCATATTTGACAGTCACGAAGCGTTAAACAAAAAAGTAATCGAATACAAGTTTGCCGATTCCCAGGACGCTGCCCATGTCTTGGAAATTGAAATGACAGGTAAAATTATAAGCGATACAGAAATAGATCAGCAAGGAAACATATTGTCTGATCGAGCTATTACTATAGAAAATTTAGCATTTGACGATATTGAATTAGGACATCTAGTTGTAGAATCAGCAACATACACACACAACTTTAACGGATCGCAAGACACTATCCAAGATCAATTCTTTGGCAGCATGGGCTGCAATGGTATTGTGAGGATTGAATTTTCAAGCCCGGTGTATCTCTGGATGCTGGAGAATATGTAATTACTGTATAAATATAGTAAATTATACAGGTTTGTAACCAAATGAAAAAACTAGTTATTATGCCAGGTGGATTTCATCCGTGGCATGCAGGACATACCGCATTATATAACTCAGCTCAGACAGTATTTCCATCTGCTGATGTGTATGTTGCAGCCACCGCCGACACATCTAATAGACCATTTCCTTTTAAACTTAAAAAAACACTGGCTCAAGCAGCCAGTGTTCCTGCCAACAAGTTTATACAAGTCAAAAGCCCATTTAGAGCTGAAGAAATCACACAACTGTACGATCCCAACGAAACACAATTGATATTTGTACGCAGTTCTAAAGACATGGATCAGGCTCCTCGCCCCGGCGGCGTTAAGAAAAACGGAGAGCCGTCCTACTTGCAGCCTTACAAAAGAACTGGACTCCTGCCCATGACTAAACATGCTTACATAGCATATTTGCCAGTGGCGCAATTTGGACCAGGCATGACATCAGCTACAGAAATTCGTGGCAAATGGCCTGCTATGACTGACCGGCAAAAGGCCAACTTGATACGGGTCATCTATCCTGCTGCTGCCGACAATGCAGCCGCTGTTGACAAACTAGTAGAAATTCTTGATTCAATTCTCAGTAACAACGAAGTAGCAGAAACTGTTATTCCAGTCACACAAGATGCAGGGCCGTTGACCCTGACACCGCAATATTCCGAAAATAACGATTACGTGGAAGAAAAATCTATCGGCCTATAACTACTCATTAAATACTATTATAATTTAAGAGGAAGTTATGGCTGAACAGCAAATCCAAGTAAACGTAGATTATCTACGTACCACAAAAGTTCACATCTGCATGCCCTGCTATGGCGGTATGCTGACAGAATCCACATTCATGAGTTATATTAAATGGGCAAACACTTGCCGTCAACTAGGCATTGATTGGACTATGGAAACAATGACTAACGAAAGCTTGATTAGTCGTGCTAGAAATACTCTGGTAGCTAAGTTTTTAAACAATCCCGAATCGACTCACCTGATGTTTGTTGATGCTGACATCGGTTGGGAGCCATGGCACCTGTTGGTAATGTTAAATCGTAATGTTGATGTAATTGGTGGCTTATACCCAATGAAAACTTTACCTGTTAAATGGGTGGTAAACGGTTTTGAAGGTGCAGAAACCGGGCCAGATGGCTTGCAAGAGGTAAGCAAAACAGGTACAGGTTTTATGTTAGTCAAGCGTGATGTATTTGAAAAGCTCAATAGCCATCCTGCTGTTAAACCTTTTAACAACGACATTGGCTTGCCCAAAGAACTAGACAAGCATCTAAGAACCTATTACGATACTGCTGTACGTGAGAATCGTTATTACAGCGAAGATTGGACGTTCTGTGAAAACTGGCGCGACATGGGCGGAAAAATTTGGGTCGACAAACGTGTATTGCTGCGTCACACAGGTACATATACATTTGACTTTGCTGCACAAGAACCCTTGTACAAAGCCTTGCACGAAATGGCCATTACAAACGGAACTGTACCGGCATCAACTGTAGCAGCCGCGCAACCAGTTACATCTACACCTGCTACTCAGTTGGCTCCAAACATTACTCCTAAGGTCCTGAGCAGTAACGAAAAGAAACCAGCTAAGAAGAAATCCAAAGCTGCTTAAATACAAAAGCCCTACGGGGCTTTTGCTTTATACGATAAATACTCAATGGACATCAAAGAACTCGAAGATTATCGTCTCTCAGACGCTGTTAAATTTCACACACACCTAAACCCTCGGATCTGGGGTCCAGATGAACATCTGCTGCCGGAAGTCAGAGAAAAACTCTTGGCCATTGCTGCTGACTTCAAAGAGTTCCTGGGCTTGGATTTAGAAGTCAAAGACATCACTGTGTCAGGCAGTAATGCTGCTTACACCTACACAGATCACAGTGACATTGACCTACACTTGGTAGCAGATTTGCCCAAGGCCGACATAGGTGAATTGTATCGTGAATTGTTTGATGCCAAGAAATATCAATACAACGATCAACACAACTTCACCATTGGTGGATATCCTGTAGAACTGTATGTACAAAATGCCAGCCAAGATCACAAGAGCCAAGGCATTTATTCCGTGTTAAACAATGACTGGGTAAGTGTTCCACGACGCCGTCAGCCTGACATAGATGATATATCAGTCAAAAGCAAGTACGAAGACTTGGGAAAACGTATTGAAGCTGCTATCCAATCTGGTGATGTCAAACAGTTAGAACTGTTGGGTAGCAAAGTACGTGAATTTAGACAAGCTGGCCTGGATCAAACAGGCGAATTTGGCCCAGAGAATTTAGCATTCAAAGTGTTACGCAGCAACGGTACATTAGATCGTTTACGTGCAGCACGTCAGTCTGCCAAAAATCAAGAACTCAGCATAGATGAAACTCAGGAAAAGATTCCGTTCAAGTATGGGTTTCGAACTGACAATTCTAAATCAGATGCTGGCACAGAAAATGTAAAAGAAAGTGTAGATGACATACAGGCACAGTTGGAAAAGTTTGCTGCATATTGCAGTGAGAAATTGGGCATAGAAAATGCACCGCGTATTCAACTAAAGCGAGACCCAGCTTGGAGCCAGCGTAATGCCACATTTGGCCGGTACATGCCCGAAGTCAATACACTAACATTAAGTGTGGCCAATCGTCATCCCATGGACATCATGCGTACCTTGGCACATGAGTTGGTGCATCGTCGTCAAGACGAACGTGAACCCATGCCTGGCCATGCAGGTGATACAGGTAGCGAATGGGAAAACGAAGCCAATGCTCAAGCCGGCGTACTCATGCGTGACTGGGGTGCTGAGAATCCTGGCATGTTTGACAAGAAGCCCTTGGGTGAAGCCAGCGGATACATTCCGGTTACGGATGCAGAAGCCAGAGACCCACGCTACAGCATGGCCATTACACAAGATATCAAGCCCGGCGAGGTCAAGCGTCAAGCTGCCAAAATGGGCTGGAAGACTAACCCAGCAGGCACACCGCCCACTGCTAGAACAAACGGCTTGGTTGAATCACTGCAACGCAGATTACAACAGGTCAAAGCAGACACACTGACTGAAGAACAACTAGACGAAGTCAACATGAGTCCAGGTGCCCTGCAGTCCTGGGCCAAAAAACATTCTGCTGGCATGCGAGCAGGATTTGAAGCAGAACTGATATTCAAAGATCTGCTGAAGGATGAAGAGGAAGGCGAAGCAGAAGATAGCGACATGGAACCTGACTATGATCAGGATGAGCAGGCCGACGACATAGACGAAGTTCTTTCATTCTTCAGTTCAGAAATGACCACTCGTGAACGCCGCAATCTCGGCGATGAGATGTATACAAACTATCGAGAATGGTATGATGAAGCAGTATTAGAAGCCTTTGAAGATCGTGCCCGTTATCTGGTCAAAGAATACCTGGAGGAAAACAGCTGGGATTGGCAAGATAAAATTGCAGAATATCTGCAAGATACCATGGGTAAAACACCGGCTGAGTCTGATGCCATAATGGCCCAAGGTGAAGAGAATGATGATGGCTCTGAAAATGAAGACTATGTGTTTGCAATGCGAGAAGTTGAAGATCAATTTGACAAACTGGTTGAGCAGACCATCAGCGAAGGCTTCGACAACGACAATTATCAAGCTGCGTACGATGAGTTTGCCAGCGACTTTGACGGCCGTA